>Ga0210040_10010712_pt1 | contig 10481 bp, 9 predicted proteins | sample CryGeyCG12114_NA_FD_185462 | JGI IMG/M metagenome (GOLD analysis project Ga0210040, IMG submission 185462) | Groundwater microbial communities from aquifer - Crystal Geyser CG19_WC_8/21/14_NA (SPAdes) (version 2) | ecosystem: Environmental > Aquatic > Deep subsurface > Groundwater | place: USA...
TGTTTATTCGTAATCCGTATTGGCAAATAGATAATTTTTCCTGTATGATATTTATTATAATGTAATATTTAGAGGCCGAATAGCAAGATTTGTAAAGTATTTGCAGTAGATTGGTGTGCTCCTGCTGTAGGATATGGCTATTGTTGCTATTTTCTTCTTTATTTTCGCCAACAGAATTGTAGTTGAAGGAATAAAAATTATTCTGCTGAATCAAGTGTTTAGAATTATTTAGAGTTTTTGTTAGCTTAGAATGAGCATTAATGAGGTTTATCACTGTATGAGTAATTTTTTATTCAAACTCTTACTGATCTAGAGGGGCTTTTGTCTCACAGTGTCATTGACTTAAGGTGTTATTGAATAAAGTACTATTGATCCTGGCTTTCTTAGGTGCTATAACGGTCCTAGTTTATACGAGATTTTAGTCTGAAAGTGTCATTTCGAACCCAACATTGTCATATGTTATTAAAGCAGTAATGACTGCTTCAAAAACAGAAGCTATATATTTTAACAAATGAATTGGTCTTAAATTCACGAAATCACCGGCTAGTTTAAATTTTAAAGTTTTACAAGATTTCAGTATTTTTTTGTGGATAGAATTTCCTTTGCATCTTCTGGAAAAATTGACCATCAATAATTTGCATTCATTATCCACATTTGCGACGACAATAACTGCGTATTCTATAAGAAGAAAAATTAGGACAGCCAAAACCATAACCAGCTTTGTTCCGTTCCGCAACTCATATCGCAAAAACGTATGAATCGCACCAAAACAAATGATTCCAGACGCTGGATGAAACAATGCTATTATTGTGGTTCCAAAAATTTCATTAAATCGAGTGAGCAATACACAAAAGGTTCTGTAAGTTCTTAATCTGAATCTTTTCCTTGAGAAAAGTCCTCTTTGACTCATCCCAATGACTGTTTGGAGCCATAACTTTGTAGAAACGAAGCAAAATGCCGCAGTTAGCATCACTATTCCTAGGAAAGTAAAAATATTTTTAATGTATTTAATAGTCGCTATTAATAACCTTAATTAATGTATGTTTTTCTACAAGTTACCAGATATTGATCCAGGCACAGAGTAGCAGAATATCAACACCAGATATATTATAAAATGAAATGGATTCAGAAACTGGAGTGTGATAGCAAACCAATTTTTGAGGAATCTATTAAAAGAGTTGAAATCTTCAAATACTGTGGTAGCCATTCCAAATGGAGTGAAAATCCCAATCAAGAGTATTAATATAAAGAAGAAAGCCAAACTCAGACTGCTTACTGTTGATGTGGTAGGACGCAACAAAAAATTTCCTACAAATCAAAGCAAAAAATATGATTTTTGCGTGGGTTTCTTTTTACTTTATAGGCAGTATTTTTTCGCCTGCATTGCATTAAATTATTGACCTTCAAGCTTTGAATTCAATTTTAAAGTTTGATTCATTAATCCACAAAGGAGAATCAATTTTCGGTCCGTCATTAAGTGAATAGCGAGAGTGACGAAACCGCACTGAATCAAAGCGGAACAAAAAGATGGCAATCGAGTGACAAATTTTTGGACCGGGTCCATTGTATCTTTGAACGAGTAACATATTCCCAAAATAGCTATTAACAATTGAACTGTGACAGAGAAAAACCAAACTTGTGAGTAAAATCGCCCTTTATTTTGTTTCACAAACACCAATTGATCTCGACTGTTCATACGGATTTGATTTAGTTGAAAAAAGTGGCAAATGTTAATATACGCTTTGAAATACCAAATTATTTGTTCACAAATCATGTTGACGATTATTTGCTGTTAGTGCGCGCGACAGGATTTTATTTTAGTGCGCGTGATGATGAAAATGAAAAGGGCTCAACATATTGTCCAATTTTTTATTCTGCCCATTTATGTTATCTTATTGGAAAATTTCCAATAATTGGTTCGGATTTGGAAACAATCGACAACTATGAAATATTTATTTAATATTCATTAAGTTGACATTCATTAATGTTTCATGATACATGATGCCACATTTAGATCGCAAAGAGCTGAAAAACACTAAATTGATTTTTATTTGTACCGTTTAATCTTTTTGTACGGTTTTTTCGTTGCTCATTGTAATGAATGCTCATGCAGAAGCATAAGATTCACGAATCCGAATGGATATGCAGATTCACATAATTTTTTGGCATTCCCATTAAATCCCATATTAGAAGCAAGACTGGGATGCTAACATAAACTTATCATAAATATGCGCGTCGATGCACTGTCGATGAAATTTTCGACAGTTTTTCTGGAAATTACGCCATCGATTGACTTTGGCCAATGCTAAAGCATGGGAAAATTCTACCGTCGACAGTGTCAGCGGCCATTTTTACGCAGTTGAAGCCTAAAATCCCATCAACCTACATGTCTAACTATTAAGTGTCCACAGTCCATAGTACTTTAGGATTTGATCAGATCTACGACGTCTTAAAGTCCAAATATTGTTTATGCTCTAACCTTAACCGTATGCATAATGCCATAACTGATTTACTTTTTCTTCCATTTTTTAATATTAGATGCTTCTTTATTGGAACCAGTAATGCAAATAAATAAACGAATCAGCTATACTTAACTTAAGAGAGAAAAACAGAAAACGAAAAACCGTAGCTAAGAAAAAGAAACAGGAAGAAGCTTAACAGTTAAACCCGATGATAAGGTAAACACTAACCAACTATAGGAATGAATTTCTTCTCCATTTATGATAATGGGATTTTTCCATATGAGTAAACAAATATTACATAACCTTGCTACAGGGTTCAAGGTCTTATGTTCATGCTAACGATAGATTATGGATTCTAATGACCAAGTCTATTAAAGTATATATGTAGTTAGTTGCAAACATGAATAGTTTTGTCATGCAGTCTACTATAGCTCAATTAAATCCTAGACATAGAAAACAATTCCACTTTGTTCAAATCTTATTTAATCATGCAATTAGACTGCATTTAGTCATCATAAGTAATAATATCAACTTGTTTCCCCCATTATTATGTTCCAATTCAAACTGATTGAGTTAAAAACAAATGTTTGACGAATACACATTCTAAAAAGAGAATTATCATGAAATTGTGAGTATGAGGGGACTTCAAATTTTTAGTTCTAGTAACTTTTGGATTATTCCCACAATATTATTCGTTTCGACCACAAATGTTGGGGTAAGAACTGTTGAAACTATACTTATACATGCAAACTCTGAAATACTGAATACAAATATTTTTCACGTTTTTGGTTTTTCACTGCAGTTTACAATAGTAAATAGCCAAGAATTCGACCGGGATTTTCTCGGTGTGGTTTTTGACCCTTATGTGAAGCATTCATACGTAAAAAAGGCCAACTACTCATTTTCTGAGGTTACAACATTACTGGATATTGCGGGTTCCAAGTTTAAATGGATTACAACCTATGAACAAGGCTCAAATGGTACTACCAATGTAATAAGTGACTTTTTCATGACACCTTGTATTACTCGTTGGGAAAGATTATTATAGCGCAACGAATACAAATCTCAAGGTGTCATCGAAAAGTATCTTGCTTTCAAAATACTAAAAAAATAAATACAATTTTCATTGAAATTAACTCAATTTATTTCATCTTAAGTATCAGATCCTACTAAAAAGGATACAAAAACCGACGGGATATTTTACACAGCTGAAGCTGCAGCCAAATTCAATGCAAATAGAACATCCCATGTCCTGAAACTCTATGTAGGAGCATGGTTCAGTGATACAGCATTTGCTGAAATGTCCAATGCAGTGAAAAATGCCGAAATTGCTAATTCCATATACCCTGGCACTGTGAGTGGCATTTTAATATACAAATCAACTTTTGAAAACGATTCACAAACTCAAGCAATTGCCAATAGTCTCGCAGCATATAGAAATCGCACTTCTTCAATTGGTGTTTCATTGGGGATTCGAGAGATTCGAGATTACCATTGCTTTGAATCTGAACATACATTGCAACTGGTACAACTTTCAGATATTCTCATTTGCCCGTATTTTCCCAAGGATATGTTTTCTTGGGATGGGACGTCTACAGAACATTTTATAGAAACAATTACCGTATACTGGCTAGCCTGGAGAACAAAAATGAAAGCAATCAATCCGAATGTTATTGTATATGGAGAAACTGGATGGCCCGCAGCATAGGCAATGGATACACTGTGGAGCAAATAAAGCAATTCTGGATTCTAATCAATGCTTTGGCTGAGAAACATGAGTTTTTAATTTTCATGGGCTCCCCATTTGATTTACCATATTACGATACATGGGCTCATCTCGGTTGGTGGCGTTTAGATCCCAATAATAGCCAATTGATAATAAAAAGTGGATTTATCGAAAAAATTGCTGCTGATGTTGAAGGTGAGAAAATTGTGAATTCAATATAATTCAGCGAATTGTACAAAGGAGTGTTTTCATCTGGGAACAAATAAGTAGTGGACAAAGCGACTACAGGATTGTGCTCTAATGAGAACGCTTGGAAAACAAAAATGCATGCACATGTCGGTTTGTCTGCAGCTACAGGAACAATCTAATCCAAGTTACGCATTTAATTTTTAGACACAAAGCAAGCAAAAGTTCCAACTGAATCACTGGCTATAAAAATTGGACTTGGAATTGGAATACCAGTGCTAGTAATAAGCTGTGTAGTCCTTGCATTAGCTTGCCGGATCTTCAAAAGAGTAAAACGAGCGTATTATCCTTCTGTAAATGGGTTTTAAAATGACGCCTGACAATATAATAATTTAAGAAGTACGAAAGGTTCTCTAAAGCTATAAAATATTTATAGGCGGAATTAGATGATGCTGACATCAACGAATTCGAAAAAGGCATTTCCAAATCTGATGAGGCAAATGTTTTGCCAGCTTTGAAATGTCCTTATGATAGAGCTTATGAGATTGCAAAAGACAAATTTACAATAGGTAAATTTTAAAAGTATATTCTGGAGTCAGTTCTTAGTTATTGCTTTAATATTGCTTTTCTATTAAAAATATTCAGAAAGATCGTCGACTTTGGGCTCTGGAGAGTTCGGTACTGTTTACAAAGGAAGAATAGAAAATTACAAATTTGACGTGGCATTCAAAACAACGAAACCAAACTGTACATCCACCGCGTTGAAAGGACTCCTTTGTGAAATTAAACTGCTCATATATTTGGGGTCTGGGGTCCCACTCTAATGTTGTAAAATTGATCGGAGCACATACAGAACAAATTCAGAAAGGTTTGCTTTGCTATATGTGAATTAAAAAAATATGAAGCAGAAAAATTCAATTTTGAAACTCAATGGATACAGGAAAAATTTACGTCGCATTGGAATTATGCTCTTTGGGCTCGTTAGAATCCTATTTACGCAAACATAGACCACAGGCCTACGAGAATATTGCAATGGAAATGGACTCAATGCGGTAAAGTTTAACCACCCTCTGATTCTATTCACCACAGTAAGTGGTTTCTGAAGTAAATAATTTCAACAATCTCAATACATGGGCTTTAGAGACTATAGAGATGACTGCAGTGAAACTTCAGTCACAATTAGCTTTATGGATCTACTGCGTTGGGCTTATCAAATATCATGTGCCATGGAATTCATCTCGAACAAAAATGTACAGTATTCCATGCGTCAATTCTTTTGAATTTTGTAAACTTTCTAAGAACAGCTTTTCACAGCATGCGATGTTTGTAGGTAATCCATGCAGATTTAGCCACACGGAACGTTTTGCTAACCTTTGATGGGACTGCTAAAGTGACAGATTTTGGCCTTTCACGGCGTCTCTATGAATATACGAATTACGTAAAAACTCAACAGGAGCCTCTTCCATGGCGTTGGATGGCTATTGAATCTTTAAGACATCTTGACTTTTCAACAAAATCTGACGTTTGGTCCTATGGAGTCACTTTATGGGAAATATTTACATATGGTCAGTGGTCTAAAAAGTTTGAAAATTCGATAAAACACGTAAAATTTTATGTTTTCTAAATAGGCGATTTACCATTTGGGGGATTGTCGTGGAATGTGCATTTTATCAATGAATTAGACCAGGGTCTCCGATTGCCATGCCCGAAGGAGCTTCCAGATGACATGTATGATTCCGATTCCGATTACAAACAATATAGGACTAACTACGGACAACTAAAGTCTGATTACTTAATTTGACTTTCAGTTACAACGAGATGAAAAGTTCATGGCGGGCTCTACCAGAAAACCGATCGAATTTCACCGAGTTCAAAGCCTTTTTTGCCAACAAGATGTATGAATTAGATACTGAACTGAATTTTACCACTGTAGATTTGGAGTAGTTGCAATAAAATTTTACAAAGTTGCCAGTTATAATTGTTAACTTTTTTTAATCAGAAAAAAATGAACAAGCATTCACACGTTCGAAAATCAACAAACATATAGACTAACGTACATATATAAAGCAGTAGCTTAATACCGTCGCATACATTCGAATCTTTGTTTGTGATTATGCGCATGCCACACAATTTTTCAAAGGAAATTTTTCAAATCATCAAATTGAAATGTCTTATACTAAATCTTACAAAATCAGAGTCTAAAGCTATAACGGCGAACAGCCTATGTGAGTGCAAAGCACGATTGTAAAGTAAGCTAGTACAGTCAAAGAAGAATACTTCTGTAAATCTAAAACAGTCTGGAGAAACTTAACCTACATTTAACAATTATACAATTCATCCCGTAGTCATGCTGAAATCAACTCGATTACAAATGCATTGATTTGGCTAAAATCTCAAGTATGTTGCAAAATAGTTCACTCGAGATCATTATTATGCTGCATTAGCATTCTGTTAATTTCAAAACTGTGGTTTCACAAAATAAAAATACTTAACTTCAGGAACAATCTACCACGTCCTTGTATTACAATCTTAGCTCCCGATGATTACATTAGTATTACCGGCCGAGCCAATCCCATTATTTGAAATAGATTTCTTATTTTTCTTCCCCTTTCGTCCTTTGATTGCACTGGTTTCCCTAAATTCTTCATCCCCACTACTACTGTCCTTATTATGATGCAGCTTCCTGTGGGCACTCAAATCATGTTTCCAAGCAAAACTAGAACCACATAAATTGCATTCCCATTCTTGCACTTGGTCCGCATGAGTCAAACTCTGATGTCTTTGCAAATGGTTGAGCTGTGTGAATCTTTTTTCCCCACCACATAAGTTGCATCCATACGGTTTCTCTTTGGTATGAACTCGACGATGAGTTTTCAAGTTCCCTTTTTGAATGAATCTTTTTCCACAAGTCTCGCATTCGTAATCCGCATCACCCATATGGATTTTATTGTGAGTTTGAAGATTTCCCTTCTGAGTAAAGCCTTTGTAACAAATTTCACAAAAATAAAGTTTCCCACTACCATGCCCAGTTTCAGATGATGAGGACGATGATGACTTTCGTCTACTTGCGGAATTTTGGGATTTGGCTGCCGGACTTTTTAGTTTCCTTACCGTTGCTGGCATTCCATTCGAGCTTGATTGCTGTTGGCTGTTGTTTGTATTACTGTTCGACGGGGATTGATTGTATACTCCATTATTGTGGTTATTCATCATCCCCGTTGGTTCATTATTGTTCGAATGTTGATGATGCTGCTGATTATTATTGTTAACGTGCGGGTAAGAAGGAACCATGATTGACGGGGGTGGGGGTGGCATCATAAATGGCACACCGCTGCTCCACATAGTTGATGACCCCGGGGGTAAGTGGGAATGCGAATAGTTATGGCTCTGCATTCTTAGTTCCCCGAGGTTTGACAAGTACAGCTCAATTGTTCAATTCAATCAGACGAAAACATTTCCTACAAAAAAAAAACAGGCAATTACAGAATGATGCGAGCACATAGTTCGAAAATTTTCGGTTGAATGTTTTGGCAGTAGAAAGGTTGACTAGAGATTCAAATGCGTTTTACAAAGTTTATGGATCAAGTTTATACTTATACTTAGCTAACTAACTTACAAAAGTTACTCCCCAATTCACTGTTAAAGTCTTGCGATTTCGACATATTTCTTGAGCAATTACATCCCAGTCTGTCATCAAAGTTCTTTTAACGTCCAAACAGTCAAACTAAATCACCAAAGACTCTTTAAAGAAAATCTTCTGAAAAATTCAAAACAAAGCAAATTCTTTAAAGTCTATTTTCAAATTATTCATTGCCGCGTATGAAGGGTGCCATTGAATAGGATTCAGTCAGACTTTAGACCCACCACGCCATCTCTGTGTACTAGAGAATGGACGCTTCGGCATTCAAGTTATATTATAGCTCATCAATTCTGTAATTTGAATATCTACTGCTGAAATTCAGCCATTTCGGTTTCCATAGTTTATCAATTCACATGATTTATTCAAACTGTAACAATCATAATAATTCCCCACAGATATTGTGGATTTTTTGGCTTCATAGCTTTTAAGTTTTACTCATCGAACCCCCTCCGAGGCATAAACAATCTTTTTAACTTATTTACTTCGTCCAACCAAATAAAAATCGACAAAATGTCCGCCGGTGACGCCTCCGTATCGCGCTCTACTATTGACTTAGAAGGTAAATCTGGCAAAAAAATGATGGAGGATCCTCCAGCAAATGTTCCAGAGAATAAGATATTCATCAACAAATTGCCACCTTCATCTACAATTAGCTCATCAATTTGTATGCTTCGAATGAGCACTTCGGAGTCAGTTCTCCCCCTGGAGGAAAATTTTGAGTCCATCAGAGCTCCAGAAGGAACTTCTTTGTCATCTGAAGATGGTGATGAACTAAATGAGGCAAGCAACGGTGTGCAAAAGGTGATGCATAAATTCAACTTATGGGGTGGGAAATCTGTTCCACTATTTTATCCAGCCGATGAAGTCGATGGTGACCAATTAAAATATTGGAAAGAGCCACCAAAGGTAGCTTTGGAGATGGATCCATTTTGTCGCACAAGTGCGTACGGTTGTGAAAAAGAGCCACATAGGGGAGAGGCATATTTGGTTTACAAATCCAAGTAATTAAGACAATAAGACTATTTTTTAATTTATGTAATGTTAAAAGCAAATATGCATATGGTCGCGGTAAATAGAAAAGCTACAGAAAGTATATACAAATACATTTTGTTGCAGAAGGAATCATCCGAGTAAAATTATCGGTTCGGAAGATGATGCAAACAGTTCTGAGGAGGAATCCATGTCAATAATGGCACCAATGGTGTCAGATTCTGACTCGGAAGCAGAATCTGATATTATGGAATACATTAATTCCCAGAAAGAGAAACGCGACAGAGGGGAAAATGTGACTAACGAGGAATTCTGGTTTGATTCAGAAAATGACGTAGTACGAAATTTACATCGCGAGTCCCACAGCCTGACTTCATATGATCATACAAAAGATGGTCGTCTCTTTGGAAGAAATCAGTTGCTACAAGATTTGCTTACTAAAGAGGAACGAAGAAGTAAGTGGAATAATCTCTCTATCCGTAAAAACTCAAGTCTATTAAGATTTGTATTGTAGTTCTTCTTTTCATCCTAATTTTCAGTGCTTCAAGCGCCATCCACCAATTAGAAAATGCACTGAAGTAATGGAGTTTAGGCGTGAGACGTGTCCACCACAACACGACTTGTCTCTGTCTGCCTGCAATCTATAGAATCTACAAGTAGTTTTATATTATTCGGTAATTTGGCAAATAATTTGCAATTTTGCAGTCCAATTTTTTCCAAATGCGTCTCATGTGAATAAAAACAGGCTTTAAAATAATCCAAAACCAAATCCAATTTCAATCGGTTATGAACGAAAACAACCTGAGATCCTATATATTTGCAGTAAAAGTCAGACTTTCAAAATACATCCAAATTGATGCAGTTTATTACCAAAAACAATGCACAGAAATGAAAAAACTAATTAACTAAAATGTGAAAAGCATTTAAAAAACCTAGCTAGGAAAAGCAAACTTGAAAACCTCACGACGACACCGATAAGAACTAGAAATGGAACCCTAGCAAGTGCCAAGGTATATAGAATAGTATTTGTAGAAGGTACGGCAGATCAACACGAATTGCCTGGCAACAACCAAAAGTGAAATACTTTTTATTTCATGGATGAGTTACGTAGTCAGGGATCTATCATTCAAATTCTCAATTTACCAGTCATTTAGTATTTTAGCAATTTACATATATAATTGGATGATGAAATTCGTACTTTTAATTTGTATAATTTCCAAGTCTATTTGACTTTTTAGCCCGGTACAGGGCTTATGTAATTGCGAGTAAATTTTTCGTTGTGGACACGATAACTTTCGAACGCATCAATCGATTGACTTCAAATTTTGCACACGTTGAGACTGAGCAAAATTAGGAAAGGGGATTGCAAATGAGCACAATCGGAAAATGCCTAAGTTGTTTTTATGCGAATAAACGGTGTTCATGGTGACTATTTCAGTGATGGCATAATTAAGGTCATATTTAAAGTCATATACCG
>Ga0210040_10010713_pt1 | contig 10480 bp, 11 predicted proteins | sample CryGeyCG12114_NA_FD_185462 | JGI IMG/M metagenome (GOLD analysis project Ga0210040, IMG submission 185462) | Groundwater microbial communities from aquifer - Crystal Geyser CG19_WC_8/21/14_NA (SPAdes) (version 2) | ecosystem: Environmental > Aquatic > Deep subsurface > Groundwater | place: USA...
GCAATGCATCGGCAGGTTTTCGCCCGTTCACCAGTTATCCCGGAACCACTTCACCGCGCGACGGAAGGATCGCGCCGATTGCCGGTCCGGCGGGATCTCGAAATCCCACCACTCGTCCTGAGGATGCGCCGCGAACAGCGTGAGGCCGACCGAGGCCGAGAAGGCCGCCCCTGTCGCCGCCTGCGGCAGCCCCTGGACCCTCAACGGACGGCCAAGCCGCACCTTCTGACCCAGGACCCGCGAGGCGAGCCCGTCGAGCCCAGGGATGAGGCTCCCGCCCCCCGTGAGCACGATGGTCCGCGACGGAAGCTGGTCGAAGCCCGCGTAGTCGAGCCGGGCGCGGACCTCCTCCAGGATCTCCTCGACGCGCGGCCGCATGATGCCGATGAGCTCGGTGCGGCTCACGACCCGGCGATCATGCTCCCAGTCGCCGGTGTCGCCGCCGATGGGGATGAGCTCGCGGTCGTCCACCCCGGTCGCCACGACTCCGCCGTAGAGCGTCTTGATCCGCTCCGCCTGCGCCATCGGGACCTGCAGCCCCATGGAGATGTCGGCGGTGACATGGTCGCCCCCGAGCCGCACGGAGTCCGCGAAGATCATGTGCTTGCGGATGAAGATCGACAGCCCCGTGGAGCCTCCGCCCATGTCGATGCAGACCGCGCCCAGCTCCTGCTCGTCCTCGACGAGGCTTGCGATGCCGGACACATAGGCCGAGGAAGCGATCCCCGCGCATTCGAGGTCGCAGCGCTTGAGGCAGAGGAGCAGCGTCTCGATGGCCGCCGCGTCGACCGCGAGGAGGTGGAGGTCCGCCACGAGCTGGCCGCCGACCTGCCCCCGGGGGTCGGCGATCCCGGTGCGGTGGTCGAGCGACCAGTTCACGGGCTGCGCGTGCAGCACCTCGCGCCCCTGGCCCACCTCCGGCACGTCGCAGGAGGCGAGCACCCGACCGATGTCCCAGCCGTTGACCGCCGACCCTTCCACCTCGGCCTCGCCCGAGAGGGCGAAGCTCTCCGGGCGGGCGCCGGACAGGCAAACGATCACATGGTCCACGCGAACCTGCGCGTCCTTCTGCGCCTGCTGGACCGCCGTGCGGATCGCCCGCTCGGTCTCGCCCATGGAGTCGACTTCGCCGAAGCGAATGCCGCGCGACCGGGTGACGGCATGACCGATCACCTTGAACTGCGACTGCCCCGCCATGGGCCCGACGCCGTCGGCCCCGGCCGCCCTCTCGGGCCCGTCGAAGCGCAGGACGAGGCAGGCGATCTTGCTCGTCCCGAGGTCGAGGATGGCGATCACGCCCCGCTGAAGCGCCGCGCGCCGGATTCCACGCATGAGACGCTGGGTTTGGTAGAGCGGGCGCATCAATTGTCCTCTAGGATGGGTGCGAGCGGGGCGGCCTGGGCCATCGCCGCCGCCTCGCGCAGGCTGGTGAGGGCGGTCGGGTTCAGGCGGAGCGTCGGGCGGTCGCCCAGCCGCATGTCCACGGCGGCGACGTCGCGGTCGAGCATCTGCTGGGCCTGGTGGAGGGCGATCACGCGCTCCAGCGCCTGCACGGGCGCCCCGGTGGGGAGCAGGATGCGCAGGTCGTTGTCCAGGACCATGTCCCAGCGGCGCTCGCCCATCCGGACAAGGCCGCGCACGCGGGGCGCGATCGGCGCGGCGGCGGAGAAGAGCGCCAGGGCCTCGTCGATGGCATCCTTGGCGCCGTCCCCCGCGATGAGCGGCAGGTCCGGCCGGTCGGCCCGCTCGCCGATCATGCCTGTCATCACGCCCTCGGCGTCGATGAGCCGCAGCCCGTCCGCGTAGCGCCATACCGCCACCGGGATGCGCTGCACCACCGCGATCTCCAGCGTCCCGGCGGGTGTGACCCGCACCTGGGCCGATCGCACCGCGGTCAGGTCCGTCACGTGCAGCCGCAGGGCGTCGAGGTCGAGGTCGAAGGAGGAGACCGGCAGGTCGATACGTGCCACCTCGCCGATGGCGGCGCTCAGCGCGCGATCCGCGCCGGTGATCTCCATCGCCGTGACCATGAACTCCGGCCGTTCCCTCACGGCGTCCTTCATGGCATCGATCCGCCCCATCAGCGCCGCGCGGTTACCGTCCGAGGACAGCCAGAGCAGCGCCACGACCAGCACCAGCCCCATGGGAAGGCCCACGCGCAGGAGCCGCCGATAGAAGGGCGTCAGCATCAGCCGCTGGTAGCGGTAGGACCAGACCGAGGGGGCCGGGTCGCGCCGTATGCCGGATACGGGCGCCGAAGGCTGGCGGACCAAGGACGGGATGGTCAGCTGCCACAGAAGCTTCAGCGTCCGCACGAGGCATCCTCCACGAGCCAGCGACAAAGCGCCGGGAACCCGATCCCCATCGCCGCGGCCTGCTCGGGGGCGAGCGAGGTCGGCGTCATGCCCGGCTGGGTGTTGATCTCCAGCACGATCAGGCCCGCGAGCCCCTTCGATTCGTCCCAGCGGAAGTCCGTCCGCGACAGGCCCCGGCAGCCCAGGGCCCTATGCGCGCGCAGGGCCATGTCGAGGCAAGCCGCCGAGACCTCGGCCGGCACCTCGGCCGGGACCACGTGGCGCGAACCGCCCGGCGCATACTTGGCGTCGTAGTCGTACCAGCCGTCCGTCACGATGTCGGTCACGGTGAGAGCCCGGTCGCCCAGCACCGCCGTGGTCAGCTCCCGCCCCGGCGCATAGGCCTCGACCATCACCGTGTCGGGCATGGTGGAGGTGAGCTGAGGCGGCCGGTTCGCCCCATGCGGCACGATGTAGACCCCGACCGAGGACCCTTCGTTGTTGGGCTTCACGACGTAGGGCGGTTCCATGACATGCCGTCGGGAGACCTCGTCGCGGCCTGCGAGCACACTCCGAACGATCGGCAGCCCGGCCGCCGCGAACACGTCCTTGGCCCGCGCCTTGTCCATGGCCAGCGCCGAGGCCAGCACGCCCGAATGCGTGTAGGGAATCTTCAGCCATTCCAGGAGGCCCTGGACGCAGCCGTCCTCCCCCCAGCGGCCATGAAGCGCGTTGAACGCCACCTCGGGCTTCATCTCGACGAGGCGCGCCGCGAGGTCTGCCCCCGCGTCCACCTCAAGGGCCTCGAAGCCCGCTTCCCTCAGAGCCGCCGCGCATTGGCGTCCGGACGAGAGCGACACGTCGCGCTCCGCCGATGGACCGCCCATGAGGACGGCGACTCTGGGACCTGTCCTGCCCGACATGCCCTCAACTGCCCCATTCGCGGGCCCTTACGGCCCGTCATTATGAATGCGGCCCCCATCAGGGACCGCTCCGCCACTCGGATCGTCGTTAACTCACGCGGGGTCGCCGACCCGCATGATTTCCCACTCTAGCCTCACCCCGGCGTGATCGTAAACCGCTTTCCGCACATCCTCTCCCAGGCCTTCGAGGTCGGCCGCCGTCGCGCCGCCCGCGTTGGTCAGGAAATTCGCGTGCATCGGGTTCATGATCGCGCCCCCACGCCGGGCGCCCCGCATCCCGGCGTCGTCGATGAGCTTCCAGGCCTTCAGCTCGTGCGTGTCGTCGGCTCGTCCCGTGCTCGAATACCCGGCCGGGTTGCGGAAGGTGGACCCGGCGGTGCGGTCCTTCGTAGGCTGGGACGCGTCGCGTCGGCCGATCTGCTCCTCCATGCGCGCGGCCAGCGCCTCCGGATCGCCCTCCGGCGCCTCGAACATCGCCTCGACGATTACCGCGCCCTCCGGGACCTGGCTCGACCGATAGGCGAGCCCAAGCTCGCATGCCGGTATGGTGACGACCGTCCCGTCCCGCAGCACGGCCGTCGCTTCCACCAGAACGTCCGCCACGTAGGACCCGTAGCACCCGGCGTTCATCCGAACCGCGCCGCCGACGGTCCCCGGGATCGTCCGCAGGAAGGTGAGGTCGCGCCCGCCCTCGGCCGCCTTGCGCGCGACATGGGCGTCGAGCGCCGCCGCCCCCGCGCGCACCCGCGTGCCCTCCACGGCGATCCCGTTGAACCCGCGTCCGAGCCGGATCACCGCGCCCCGCACGCCGCCGTCCCGCACGATCAGGTTGGACCCCACCCCCATCGGGAACACCGGCACGTCCGGTGGCAGCGTGTCCAGGAACGCGCTCAGGTCCTCCAGGTCCGCGGGCTGGACCAGCGCATCCGCCGGGCCTCCGACCCGCAGCCAAGTAAGGTCGCCCAGCGTACGGCCTTCGGTCAACGTCCCGCGCAGCGGGGGCCAGGCGCTCATTCCGCCGGGTCCCGCCGGGGCGGCGCGGCCAGACCGCGCAGCCGTCGCATCAGGAAGACCAGCGGCCAGCGCAGCACCGATGCGCCCGCCGCGAGGGCCACCATGCCCGCCACCGGCCCATGCGCCACGGTGAGCCAGCCCAGGAGCGGCACCCCGCAGGCGAAGAGCAGATAGGCCGCCGTCCAGTGGTGATCGCGCGAGGGCAGCATCGCCACCACGTTCGCCGCGAGGAACCACAGGCAGGCCAGGACCAGCGCGGGGCTCATGCCGCCCTCCCCCGGCCGAGAGCCCAGCGCAGGAGCGCGCCGAGCGGCCGCCGGAACATCGACAGGAACGCTAATACGGCGATGCCCACCGCCCACCAGCCGAGCTGGACGCCGAGCCAGACGATCAGCAGGGGCGCCGAGACGAGAAGGGCGAGGCCCGGCGCCATCTGCCGCCGCATCGGCAGCATCGCGGTTCCGCTCGCGGCCAGCACCCAAAGGCAACTCGCAAGGACCGACGACGCCATTTCCCCCTCCTATGCCATGCCGCGCAGCCGCGCGGGGAGCCCGTGCGCCCAGGCGCTGATGTTGCCCGCCCCGAGGCAGACCACGATGTCGCCCGGGCCCGCCTGCTCCCTCACCAGCCGCGCGAGGTCCTCCTCGCCCGTGACGGCCCGCGCGTGGCGATGGCCGTGCCGGATCAGCCCGCTCACGAGGTCGTCGCGGGAGGCGCCCTCGATGGGCTCCTCCCCCGCCGCATAGACCTCGGCGATGCCGACCACGTCGGCCTCGTTGAAGCAGGTGCAGAACTCCTCGAAGAGGGTATGGAGCCGCGTGTAGCGGTGCGGCTGGTGGACCGCGATCACCCGCCCCTTGGAGGCCTGCCGCGCGGCCTTGAGCACGGCTGCGATCTCCACGGGGTGGTGGCCGTAGTCGTCGATGACGGTGACGCCGTCGACCTCGTCCACTTTGGTGAAGCGCCGGTTCACGCCTCCGAAGGACGCCAGCGACGCCCGGATCGTGTCCTTGTCCATCCCGAGGTGCCGCGCCACCGCGATGGCCGCGAGGGCGTTGGAGACGTTGTGGTCCCCTGGCATCGGCAGGCTCATGCCCTCGATCACGTCGCCCTCTGCCTGGAGAACCACGTCGAATTGCGCCGTGCCGCCTTCATAGGTCGGCCGGGTCGCTCGCACGTCGGCCTGCGCGTTGAAGCCGAAGGTCCGCACCCGCCGGTCGGTCACGCGCCCCACGAGGGCCTGCACCTCCGGGTGGTCCGTGCAGCACACCGCGAGTCCGTAGAAGGGGATGTTCGAGACGAAGTCGTAGAAGCCCTTCCGGAGCGCCTCGATGGTCCCCCAGTGCTCCATGTGCTCGGGGTCGATGTTGGTCACGATGGCAATGGTCGCGGGAAGGCGGTTGAAGGTCCCGTCCGACTCGTCGGCCTCCACGACCATCCATTCCCCCTGCCCGATCCGGGCATTGGAGCCGTAGCGGTGGATGATCCCGCCGTTCACCACCGTCGGGTCGAGTCCCCCCGCCTCCAGGAGCGTCGCCACCATCGTCGTGGTGGTCGTCTTGCCATGGGTCCCACCGATGGCAACGTTCGACTTGAGCCGCATGAGCTCGGCCAGCATCTCGGCGCGCCGAACCACCGGCAGCCCGCGCTTTCGCGCCTCGTCGAGCTCCGGGTTCCCCGGCTTGATGGCCGAGGAGATGACCACGACCTCCGCGCCCTGAAGGTTCTCGGCCCGCTGCCCGATCTGGACGGTGGCCCCCAGCGACTCCAGCCGCTTGGTGATGTCGCTGGCCCGCGCGTCCGAGCCCTGGACGGTGTAGCCCGTGGTCAGCAGCACCTCGGCGATGCCGGACATGCCGATCCCGCCGATGCCGACGAAGTGGATCGGCCCCACGTTCTGGGGCAGCTTGGTCGGCCGCTGCATGGAAAAACCTCCGTCCATCAAACACGGCCCCCCTTCTCGCCCTGTGACAATCGCTCGACAAGTTCCGCCAGTCGTTCCGTTGCGTCCGGCTTCCCGTAGCTGCGCGAGGCCTGCGCCATCGCCTCGGCCCGCCCGGGCTCCGACAGGAGGCCGCGAAGACACGCCGTCAGGGCCGCGGCCGCGAAGCGCGCCTCCGGCATGACCTCCGCCCCGCCCGCCGCTTCCAGGCCCCGGGCGTTCGCGGTCTGGTGGTCCTCGGCGGCGGCCGCGTAAGGGATCAGGACCGCCGGCCGCCCGATCACTGAAAGGTCCGCGATGGTGGAGGCCCCGGCCCGCGCGATCACGACCTGCGCCCGCGCCATCCGCTCCGGCACGTCGTCGAAGAAGGTGTGGATCTCGGCGGGGATGCCTTGGTCCCGGTAGAACGACGTGACCCGCTCGACGTCTTCCTGCCGGGCCTGCTGGCTCACCCGCAGGCGCACCTTCAGGTCCATCGGCAACGCCGCGAGCGCCTGGGGCACCACGTCCGACAGCACCCGCGCGCCCTGGCTGCCGCCGATGACCAGGATCTCCAGCCCCTGCTCCCCCGGTGGCATGTAGGGCATCCCGGCCTTCTCCAGCACCGCGCGGCGGACGGGGTTGCCGACATGCACCCCCTCGACGCCTTCGGGAAGCTTCGTGGGCCAGGTGCCGCAGGCCACGAGGTCCACGCGCCGCGCGAAGGCCTCGTTCACACGGCCCAGCACGCCGTTCTGCTCGTGGATCATGCGCGGGATGCGCAGCGTGGTCGCCGCCGTCAGCGCCGGGATCGACGGATAGCCGCCGAAGCCCACCACCACGGCGGGGCGGTCGCGCATCATTCGCAGCACGCTCGCCGCGATTCCGCCGCCCACGCGGAACGGCACCGCAGCCTTGGCGACCACCCCGCCCCGCGCGGGCGTGGCGGAAGCCACCACCTCGCGCGCGACCTCCTTGGGGAAGCCCCCGGCATAGCGCGCGCCCCGCGCGTCGGTCGACAGGCTTACCCGCCAGCCCCGCTCCAGCAGCGTCTCGGCCAGCGCCTGGGCCGGGAACATGTGCCCGCCCGTGCCGCCCGCCGCGATGACCGCATGGCCGGTCAACGGTCGCGCGCCCCCAGGATCTCGCCCATTCGGCCCTGCGGCCGCGTCCGCGTCATCGCCAGCAGCATCCCCACCGCGATCCCGCCCGCGATCAGCGAGGACCCCCCGTAGCTCACGAACGGGAGCGTCATCCCCTTTGCGGGCAGCAGCCGCACGGCGACGCCCATGTTGATCATCGCCTGCACCCCGAAGGAGCAGGCCAGCCCCGTCCCCGCCAGCCGGATGAACGGGTCCCTTTCGCCGATAAGTCGCACCAGCGACCCCACCACGATGAAGGCGTAGAGCGCGATGATGAGCATCACGAGCACGAGCCCGTACTCCTCGGCCGCCACCGCGATGATGAAGTCGGTGTGCGCGTCCGGAAGCGACCACTTCACCTCCCCCTCGCCCACGCCCACGCCGAAGAACCCGCCCTCGCGGATGGCGTTGGTGGCATAGCCGATCTGGGTGCGCGGATCGACGTCGGGGCTCAGGAAGCCGTTGATCCGCCGGGCGAAGTGCTCCGAATTCTCATAGGCGAAGCTTCCCGTCGCCACGACCAGGCCCGCCAGCACCGCGAGCGGCGCCATTCGCGCCCCTCCCACGAAGTACATCACGCCCCAGGAGAACAGCACCAGCGCCGCCTGCCCGAAGTCGGGCTGGAGCGCGAGCATCGCCACGATGATGACGGCGAGGCCGAAGGACCAAAGCCGCCCGGGCGGCCCGTCCCTCTCCATCGCGGCGGCCATCAGCCAGGCGCACAGGACGACGAAGCCGGGCTTCAGGAACTCCGAAGGCTGGAACGACACGAAGCCGAGCGAATACCAGCGGATCGCGCCCTTGCCGAAGTCGGTGCCCAGGAACGGCAGGGCCAGCAGCGCCAGGAAGCTGAAGGCGAAGCCCACCACGGCGAGCCGCCGCACCGCCTTGGGACTCATCATGGAGACGAGGAGCATCACCACCATCGCGGCGCTGCCGAACAACGCCTGTCGCTCCACGTAGTGGAAGGGCGGCAGCCCGTTCCTGGACGCCAGCGGCGGCGAGGCGGCCAAGCCCAGCACCAGCCCGATCCCGAACAGCCCCATGATGCAGGACATCGTGAGCTTGTCGATCGTCCTCCACCAACGCGGGAGGACCGGGTCGCTGGCCCGTGTCGGGACCAACCCATGCACCATCTCTGTCATGAAGTACCGCCAACTGCCTCGGGAGGTCCGGTTCACCCGGCTCTGGGCGCGACGATAGCGGAGTCGTGACCGTCGCGCTAGGCGGAATTCGGCGCGCGCCGATCACGCAGCCGGTGTCGAGGCCCCCCTTGCCCCCGCCCGCCCGCCGGGGCAAGCCCTGGCTCCCATGGAGACCGACACCCTCATCCTCGGCGCCGGCGCGGCCGGGCTCTTCTGTGCGGGGCGCTGCGGCCCGGGCGCGGTCATCGTGGACCATGCCAAGAGGCCCGCCGAGAAGGTCCGCATCTCGGGTGGCGGCCGCTGCAACTTCACCAACCTCCGCACAGACCCTCAGGCCTTCCTGTCCGCGAACCCCCACTTCGCCAAGTCGGCCCTGGCCTCCTACACGGCGCAGGACTTCCTCGCGCTAGTCGAGTCCCACCGCATCCCCTGGCACGAGAAGACCCTGGGCCAGCTTTTCTGCGACCGCTCCTCCAAGGACATCGTCGCCCTCCTCGTCTCGGAGGCCGAGCGCGCCGGCGCCCGCATCCGGCTCTCCACCACGGTCCCGGAGGTGCGGCACGACGGCGCCCGTTTCGTCGTGGAGACGGAAACCGAGGGCCGCCGCGACACGATCCACGCCCGCCGCCTCGTCGTCGCAACAGGCGGCAAGTCGATCCCCAGGATGGGCGCGACGGGCCTCGCCTACCGCATCGCCGAGCAGTTCGGCCTCAAGGTCACCGAGACCCGCCCCGCCCTCGTCCCCTTCACCTTCGGCGAGGACCGCTTCGCCGACCTCGCCGGGATCGCCGTCCCGGTGCGCGCGCGGGCCAAGGGCCCCGCATTCGAGGAGGCACTCCTGTTCACCCATCGCGGCCTGTCCGGGCCCGCGATGCTCCAGGCCTCCTCCTACTGGCGCGAGGGCGAGGACATCGCCCTCGGCCTCCTCCCCGGCATCGAGTGGCCCCAGGCGCTCCGCACCGCCCGGCGCGAGGCCCCCAAGCAGAGCCCCAAGACCGCCCTCGCCCGCCACCTGCCCGCCCGCCTCGCGGACCACATGGCGGCCGCGCTCAAGCTGTCCGGCACCCTTGCCGCCCTGTCCGACGCCCGCCTCGACGCCGTGGCGAAGTCGCTGTCCGACTGGCGCCTCCGCCCCACGGGGACCGAGGGCTACCGCACCGCCGAAGTCACGCTGGGCGGCATCGATACCCGGGGCCTCGACTCCAAGACCATGGAGGCCAAGGCCGTCCCCGGCCTCCACTTCATCGGCGAGTGCGTGGACGTCACCGGCTGGCTGGGCGGCTACAACTTCCAGTGGGCCTGGTCCTCCGCCGACGCGGCGGGCCGGGCGATCCGCGCGGCCGGGACCTGACGCGGACCGTCGCGTCCGGTCTTCAGCCCTTCCGCAGCTCCTCGGGGCGGTGGATCGCCTCCTTCCCCGACTTGTCGCTCTTCACGCGGTATTCCGGCTCCTCCTTGGTGGCTTTGGCCGTGTGCCCGCCCGCCTTGGCGGTGCCGGTCTCCTTCTTCACCACCTTGCCCGAGGTCTCGCCCTGGCTCGTGTCCCACTTGACGTGGTCGCCGGCCTTGAAGGTCTTGTCCTGCGTCATCTCTCGAACTCCTCGACTGGGTTGATGCCTAGGCCGACTTCGTCACCAGTGGCTTGCCGATCTCGCCGTCCCGCGCGTGCTTGATGGGCAGCGTGAACTCCGGCTCCTGCCGCAAGCTGCGCGGCACGTCCTCGCCCGGCATACCCTTGGCGGGAGTCACGCCGCCATCCGCGAGCCACAGCGCCCCCGTCACATAGCTCGCCTCGTCCGAGGCCAGGAAGGCCACCACGTTCGCCATCTCCTCGGGCGTGCCGCGCCGGCCCATCATGGCGGCCATGACCGTGGTCTCTTCGGTCTTCTTGTCCATCACGCCCTCGCCCTTGTGCGTCCAGGCGGTGGAGATCGCGCCGGGGCAGACGCAGTTGGCCCGCACCCTGTGCTTCGCGCCCTCGCCTGCCACGCCCTTCATGAAGGCATGGATGAAGCCCTTGGTCCCCCCATAGGGCGAGAAC
>Ga0210040_10010714_pt1 | contig 10479 bp, 7 predicted proteins | sample CryGeyCG12114_NA_FD_185462 | JGI IMG/M metagenome (GOLD analysis project Ga0210040, IMG submission 185462) | Groundwater microbial communities from aquifer - Crystal Geyser CG19_WC_8/21/14_NA (SPAdes) (version 2) | ecosystem: Environmental > Aquatic > Deep subsurface > Groundwater | place: USA...
GAGGACAGGTCGAACTTCTCCGGGATCTCCGCTCCCCACTTCATGAAGGTGCGGATGGCCGTGGGGGCGCAGTAGAGGATGGTCACGCCGTACTTCTCGGTCAGCTCCCACCACCGCCCCTTGTGCGGGGTGTCCGGGGTGCCCTCGTACATCAGGCTGGTGGCCCCGTTGAGCAGCGGGCCGTAGACCAGGTACGAGTGGCCCGTGACCCAGCCGATGTCGGCAGCGGTCCAGAAGACGTCGGTCTCGGCCTTGAGGTCGAAGGTCGCCCAGTGGGTGTAGGAGGTGCCGACCAGGTAGCCGCCCGTGGTGTGCAGGATGCCCTTCGGCTTCCCGGTGCTGCCGGAGGTGTACATGATGTAGAGCGGGTGCTCGGCCGGGAAGAACTCGCAGGCGTGCTCGCTCGACTGGCCGCCCACGAACTCGTGCCACCACAGGTCGCGGCCCGCCGTCATGGCGGTCTCCTGCTCGGTCCGCTGGACGACCAGCACGTGCCGGACGTCGGGGCAGGACTTCAGGGCGGCGTCGACCGCGGGCTTGAGCGCCGACGGGGCGCCGCGCCGGTAGCCGCCGTCGGCGGTGATCACCACCTCCACCCCGCAGTCGAGGATCCGGGAGGCCAGGGCGTCGGCGGAGAAGCCGCCGAAGACCACCGTGTGCGGGGCGCCGATCCGGGCGCAGGCCAGCATCGCGGTGACCGCCTCGGGGATCATCGGCAGGTAGATGGCCACCCGGTCGCCCGCCTTGACGCCGAGCTCGGTCAGCGCGTTCGCCGCCTGCCGCACCTCGGCGGCCAGCGCGGCGTAAGTGATGGTGCGGGTGTCGCCCGGCTCGCCCTCGAAGTGGAAGGCCACCCGCTCGCCCAGCCCGGCCTCGACGTGGCGGTCCAGGCAGTTGTAGGCGGCGTTCAGGGTGCCGTCGGCGTACCAGGTGGCGAACGGGGCCTTGCTCCAGTCCAGCACCTGCGTCGGCTCGGTGTCCCAGCTCAGCCGGCGCCCCTGCTCGGCCCAGAAGGCCTCGTAGTCGGCGTCGGCCTCGGCGTAGGTCGCAGCGCTCACGTTGGCGGCGGCGGCCAGCTCGGCCGGCGGCGGGAACCGCCGCTCCTCGTGCGACATGTTCGACAGCGCCTCGTCGCTCACTGCGAGCCTCCTCCACGACTGGTGCGCCGTCGACCAGGGTCGGCCCACAGTGCAGCACCCGGCGGTCCTCCGGTGCCCGGTCGAGCCCGGTCGGCCGCCTCGGGGTCACTCTAACCACCTGCTCGGACGGTGCTGACGCCTCGCCCCCGGCGACGACGACGCCGGGGCGTGCCGCGGCGGAGGCCGTCGGGCAGCTCGGCGGCGCGGGCCTACTTCACGCCCCAGGAGTAGGTCTGCTTGCGCAGTGAGAGGTAGGCGAACGTGTCGGTCGACTCCACCTCGGGCAGCCGGCGGATCTTGTCCGAGATCACCTCCAGCAGGTGCTCGTCGTCCTCGCAGACCACCTCGACCAGGATGTCGTAGCGGCCGGCGGCCACCACCACGTAGGAGACCTCCGCCAGCTCGGTGAGCCGGTCGGCGACGGGCAGGATCGGACCGCGGACCCGGATGCCGATCATCGCCTGCCGGCCGAAGCCCAGCTGGAGGGGGTCGGTGACCGCGACCACCTGCATCACCCCGGTCTGCACCAGCCGCTGCACCCGCTGCCGCACCGCGGCCTCGGACAACCCGACCGAGGTGGCGATCGCCGCGTAGGACCGCCGGCCGTCAGCCTGCAGCTGGGCGATGATGGCCTTGTTGACGTCGTCCAGGGGGGCGTTCGGCACGTCGGGAAACCTTAGTTCCTACAGCAGCTCGTGGGCCTGCTCGAGCACCGAGCGCAGCGCCTGCTCCATCTCGTCGAAGTGCGACTGGTCGCAGATCAGCGGCGGCGACAGCTGGATGACGGGGTCGCCGCGGTCGTCGGCCCGGCAGTAGAGGCCGGCCTCGTAGAGGGCCTTGGACAAGAAGCCGCGCAGCAGTCGCTCGGACTCGTCGTCGTCGAAGCTGGTCTTGGTGGCCTTGTCCTTGACCAGCTCGATGCCGTAGAAGTACCCGTCGCCGCGGACGTCGCCGACGATCGGCAGGTCCAGCAGCTTCTCCAGTGTGGCCCGGAAGGCGCCCTCGTTGCTGCGGACGTGCTCCAGCACGTGCTCGCGCTCGAAGATGTCGAGGTTCGCCATCGCCACGGCGGTGGAGACGGGGTGACCGCCGAAGGTGTAGCCGTGGGCGAAGGACGCGGTGCCGCGCAGGAACGGCTCCATCAGCCGGTCGCTCGCGATCATCGCGCCCAGCGGGCTGTAGCCCGAGGTGAGACCCTTGGCGCAGGTGATGATGTCCGGCTGGTAGCCGTAGCGCTCCGCACCGAACATGTGGCCGAGCCGGCCGAACGCGCAGATCACCTCGTCGCTGACCAGCAGCACGTCGTAGGCGTCGCAGATCTCCCGCACCCGGGCGAAGTAGCCCGGCGGCGGCGGGAAGCAGCCGCCGGCGTTCTGCACCGGCTCCAGGAAGACCGCGGCGACCGTCTCCGGACCCTCCTGCTCGATGGCCACGGCGACCTGGTCGGCCGCCCAGCGCCCGAAGGCATCCAGGTCCTCGCCCTGAGCCGCAGGAAATTGGTCGGGGGCCCGGTAGGCGTTGGTGTTCGGCACCCGGAAGGTGCTCGGCACCAGGGGTTCGAAGACCGCCTTGAGAGCCGGCAGACCGGTGATCGACAGCGCGCCCTGGGTGGTGCCGTGGTAGGCCAGCGTCCGGCTGATCACCTTGTGCTTGAGCGGCCTGCCCACCAGCTTGAAGTAGTTCTTGGCCAGCTTCCACGCCGACTCCACCGCCTCGCCGCCGCCGCTGGTGAAGAAGATCCGGTTGAGGTCGCCGGGGGTCATGGTCGAGAGCCGCTCGGCGAGCTGGATCGCGGTCGGGTGGGCGTAGGACCAGAGCGGGAAGAACGCGAGGTCGCCGGCCTGCTTGGCGCCGGCCTCCACGAGCTCTCGACGACCGTGGCCGAGCTGGTTGACGAACAGGCCGGCGAGCGCGTCCAGGTAGCGACGACCGTGCGCGTCCCAGATGTAGGGCCCCTCGCCGCGCACGATCACCGGCACCTCCACCTCGGAGGAGTAGCCGCCCATCCGGGTGAAGTGCATCCACAGGTGGTCGCGGGCGGACTTCTGCAGCAGGGCGAAGGCCTCGGGCTCCATGGCCGGACCGGCGCCCTGGGGGACCGGGCCGGCGGGTACGGGGTTGATGCTGTCGACGGACATCGGGCACCTCCAGATGGTCGGTTCGTGCTCATGATGGCCTGACCGAGCCCCGGCCCGCAAGCGCCAATGCTACGGATTCGTGGCAATGGGTCCGATTCTGTTGCGTAAGCGGGCTCTCTGTGTTGACAATGCTTCGAAATCCGTGGTGCTCGGGGCTGCTGCGGATTCTCACGCTCTGGGGGGCTGCATGACGGGGACGGACGAGGTCGCGGCGAGAGCGCCGCAGGCTGGACAGCAGGCGTACACCGGCGGCGACAAGGGACTCAAGCCCAACGCCATCGGCTTCTGGGACGGCCTGGCCATCGGACTGGACTCCACCGCACCGGCCTACTCGCTGGCCGCCGTGCTCGGCTCGGTGGTGGTCATCGCCGGCACCAAGGCCCCGGCGGTGCTGCTGCTGTCGTTCATCCCGATCTTCCTGATCGCCAGCGCTTTCTACTACATGAACCGGGCCGACCAGGACTGCGGCACCACCTTCTCCTGGGTGACCCGGGCCATGGGACCGACGCTGGGCTGGCTCGGCGGCTGGGCCGTCTTCGTCACCGGGGTCCTGGTGGTGGGGTCCCTCGCCGACGTGTCGGCCTACTACCTGTTCGACCTGGTCGGACTGGACAGCCTGGCCGAGTCGCGGGTCGCGGTGGTGGCGTTCGCGGTGGTGATCATCGTGGTGATGACCTGGATCTGTGTCCGGGGGACCGAGCTGTCGGCCAAGGTGCAGCGGGTCCTGGTGCTCGCGCAGGTGCTGGCGCTGCTGGCCTTCGTCGTGGTCGCGGCCATCCGGCTGGCCACCGGCGACGTGCCCGAAGGTGCGCTGCGCCCGTCCCTGTCCTGGCTCTCCCCGGTCGGCCTGGACGGGGAGTCCCTGATCTCCGGCCTGCTGCTCAGCGTGTTCATCTACTGGGGGTGGGAGAGTGCGGTCAACCTGACCGAGGAGTCCAGCGACAACGCCACCGCTCCCGGCAAGGCCGGTCTGGTCAGCACCCTGGTGCTGCTCGTCACCTACCTCGGCGTGACCATCACCATGGTCGCGGTCGCCGGGCTCGACCTGGTGGGCGAGTACGACGACGACGCCGGGCTCTTCGGTGCGGTCGCCGAGCTGGTGCTGGGACCGTTCGCCTTCGTCCTGGTGCTGTCCATCATCACCTCGGGCATCGCCTCCACCCAGACCACGATCCTGCCGGCCTCCCGGACGTCGCTCTCGATGGCCGTCGCCGGCGCCTTTCCCCGCATGTTCGGACGGGTGCACCCTCGGTTCGGCACTCCCGCGGCCGGTACCTGGCTGATCGGCATCGCGTCGATCGTCTGGTACGTCGGGGCGAGCCTGGTCTCGGACAACTTCCTGTTCGACTCGCTGTCGGCTCTCTCGCTGCTGATCGCGTTCTACTACGCACTGACCGGCATCGCGTGCGTGCTCTACTGGCGCCGTCGTCTGCTGCACTCGGTGAAGGCGTTCCTCCTGGTCGGGGTGGGTCCGCTGGTGGGGGCGGCGATGCTGGCCTACCTGCTCTACGAGTCGGTGTTCCAGCTCGCCGACCCGGAGGCCTCCTACAGCGGCACCTCGGTGCTCGGGGTCGGGGTCCCGCTGGCCATCGCCCTCTTCTTCATCGTCAGCGGGGTCGTGCTGATGCTGATCTGGCGCTTCGGTCCGGGCCGGGTGTTCTTCTCCCGCCGCGGTGGTGAGACGGTCACCGACGAGGTCGCCCTGGCCGCGCTCGGCCCCACCACTCCCGGCGGCCTCGGCGGCTCGTGACCGCCGCGCCGCTGGTACTGCCCTTCGTCTCGCCACGCCCCGAGCCGACGACGGCTCGACCCTTCCGAAAGGACCAAGATGGCCACGGTGTTCCGCAACCTCGTCGACGGCGAGCAGGTCGACGCTGCGTCGGGGGAGACCTACGACGTCCTCGACCCCAGCACGGGAGAGGTGTACGGCACGGCTCCGGTCTCGGCGGCCGAGGACGTCGACCGCGCCTACCGGGCGGCAGCACGGGCCTTCGAGTCGTGGGGCGACACCACGCCGGCGGAGCGCCAGCGGGCACTGCTGCGGATCGCTGACGCGCTGGAGGCCCGCACCGAGGACTTCGTGGCGGCCGAGAGCCGGGACACCGGCAAGCCGCTCGGGCTGACCCGGAGCGAGGAGCTCGGGCCGTGCGTCGACCAGCTCCGCTTCTTCGCCGGCGCCGCCCGGGTCCTCGAGGGTCGCTCCGCGGGGGAGTACATGACCGACCACACCTCGATGGTCCGGCGGGAGCCGATCGGGGTGGTGGGCCAGGTGACGCCCTGGAACTACCCGTTGATGATGATGATCTGGAAGATCACTCCTGCGCTGGCGGCCGGCAACACGGTGGTGCTCAAGCCCAGCGACACCACCCCGGCCAGCGCCACCCTGCTGGCCGAGCTGGCCGCTGAGTTCCTGCCGCCCGGGGTGCTGAACGTGGTGACCGGCGACCGCGAGGTCGGTCGGCTGCTCGTGGCGCATCCGATCCCGCAGCTGGTCGCCATCACCGGGTCGGTCCGGGCCGGGACCGAGGTCGCGGCGTCCGCAGCTTCGCAGCTGAAACGGGTGCACCTGGAGCTGGGCGGCAAGGCGCCGGTGGTGGTGTTCGACGACGCCGACGTGGCCCGGGCCGCCGAGGGGATCGCCGCCGCCGGGTACTTCAACGCCGGGCAGGACTGCACCGCGGCGACCCGGGTGCTGGCCGGACCGCGGGTGCACGACGACTTCCTGGCCGCCCTCACCGAGCAGGCCCGGAACACGACGGTGGGCGCGCCGTCCGCCGACGGGACCGAGGCCGACTTCGGGCCGCTGAACAACCCCGACCAGCTGGCCCGGGTGTCCGGCCTGGTCGACCGGCTGCCCGACCACGCCCGGGTGGAGACCGGCGGCACGCCGACCGGCGAGCGCGGCTGGTTCTACACCCCGACGGTGCTCTCCGGCCTGCAGCAGAGCGACGAGCAGATCCAGTCCGAGATCTTCGGCCCGGTGATCACCGTCCAGCGGTTCTCCGACGAGGACGAGGCACTGCGCTGGGCCAACGGGGTCCCGTACGGGCTGGCCAGCTCGGTGTGGACCGCCGACCACGGTCGGGCGATGCGGATGGCCAAGCGGCTGGACTTCGGGGCGGTCTGGATCAACACCCACATCCCGATCGTGGCCGAGATGCCGCACGGCGGCTTCAAGCACTCCGGCTACGGGAAGGACCTGTCGATGTACGGCCTGGAGGACTACACCCGGGTCAAGCACGTCATGTCCTACATCGGCCGGTGACCGCGGTGACCCAGAAAGCCTCGGCGCAGCGACCGCGGAGCGGCATGCGCATCCTGCTGGTCGGGACCGGCGGGGTGGGCGGAGCCTTCGCCGCCATCGTCGCCCGCCGGGACTACTTCACGACCCTGGTGTGCGCCGACTACGACCTCGCCCGGGCCACCACGGCCGCCGCGCTCGACGACCGCTTCATCGCCGCTCAGGTTGATGCCTCGTCCGCGGAGTCGGTGACCGCGCTGTGCCGGCAGCACGCCATCACCCACGTGCTGAACGCGGTCGACCCGCGCTTCGTGCTGCCGATCTTCGAGGGTGCGTTCGTCGCCGGCGCCGACTACCTCGACATGGCCATGAGTCTCTCGGAGCGCCACCCGGGGGAGCCCTACGCCCAGGTCGGGGTCAAGCTCGGGGACGCGCAGTTCGCCCGGGCACCGGAGTGGGCGCGGGCGGGCCGGCTCGCGCTGGTCGGGATGGGCGTCGAGCCGGGGCTGTCCGACGTCTTCGCCCGGTACGCCGCCGACGAGCTCTTCGCCGAGATCGACGAGCTCGGGGTGCGCGACGGTGCCAACCTCTCGGTGACCGACGAGCACGGCGAGGAGATCTTCGCGCCTTCGTTCTCGATCTGGACCACCATCGAGGAGTGCCTCAACCCGCCGGTGATCTGGGAGCGGGAGCGGGAGCGGGCCGGGGTGGACGGGGGCTGGTACACGACCGCTCCGTTCAGCGAGCCCGAGGTGTTCGACTTCCCCGAGGGCATCGGCCCCGTCGAGTGCGTGAACGTCGAGCACGAGGAGGTGCTGCTGATGCCCCGGTGGGTCGCGTGCCGCCGGGCGACGTTCAAGTACGGCCTGGGCAACGAGTTCATCTCGGTGCTGAAGACCTTGCACACCCTCGGGCTCGACGCCGTCGAGCCGGTTCGGGTGAAGGGTGTGGAGGTGTCACCCCGCGACGTCGTCGCGGCCTGTCTCCCCGACCCGGCCACCCTGGGGCCGCGGATGACGGGGAAGACCTGCGCCGGGTTGTGGGTCACGGGCACCGGTCGCGACGGCGAGCCGCGGTCGACCTACCTCTACCACGTGGTCGACAACGCCTGGTCCATGGCGGAGTACGGACACCAGTGCGTGGTGTGGCAGACGGCGGTCAACCCGGCGGTGGCGCTCGAGCTGCTCTCGACCGGCGTCTGGAGCGGCTCGGGGGTGCTCGGCCCGGAGGCCATGCCCGCGCGACCGTTCCTCGACCTGCTCACGGCCTACGGCAGCCCGTGGGGACTGCAGGAGGTGCCGCCGCGCTGAGGAGCCGGTCGAGCCCCGATCTCGACGGCGGCCGGTGGGCAACGAGCGCTCAGTGGCTGGTGGGCAACGAGCGCTCAGTGGCTGGTCGCCTTCTCCGCCCCGGCTCCGGTCAGCGAGCGGACCGAGAGCTCGTCGTAGCGCCGAGCCGAGCTGTCGTCGCGGCTGAGCAGCGTGCCGACGATGCCGCAGAGGAATCCGAACGGGATGGACACCAGTCCCGGGTTGCGCAGCGGGAACCAGGCGAAGTTCGACTCCGGCAGCAACGAGGTCGGCGTCCCGGAGGTGACCGGGGAGAAGACCACCAGGAGCACTGCCGCCAGCAGGCCGCCGTAGATGCTGCAGGTGGCGCCCAGGGTGTTGAAGCGCCGCCAGAACAGGTTGAACAGCAGGGCCGGCAGGTTGGCCGACGCGGCCACGGCGAAGGCCAGGGCCACCAGGAACGCGATGTTGAGCCGCTGCGCGGGGATGGCCAGCGCGATGGCCACCGCGCCGATCGCGAAGGCGGCGATGCGGACCACGACCAGCTCGCTCTTCTCGCTCGCCCGCCCCTTCATGATCACGCTGGCGTAGAGGTCGTGCGCCACCGAGGACGCCGAGGTCAGGGTCAGCCCCGCGACCACCGCCAGGATCGTGGCGAAGGCCACCGCGGAGATCAGGGCCAGCAGCACCGAGCCCCCGAGCGTGCCCTCGCCGCCGCCGACGGCCTGGGCCAGCAGGGGCGAGGCCGCGTTGCCGGAGCTGGTGGCGATCTGGCTGCCCTTGGCGGTGTCGACGAGCGCAGCAGCACCGAACCCGAGCACCAGGGTCATCAGGTAGAACGCACCGATCAGGCCGATCGCCCAGAGCACCGACTTGCGCGCCGCGTTGGCGGTCGGGGTGGTGTAGAAGCGGATCAGGATGTGCGGCAGCCCGGCGGTCCCCAGCACCAGGGCCAGCCCCAGGGAGAGGAAGTCGAACTTGCCGATCAGGTCCTTGCCGTACAGCTGGCCTGGCTCCAGGAACGCCAGACCCTTCCCGGAGCGCTCAGCCGCCGCGCCGAGCAGCTCGGAGAGGTTGAAGTGGAACTTGGCCAGCACCAGGATCGTGATCAGCAGGGTTCCGATCATCAGCAGCACGGCCTTGACGATCTGCACCCAGGTGGTGCCCTTCATCCCGCCGAGGGTCACGTAGATGACCATCAGGATGCCGACGCCCACGATCACCAGGTTCTTGACCGTCGGGTCGGTCACGCCGAGCAGCAGGCCCACCAGGCTGCCCGCCCCGACCATCTGGGCCAGCAGGTAGAAGATCGAGACCACGATGGTGGAGGTGGCCGCCGCGCTGCGTACGGGGGTCTGCCGCATCCGGTACGCCAGCTGGTCGGCCATCGTGTAGCGGCCGGAGTTGCGGAGCAGCTCGGCGACCAGCAGCAGGGCCACCAGCCAGGCCACCAGGAAGCCGATCGAGTAGAGGAAGCCGTCGTAGCCGTAGAGGGCGATCGAGCCGGAGATGCCGAGGAACGAGGCCGCGGACATGTAGTCGCCGCCGATGGCCAGGCCGTTCTGGAAGCCGGAGAACGAGCGCCCGCCGGCGTAGTAGTCCGCCGCGGTCTTGTTCTGCCGGGACGCCCAGAACGTGATGCCCAGCGTCAGGGCCACCACCGCCAGGAACAGGCCGATGGTCAGCCCGCGGTTGCCGGTGGCCAGGGGGACCAGGACGAGGGCGCTCATCGGCCGGTCTCGGACTCGAAGCGGTTGCGCAGCTGGGTGGCCAGCGGGTCGAGCTCGCGGTTGGCGTGCCGGGAGTAGAGGAAGGCGATCACGAAGGTGGACAGGAACTGCAGCAGACCGAACACCACCGCCACGTTGATGTTGCCGATGACCGGGGTGTCCATGAAGTCACGCGCCCAGTTGTTGCAGATGACGTAGGTGATGTACCAGGCCATGAAGGCGATGGTCGCCGGGAAGGCGAAGCGGCGGTAGCGGCGTCGGAGCTCGGCGAACTCGGGCTCGTTCGCGATCGCGGTGTAGGACCGGTCGTCAGCGGCGCTGACCTGGTTGTGCTGCATCGAGCTGGTGAGCTCGCTCGCGCCCGACGCTGATGTCGTGCCATCCGTCATTGGATCTCCACTCCCTGAACCTGTGCGAACAGTAAACCTGTCCGGCTGCCCGAGGACGAGCGGACACGACGGATCTGTGGACTAGAGCCTGATCTCCAAGGCGTCGGCCTCCTCGGCCAGGACCAGCTCGGAGTGGTCCACCTGGGCCCGCCAGCAGGACGCCTGGAACGGCAGCAGCAGCGGTTCCGGCGCGCGGGCGGAGGTGTCGTACAGGTGCCCGACGTCGGTCAGCAGCCGCGTGCGGACGGCATCGTCGAGCCCGGCTGCCCAGGGCTGGCGCTCGACCATGGCCGTCAGGCCGGTCCGGGTGATCGGTACCCAGTTGCGGAAGTTGCGGCGTTCCAGGCCGACGAAGTAACGGCTCTCGGCAACCGCCTGCACCGAGTCCAGTCCGAAGTCGCCCCCCATCGCGGCGGGGTCCGCCTCGCGCATCAGCGCGGTCAGCCGCCGCACCCAGGGGACCGTGTCGTCGCGGGTGTTGAACGCGACGGTGAGGTACCCGCCCGGCTTCAGCACCCGGGCCACCTCGGTGAGCGCGAGTCCCGGGGCGAAG
>Ga0210040_10010715_pt1 | contig 10478 bp, 6 predicted proteins | sample CryGeyCG12114_NA_FD_185462 | JGI IMG/M metagenome (GOLD analysis project Ga0210040, IMG submission 185462) | Groundwater microbial communities from aquifer - Crystal Geyser CG19_WC_8/21/14_NA (SPAdes) (version 2) | ecosystem: Environmental > Aquatic > Deep subsurface > Groundwater | place: USA...
GGGATCGGAGGAGTTGCCCTTCACCGCGACCTGCACGTCCTTGTACCCACCGAGATCACTCTCGGTGCGGTCGAGGAGCTCGGTGCGCCAGCCCTTCGACTCGGCGTAGTGCAGGTACATGCGGAGGAGGTCGGCCGCGAACAGTGCCGACTCGGCCCCGCCCTCGCCCGCCTTGATCTCGAGGATCATGTCGCGACCATCGTCGGGGTCGCGCGGGATCAGGAGTCGCCGGAGCTTCTCCTGAGCCGCATCCAGCTGCTCCTCGAGCTCCGGGAGCTCCTCCGCGAAGGACTCGTCCTCGCGGGCGAGCTCCCGGGCCGCGGCGACGTCCTCACTGAGGTCATGCCACGAGTCGTAGGCCGCCTTGATCCGGCTGAGCTCCGCGTACCGACGGTTGACCCGCCTCGCGCGTCCCGCGTCGGCGTGCAGAGCGGGATCGCCGAGTTGCGTCTGCAGGTCCTCGTGCTCGGCCAGCAGCGCCGCTACCGACTCGAACACTCAGCTCTCGCTGTGGTGACCGTTGCCGGTGCGGGAGGGCGTCTCGGGCAGCGACTTCTGGATCTGCATCAGGAACTCGACGTTGCTCGAGGTCTCCTTGAGCTTGCCGAGGACGATCTCGAGCGCCTGCTGCTGGTCGAGCCCGGCGAGGGCGCGACGCAGCTTCCAGGTGACCTTGACCTCGTCGGCGCCGAGCAGCATCTCTTCGCGCCGCGTGCCCGACGCGTTCACGTCGACCGCCGGGAAGATCCGCTTGTCGGCGAGGCCCCGCGAGAGCCGGAGCTCCATGTTGCCGGTGCCCTTGAACTCCTCGAAGATGACCTCGTCCATCTTGGACCCGGTCTCGACGAGGGCGGTCGCGAGGATGGTGAGCGACCCGCCGTTCTCGATGTTGCGCGCCGCGCCGAAGAAGCGCTTCGGCGGATACAGCGCCGCCGAGTCGACGCCGCCGGAGAGGATGCGACCGGATGCCGGCGCCGTGATGTTGTAGGCACGGCCGAGGCGGGTGATCGAGTCGAGGAGCACGACGACGTCGTAGCCCAGCTCCACGAGGCGCTTGGCGCGCTCGATCGCGAGCTCGGCGACCGTGGTGTGGTCCTCGGCGGGCCGGTCGAAGGTCGAGGCGATGACCTCGCCCTTCACGGTCCGCTGCATGTCGGTGACCTCTTCGGGGCGCTCGTCGACGAGCACGACCATGAGGTGGACCTCGGGGTTGTTCTTCGCGATGGCGCCGGCGATGGCCTGCAGGATGACCGTCTTGCCCGCCTTGGGGGGCGAGACGATGAGGCCGCGCTGACCCTTGCCGATCGGCGAGACGAGGTCGATGATCCGCGTGGACAACTTCGAGGACTCGGTCTCGAGCCGCAGGCGCTCCTGCGGGTAGAGGGGCGTCAGCTTGCTGAACTCGACGCGGTTCGCGGCCTCCTCGGCCGGGAGACCGTTGATGGAGTCGACCTTGACGATCGCGTTGTACTTCTGGCGTCCGCCGTCGTCCCCGCGCGGCTGGCGGATGGCGCCGACCACGGCGTCACCCTTCCGCAGGTTGTACTTCTTCACCTGGCCGAGCGAGACGTAGACGTCGCTCGCACCCGGCAGATACCCGGTGGTGCGGACGAAGGCGTAGTTGTCGAGGACGTCGAGGATGCCTGCGACGGGGATGAGGACGTCGTCCTCGGTGATCTCGGGCTCGAAGTCGTCGCCGACCTGGCCGCGACGCTTGCGGTCGCGGTAACGACTGCGGCCGCTCCGCTCGCCGCCCCGGTCCTCGTCGGGCTGCTGCGAGCGCTCGGCCTGCTGCTGACGCTCGGTCTGCTGGCCGCTCTGCTGGCGCTCGCCCTGCTGACGATCCGCCTGCTGGCGCTCACCCTGCTGCTGGCGCTCGCCCTGCTGACGATCGCCCTGCTGGCGGTTGCCCTGCTGGCGGTCGTTCTGCTGGCGCGGCTCGCCCTGCTGGCGGTCGGCGGCCTGCTGGCCGTCCTGGTTCTGCCGGTCGGCGTTCTGCTGCCCGTTCGAACGTCCACCCTGCTGCTGGCGCTCGCCCTGCTGCTGACGCTCGCCGTTGTTCTGACGGTCGCGTCCGCGGCGACGGCCCTGCTGACGGGGCTCGCCCTCGGCTTGGGCACCGGAGGCGGTGTCGCCCTCGTCGGTGCCGGTCGCCGCTGCCTCGTCCGTACCGGAGTCGGTGGCCGCTGCATCGTCCTGGCCGGAGTCGGCCTCGGTGGTCGCGGTCGCGTCGTCGGGGTGGGTCCCGTCGTGCTGGCCGGCCTCCGGGGTCTCCCCCGTCTCGGCGGCGGCCGCCTGCTGGATGTCCTCGGTGATGCCGGTCACGCCGTGGTTCACGTGGTCGGCGGCGCTCTTCGGCGCGGGCGCGGGCACCGGCTCGGCGTCCGGGGCCGGGATGTCGGCGCTCGTGGCGCGGCGCGAGCCGCGGCGGCGCGGCGCAGCGGTCTTGGCGACGACCGGGGTCTCCTCGGCGGCGACGATCTCGTCGGCGACGGGGCCCGTCTCGGCCACCGGCGCGACGCTGTCGGCGGGTGCCTCGATGTCGGCGGTGGGCGCCTCAGCGGGCGCCTCCGGGTCGACGGTCACGGTGTCGGCAGGCGCCTCGGTGTCGGTCGGAGCCTCGGCGGCGGGCGGTGCGGGCACCTCCTCGGCTGAGATGTCACCGGGCAGCGCGTCAGCGGTCGCCCCCTCGGGCGCCCCACCTGCTGCGTCGGTGGCCTCGGCGGCGGTGCCGGTGGCCTGGTCGTCGGTCGTCGCACTGGTCTGATCGAGCACGTCGGTGTTGCCGACCGCGCCCTCCTCGGACTGAGCGTCGGAGATTGCCTCCACGAGTTCTCCCTTTCGGAGTCTGGCCGTGTTCTTGATGCCGAGCTCCCGCGCGATCGCCTGAAGATCGGCAAGGCGGAGAGCCGTCAAACGCGCCATACGCGCGGCACTGACGTCGACATCTGTCACGGAGAAGGTTTCCTTGTCCCCAAGATCACAGGTCCCACCGAGAACCGGCCAGGGGCCCAGCTGGTGCTGGACCTTCCGAAGCCGCCCGATCGGGAACCAGGGGTTCTGAACATCACCCGGTGTGCGGCCCCAGTCGCACAGACGCTGTCACTCGTGTGCTGGTCGGGGTTCCGCTCGAGATCCGGCCGCTAGGACGACGCCTGCGACCGCACCGGATTCGGAGTAAGAGTAGCACCCTTGAAGTCCACGGCCAGCATGAGGGGTTCCCAGTCGGTCCCGGCGGCCTCCGCGACGAGGGCGGCGGCCTCGAGCCGCTGACCGGGGTCGCTCCCGAGCACGAGGATCGAAGGTCCGGCTCCGGACACCACGGCGGCGTAGCCGTGCTCGCGCAGCAGCAGGACCAGCCGGTTGGTCTCGGGCATCGCCGAGGCGCGGTAGCTCTGGTGCAGCTTGTCCTCGGTCGCGGCGAGCAGGAGCTCCGGGCTCTGGATGAGCGCGGCGACGAGGAGCGCCGAGCGCGACACGTTGAAGATCGCGTCCTCATGCGGCACCGAGGAGGGCTGGAGGCTCCGGGCGAGCGCCGTCGACATCGTGTGCTGCGGGACGAGGACCAGCGGGGAGACGCCGCGATGCACCATCAGCTTCTTGTGCTGCGGACCCTCCGGCGTGACCCAGGCGATCGTGAGCCCGCCGAAGAGCGCGGGGGCGACGTTGTCGGGGTGGCCCTCCAGCTCGGTCGCGAGGCGGAGGAGCGCGTCGGAGTCGATGTCGACGACCCCCTCGAGCAGGCCCTTGGCGGCCATGACCCCGGAGACGATGGCGGCGCCGGACGAGCCGAGGCCGCGTCCGTGCGGGATGACGTTGCGGGCGGTCAGCCGAAGGCCCGGCAGCTCCTGACCGTAGGCCGCGAAGACGGACGCGATCGACCGCGCGACGAGGTTCGTCTCGTCGGTCGGCACCTCGCCCGCGCCGATGCCGTGCACGTCAACGAGGACGCCCGGCTCGTCGACCGCGGTGACCGTCAGCTCGTCGTAAAGGGAGAGCGCGAGCCCCAACGTGTCGAACCCGGGGCCGAGGTTGGCGCTGGTCGCGGGCACGCGGACGGTGACGGAGCGGCCGGCGAGTGCGTTCACTCGGCTGCCCCGCGGGAGAGCCCGAGGAAGCTCGCGACCTCGGCCGCGTCGACGGGGACGGTGGTGGGGGTGACGTCCGACCCGTCGGCGGCGCGGAGCGCCCATTGGGGGTCCTTCAGGCCGTGACCGGTCACCGTGAGCACCACCCGGGCGCCCGCAGGGATGACCCCCGCCGCGGCGCGCTCGAGGAGCCCGGCGACGCTGATCGCGGAGGCGGGCTCGACGAAGATGCCGACCTCGGCGGACAGGATGCGGTGCGCTTCCAGGATCTTGTCGTCATCGATGGCCCCGAAGTAGCCGTCGCTGTCGTCCCGCGCGGCGAGCGCGAGCTCCCACGACGCCGGGTTGCCGATGCGGATGGCGCTCGCGATCGTCTCCGGGTGCTTGACCGGCTGGCCGAGCACGATGGGCGCGCTACCCGAGGCCTGGAAGCCGAACATCCGCGGCAGCACGTTCGCGGCGCCGCGGTCGGCCTCCTGGCGGTACCCGCGGTGGTAGGCGGTGTAGTTGCCCGCGTTGCCCACCGGGATGAAGTGGAAGTCGGGGGCGTCGCCCAGGGTCTCGACGATCTCGAACGCGGCCGTCTTCTGGCCTTCGATGCGATCGGGGTTGACCGAGTTGACGAGGTGCACCGGGTAGTTCGCCGCGAGTTCGCGCGCGAGGTCGAGGCAGTCGTCGAAGTTGCCCTGCACCTGCAGCAGCTCGGCATTGTGCGCGATGGCCTGGCTGAGCTTGCCCATGGCGATCTTGCCCTCGGGCACGAGCACGGCGGCCGTGATGCCGGCGTGGGCGGCGTACGCGGCGGCGGAGGCGGAGGTGTTTCCGGTCGACGCGCAGATGACCGCCTTCGCGCCGTGCTCCAGGCCCTTCGAGATGGCCATCGTCATGCCCCGGTCCTTGAAGGACCCGGTAGGGTTCATGCCCTCGTACTTGACGTAGACGTCGGCGCCGGTGCGCTCCGACAGCGCACGGGCGGGGATCAAGGGGGTGCCACCCTCGCCGAGGGTGATGACGGGGGTCGCGTCCGAGACGTCGAGCCGGTCTGCGTATTCACGGATGACGCCGCGCCACTGATGGGCCACGCTCACTCCCCTTCGATTCGGAAAACGGATTGGACGGCGACCACGGAGCTCTGCTCCTCGAGGGCCGCGACGGTCGCGGCGAGCGCCGCTTCGGTCGCGAGGTGCGTGCCAACGACCAGGGTAGCGGTGGCCTCCGCGGTCGCCCCGGCGCTGACGGACTGCTCGACGGCCTCGACGCTGACGCCGTGCTCGCTGAAGACGCCCGCGACCTCGGCGAGCACGCCCGGCCGGTCGAGGACCGCGAGCCGGATGCGGTACCGGGTGGCGACCTTGCCGATGTCGAGCACGGGCAGCTCCCCCGCGGTCGACTCGGCGACCCCGGGACCGCCGACGACGTGCCGGCGGGCGGCGGACACGAGGTCGCCGAGCACCGCCGACGCGGTCTGGATGCCACCGGCGCCCGCGCCGTAGAACATGAGACTGCCCGCCGCCTCGGCTTCGAGGAAGACGGCGTTGTTCGCGCCGCGGACCGCGGCGAGCGGGTGGTCGCGAGGGACGAGTGCCGGGTAGACGCGGGCGCTCACGCCCTCGAGGCCGGTCTCCGGGTCGGTGAGCCGCTCGCAGATCGCGAGCAGCTTGATGACGTAGCCGGCTTTGCGCGCGCCCTCGACGTCCTCGGCGGTGACGCCCGAGATGCCTTCGCGGTGCACGGCCTCGACCGGCACCCGCGTGTGGAAGGCGAGCCCGGCGAGGATCGCGGCCTTCTGGGCCGCGTCGTGCCCGTCGACATCGCCCGAGGGGTCGGCCTCGGCGTAGCCGAGCGCCGTCGCGGTCGCCAGCGCGCTGTCGAAGCTCTCCCCCGCCGAATCCATGAGGTCGAGGACGAAGTTGGTGGTCCCGTTGACGATCCCGAGGATGCGCTGCACCCGGTCGCCCGCGAGGCTGTCGCGCAGCGGACGGATGATCGGGATCGCGCCGCCGACGGCCGCCTCGTAGTAGAGCTGTGCGCCGACCTGCTCGGCCAGCTCGAAGAGCTCGTCGCCGTGCTTGGCGAGGAGCGCCTTGTTGCCCGTGATCACGTCCGCACCGGAGCCGAGCGCGAGCAGGATGTACTCGCGCGCCGGCTCGATCCCGCCCATCAGCTCGATGACGATGTCCGAGCCGAGGATGAGCTCCCGGGCGTCGGTCGTGAAGAGCTCGCGGGGCAGGTCCGCCGAGCGCACCGCGTCGACATCCCGAACGGCGATCCCGGCGAGCGTGAGGCGCGCACCGGCGCGGGCCGCCAGCTCGTCGCCGTGCTTGAGGAGGAGCGAGGCGACCTGGGCGCCGACGGAGCCGGCGCCGAGCAGCGCGATCCGGAGCGTGCGGTACGGCGTCATCGATCGACCTCCGGCCGGAGCACGCCCGGAGCGGCAGGCAGGTCGGCGTCGCGCGCAAGAAGGTCGGCGATGCGCTCGCCGCGGATCAGCACTCGCGAGGCGCCGTCCCGGACCGCGACGACGGGCGGCCGCCCGAGGTAGTTGTAGTTGCTCGCGAGCGACCAGCAGTAGGCGCCGGTCGCCGGCACCGCGAGCAGGTCACCGGGACCGGCGTCGGCGGGCAGGTACTCCGCGTTCACGACGATGTCGCCGCTCTCGCAGTGCTTGCCCGCGACCCGGACGAGCACGGGCTCCGCGTCGCTCGTGCGGGACGCGAGCCGGGCCGAGTACTCGGCGCCGTAGAGCTCGGGACGGGGGTTGTCGCTCATCCCGCCGTCGACGCTCAGGTATCGGCGCACGGCCGGCGTCTCGGCGTGCTCGACCCGCACGTCCTTCGTCATGCCGATCTCGTAGAGGGTCACCCCGGCCGGCCCGACGATGGTGCGGCCGGGTTCGATCGCGACGACGGGGACGGGGATGCCGAGCCGGGCGCACTCGGCGGCGACGACCGCGGCCATCTCCTCCGCGATCGTGCCGAGGGGTGCCGGATCGTCGGCGGACGTGTAGGCGATGCCGAACCCGCCGCCGAGGTTGAGCTCGGGGACGGGCCCGCCCTCGAGGAGCTCCTGGTGCACGGCGAGCAGGCGCCGCGCCGCCTCGGCGAACCCGCCCGTGTCGAAGATCTGCGATCCGATGTGGGAGTGCAGCCCGAGGAACTCGAGCGACGGCTCGGCGCGGATCGCCTGCACCACGTCGGCGATGTCCGCGAGCGCGATGCCGAACTTCTGGTCCTCGTGCGCGGTCGCGAGGTACTCATGAGTCGAGGCGTGGACACCGCTGTTCGTGCGCACGCGCACCCGCTGCACGACCCCGGCCTCCTGCGCCGCACGCGCGACGCGCTGCAGCTCGAGGGAACTGTCGAGCACGATCGCGCCGACCCCGGCCCGCACGGCGTCCTCGATCTCGCGGACCGACTTGTTGTTGCCGTGGTAGCCGATGCGGGCCGGGTCGAACCCCGCCGCCATCGCCACCGCGAACTCGCCGTCGCTGCAGACGTCGAGGTGGAGCCCCGCCTCCGCGATCCAGCCGACGAGCCCGACCGAGAGGAACGCCTTGCCCGCGTAGTACACCTTCGCCGACGAGCCGATGCCTGCGAACGCGGCACCGAACGTATCGCGCACCAGGGCGGCCCGGTCGCGCACTTCCGCCTCGTCGACGACGTAGACGGGGGTGCCGTGCTCGCGCACGAGCGCGGACGCGGCGACCCCGCCGAGGGTGAGCTCGCCCGCGTCGTCGCGCGCGGCGCGGCGCGGCCAGACGGCCGGGTCGAGCGCGTTGACGTCGGCCGGCACGGAGAGCCAGGAAGGCGCGAGCGGGTTCGCGCGCGTCGTATCGCTTCTGGTCACAGGTACTTTCACGAGCATTGGCTGGGGCGAGCGAACCCGGATTGGTCCCTGAAGCCGACGGAAGTGCGCTGGAATCCTACCGAACCCGATCCGCGCGGGCCCCTGTCTAGTCAGGGGCAGCTGCCGGTGTCGGCCAGAGCGTCCTCGTCGAGGAGCACGCCGTCGCCGCTCAGGCCCACGGTGGCGCCGCCCGCGCCCACCAGTACCGAGTCGAGGCTGAGGCTCCGGGGCAGGTACTGCGCGATGCAGAGGTCGTAGCCGTCGGGCGCGACGAACCGGATCAGCCGGCTCGCATCGAGGTCGATGCTCCCCCGCTTGATGCGCGCGTCCGTCGGCTCGAGGTGCAGCACGCCGCCGTCGAGGCTGGGCTGTGCCGTCACCGTGTAGTCGATGCCGAGACCGAGCACCTCCGCGGTACCGGCGTACTGGATACCGCCGTCCGCGATGGTGACCGTCCCCGTGTCGCCCTGCGCGGCGAGGAGTGCCTGCAGCGCGTCCTCGCCGAACGACACGGTTCCGGTGAGGTGCTGGACGGGGAGGGTGAGGTCGGCCGGTACGCCGGTCGCCCGCAGGTGGGCCTTCACCGGCACGTCGGCGATGCGCAGGTCGGTCGAGGTGAGCGTGATGTCGTCGAAGCGGCCGGACAAGTACTGGAAGACGACCGGCCCGCCCCCGATCTCCGCCGTCACCTTCCCGGTGACGCCCTCGGGCAGGTTCTGCTCGACCTGATCCTCGACGTACTGCTCCGCCCAGCCGCGCGAGCCGATGCCCACCACGGCCACCAGTGCGGCGAGAACGAGCACCACGACGGCGGGGACGACGAGCCAACGGGCCCGGCGCCTCCTGCGCGGTACCTCCTCGCTCACCGGCTCGTCACATCCGGTCGGGAGCGCCGACGCCGAGCAGTCCGAGGCCCGACCGGAGGACCTGCGACACCGCGTCGTTCAGCCACAGCCGCGTGCGGTGAACCGGCTCGATGGGGGCGTCGCCCTGCGGGATGACGCGGCAGCTGTCGTACCAGCGGTGGTACGCCCCGGCGAGCTCCTCGAGGTAGCGGGCGACGCGGTGCGGTTCGCGGAGCTCGGAGGCCTGCGACAGGATGCGCGGGAACTCCTGCAGGAGCCCGATGAGCACCGCCTCGGTCTCGTGACCGAGGAGCTCGGGGCTGAACCGGATCTCGCCGTCCTCGACGCGCCGGACCCCGGAGGCTTCCGCGTTGCGGTCCACCGCACGCGTGCGGGCGTGGGCGTACTGCACGTAGTAGACGGGGTTGTCGTTCGTGTGCTTGGCGAGCAGGTCGAGGTCGACGTCGAGCTGCGAGTCGGCCGACGAGCGCACGAGCGCATAGCGGGCGGCGTCGATGCCGACGGCCTCGACGAGGTCCTCCATGGTCACCACGTTGCCCGCGCGCTTGCTCATCCGGACGGGCTGACCGTCCTTCACGAGGTTGACCAGCTGACCGATCAGGATCTCCAGGTTGACCCACGGGGTGTCGCCGAACGCCGCGACGGCGGCCATCAGCCGGCCGATGTACCCGTGGTGATCGGCGCCGAGCATGATGATGTTGCGCTCGAAGCCGCGCTCCCGCTTGTCGAGGTAGTAGGCGAGGTCGCCCGCGATGTAGGCGGGCTCGCCGTCGCTCTTGATGACGACCCGGTCGCGGTCGTCACCGAACTCGGTGGTCCGGAGCCAGATGGCGCCGTCGGAGGTGTAGATGTGACCCAGGCCGCGCAACCGCTCGACCGCGCGCTCGACGGCACCGGTCTCGTGCAGCCGGTTCTCGTGGAAGTAGACGTCGAAGTCGACGCCGAAGTCGTGGAGCTGGGCCTTGATGTCCCCGAACATCAACTCGACGCCGACCGCGCGGAAGACCTCCTGGGCCTCATCACGCGGCAGCGCGGTGAGGTCGCCGGGATAGTCGGTGACGACTCGGGCGGCGATCTCGGCGATGTAACCGCCCGCGTAGCCATCCTCGGGTGTCGGCTCGCCGAGATACGCGGCCAGGAGGCTCCGGCTGAAGCGGTCGATCTGCGCGCCGTGGTCGTTGAAGTAGTACTCGCGGGTCACGAGCGCCCCCTGGGCCTGCAGGATGCGCGCGAGGCTGTCCCCGACGGCCGCCCAGCGGGTGCCGCCGAGGTGGATCGGTCCGGTCGGGTTGGCCGAGACGAACTCGAGGTTCATCTTCACGCCGTCGAGCGCCGTCCCGCGCCCGTAGGCGCCCTCGGCCTCCACGATGGTGCGGGCCAGTCCCCCGGCCGCCGCGACGTCCAGCGTGATGTTGATGAAGCCGGGCCCCGCGACGTCGACGGCCGCGATGCCGTCGAGCGCGGCGAGGCCCTCCGAGAGCTCGCCCGCGAACTCCCGCGGATTCGCACCGAGGCGCTTGGCGAAGCGCATCGCGACGTTGCTCGCCCAGTCCCCGTGGTCGCGATTGCGCGGGCGCTCGAGCGCGACGTCGGTCGCGGTGGGACGCAGATCGTCGATCCCTCGACGCTCGGCGGCCTCGGTCAGCAGGCGGGCGACGGCGTCGGCGAGCTCGGCGGG
>Ga0210040_10010716_pt1 | contig 10478 bp, 8 predicted proteins | sample CryGeyCG12114_NA_FD_185462 | JGI IMG/M metagenome (GOLD analysis project Ga0210040, IMG submission 185462) | Groundwater microbial communities from aquifer - Crystal Geyser CG19_WC_8/21/14_NA (SPAdes) (version 2) | ecosystem: Environmental > Aquatic > Deep subsurface > Groundwater | place: USA...
TTGCTCACGACTACGCGGTATCCGTGCTGCACGGCGAGACGCGCGATCTGCGAACCGATATTGCCTGCGCCGATCGTGGCGATGGTGGTGACGTCGTCAATGCTCATGGTGGCGGGAACCGGGCCGCCGCACCTCATATTCCCGTGTCATCATGACCACATGAAGCGCACGGTCGCCGCCCACCTGGCATTCACCATCAGCTCCCGAGCCAACCTCGTCTTCGCGATCGCAGCCGCTCGACCGGGGGCAGGTGCCGAACTCGAAGAAACCCTCTCGTTCCGCCTCGACGGCGCACCCATCGAACCGGAAGAGATCGCCGACCTGCACGGCACCCGCCTGCACCAGTTCGTCGCCGACGCGGGCGCGCTCACCGCGGACTACGAGGCGACCGTCACGGGCCGCGCCGAAGCCATCGAGGTCGATCCGCTCGACCTCATCACCTACCTGCGGCCGAGCCGATATGCCGAATCGGACGCACTCTTCGCAACCGCACGGTCCGAGTTCCAAGGCCTCGAGGGCCGCGACCTACTCGCCAGCGTCAGCTCGTGGGTGGGTACTCGGCTCAGTTACGTGCCGGGATCGAGCCAGCCGACCGACGGTGCGCGAGAGACCCTGCTCGACCGCAGGGGAGTATGCCGCGACTACTCGCACCTGTGCATCGCTCTGCTGCGTGCCCTCGACGTTCCGGCGCGGCTCGTCTCGGCCTACGCTCCCGGCCTCCAGCCCATGGATTTCCATGCTGTGGCGGAGGCATACGTCGATGGGCAATGGCACGTGGTCGATGCCACCTCGCTCGCGCCGCGGCAGTCCCTCATTCGCATCGCGACCGGTAGAGACGCCGCCGACACTGCATTCCTCACCAACCACTGGGGCAACGTCACGGTTGCGAACATGCAGGTGAGCGCGACCGTCGATGAGTTGCCGACTGACGATGTCCGCGAATTCGTGACCATCGGCTGACGGGTCGTCAGCGCACCGCCGCAGACAGGAACCCTACGACCTGCTCGGCGTCACCCGGCTCGAAGAAGAAGCTCGACGTCGTGACGATCCAGTAATCGCCGACGAAGACATCGGCGGTCCCCGCCGAACCATCGTTGAAGAAGTAGCCCTCGTCCGCATTGGGGTTGTAGGTGGGCACCATGTTGCTTCGGGTGACGGCCTCGTTCTTGCGGCGTTCGATATCCGCCGGCTCGAGGTGGGCGACCGCCGCCTCGATGGTCTCGCCGCTCGACTGGTCGACCCACCCGCAGCTCACGCCGTGAAGCTCGGTGATGGACTCCGCGAGCGAACCCGGCGCGACCGTGTAGGTGGCGTCGACGGCGAAGGTCGGGTTGATGCTCGCGAGTTGTTCCGGCGTGATCAACTGCTCACACGGGATATCGACCGGAATGCCCGTCGGCACGGGCTCGGGGACGATCTCGGGATTCTCCGGAACCTGGGTGCCGGGCTGAGCCGTCGGAAGGGCGGGTTCGGGGATGGGCTGGACGGGATTCGAGGTGCATGCCGCAAGCATGACGCCGAGCGCGATGACGGCAGGCAGGACGGCCCACCGTGTGCCCGCCGAGCGGACCCGTGCAGTCATGCGTTCCTGTCCTTCCACCCCGGCCGTTGCGGACCGATGCCGACCCCGGCTCTCTTCGATATCCGACCTCTGCGGAGGATAGCAATCAGAGGCGACGCACTGGTCGTGTCGCTCGTTTCGGCCCGGATCTTCCGTGATCTAAAAGGTAGGCTTTCTCGCCGTGACTCCCGCCGAACTCTCCGCCGCCATCGCCCGCTTCGTTCTCGCGGCGGCACAGCGACGAGGTATCGGCGACATCGAAGTGCGGGCTGACGACGTACCGCTCGAGAGACCACGCAGCCGCGAGCACGGCGACTGGGCGAGCAATGCAGCGATGCGGTACGGCAAACGGTTCGGGGTAGCGCCGCGCGAGCTCGCCGGCGAACTCGCCCAGGCGATCGCCGAGATCGACGGCGTGAGCTCAGTCGATGTCGCAGGTCCCGGCTTCATCAACATCTCGCTCGAGGCGGCTTCCGCCGGTGCGCTCGCGAAACGCATCGTCGATGAGCGCGGAACTTTCGGTACAGGGGATGCGCTCGCCGGAGTGAAGATGAACCTCGAGTTCGTCTCAGCGAACCCGACGGGCCCCATCCACCTCGGCGGCACCCGCTGGGCGGCAGTCGGCGACAGCCTCGCGCGCATCCTTCAGGCCCAGGGCGCGTCCGTCACGCGTGAGTACTACTTCAACGACCACGGCGCCCAGATCGACCGCTTCAGCAGGAGCCTCCTCGCCAGCCACCTCGGTGAGGAGGCACCCGAAGACGGCTACGCGGGCGCCTACATCTCGGATATCGCCGCCCGCGTCGTGTCCGACTACCCGGGGGAGCTCGGGGCGCTACCGCGGAACGAGGCTCAGGAGGTCTTCCGCGCGGTCGGCGTCGAGCTCATGTTCGGCGACATCAAGGCCCAACTGCACGACTTCGGCGTCGTGTTCGACGTCTACTTCCACGAGAACGAGCTGCACGACACCGGCGCCGTCGAACGCGCCCTCACGAGACTCCGCGATCACGGCCACGTCTTCGATTCGGACGGCGCGGTATGGCTGCGCACGACCGACTTCGGCGACGACCGCGACCGGGTCATCATCAAGAGCGACGGGGAGCCCGCCTACATCGCCGGCGACCTGGCCTATTACCTCAATAAGAGGGAGCGCGGGTTCGAACGCAACATCATCATGTTGGGTGCCGACCACCACGGATACATCGGCCGGCTCATGGCAGCGGTCGCCGCTTTCGGTGATACGCCGGGAGTGAACCTCGAGATCCTGATCGGGCAGATGGTGAACCTCGTGAAGGACGGCGTGCCGGTCCGGATGAGTAAACGCGCCGGGACCGTCGTCACGATGGAGGACCTCGTCGACGCGGTCGGGGTGGACGCCGCCCGCTACTCGCTCGTGCGCTCCTCGACCGACTCGCAGCTCGATGTCGACCTCGATCTGCTCAGCAAACGCAGCAACGACAACCCCGTGTACTACGTCCAGTACGCGCACGCCCGGACGCGGGCCGTGGGGCGCAACGCCGAGGCGTCGGGAGTCACCCGGGAGCGTGACGGTCAACCGGTCTTCGAGCCGGGTCTCCTCGACCACGAAACCGAGTCGATCCTTCTCGGCGCGCTGCAGGAGTTCCCGCGCGTTCTGACCCAGGCCGCCGAGCTGCGCGAGCCGCACCGGGTGGCGCGCTACCTCGAGGCGCTGGCTGGTGCCTATCACCGTTGGTATGACAACTGCCGAGTCATTCCGCAGGGCGAAGCGCCCGTCGAACCCGTTCACAACACCCGCCTGTGGCTCAACGACGCCGTGTCCCAGGTTCTGCGCACCGGTCTCGGGTTGCTCGGCGTCTCAGCACCGGACCGGATGTGACATGACCGACGAACAGAGCCCGACACGCCCTCTCCGTCTCCGTGACGCAAACCCTCGGGCACGCCGTCAATCGCGAATGGTGTTTCTCGTGATGGGCGCGATCGTCCTAATCGGCCTCATAGTCGTCGCGGACATCGCGGCGCGGGCATGGGCCGAGCAGCGAGTCGCCGAAGAGATCGAGACGCGACTGCCCGAGTCGGTCACGGGAGATGTCTCGGTGGACATCGGCGGCTTCTCCGTGTTCGCGCAGTACTTGACGGGACGGTTCGACGATGTCCGACTCCGCTCGAACGATCTGACCGTCGAAAGCGTGCCGGTCCGCGCCGATGTCTCGCTCGGTGGCGTACCGACCGACACGAGTCAAACCGTGGACACCGCCGACGGTGAACTCGTCCTGACGCAGGGTGCGGTTTCCTCTCTCCTCGCCCAGCAGGGGCTCGAAGGCGATGTGTCCTTCACCGGGAACCGCGTCGCCTACGACACCACCGCGACCTTCCTCGGCCAGAGCTTCGCGATCTCGCTCGAGGCGACCCCGTCGGTTTCCGCCGGTGCTCTGATCTTCACCCCGGATGAGGCGTCCGTCGGTGTCGGTGGCCTCAATGTGCAGCTCGACGAGCTCTTCCCGGCGCTCGGCACCGAGGGTCTGCAGGTGTGCATCGCCCAATATCTACCGGAAGTCGTGCAGCTCGAGAGCGTCACGATCGCGGGGGAGCGAGCGATTATCGGTATCTCGGCACGCGAGCTTCCTCTCGAAGAGTCGGCGCTCGCCCGAACAGGCTCCTGCTCCTGACCGATAGGCTTTGAGGGCATCCAGTCCAGGCATCAGGGGCCAATCCGGGTCCGCTCGCCACGCTCTCACCTTTCGAAGGTCCTCGTGTCCGTGCCGCCCATTCGCAATCCGCTCGCCCCCGAGCATCTCGTGCATCCCGACGACATCAACGCCGTGGCCCGCTCCGTCTGGCCTGAATCGGCCGAGCGTCGTGATGACGGCGAGCTCGTCGTCGGCGGGATCGCCGCGAGTGAACTGGCTGCCGAGTACGGCACGCCGCTCTACGTCTACGACGAGGCCGACGTCCGGGGGCGCGCCACCCGCACCCGGACCGCCTTCCACGATGCCTTCGAGGCGATCGGAGCAAGCGCGAAGGTCTACTACGCGGGAAAAGCCTTCCTCTCGGTGGGTGTCGCCCGATGGATGAACGAGCTGGGCCTTTACATCGATGTGGCGAGCCTCGGTGAGTTCACGATCGCGCTGAGCGGCGGTGTCGACCCGGCGAGAGTGGGCTTCCACGGCAATAACAAGTCCCGCGCCGAGATCGCCGCTGCGGTGCGTCTCGGAGTCGGCGCCATCGTTCTCGATGCTCGAATCGAGATCGACCGGGTTGCCGCCGAGGCCGCGCGAGCCGGTGTCCGTCAACGCGTCCGGCTCCGCGTGAACAGTGGAGTCCACGCGTCGACGCATGACTTCCTCGCGACCGCGCACGAGGACCAGAAGTTCGGTGTTCCCCTCGACGAGGTCGCGTCCCTCGTGGCGACGATCCGCGGCCACGATTCGCTCGAATTCCTCGGCCTGCACTGCCACATCGGTTCGCAGATCTTCGACACCGGCGGATTCTCCGAGTCCGCCCGCCGGCTCCTCGCGGTGCACCGCGACCTGCTCGCGGATGGTCCGGTGCCCGAACTGAACCTCGGCGGCGGATTCGGCATCGCCTACACCGAAGCGGATCGCCCCGCACCGATCGAGCGCATCGCGCAGGAGATGGCGGAGGCTGTCGCTGAAACCTGCGCCAACCTCGACATCCCCGTCCCGACGGTCGCCGTCGAACCCGGCCGGTCCATCGTCGGGCCCGGAGGCATCACGCTGTATGAGGTCGGCACCGTCAAAGACGTCCGCGTCGCCGAACACAGCGACGCGATCCGTCGATACGTGAGCGTCGACGGGGGGATGAGCGACAACCTGCGCACCGCCCTGTACGGGGCCGATTACACGGTCAGGATCGCCTCACGCCGGTCGGAAGCGCCCGCCGAGCTCGTTCGCGTCGTCGGCAAACATTGCGAGAGCGGCGACATCGTCGTCGATGCCGACTATCTGCCCGCCGATGTCGCCCCCCGCGATCTGCTCGCGGTAGCCGCCACGGGGGCGTACTGCTTCTCGCTGTCCAGTAACTACAACTATCTCGGCCGCCCCGCCGTCGTCGCCGTCCGTGACGGACAGACGCGTCTTCTCGTGCGGCGTGAGACCGAAGTCGATCTTCTCGCCAGAGACGCAGATTTCGACGTCACGGCGATGAAGCGTGCCGGACTCGTCGTGGAATCCGAAGGAAAGTCATGATCGAATACCGCACCTTGAGAATCGCTCTCCTCGGAGCAGGTTCCGTCGGCAGTCAGGTGGCAGCGCTGCTGCTCGAACACGGTGACGAGCTCGCCGCCAGAGTCGGCGCTCGCCTCACCCTCACCGGCATCGCCGTTCGCGACCTCGACGCCGAGCGCGATGTCGCCCTTCCGCGTGAGCTGCTGACCACCGACGCACGCGAACTCATCCTGGGCGCGGACATCGTCATCGAACTGATGGGCGGGATGGAACCCGCACGGGAGTACATCGCGCTCGCCCTGTCCTCCGGCGCCGATGTCGTAACGGGCAACAAGGCGCTCCTCGCCACGCATGGCCCCGAACTGTTCGATCTCGCAGAGCAGGTCGGCGCTCAGCTCTACTACGAGGCAGCGGTCGGCGGCGCGATCCCGATCATCCGTCCCTTGCGCGATTCGCTCGCTGGCGACCGGGTGGACCGGATCTTGGGCATCGTCAACGGAACGACGAACTTCATCCTCGACCGGATGGACTCGGCAGGAGACAGCTTCGACTCGGCGCTCGCGACGGCGACCGAGCTCGGCTATGCCGAGGCCGATCCAACGGGCGATGTAGAAGGGTTCGACGCTGCACAGAAGGCCGCGATCCTGGCCAGTCTCGCGTTCCACACGACGGTGCCCATCGAGGCGGTGCACCGTGAGGGCATATCGGGGGTCACGGCTGAGGCCGTCGAGTCGGCGAGAAAAGCCGGCTACGTCGTCAAGCTTCTGGCCATCTGCGAGCGCCTCACCGATCCCTCGACGGGGGAGGAGGGGGTGAGTGCGCGTGTCTATCCAGCCCTGGTCTCGCGTGAACACCCACTCGCGGCGGTGCGAGGCGCCAACAATGCGGTCTTCATCGAGGCGCAGGCGGCGGGCAGTCTCATGTTCTACGGTGCAGGCGCCGGAGGGGTCGAGACCGCGTCGGCCGTACTCGGCGACGTTGTCTCCGCCGCTCGCCGCCACGTCGTCGGGGGGCCCGGGGTCGCAGAGTCGACTTCGGCGAATATGCCCGTCTTCTCGATCGATCGCGTCAGCACCCGCTATCGGATGACACTTGCGGTCCTCGACCAGCCGGGTGTCCTCGCCCGGATCGCGAGTCTCTTCAGCGAGCACGGGGTGAGCGTCGAGGCTGTCGAACAGTCGGTGTCCGACGATCAGGGTGACGGCACCGCTACCCTGGTCATCGGTACGCATGCAGCCCTCGAGGCCGAACTGTCCGCCACCGCAGACGCACTCGCTGCAAGCGATGTCGTCGTGTCCGTTCAATCCGTTCTCCGAATCGAAGGGGAGTGACTGTGGCCCATCAGTGGCGCGGAGTCATCCGTGAGTACGCCGACCGCCTCGACGTGAGCGACGCGACGCCCGTCATCACCCTCGGTGAGGGCGGCACTCCGCTCATCCCGGCGCGGGCGCTGTCCGAGCGCACGGGCGCCGATGTGTGGGTCAAGTTCGAGGGCATGAATCCGACCGGATCGTTCAAGGACCGCGGCATGACGATGGCGATTTCGAAAGCCGTCGAGCACGGCGCCGAAGCCGTCATCTGCGCATCGACCGGCAACACGTCTGCGTCGGCTGCGGCCTACGCGACGCATGCCGGCATCACTGCGGCCGTGCTCGTTCCCGAGGGGAAGATCGCAATGGGCAAGCTCAGCCAGGCGATCGCGCACAATGCCGAACTCCTCCAGGTTCAGGGCAACTTCGACGACTGCCTCGATATCGCCCGCGATCTGGCGAACAACTACCCGGTGCACCTCGTCAACTCGGTCAATCCCGATCGCATCGAGGGGCAGAAGACCGCGGCGTTCGAAGTCGTCGAGGCGCTCGGTGACGCTCCAGACTTCCATTTCATTCCCGTGGGCAACGCGGGCAACTACACGGCGTACCACCGCGGATACCGCGAAGATCTCGAGCGTGGGGCCGCTAAGACGCTTCCGCGCATGTTCGGTTTCCAGGCGGCGGGCAGCGCTCCGATCGTCCTCGGTGAGCCGGTCCGCAACCCCGACACCATCGCGAGCGCGATCCGGATCGGCAATCCCGCATCGTGGGAGCTCGCCCTCACCGCGCGCGACGACAGTGACGGATACTTCGGCGCCATCGACGACGCCAAGATCCTCGAAGCGCACCGCATCCTGTCGGCCGAGGTCGGGATCTTCGTCGAGCCTGCCTCAGCGATTTCCGTCGCGGGTCTCCTCGAACGCTCCGAGGCCGGTGAGATCCCGCGCGGGGCCCGCGTGGTGCTCACGGTGACCGGACACGGTCTCAAGGATCCGCAGTGGGCGCTGCGCGCCGCCGACGGTTCCGACGTGACCCCGACGATCGTTCCCGTTGACGCCGCTGAGATCGCGAACGTCCTCGGACTCTCCGGCGCGGCGTGAGCCCGGCCGCCACGGGTAGCGCCGCCGACATCGGCGCTCGGCAGGTCCAGGTCCGCGTACCGGCGACGAGTGCGAACCTCGGACCGGGCTTCGATACGCTCGGCCTTGCGCTTTCGCTCTATGACGAGCTCACGGTGTCAACGACCGAAGAGGCCGGGGTCGTCGTCGATGTCAGTGGCATCGGCGAGGGCGAGGTGCCGACCGATGAGACCAACCTGGTCGCCCGTTCGATCGCGCACGTCTTCGACCACTACGGGATCCCGCTACCGGGTCTCAGGCTCATCGCCCGCAACTCGATTCCGCACGGGCGCGGTCTCGGTTCGTCCGGCGCAGCGATCGTTTCCGGAGTGATGGCGGCGAAGGGTCTGCTCGACGGGGTCGTCGAGATGACTCCCGGAGACCTCCTCGCTCGTGCGACAGAGCTCGAAGGCCACCCCGATAACGTCGCTCCCGCGCTGTTCGGCGGTCTGACGATCGCGTGGATGACCCCCCACGGCCCGCAGCACAAGAAGCTGGCCGTCAACCGCGGCGTCTCTCCTCTTGTTCTCGTCCCGGAACACACGATGTCCACCGCGCTCGCGCGAAGCCTGCAGCCGACGTCCGTGCCGCACGCGGATGCGATCTTCAACGTCTCGCGGTCGGCTCTCCTCGTCGCCGCGCTGATCCAGAGTCCCGAGCTGCTGCTCGCCGCGACCGAGGACCGGTTGCATCAGAACTACCGTGCCTCGGCGATGCCCGAGACTCATCGCCTCGTGACACTCCTGCGTGAAGAGGGTCATGCCGCGGTCGTTTCCGGTGCGGGGCCGTCAGTGCTCGTGCTGGGCAGCGATCCCGGTCAGCGTATGCCGGCCGCCCGGTTGGCGGAGGCGCACTCCGAAACTCCGTGGCAAGCGCTCATGCTGGCTGTGGATTTCAAAGGTGCTACAGTTGTTTCGCATCCGGTGCAGACGCCGCGCTCTTAGTAGCGGGTCTGTTTACCTGATCCCGGCCCATACCGAGTTCTTCGGAAACGGACTGATCCACCGCAGAAGCGGTGTGTGCCGGACGCGATCAGCGTCACCACCGGGCTTCTTTCCCATTTATCCCCACGTCTTGGGGTAAAGCCAATCATCTTGCTAATTAAGGCTTCTTCGTGACTGATGTCGACATCAGCTCTGGCGGCGCGAACCCGAGTGTCAATCTGACCTCGTTGCGCGTGCCGGAGCTTCAGGCCCTTGCGGCGTCGCTCGGCATCACGAATGTGGCCAGACTCCGAAAGGGAGAACTCGTGGCAGCCATTTCCGACGCGCAGAACGACGCGAACGATCAGAACACCCCCGACAACCGCAACAGCACGGACGAGCAGAACGGCACGGACGTGCAGAACGGCACGGACGTGCAGAACGGCACGGACGAGGCGCAGTCGCCCGTCGCGGCCGAGAGCAGCGTCGATGCCGGAACGGTCCAGGCTGACGGTGTCTCGAATTCGGAGCAATCCGCTCCTGCCGCCGTCGCTGAATCCGGCGCTGAGGACGGTAACGACGCGGTGAGCGAAGCGTCCGCTTCCGACGGCCCGGTCGAGGCCGAAGCCGCTGAGGAGAGCTCGAGCGAATCCGCCACGCAGGAGCCGCAGAAGGCTCCCGCGGCGCGCTCCCGCAGGAGCAGTGCTACCGCCGACGTCTCGCCTGCCGAGTCGACCGAGGTTGCGCCTGCCGAAGCGAGCAGCGAAGCGGCACAAACGGAGGACAAGCCCGCCGAGAAGCCCGTCCGCGCACGCCGTTCGCGTCGAGCGACCACGGCGACCGTCGAGGCTGCGGCCGACGAGCCCGCTGCGACCGAGGAGGCCGCCGCGCCCAAGAAGGCCGCGTCTCACGTGAACCGTGGCGAAACGGGAATCACCGAGGATGTCCAGCAGGCAGCGGAGAACGCTCCCGCTGGCGACGCGCCCGAGGCCGGGCAGCACGACGGATCGCACCCGGAGCCTCGCGAGGAATCCGCGGAGCAGTCGGATGACACCTCGAGGACGGATTCCGAGTCGTCGTCGGAAGGCGAGCGCCCGGCTCGCCGCGGCCGCGGTCGCGGTCGCCAGAGCGGGGAACAGAATCGTCAGAACGAGGGCGGCCAGAAGAACCAGGGCGATCGTCAGAACGACGCTGGCCAGAGCCGGAATGACCGTCAGAACGACAACGGCGGCCAGAGGAACCAGGCCGACAGCCGTCAGAACGACAACGGATCGAACCGCCAGAACCAGAACGACCGTCAGAACGACAACAGCGGTCAGAAGAGCCAGGGCGACAACGGTCAGAACCGCCAGCAGGGCGGCGGGCAGCAGAATGACGAGGACCGTCAGGAACGCAGC
>Ga0210040_10010717_pt1 | contig 10478 bp, 7 predicted proteins | sample CryGeyCG12114_NA_FD_185462 | JGI IMG/M metagenome (GOLD analysis project Ga0210040, IMG submission 185462) | Groundwater microbial communities from aquifer - Crystal Geyser CG19_WC_8/21/14_NA (SPAdes) (version 2) | ecosystem: Environmental > Aquatic > Deep subsurface > Groundwater | place: USA...
TAGTGTCGAAAAGCAATAATATTCTCCGTTAAGGGATTTAAGCTGAACAAGCTGCAGGAGATTTTGTTCCACTGCGTTGTTCAACACACCGATTATAAAACTGGTTGCTACTACTACATCTGCTGATAATTAGAGGTGGGGGACAACTTCCCCTCCTGGAATACTGAGATGGTTCTGGAGAATCAGTGGAAGAACAACTGGAAGTGTAGCAACTGCCTGATTTACATCCTTTGGAGCAAAACAGGGATCTCTCCGTTTCAAACAATTTGGCGGCAATCAACCATGCCCTTTGTTTCAAATCGGCGCGAACAGAGTGATCATTTGAAATGTTCGGCTGGAATGTAAACATGCATCTAACACAAAAAGATAATAACATGTTAATATTTAAAACTTATTGCTAAAGTGAAAACTGAAAACAATTAAAATGCAATTACTTTTGTTTATCATCCACATCCGGGTTATTAATGAGTACTTGAGATTTAAGCCAGTTGGCAAGTTTGATAGGAATTTTTGAAGAAAATGCGAGCGATTCTAAATATTCACATTCTTGAACCAGTTTTGAAACGTACGCGAAATCTGCTGTCGTTTTTATGCTCTGAAAAGTTAGGAGTTTTGAATTTTTTGTGCTCATTACTAAAGATTTGAATCAATTGTTCTCACACACTCACCTGAATTTCAGAAACGATTAATCCCAAAAGCAAATTAGCCAGAACCAATGTTGTAAACAACACAAGACAAAAGTAAACAAAATGGGCATAAGAAGTTTCTCCATTTTGTTTTTCCATCATTTTGTCGTACTCAATTTCTCCACTCATCATTACTGTGGCTTTGGATAAAAAGTACAAGAAGGGAGAAAGTTGAGTATTCTGTAGAAAAACATTATGTAATTTAATTATATAAATTCCCATGTTTTTTTGTAGCAGAAAATTGTTTTTTTACCTCAGGAAATAATATAGCCAACCCGACAGCTGATGCTATCACAATAGGAGAAAAACTTGCGCAGAATAGAGCAACGGTTTTCAACACCTGAGAATTTATTTGGGTGAAATTTAATTGGGTAACTGATTAGTCATTTCATTAAGTAACACTAAGAATTTTACCTTAACACATGAAAAGAGGTAAATAGCTAGCATGTGAAATCGTGACAGCTGTATCAAAACAAATCCCCATGAACAAATTAGCGACACCTGAAACAAGAAAAATCATGGTTAAAAAATGCAGACATTATTGACAAAAAATACGCTGATAAAGATAATACACAACTTACAGCAGCAATGTGATTCTGTATTGGATAAAAACTGCTCTGGCCAATCATAAGTGGTGCAGTTACCACAAAAATCAATGAAATCACAGCCCAATAAAAAATATTAGTAGTATTTTTTAAGTAGTATTTCGGAGAGAGTAAAAATTTCCCCATCTCTATCCATGCTAACAACCCAGAGAGCACTAGTGTCAATATTAGATAAACATCCACCTCATGAGAATTTGAACAAGTTGGTTTCACTAAATCTGCAATTAATATTAACATGTTTTAGCGAAAACAATAAAAATATTCTTCATTCTAAATTTAATGTCGAACCTTTTGCTTTATCTGATGTCTTAGCTTGTGTATCATTTACAGCATCGTACGGACAATTAAATGCGTACATTCTTAGCATGCAAGTTGTGTAACATAGAAGCCAAATCATCTGTTAAGAAATGCATTCACAATTAAGTATGGTTGGTTAAAAATGACAAGCACTATAAAGTATCTGAAGTTTTTTTCATCCCAATCTTACATAACACAAAAAGGAAAGAACAAAAAATGGCTGAGCACGTCGCCATTTCTGGTCCAAGAAAATCAATGTAACTGGATGAGTTAAGATATCATGGGCAGATTTGGAATCCCGCTCAACCAAAATTGAAGATAAATGGGTCATTTCCCTGGGAAGTGATTGAACACCTCCATTTGTATTGTTTCGAATCACTCCTGTCAATGTTCCAGGATTATTTGTACTGGAGCTAGAACTTATACTGAAAAATGCGGCTTCTGTAGCTTGAGAGTGGAATGAACTCGCTTTACGATAGCTCCCATCTTGATTAGACGAAGAACATGTGGTAATGGATTTGGCCCCAATTTTGTTTAACTCTTCTCTTTGTGGACAAATGATACATCTGAGGAAAAAAGAAAAATATAGAAAATTTTCCTAGTAGTGCCACGTAAACCATTATACTAACAATTCACAAGCAAATGTGTAGTGTGTTCGACTAACTACTGAAATTCGTTTCGGAGATACAGTATTCAGCCTCTCAGATTTTTTGCTGTGCAAACTCATTAGTTCAACTATTTATCGAACTCTAAAATACTTATAATATGATCTTGCCATAACTTGCTATTTGACAATTTGAATTAGGGTTATAGTTGAAAATCATCAAGTACGCTACACAGTTGCATTTTAAGTTTAATTATAGTAGTAGTAAAAGTTTTACCTGAAATCAATTTGTAAAACACATTTCTCATTAGTGGGCTCAAACTGATGAACCAATATAGACTTATCTAACACGAATTGCATGAGATGTGGTAATTTGTCAAGGATTAGGCTGAGGCAAGTTTTTCCATCATTGTTACTGAAAATGCAAGATGAGTAATTAGAACTTCATTGCTACACCTGTTTACAAAACATGAGCTTACTTACCTTATATACAGATTGGCACCTGCTGCTATCAAAAGTTGCGAACATTTTTCATTCCTACTCTCGATTGTTAAATGCAGTGGAGTATTTCCATAGTCGTCTTGAATATTTATTACGTGAGCTCCGGGTGTACTCATAAGCAATAGTTTTGTACAAGATATGGATTCTTTGATACAGAATGTGCAGCAACAATCTATAAGGAAAATCACTATGATTTAGATCCCAAAATAACTTACTAAAACAAATGTTTCTTATCGTGAGAGTGGATCAACGAAAATCGAAAGCTAATCATTCATTTCTCTGACCTTATTCTTTGCAAATAAACTAATTTTCATATACGTTTATGAGATTGTATTCCCTGTACAAAAATATACAAACGAACACAGGAAACAAAAAAAAATGTGACCTTAATTGCCTTCAGTATCTCCTAGAAAAGCATTTATCATATTGCCCCAAATGCAGCACAATATTTTCAGTTACTAGATGCACTTGGTAAAATTTCCTGTTCCTTTGTTGCCTCAAAAACCTTTTAAAGTAAAACTGACTCAATTTTGCAGTTGCCACTGTGCAACGCATTATTCCCCTCTTTTACATTCTCTCACGATAATTTTAATTAAAAAAAAACATTCTTACCAATGGAAGCTGCCAAATGAATAGGAGTGCGTCCTAACTCATCCTTGATATTTAAATTGGCCGCATCTTTGATTAAATCCTCCAAAGCTCTCAAATTGCCATGAGCCGCCGCAGCTAAGATCATGCGTTCACTTGACATCCCTTCGTCATCCTCAGCGCCCATGATTAACCTACGTGTGACCGGCGGCGCAACAATTTGAACCACGGGGCTCCCTTGATCTTCCTGATCAAAAGGCTCCTCAATTCCCGGCTTATAGTGACCCGTAGTCTCGCCAAAATAGTGACGGGCCACACCAACACCATCTTCACTTTTTCCCACACTAGTAGTAGATTTGAACATGTCGAACCAAAAGTAAAACCAGATTGAAGCCGTGCTATGACAGAACTTTACCTTTTGTGTTCACAAAGGCAGCACGAAATAGTTTGTTGGCTAGTGTTGATTTCCTGTGCAAAAGAGCATTGTGCTATGAGAAAAAATATTCTTGTGCATCTTTACTGGTAGAGCAGTCAAAGTAAAGTGTTGTGGTTGGTAAAAAACAAAAGTTAACCAACCCAGAATTTTATATAGTTAGTTAGTTAGTTACTTTACTGCTGCATAGTGTAAGTTGGATTCAAGGAAATGCAGGCAGTCTGTGCTAATTATAATCCTTAACTATATAGTTTGGATTCGAAATGAACAGTATACATGCAGTAAATATTTTCTCACGCTGAAATCATTCCCACCATAACGAGTTAGGTAGTGATTGACTGAGGGTGAGTGCAATGATTTTCAAGCTAAAGGGTTGATGATAATAATCATATGTAATTCAAGATATATAGTTAGTTAGTTAGGCTACTAATGGGAGGAAAGATTTATACACTGATTTTTTTAATGCATCAAAGACGAGTAGTTTTTTACGTTTTGTGTAAGTCAGGTGTATAGTGTTTACACGGTACGGGTTTTGTAGGTTTCAATTGATGACTAACGTCATTTGGATTGAAACAAACATTTTTATATGCTAGTACTTCATCCAATCGGTAAAAAAATTTTTTTTTTGTATTTATTGTACTTTTTAAGGGCTTAGAGGAAAGATTATTTTGTGTTTTTAATGGAAATTTTACTAGGTGCATTTACTAGGTGTAAATACGATACTTTAGTTTGTCTGCAACGGAAGAAAGTAAACGGGAACCCAGACAGTTTTTTTGCGGAACTCTAATCACATGTGCGTACAAGAAAATGAGGATGATTATTATGGTTAGGTCTGAGTGAAGAAGTAAGTTAATAATGTGACCAACATATGACAGTTGCACACGCACAACGTTATGTGCTAGTAAGTAAGTAAAGATGAGAGATTTTAATCAATGTCTTGTTCAAAATATTAGAGTCTTTGAGGGAAATGCGCCTGTGAGAGTTATTGTTAGTTAGTTAGTTAGTTAGAGCAGAGCAGCGTTTTTTTCCACGGGGGAAAACTTTCGCTTAACCACGTGGATTTATAAAAAGTACACGCGTCATGGGAATATATAGGGTTATTAGTGGAGGATGTGACAATATTGGTTTTACAAAAATGTAATCTATTGTGTATGTTATGTGGCTTTAGTTAGTTCGTCATGGTATGGGACCATTTAATTATAACGGATTCCTTTAAAAAGAATGCGAGTCTATGTAACATTGACGTTTAGTATAAGAAATGGTGGAGACAAAAAAATGCTTTTGTCATCAAAAAGAGAATCGATTTTTTAACAGCTGGGATTTGGAAAGTTTCAAACTTCTTCAATTAGCTAATTGGTATGAAAAAATTATTCTTCGATTAAAGCCAGCCAGGTCTTATATTTTTAGTTAGTTATGCTTCATTTTTGTCAGTTTGTTATGTAATGGAGTAAATTAAGTAAATCGTTAATTTGTTTTGCTTCGTTTTTGGAGTTTATAATTTTTTAGCTCGTGTACATTAATTGCATACGACATGAACTTTATGAACATTACATGATAAACTTTGCAAGATTCGCCTCTTTAATTATTATCAAAATGACCTATTAAAATAAAACATTTACACAAGAAATGATTTTATTTTCATTCCGAGGGTAAATTATGCACATCTTTTAAAACATTGCCTCCCTTATCATAATTTTCACAACCTTGAGTAACTCCAAATCCGTGAACCACATTGCTCTTAAATGAGTTGCCACATCCATGAATATCCAAACCCCTATTAGCAACGCAACTCTTGAAAAAATGGTTATGACCTCTGACGACCCCTTTGCCATTAAGTACCATGCCCTTGATAGTGCCACAGCAAGAGTGTTCAGAAATAAACAAAGCTGGGTTATGGACATTTATACTCAAACCATTCAATTTGTTACGACTGCCATCTACAATGATCCCTCTTTCTCCACTAGAAATTGCACAGGATTTTAAATTATTATCGGATCCTTGAACCATCATAGCTGTAGAAATCCCACGTGTTACTAGCGAATCTATAAAGTTATTGGAACCAGTAATGAGCAAGCCAATTTGGGATCTTGTGATCGAAAACCCTTTGAGGACCCAATGGTTCCCTTTTAAAGTGAGGGCAGTATTCCCTCCTTCAATGATTGAGCCTGTATTTGCCCCTTGTAAGGTAATTGGCAGGTAAGGTTGCCCACTTTGCTCCATGGTGAATTCTCCAGTATATGTGATATTTTGCAGAACAATGGTATCGCCTGGGTTGGCAGCATGAAGGGAGTATTGCAATTCTGGAGTTGTTTTAGGATTGAAGTAGACTGCATGTGTGAGCTGCACTAGAGCTATGGCTTGAAATATAGTGCACCACATATTGGTTTTTGGATAATTTTCTGAAAAAAAGGAAGAAAATTTAAGAATTGTTATGCTGTTCTTATTCGCTCCTGCAAGAATTGCAATTTTCTTCCATTGTTGGTATTGGTGTTTTTGCAAATCGAAAATACAGTGTACTGCGACTTTTTACGGTTCCAAAACATACAATGGAAATTTTTATACTCACCAAAAATGCGTTAACAGTACAGAAAGCTGGGACGACTGGAAATGAGAATATTTTGACACTCTGATCATATATTTACGCTCTAATGGTGTATTTTCGTGTGGACCAAGTCACGATGAAAAGTCATTAGAAGACTTAAAGATAAGTTGGCTCCAAATGGACAAAAAATTCTAACAGAACTAACTAATTAATGCTTCAAAAGTTCGACGTTATTTTCGGCATTTTTTAACACATGTGGCACAAAAAGCAATTTGGCTTGATCCGGTTTAAAGTCCAAGATAAATTCCCTTCGTACCTCAAAAATTCAAAATGCAATGCTCATTCATCATTTAATGAGGACCATATGATTTTATCTGCTACTTTTTTGGCAATAAATTCACATGTGTGGTAGTTAATACATGATAATACAATGCAGGTTCATTTTATTATTACTTGCAATAAAGTAATAGCTTAACACATTGATTGCAGTAATCATCACTGAAGCATTGAAAGTAAAACGGAAAGCATACAACATTCTTATTATCAATTATTGCAATTTTAAACAATATGTCTTACATCGCCCCTGCTAACTGTAACAATTACTGTGACTATATTTGACTCTCAATAATGACAGTGATATGGCAAAAAAGAATTGGATACGGCACACCCAGTGTTAATTTTGTTAAGTAATAATATAATCATTGCACACATAAGGGTGAGCATTTTTTCAATTCACACTGTTCTATTCAGTTGTGCCACAAAAATGCATCAGGTCGTTTGACTTGCGAAAAAAACAATTTGTCATTTTTTATGTACTGGAAGATTCGCTACAAACTATGAGCCAACAAAGGAATGATTACGGTTTTTCTTCACCTAATGTGGTAATAGCTCAAATATTTTGCTTCACATTTATATTTCAAACCACTGACTATAGACTAAATTATGCATATCGTTATGCATACATTATTTATTGACTCTTAATACAATTGCATATTTTATGTTGAGACTCGTAAAACTTACTCTCCGCAGTAGCTAACTAGTAGTTAGTTAGAAATAAATGCATGGATCTAGTTCACTTGACAAAGTACAAAGTCTAGTAACAAATTGCGCTACAAAATATTCGCCTTAAACAATAATATGAGTAAGTAAAGCATTTGAATAAATATTACTTTTTACACAGTCATCTACATTGAAAATTAACGCTAATAATTCCCTATAAATACAGAGACTGGAGACAATATTATTTGCTTTTGCACTCTAATTTAAATTCAGGTTTTAACTGAAATCTGATTTTGACTAACTCTAGACAACAAGTTTCTCTTATTTATACTTTGTATGCAATTTTTCATGAGATTTGGCGCTTTGCTGCTGTGTAAACTTTTTGCCACAAGTTTTACACTCGTAGGGCTTCTCACCCGTATGGATTCGTAAATGAATTTGAAGATTCCCTTTAATCCTGAAAGTTTTTTCACAATATGTGCATGCATAGTTCTTTTCACCAGTATGGAGTGTTTCATGTCGCGCTAGGTGACTTTTTTGACAGAATCTTTTCTCACAAAAGTTACATTTGTATGGACCATCTTGAGTGTGTTTACTGTTTCGGTGATACCGGAGTCCAGGATAGGATCGAAATACTTTGGAACAACTGTCACACTCGTAAATTTTACCAGGCTTTTTATTCCCAGTGCCATTATTGGTTGTAGTTCCAGGCAGTCCAGAATCACTGGACATACTACCTCCACTGCTGCTACTTTCTTCACGTTTTACTGTTACAGTCAGTGTGTTGTCCGGTTGGAAGATCAATTTTGGAGTTACATTGCTTAGGGTTGCTGTCGTTATTTGGGTTGGTGTCGTTTGAGCCGTTCCCCATTGCCTGTGGAAAAACAGATTTAGAGTTTTAGGCCCGACACTACTTTAAATACGACAGTGTAGTTTTCCACGGCAAAAACAACTGTTTTGACTGATATTGCTTTTCGAGAGCTTTTCGATTATTTCGCTGTCAAATAGACTTTTATTGAAAATAATGTTGAACACGGAAGGGTTCAAGCGATCGACAAGACGTCTGATCGAAGATTCAAATAAGTGAGCAGGCAGGGAGGATAATAACAAACAATTACTTGAAATTAAAAACGCAAATTGTTATACTATATTGTTTTTCATAGCAAATTTCAACGTTAAATTTTACATGAACAGTGGAAAATGTGCCAAAAACAAATTATTGATCTTCCGCTTTCCGCGATAAACGTTTGCTCTCGCATACCAATATCAACTAAATTGACTTTTTTCATACCAACTGCTATTTTGATGCCAGCTATAGTCCATCACTTGAGTTTGGGGGAGACTAGTGGTAGTTGTAGTTGGCAAAGAAGAGAAATTATTTGGTATCACGCCCGGTAAAGGAACATCCTTCCCCTTGTTATGAACTTTCATATGTGAGATCAATGAGTAGCCACTGAAGAACGATTCTGAGCAGTAATTGCACTGATGCATTTTTCAATCCTTCCTCTTCTTTCCCAAAAAACTTACAAATTGACTAGTGAGTTAGTTACTTAGACAAGATACTTTTTCAAAACATTCGCATTTCAGACTCAGCTCGATCGGATACCGATTTCCATCTACTAGACAAAAATATTGGAATTAGGCTCACACAATTTGTTAGTTTACAATAGCATCAATTGTACATTTGGTTACCTGAAGATTATAAGTTGCAATCTTATTGTTACAATTTGGAGTTTCTAATTCAGTAGTTGCTTCCATTTTTATTACGTTTTAGACGATGGAAAGGGTAATTTGAATAGTCTACGAGAGGAGTTGACTATTTTTAAAAATTCCTGGAAATCCAGCGATAGATTCTCTGCACTCCTATATGTGAATCTTCTGGGCTCCTTTGTGCCTACCTATATATACGATCGTGCAGCATGCACCTACGTATGGTACGTGCTATACGTTCTATATAATGTTGAAGTTTGGAAAAATCACTATCGAATCCCTAGTGGTGGTATAGTAATGGACGAGCTGGAGAGCATGTGTGATGATTTTTTTTGTGCTGGGACAACTTACTTACTCGCCATCTCATTTTGCCCCCGCTGAATCATATCTAGTCCGATTTCATGTTTTAGGTTTCAGATGGAATTAAAAGTAATCATGCAATCATTTCATTCTAAAATGCAATAATTTATACCATTTATTTTTTAAAGTTTGTGTTTGCAGCCCGCAAAGTAGACATTAGTAGCATCTGTAAAAAGGACACATCGTTGGATTTTAAACCATGAGACGAGACTCTCTTTGCATACTCGTTTTTTTTAAATGTAACACTTCATGTCCAAAATTAATAGATAGCGGCTCCTCTACAATTGTTAGTTCGTTACATAATTGACATTAACATTATCTCACGTAATTATATACAGAATAGAAGAGAATCTGTAGCTGATTAAAACCCAGAATAACTCCAAATAATGTATTATCTCTGGTGCATGCGAGATTTTTAGCTGATTCCTTTCCCTCAAGCACAAAGAAAAATCCTTAAAAAAACGACGCAAATTGCGTGTGGCACTTTAGATTTTTTTTGTGACACTTGCATTTCAGCCCACTTGAAGAGCCAACCTTGAGTTAGAATTAAGACGAAGGGTAGGGAAATCATGTAATTAAAAACATTGCCAGATAAGAGATGACTATGTATGGATCAGACTAAAAGAACTTGACGATATTATACAAAAAAACATCACTCTCCAGAGACTCCAATGATGCACATTTGACGTCCTTGAAATAAATACACTATTTATTTATGCTCACTCAGATGTTTCATGATGCAGTTGAGATTTACTTTTCATTGAAAAATGTTGGATCTTATTTTTTGTGCTGTTGTAGCCATTGGGGGGTTTGTAATTGCTGCAATTACATACGCCAGATGGAATTTCGGCACATTGGAAAAATTGGGCATTCCTGTAGAAAAACCTAAACATTTTTTGTACGGAAGTGCAGTAGAATATTTCGAAGATGTGGTTCAGCTTAATGAAATCAAACGGATGCAGAAATACGGGCCCGTTTTTGGGGTAAATTGATAAAATTCTATTCTGCAGATTGAATAATTAAACAATAAATTATATCTAGCACAGAATTCCATAGGGCCCCGGAGGCATGATTTACTGTAGTCTAGCTTTTAACAAAAATCGATCGTTTCTTGATTCAAGAATTGTTATTGTAGTAGAAGTGATTTACATTA
>Ga0210040_10010718_pt1 | contig 10477 bp, 7 predicted proteins | sample CryGeyCG12114_NA_FD_185462 | JGI IMG/M metagenome (GOLD analysis project Ga0210040, IMG submission 185462) | Groundwater microbial communities from aquifer - Crystal Geyser CG19_WC_8/21/14_NA (SPAdes) (version 2) | ecosystem: Environmental > Aquatic > Deep subsurface > Groundwater | place: USA...
AAAAAATTAAGCCTAAAATGCATGTAAGCGAATAAAAAATTTAGCGTTTATTGTTTATTTTATGGGTTCAACTGATGTGATATTAGTTTGTTAGTCGCCCGTGCGTAGAACGGGCCTTTTCACTGGTTTACCCATATGTACGAATAGCTTAGCTCATTGATTTTAGGTAAAAACGTTGAACTTCATTGCAGTGCTTTAAGTTTTCCAGTACTTGGATTTCAAAAATTATTTTTGCTTAGTCTGTCTTAAAGCCTGACACTTCATGAGTGAAAGAAGTTGAATGGATATAAGTGGGAACTTGAGTTATTTTCCTATTTTAAAGTTGGTCTGCTGGTTTCCAAGTAAGAATTTCGATGGCCACGGAGACCTTAGTCTTGATAAAATGTGTTTGCTTCTTTTTTTGAATCATTTGGTAATATAACAGTGAATTTTCAATAAGTCAAATATTTGACTCGGTTAGCAACTAAATTAGTAGTTTGATAACCATTCACCGCTGTAAAACACTAACTAATCGACTTAAAAAAATGGACATGGATTTACAAGAAAAATACAATGAAATGCTGTGTAAAAACAGACACCTAATTTCGACAGTAGATTGATTGATCTTGACGAGACAAGCGACAGGACTGGGAGCAATGCTGCCCAATGGGAATGTGAAAAGAATCCAACATCCAAGACTTATGAGTAGAGCTGTTTTCTGTTTCCCACGTTTTTCAACCAATGGAGTCCAGAAACCCACTGACATGTATTCCACCAGAGGCCGGATTCCTGACAGGATTCCTGGCGGACGAAAATAGTACACATATAAAAAGCGTGTTGTTTCCAAAAAGGATTCATCAGTAAACATAAATTTTTCAATGTTTCCGTATGAATACTGGACAACAGTGAGCGAAAAGAGCAAAAGTGGGTTTTAGCCGGGCAAAATACTTTACCGCCCGTGCAGTAAATGGGCAAAACCGGGCAAAACTATGAATTTACTATTTTGAAACAGACAGTATAGTTGATTTGGCTTTTTGAATTATTTTGAATGGCGTCGTCGTTTGACTCGTTCGTCAATATACTACACAAAATATGTACAATCACTAAATATCCTTCGGAATTTCTATTTATACTTGCTAACATAACTGTGAACTTTGAGAAATCAGTTTTACTGCATTCAATTAATGCAAGAATAATGTTGGTTTTGTGTTCGTATGTTTGCCCGATTTGACCATTTTGGCCAGTTTTGGCCGTTATAGCCAGTTGTGCTCACTATCCGGCCAAATAACTATTTTGCCCGGGTAAAAGCCAACACTGAATTCTTTTTAAATCTTACCAGCTTGAGCGGGATTGAGACCTAATTGTTTGAAGTAGACGCCCATCAAAGGGAAAAGACTCCCGAATGCGCTGTAGAAGAACAGGTAGAAGCCCTAAGGGAGACAAATATTATTGTTTTTAGGAAATAATTTCACATATACATTTGTATAGTTTTTAATACCTTACATTTTGGTTCTTAGATTATGAAAATCGCACAATATTTGAGAATATTACGGGCTTTAAGGAATTCGCTTGCATTTTTTGCATGCATTCTTGTGCTCATAATGCTACGTTTAATTTGCTTAGTCATCTTATATTAGGTGTTAGGTTAGGTTAGAAAAAAATCTTCCCAATCACTCCTACAAAAAAATACCGTCTATATGCACCCAAACAATAAAAATTAGTCACCTTTGCAACGACTAACTCCTTCTCCAAACCGCCAACAATGGTTTCCAACAATTCCTTTCCGCCACGGATCTTCCCAGTGGAATCCACAGGCTCCGGATACACGGACAAATCCACATCTGTGGCCGTTGGATCCACATATGGACGCACGTTATCCATTTTTTAAAACAATTTACAATGAAGAAATCCCCAAAAAACGGATTCAACAAAAACACACCATTCCACTGCATTAAAATCGATAAAGGTGCGCTCCCCTATTTCACCCTACCTTTCATTTTGTGGAGCTGCGCTATATGTATTTACAATGCGTTTCTCATACATTCACTACTCTGGTATTATGAACTCGTTTTGCTTGAGCTTCCTTTCAATACGTAGAGTTGAGGGATGCGTAATATCTATTGTAAACCTGAGTTTCGACTACTTTTATATTGTGAATCGATTGAACATGTGCTACATTGCTCTACACACACTACTTTTAAAACCGAGTTGAAGGATGAGAGACATCTATAGTAAACACGCGTTTGAGCTACTCTTTAATTATGAATCATTTCAATGCTGTGCTCCATTGATGTTAGACTACCTTCAAATAACTGGAGTTGAAGGATAGGGAATCTCCATAGTAAAGGCGTGTTATGACGACTTTTTAATTGTGAATCACTCACAGTAGCAAGCGATATGAAATGCGCGTTGCTAGCTGATAAATATTTTTGAAATGTAACGCGGGAAACAGAAGTTTTATTTTTTGTTAGATAGGAGTTTGCCAAGGTGACCGGGAAATAATTAATATTGATCTTGAATCATCTTCACACCTCTTTTTTTATTTCCTATTTGTCTTGTTTACATTTTTTTTATGCTCTCATCACTTTAGCTAATTTGCTTTTATTACTTCCGTTTACAAAGTGGATATCCAGTTTTTTTGTGGCTAATCACTTGGGCTATCTGCGATTTTGGGAAGTTATGGCAATTTTCATTGTTTTCAGGCAACGAAATTTTAGTTTTTTTGAGATTTTTTAGGATTTTTAGCGGGATTTTCATGCAGAATAAAAGCTGTCCTTTTTTAACCATTTTTAGAGCTTTTTTGAAATTCCAGTGCTTTGAGGAAAGCAATAATGCTTTAAATTCATTAGAATTTCACATTTTGTTAAAATTCTCCAGTTGATTTCCAGACTTATGAAAACCAATGATTCTCAGTTTATTTCAAAACCCAAAAAAATATCTCCAATTCACAAAGCTGTTCATTGCAACTACTATAATTCCTAAGCAAAAATCACCATAATTTTAAAAACCATTCTCCATATGAAACAAGAATATTAAATTTCCGAATGTGAAAAAAATAGTAATGTGATGAAACAAAGTGTGTATGCATAAAAAAAGAGCACATTGAGTATATATAAGGAAATGCCTTTGGGCTTGTAAACTCTCACTTTCACATTCACAATTCACATGTGTACATTCTTCACACACGTTCTCAATATAATCTAATACATAATAAAATGGGCAAATTATTATTGTTTTGTTTCGTTTTTTCCACATTTTGTGTTTTTTTTGTGAATTCCCAAGTCAAAGGACATCCTGATGATGAGGGACCCAGGTTTCTTGCCCTTCCCGATTCCAGTGAGTTTTTTCGTACTTTTCAAAGCGTTTTCTGTTCGTTGGTTTAAAAAAAAAATTAATTCATTACGGAGAAAAATTAATTTTGCGGGTTTTTTGTTATTCATGTTCTTGTGGATTTTTCTGTGGTTTTTGTGAAAATTTGGTGACTAGTTCATATAGGGTGGAAATTTTAAGCATAATTCAAACTATTTTTGAGGGAGAACAGTGATTTATGTTTGAACATTCATAAAATCAAAACGGATAAAATTAACATTTCCCACAGTTTTTGTCATACACCATGAACCGATTAACCGATATCTGTTCAACTTTTCTAGTATAACAACCAATAAAATATCTATATTAAATGAATTTCAGAAAAATGTGCGTCTCGTCCCAAAGAGTGGTTTTACAATGGCCATTGGTACGTGTATAGTGGCAATATCACCAAATACAGAAATTCTGAGGTAAATAATCTTCCACAAATTTTAAAACCAAAACAGCACAAAAATACATTAAAATCCGCATTTCTTTAAAATTGCAGGTGGATTGGCTGGAAGCGCGAAACGCATGCAGAGAATATTGCATGGACACTGTTTCCATAGAAACGCAGGAAGAAAACGATATTATTTTGGAACTGGTCAGAAATCATAATCTCAAATACATTTGGACTAGTGGACGGCTTTGCGATTTCACTGGTCAGTTTTACTTTTATTGAGCAATTCGTTTAAGAATTTATACAATTTTTAGGAAAAATTAGAAAATATATAATGTTTTGTAAAATATTCACCCCACAGGTTGTTCGGAACGCGCAGATTTGCAGCCAATAAATATAAAAGGTTGGTTCTGGAGCGGCTCAGGTGTTAAAATGGCGCCCACTAATTCCACACCCGTCTCCTGGGGTTACCAGGTGTGTTTAATAATTACCTAATGATTTAACATGGACACAGTAATTGTCAAACGTTATGAGGAAATATGTACTATGCATAGCCATGGAGTACAAGTGGGAGCAAGAAGATGGCGCAACCAGACAATGCAGAATTCCAGATCAACGGCACTCCTGAGAGTTGTTTGGCTGTTCTCAACAATGTTTACAATGATGGGGTTAACTGGCATGATGTCGCTTGTTATCATCCAAAGGTAATAATTAGTGGGTTGGGATTCCTTTTAACCGTATTGAAATTTTCAGTGATAATTAATTTGGTTATAATTTCAGGCGTTTGTATGTGAAGACTCGGATGAGCTGTTAACTTATGCCAGAGCCATTTCTCCTAAACTTCCTATTTAAATTTATTTTTAAGGATTTTGAAATAAAGTAAAGTTTTTTATGTACCTTTTGGGGTTTCGGCGTTTTTTGTAATCATTTTTCAGCCTGATACAGAGTTTATGTGATCGTGTCTATTTTTTTCCGTGTTTCCACCAAAACTTTTGACCGCATCAACCGATTACCTTCAAATTTTGCGAACCTTAAAATTGGACAAAATGTGGGAAATGGAATGCAAATGGACACCATCGGATAATGCCTAAGTGGTTTTTATGCAAATATACAGTGTTAAAGGTGATTATTTAACCGCTGACATGAAATAAGACATTTGTAATTGTTTATGCACCGACCACACTGCAGGATAAGTCTTAACAGGGAGATTACTGTGAATCTGCCTTGAACGACTATTTTCACAGATCATACAGCCGTAATTTTAAAACAAATTCATTTGGATTTTCTAAAGAGAGTCTTTGAAAGGATTAAATTAGTTTTGTATCTTAATCATAGTGGTTATTCCACCGTCTGGTCAAATTGGGCGAGTGCACATCCTCAAATTATGACCATCGCGCCAAAATCCCCATAAGGATTTGCTGGACTTAGTTTTCAAAAAATTCTTACGGCCGTTAGCGCAGATTTTTCGGTCTAAATTTAAAATCTTAAACAGTTTAGACAATTCTAAATCTTTTTTGTTGCCTTGTCTTAGTCAATTGGTGCAGTAGTTTGTGAGTTATACAGGTTTTAAAAAAAGTTGAAAAAAAGCCCAGAGGTCGGCATACCCCCTAAATCAATAAAAAAATATTTTCTGCCCAATCTTCATGAAAATTTGTAAAAATATGTATTTCTCGATTCTTATTAGTATGGGGGATACAATAACTCAGAATTTTTAGTTCCAAGCACCAATGAGGTCAAAAATAGATTAAATTTTTTTGCATAAACAAAACAGCAAATGGCATTTATGGGTTCTTAAATATGCAAACAGTACAATTTTGGCTGTCAAAACCGAATTAAACCGACTTTTCTCCGTTTCAAGTTTTTAGTTTTTTTATCTATTTTTGACCTTTTTGGTGCTTGGAACCAAAAATTCAGAGTTATTGTATCCCCTATACTAATAAGAATCGAGAAATATATATTTTTACAAATTTTCATGAAGATTGGGCAGAAAATATTTTTTTATTGATTTAGGGAATATGCCGACCTCTGGGCTTTTTTTCAACTTTTTTTAATGCCCGTATAACTCACAATCTACTGCACCAATTGACTAAGACAAGGTAACAAAAAAGATTTAGAATTGTCTAAACTGTTCAATATTTTAAATTTAGACCGAAAAATCTGCGCTAACGTCCGTTAGAATTTTTTGAAAACTAGGTCCAGCAAATCCTTATGAGGATTTTGGCGCGATGGTCATAATTTGAGGATGTGCACTCGCCCAATTGGACGAACTGGAAAAAATTCAATTTTGACCAAAAATTTTTTAAATTTTTACCGAAAATTGGACAAAAATCAAGAACGCATTGCATAGACAAAATATAATTACGATAACATTAAAAATAAATAGAAACGCGCATTAAAATCAGTTAGTCCGCATTGTATTAAATAATTTACAGTGCAGTTGCCATCATATTAGAAGCAACGCAACTTCATTCCATTTAAAATATTTAAATTGTTAAATTACTAATATCCGCCAGTTTCATTATTCACCTAATATACCTCCAAAGCCCAGTTCTTATATCTTAATATACAGAGACACTGTGGTTCCACTCTCTTTTGGCGGTACCTGGTGGCAACGTAGATGCGAACTATGCAGAAAACTATGTTGAATAGTTCAAAAAATGCCGATAGAGAGCTGTACCATCAAACCAACCCACCCACCACATACTATTCCCACAGTATTACATATATCTACTTCCATGATTCCCACCTATTTTAACCCATTCCCACCTTTTTGTGAACGACCTGCTTCAAGCATTGAGCAGAGCGCCCATAGAATCGTGTTGCCAGTACTTTCAAAGAGTGCTCCTTCTAGTGTATTATATATATCTACTTCTATGTATACCTCCAACAGAAACTGACATTTTTCACTCATTTTTGTTTTATTTTGAATTTTTTATGGCGTCAAACTATGAAAAAGTATATGTTGCTTTTATCCATTCTTGTCCTTTTTGTCCAGTTTTGTCTATTTTGTCCAGTTTCGTCCACTATCCCGGCAAAGTTCAAGTTTGGTGGGACAGATAATAACACTGGTTTAAATGAAAACACATGTTAATTTGAATCATAGAACACCAAAACCCTAGAGGTACGAGATTTTTACACAACTTTTACGAGTCTATTCCAAGCTTGCATATAAACACTTAAGCTAACTGCAGTGGGGATATTCAAGTGCCGATAGCCATAAAACTACTTAAGATCCATCTTTACAAGTTTCAACAGCACTGCTTAACAAAACAAGCATCAGTTTGACATTTAAAACACTGAAATCGCAGCCTTTGAAAAAAACTTACACAACTTTAAAAAGGAAAAAAAGCATAGATGTTAAAGTGATATGAGTGGTCTTGTGCAACAGATGCACCCCTGTTTTGTTTGAAAACAAGTCATCAAAGCAGTTTGAAAAAATACATTGGATTTCCAAGATTTTGGTTTAGATGCTATGGATATTAATTGATAGCAGATTCATGAATAGACATTTAAGCAGACGAAAATTAGTTTTAAGAATAATAAAGGCAGCTTGTTGCATTACGTTAAGCAAAATGGAAGTAGAAAACACAGGTCATATGCTCTTCAGCCACGCCCATTGAACTGACCAAAAGTTTTGAACAGTAAACCCAGTAGATGGCAGCGACACATACGAAAAGTCAATAACCAAAAAGTTTGACAACCGCAAAGAATTTAAAAAAATATATATTTGTATTTCAATAAACCTTCAATACTTAAATACTGACAATTCTATTTCAAGATCTTACCCATATGAGTTCGAGGGGAGTAGTAATTGCTCATCGAATTATTGAAACGGTAAAGTGCGTATGTCAATGCGAGGAAATCGTTTCCACGCAGCAACGCGAAGAAATTTACGATTCTTCCAAATTCCGTCTACAAACAAAAGCTTCGAAAAAAATTTGTATACAAAAAAGTGTCTAAAAAATAATGTCTACGCAACAAATGCGTCTATTATAAAAAATGTCTACAGGACAATGAGTCTACACAAATAAAGTATACAGTAATATTGTGTCTACAGAAAAAAATGTCTACTTTCCAAAACCGCCTATTACAATAGTGTATACTATAAAAAAATGTCTATAGCCTGCACATGTGAATTGATTGATACTGCGTCAATTTCACAATGACATACAAAACATAACACAACAAGCGACTAATAACGTATGGATAGCATAGCGTGAGGTGATAAATGCAAACAAATGAAGTATATCCATTGGAGGGAAACAACCTTTTGACATCTTTGGCGCAAGCGTGTTAGATGCAACAATCATGGCTTATCTGTCTAATGACAGCTTTAGACAGTTTTTCAATCTCCAAGTTCGTGAGTGTTTTAAAAAACTGTCGCTTTTCCAAGAATATAATTTAAAAATGAGTTTTTCATATTTTAAAAGTCAAATGGGAAGAAATCTTGTGAAATTAGACGGATTCGAGTACCAACTTAACCGAAAAAGGATAGCATTTCTTATTGACGGTGTTGTAAAGTGCGAACATCAAACAAGTGCCGAGCGGTGTTGCACATAAGGGATGGAAAGATCATTTTTCACAACGATTTTCACAATCATCCGCCCAATATAGCACGGATTGAAGCAAAAATAACCATGGATGCCATAAAAAACAAAGCAACAAATACAATGGAGACTCCGTCACAAGTTTTATCCTCTTTTGGCGTAAATGCACTTTTATTCTTTGAGTGATTTGATTTTAAATTTACCAAATGTTCATTGTTTGTGCTGAATCCAAACCCAAAAACATGTTTTTATCGTTCGGGAGGCTTAAATAATTATTGCAATGCAATATAAATTACAGATACCGAGCTCTGTTATTGTTGAAATGCCGTCACCAAAGGAAATATCTTCAACCATATGCCGCCAAAGAAAGTCAACTGACGCCCTACCAACTACTGAGTTTAGTTACTTCAATTATTTGCTTGTTCGAAACAAATTCCATTCCTGCAATACGATTCTGGATCAACAGATGAGGGTCGATTTTTGATCTTTGTCACATCACAAAAATTGAAAATTCTGGAAAACTGTGAGATGATTTTTTCTGATGGCACGTTTTCAATTGTTCCGAATCTTTTCAAACAACTTTATACTATCCACGGTAAAGTTTATCAGTCAGTTGTTCCGCTGGTCTACGTTCTCATGCCCGAAAAGTCCCAGGAAGCATACAGGAAAGTTTTTAATGTTTTAAAAGAACTGATTCCAAATTTTGCGCCACAAACTGTGATGACGGATTTTGAAAAAGGATCCATAAACGCTTACAACGAAGTTTTTCCAAGTATTCAAACCAGTAGCTGCTTTTTTCCTCTGAGTCAATCGGTCTGGCGAAAACATCAAAGTCTTCCAACAGTAAGAGCCAAGTATTCTCAAGATCTGGAATACGCTAGATATTGTCGTATGATCCCAGCATTGGCCTTTGTTCATCCGTCAAATGTTGTTAAAGCCTTCGAACAGTTTGAAACTTCTTCATATATTGAAAAACATGATTAGTTTGTCGATTTATTCAACCACTTTGAAAATAATTATATTGGCCGTTTTACACGAGCAGCAAGAAGACAGCCGTCATCTCCGATTTCGTAAGAAAACATAATGAAATTTATTGCATTTTACGAATAAATTTTTAGCAACTATATTTTTTAGGACGTGGAACATGCATCATGCGACCATAAATGGCGAGTCGAGAACAAATGCAAAGGATTTCACAATTAACTCAATTATTATCTAGGAAGTAAAAATCCTTCTCTGTGGACATTTATAGAGTGTTTGAAAAAAGCCGAACGCAAGCAGTTGATCTTTTTGCAGCAGTTGTGTTCTGGTTCTCAACCCCCTCCACCTAAAAAAAAGTATTGTGATTATGATATCAGGCTAAGAAGTGTTGTGTCAACTTTCGACGGTGTCGATTTACTGGAATATTTGAAGAATGTTGCGTCTAACTTGAGTTTTTACAATTAAATATAAGTCTACTTTTGATGGTATGTGAAAAAAATAATTATTTGAGAATAATAATTTGGCGTAAAACTTTCGATCCTTTGACGGGTCAAACCAATTTGTGTGATTAAATAAAAATTTGGTGTACAAAATTTGATTATTTGGCAGCTCAGGCCAGTTTGTTTAATTGAATAAAAATTTGGCACGCACATCTCACTTAATTTTTAAGAGGCGACTCACTCATTCCCCTTGTCCAGAGGCGACCCACCCACTTCTCTAGATGTGTAATAATATTAATGTGTAATAATATACCATAATATTAGGGGCGACCCACTCATTCAACTTGTCCAAAGCGACCCACTCACTCCTCTGGATGTGTAATGCATAAAATTTAGGGGCGAACCACTCATTCCCCTTGTCCAGAGGCGACCCAATCACTCCTTTGGATGTGTAATGCATAAAACTTAGGGGCGACCCACTCATTTCCCTTGTCCAGAGGCGACCCACCCACTTCTCTAGATGTGTAATGCATAATATTAGGGGCGACCCACTCATTCCCCTTGTCCAAAGCGACCCACTCACTCCTCTGGATGTGTGAATTTTGCTTTTTTACTGCTACGCAAGCTCATCTTGCACTTAGGATGGCAACAAGTAAGCATAATTGAGGTGTGTCAAGTTAAGGCTAATTATGCAAAGAATTCTGTGGGCTCAATTCAATTTTTCAAAAATGTTGTTAGATTAGTAGAGCATTGCGCGACCTTGTAAAAGGATGGATTGTTTG
>Ga0210040_10010719_pt1 | contig 10477 bp, 12 predicted proteins | sample CryGeyCG12114_NA_FD_185462 | JGI IMG/M metagenome (GOLD analysis project Ga0210040, IMG submission 185462) | Groundwater microbial communities from aquifer - Crystal Geyser CG19_WC_8/21/14_NA (SPAdes) (version 2) | ecosystem: Environmental > Aquatic > Deep subsurface > Groundwater | place: USA...
TGGTTTCTATTTTGACATATTCAGACAGGATTGTTTCTATTCGGACCAAGTGGCTTGCGAAACCCGGTGTCCACCTGATGGCTTTGCGACTATATCGCATGAAGGTGTTATATTGCTAGATACTTATGCCGGTTTTATATTTCGAATCCAATTTGGATTTAAAATGCGTTTTTTCTTTCAGAGTTTTGCGGCAAGTATTACGTGTGCATAGGAGGAAAAGCCACAGAATACGAATGCGTTGAGGGCTACAAATTCCATGACTATCTTCTGCAATGTAAACCTTCTTACGAAGTAGACTGTGGTTATTTGGATTGGTTCAGCTTCCCACTTCTATAAAAATCATAAATTTGAAGAAAAAACAAACTTGAAAGCTATGTGAATTGCTGAGGAATCAAGTTTAATCAAAAAATTTTGATGCATATTTAAATGTAAACGCATATATAGACTTGAGTTTTATGTGTTGCTTAGCTAAGCAATTGTCTGCAATATGTAATAAAGAATTTCAACTTGATCTAATTAAGCGTAAAGTTAATATGTGAATTCATCAATCGCCGTCTATCGAATTAGGAATACAAATTTGTGCAGAAGATCCTCGTAGGACTGCCCTAAGACCTAATACTCAGTAATTTTGCATATCCTGTATATTATAATTGAGTTGCAATGTCAACATGAAAAAACTTTACTTTGGAATCGTAACTTTGGACAGCTTGTATGCATTATGATATCCAGTCTTCGGTCCACGCTATAACTCTTAAGATTTCAAGCTTTCAATTATAGCATATTGGCTTTTTTGCATATAACTATTTTCAGTCGAGTTACAGAAATTAAAGTGGTTCAGAAATAGTTTCACTAGTGAAAAGTAAGTGCATGGGGAATAATTAAATCTCTAATTAGCATAGCAAGTGAGTTGATAGCATGTAACAGTTTTTGGTTGAACCAAACCACCGGAAGATATGGTTTCCGGTTTAATTTGATATATATGACTAAAACTCACTTTCAAACATCTATTTACAAAAATATCATAAAAGTAAGTTTATTGTGTGTTCTATGTTTGTTCAACATGGGGAAAACACAGTTTTTCTTACTATTTTGTGCTGCTGTGTCTACAGTTTTGGGTCGTGGAATCCGTAATCAGGTAAATGAAATAAAAAGTGTTTTTTGTCACAGCATTTTATGTTTAATCATGAAATGAACATAATTTTTACAGGGAGATGGAGGGTTGGATTTTTTGTCCTCCAATAATATAATTCCCCCCTTTCCTGGCGATATAGATGATAATGACAATGCAGAAGAAAATTTTGAAACTGTGGACGATTCTCAGTTTGAACAGAATTCTAATGCTGATTCCGAATTCGAACAAAATTTGGACGATTCCCAGTTTGAACAAAATTTCGATGCTGATTCTGAATTCGAACAAAATTTGGACGAATCCCAGTTTGAACAAAATTCCGATGCTGATTCTGGATTCGAACAAAATTTGGACGATTCCCAGTTTGAACAAAATTCGGACGATTCTCAGTTCGAACAAAATTCTGATGCTGATACCGAATTTGAACAAAATTCGGACGATTCTCAGTTTGAACAAAATTCTGATGCTGATACCGAATTCGAACAAAATTCGGACGATTATCAGTTTGAACAAAATTCTGATGCTGATACCGAATTCGAACAAAATTCGGACAATTCTCAGTTTGAACAAAATTCTGCCAATTTTGAACCACAAAATGAAGACAGAGCCCGTTTTGAAAATAATCAAGTCGAAGTTGACGAACCAAAATTTGACCCTTACCAGCAGGAAACTGAATATTACGAAAAAACACACAAGAAATTACCTTGGTATAAAAGATTTTTCAAACCTATTGTGAAAAAAGCTCATGGATTTTATAACAGCATTGTAAATAGTAGATATGGCTAATCAAATCATATATGCTTCCATTTAAATAAAAAACGGCATTTATTCATCGTCTTGATAATTTACAAATCTAAATCTCAAATTCATCATTTATTTTCACGCAAATATTCATGATAAATAATAACCTGAACCACAATGGCTGTGAGTTAAATTAACTTTAAAGTCAGCTAATTCTGTTGAAATAAAAAAAAATTGCATGGCATGATTTGGGGAAAATTTGAACTAACTAATTATCAGCTATCTTGAAATTTGAACCATGAGAAAAAAAGGTGATAAACTCCACAAACAAATATTATGAATTTTTGACCTACTGTATTAAACAAATGCTACAATAACTGAGCCATGCACTTTTAAATATTTTTTTAAGGAACTTGGCGTGAGAAAAACAAAAATGCCTCATAGTTTGACGCAAATTTAATTACCCAAAATCGTTTGCCATCACTAATCATATTACGTGTGCACGCTTTTGAAACAAATGCATGTTATTCACACCATTTGCGGCTAACCGGTCTTTTAAACCGGAAACCATGATTTTCCCGGTGTCTGCTCTATATATAGGATGGACAAAAATGATTTTTCTCCAAAAATTTCATTCCCATTATATTCAACGATATTCGGTTTTATTTTATCGAGCAAAATGCTCCGTATTTTGTTATTCTCTCTTTTTTGTGTTTCTATTTCCGCTATTCCGTATCACAGACTCCAAAACTTTCAGGTAATTCTCAAATATCTGTTTTAACATGCATAATGAGTGCAAATTTTTCTCATTTTATGAATTTTGCGCAGCATGATAGAAGTGCTTTGTATTCGTCAAATGGAAAGGACGAATTAAGGAAATCCTACAACGCTGATTATTATCCCGAAAACTTTAGGACACAAACTTGTATTTGGTGCTCATCTCCTATTCTCCAGGGTTCAAGGTGAGCATTCAATTAAATTTCGATATAAAATTTTGGGGTATTCCTGCTGTCCATTTTTCGCACAAAAATAGGCGAATAATAAAGCTTTTTTTTCACACCAGAGCCTGAAACAATTTTTTGAAGCTACTTTATTATCTTACAATACTTTTTGAATGTTAGATTCATTTCACATCGATCAATATTGAAGCAGATGATATGGACGAGTCAATAGATTTCATGGGCGTGGACACTTTGTCAAACTACGGTGACTCGGAAATCGCACACATTGTCACTCACAAGGAGTCCCATCAAAGTTTCACATCAGTCGTTGTGACCAATTCTAAACTTTTAGAGCTGAGCATAGCTGTGGGATCATTCTTTGGCGCAGAAGTAGAGATAAAGAATAAACTAACACTCAAGCTGGCTCTAGGTTTAGACCTGAGTACAGAATTTGGTGGTTCCTTTGAGCAAAACACCTCGACTACATATTTCAATTCGGAGACTACGGAATTCACTGTGACCAGGAATATTGTCGTCAAAGAGTGGACTGCTGTACAAGTATGTGAATTTATTTCTACATTGAGGCGTTTACACTCAATTTCTCGTAAATAAGCCTATAGTGATTCAAAAGTTGTTACGGAGGGCGGCGTGAATACCCCCATGAGTTTTTTGTGTGCTTATTATATGCAGGCATGTTCTACCCTGAGCAAAGGAGATGGCTTTTCATCCGATTTTGTGGGCAAAGCGGAATTCACAGGGATAGGATGGACAGGGAATCAAATCAAGACATTTTTAGTGGACGAAGGATATGCGAAGGAAGAAGATGTGGAGATTGTCAACTTTCTCACAGCAGCTATACCCATAGACGGACATTTGACCACTGGTTTCTCAATGAGCACTACATTCTATGTGGTTCCGTATGATGGGAAGTCAGTTGGACCTTGTGACGCTTTGAGGGCCGAGATCCTCACCAGGAGCAAGACAAAACAACGTCCATTGTCCAGCAGGGATGCGACTTTTTTCCTTATGCAACAAAGTGGGCGCAAATGTTGAAAAATTCTTTATTTGAGGGATTATTGAATACTTGATCTACCAATAAAATCTTGTTTATTGCAATCACTTTGCCGGGAATGCCGGTCCGGGATTAAAATGTAATCTGAGCTATTGAGCACGTTTTTTACTATCATCATCAAATGTGCGAATTTCAATCATCCTACCTATTGTTGCATACATAATTTTTGTAACTAACATTCGGTGCGGTGATTTCCACAGTTTGATCAAAAAAATGAAAACAATTTTCTTTTCCGTATTGTGGGTAACCACAGCATTGGCTTCTGACCGAATACGTTGTCCTTTAGTGTGGGAGACGAAAACAGCGGGAGACTTTATCCCCGAAAAGTCCGTTTTAGGGAATGCCCCGAAATCTACTTCAGATGAACAATATATCATTCGATCCAAGGTAAATTTTAGCATATAAATCTAAAATAAAGCTATTGACAGACAGACGGACAAAATGCAGATTTTGATTTTTAGCAAATAAGTGCGGAATACTCTCTGGGCAGACTAAAAAGAGAAACTTTTGAAGGATTCATGCCTTCTGGGGACCGAATTTTCTCATACGACATCCTTACAAACCCATTCGATTGCAAAGTGGGATGGGAACCGAAAACAAACCGAGATTTAGAGAAAACGGGATTCTTTCAAATCAAAGTGGGCGCCACTCCGGAGTCAACAGATTCAAAATATGTGGGTCGGGTAGAATATTTCGAAGACTCCGATTCCGAAACATTAGGCCAACTTTTGATTGGGCAAGTGAACGAAAACCAAAAGCTAACTTACATAGTAGACCAAGACTTGAAGAATGAAACCAAAGTTGAGGAATCCCAAGACTACTGGGTCTTGGTATCTTACAGTGACGGATTTGATTTGGAATTTGAAGATTTCAAAATGAACGACACAATGTACGCTTCTGTGGACATGTTGGGCATGGATGAACTGCACAACATGGCCGACACGGATGCGGGATTGACCGTGGTCCATAAAAATACTGTGGTCAAGTCCACCAAGTTCGGATTTAGTACAAAACTGAGTCTATTTCTCAAGGTTAGTTCTTCGTTCAAGTTTTCGGGCTCTCTTTGGCCTATCGTGTCTGGCAGTGCCAGTATTCCAGGCCCGGATTTTTTGAATTTTGAGTTGGGACTTTCTGTGGGCATTGAGGGCGGGGTTGAGCGCACTAAAGAGGAGACTTTGGAAATCACTCGCCAGATTTCTGTAGGACCTTACACTTCGGTTCAGGTAATAGTAGATATTTGGATTCCCAATCTGAGGTTTTTTTGTGTAGTTAATTAACATCACATTTTTTGTCAATTGGATGCAATGATGTCTAGCTTATATGTAATTGCACAGTTTTGTGCTTTTTTTTGTCAAGCTAAATGAAATGGGTTAAACTCAGATTTTGATTCTCTTTGTAAGGTGTGCACAACATTCAACAAAGTGGAAGATGGAGAAGTCCCGTTTTCGGCGCAAGCTCATTTTTCCGCCCCAGGCTGGACTCCCAAGGACATCAAAAGCTATCTAATAGATACGGAGACTGCAGATGAAGCTGACATAAAAGAAAACTCGTTTTCCGCCTCGGTCCCATTTGAAGGCATTTTCGGGGCCTCTTTTGGGGCGAATACACAGTTCTTTGTTGGCGAGTTCAACCCCATGGTTCAAGAAAGTGGCCTATGTCAGCTTTTGTATAACAGAATTAAGCAAACTCGGGGCCAAATGAATATGAGGGATGTTCATGCTTTCATGCAAAATTTTAATTCAAATTGAAATGCTATCATAATAAAACACTTTTGATGATTTTATTTTAATCCAAGGGCAGTATATAAACTTGTTTATTCAAACGCAAGTGAAAAAAGTGTTGTATTTATTGTGCATAGCTAATAAAAATTAAAAATTGTCAAATAAAATCTATACCGGCGATTTAGCAAAGCTTTTAATCCCAGATCATAAATTTTTGCGGCAGAAATTCGCTGGGAATGCATTTTATTTATTAAAGTTTCAGGCTATAATTACACGCAGGCAGTGCATGCAGCATTAATTTCAACATTAATTTTCATTTACATCAACTTCTGCCGCTTACTAAAATGGTACGAATCATTTCAATTGTATTTATCATTTCATCAATTTGGGGGACTCAATGTAGCAGCACCAAAGATCAACTGCATTGCCCCTTACGATGGACCGAAATGAGCGTGGGGGATTCAATCCCCCCGAATTCAATATCTTCCGGTCCCCAAACTTATGTGATCCGAGCAAACATATCCGATTCCGAAATCAACCCGGGCTATTTCAATTGGACAAGAAATGAAGGCTATATTGTCCCCTCATCTACAGTAAAAAATACATCCTATTTTGAAATTTTAACAAACCCATTTGGTTGCCAAGTATCCTGGGTCGAAAGTGAAACCATGGACTCACGCCTGTTAGAACTTTCCGTTCCTTTTGACAAATCTGCAAATGGGCTCATTCTAGGAAGATTTTCCGATTTTGCTGGTAAGTTAAAAAAGACATGGACAGACAGACCGTCTATCTTTGACAGTCAGACAGACAAACAAGCACAATAAATTTTCAATGCATACATATGTTTTTTTTTTTAGGATTTCTTAATCCTACAACTTTAGAAGTGACATACCGAGATTTTAACGATCTAAGTTTGAAGAAAAGTCGACAAATATCAGTTTTAATATCCTTCTCCAATGGAGTCCAAGCTGAAGTCTATGATTTTGAATATGAGCAAGACGGGGGCGCTGGATCTTTGGATTTCGTGGGTGTGGACAACATTGTAAATGACTCCCCGGGTTATCTTGTCCAAAGAAGTATTTACGAACGGCAAATCAAAGAGTCCCGTGTGGTTGTAGCACAAAAAAACGAATATTTCCGGGTCGCGGGGTCAATTGGCTTGAAACTCAAGATTTCCCTGGATGCACGTTTGTTAGGTCAAACCAGTACAATCATTGACGATGCTGTGGGCGATATAAAAACCACGTCTATAACTGTTATTCGGGAAGTGCATGTGAAACCGTTCGCCACAGTTCAGGTGAAATCTTCTTTGGCTACTCTTATACCTCTTCTACAATACAATTCCATTTTAGTTTAGAATTTGTCAAAATAGTTTTAAGAACGGAAAGGACGATTAAACAGTTTTTCCAATATTTATGTCATACATGTTAAGGAATTTTCAAAAAAAAACTCATTTGGTGTTAAGCAATTCATTTGAATACATTTTTTACCCAGGCTTGTTCTACGTTGAGTTTGGCTGACAACATTACATCTGAGTATACAGCCAAAATCAAATACAGCGTGCCCGGCTGGAGTCCGAGCGAAGTGAAATCCTATTTGCTGAGTAAAGGAGGATTTGATGAAGGAGAGTTTTCCAGTCTCAACAACTTTTTGGTGACCAACATAAGGGGGACTATTACGTCTTCTGCAGTCATGAGCAGTCAATTTCATGTAGTCCCTGGGTTGACTGATGGATGCATGGCTCTTCGAGAATTGAATAATGCAAAGAAGAAAGAAAATAATGGTCGTGGTTTAACTATGGCCGAGGCAAATGCATTCATGAGCCAATTTAAATGATTTCGATGTTGTCATGAAAATTGTCAATAAAATGAAATGACTGCATGAGAGATTTTTTTGTGTTTCAGCTTTCAATTTAATGTTTGTTCAATTGAATGTTAAATGTACGTTACATGGATAGTATGCAGATTTTTCCAATCCGGACACTATTGAAATTAAAAGTTTTATAATTTTGATTAAAAAGCGCTGCAAAATTTTTCGCATTTTCAGATTCTGTAGCAGTGAAAAAATGCATTTTTAGATTGCGAAGCAGTGAGAAATTTCGTGATTCAGATTCTCCAGCAGCAGTAAAAATTTCAGGATAGTTCAGGTTCTAAAGCATTGAAAATTTCATAATAGTTAGCGAGTTGTATAGTGTAATCTGATATAATTTTGTCTGTACTTTTGTAATTAGAAGTCAAAAAGTCCCATTTTTTTTATTCAGTTTACAACAACACTTTTATTGGTATATTTCATGCATACTATACTACCTAAATCCAAAAAGTAGAATATGCATATTTTTGCCATAATGCTCACTCAAGTGCATGTATGATTTCCTTTACTCTGCCTCTGGGCCTTGAACGAACGAGCCATTTGCTCACAATTAAAGGCACTGTCCGCCGGAGTCACAATGAATTGTGTGTCCAGAGCCATGGACCCTTCCAAGTACTCATAGATTTCCACATGGACTTCGTCACTTCCGGACCGATAGGCACCTTCCACTCCACCATCATGGATCATACTGAAAAGCTCGGACCCCTTCAGACCTGGCACCTTATACTTACCTATAGCCTTATATGGGATTCGAAAGTTGGGTTCAGTACTGATCACCGAACACGCTTGAACCTTGGAACTAATTCAGCATAAACAAAAGATGCTACTAAGAATGATTTCCATTAAAAAAAACATTAGGTAGTAGTTTATTTGCATACAAGGGAGGCACACGAATGATTCTGGAGACCTCCACAGTCGTTTCATCTACAGTTGTCCATGAAATCTCTTTGACAGACGTTTTTTTCGTCCGGGTTGTTTTCACCCGTTTGCCGATGAAATAGCGAACAACTTTCCGGACCACCTTTTCTGTTGTCCAGGTCTCTTTAATGGTGACTGTGACCGTTTCTCGAAGCACTTTCCGATGGCGAATAGTTTGTTCCAGAAATGCGTCGGAATCATTGATGATTTCGTCCATGCCTAGCATATCGGGCTGACCTCCACCGAAGGGCTCCAAGAATTCAACGTCTTCTATTAGCAGTTCCAGCCCTTCGTTGTAGGAATAGAGCAGTTGGAATTGCGACAGGGGCTCACTAGAGGACACACACGATCGAAAAAATGTTCACGTCAGCAATAAAACAAATTTTTACAGATTCGGACGGACAACCAAGCATGCAAACTAAAAAAAGGTTTTAATGGTTCCAATTGAGAAAAACTAACATTTCACCCTCTTCGAAGATGGGCAAAGAAATGCTATTAACATTTTCGTTCACATGGCCAACAATCCATTCGCCTGAATAAGAGGCTCGGCCCACAAATCCTTGTTCCGTAGGAGAAAATGGAAACTCGAAATCCAGTGTGGTGACCACCAAATAATCGGATTGAGCTTGTCGTTTACTCCAATGCAAGATGCAACCATAAGGATTTGTCAGTAGATCAAAAGTTGTGCTGTCCACTAATTCCTTCTCAAACGGATCCACAAAGTAGCCATTTCGGATTGTCGAGTCCACAATCCGGCCCAGTCCAAATGTCGTGTTTGTAAGCCAGACTCTTCCCACATATTCCAATTCCTCGCCTCCGAATTCTGAATGCAAAATGTAAACATTAAGTATGAAAAGAATATATTTTTTTTTTACATTTTTCGGAAAGTACATACGATTGACTAGAACTGCGTTTTCGGGAATTGCATCTCCTGAACTAAAGGGTCGCCATTCCAGTCTGCAAGGGATTCTCGGGTCCCATTCTTCCGAGAACACATTATTGGCCACGAGAAAAAATATTTTCAAAAACAGTAAGATTTTCATGGTTACGTCCTATACGAAAAGTCCGCATGCGTGTGTTGTGTACACTGTGAAACCATTATCATTTTGCCCTTGGATGATATAATCTTTGGAAATGAGCATGATTTGTACCCGCGTCGTTAGATGATTAACTGGACATAATAAATGCGGATGCGACAAGCCAATAAAACACATTTATTGGACCGGATTTTTAAACACTAAAAGCTTAGAAGAAAGTTGAGCTTTTTGTAAGTCGATATGGATGAATATAAAAAATTAAGTAGATTACAAAACTATATGCTGATTATGCAAAAGTCATAAAATTAAAAGGAGCTTTGCTGCTCTGGTTTTATGCGTCTTTTGAAAAGAATTGTGGGAGCTAATTTTTTGTCAAACATAATATCCAAAATTTTTGAGTTTCCAAAGCTTTATTGAAAAGCTACTTAAATTTCCGAATCAAGGTTGCATCCATGGGTAGCAACATCCACTGTGTGGAATTGCATGAGTGACTAAAGCTTCTGATGCAGAAATGGTGTCAGTCTGTTCTTTTAACACGACTTGTTCTTAAAATTTTGGTACCCGCCTTGGCTTATCCATAATTCTCGCTTTCAATACTACATGTTGAATTTCTAGATTTAAACCTCAAATTCAAATTCAAATTCGATTTATTCAAGTGTCAAAACAAATCAACAAAGTATATTCGCTGCTCTCCCTTTGATGACACTATGATAGACTTAATTAGAAGAGGAAAGAATCACAAATGATACATGAGGAAAAAAAAATACAAAAGACAGAAATTACTTTATACTTAAGTAAATGCAGAATTGCGCTTGGCTATAATCACTTCTTTCAGGTTTTTGAAAAAAACAGCTTAGAAGAATTAAAATCCAGATTTCGGGGAATTGAGTTCCATAGTCTGACACACACAAAATTTACACTGATTGATTGATTGATTATTCGTTTATTTCTGTGACAATAATACATAATTCGTGCACAACAAATTCTTTTCAGTAATAGGTCACATGATATATTAAAAATATAGCTTAAAATTATGAAGGATTAACATG
>Ga0210040_10010720_pt1 | contig 10477 bp, 15 predicted proteins | sample CryGeyCG12114_NA_FD_185462 | JGI IMG/M metagenome (GOLD analysis project Ga0210040, IMG submission 185462) | Groundwater microbial communities from aquifer - Crystal Geyser CG19_WC_8/21/14_NA (SPAdes) (version 2) | ecosystem: Environmental > Aquatic > Deep subsurface > Groundwater | place: USA...
CCCCGAAGCCGCCGCCAAAGCCCCCACCGCCGCCAAAGCCGCCCGAGCCGCGCCCGCCCGACATCGAGCTTATCGCGGTCCACAGCAGGATGTCGCCGACCGCGCCGCCCACGCCGTAGCGCCGCCGGCGCCGTCCGCGCCCGCCGCGGCCGGCGAGCAACATGAAGCCGCCGATCAGCGCGATCCAGAAGATGATGCCGATGAAGCTGCTGCCCTGGCGCTCGGCACCGGCGTTCTGGCGCGCGGCTGCCTCGGCTTCCTCTATCGCGGCGCGGGTGGCCGGGTCGGCATCGAGCACGCCGATGATGGCGTCGACACCCGCGACGATACCGCCGCTGTAGTCGTTGGCGCGGAAGCGCGGCACGATGGTGTCGCGGATGATCCGGCCCGAGTGCGCGTCGGTGAGGGTTTGCGTGGCGCCGTAGCCGTTCTCGATCCGCAGCTCGCGCGCGGAGGGCGCCACCAGCAGCAGCACGCCCTCGTCGGTGCTCTCCCCGCCGATGCCCCAGCTTTCGAACAGTTCGACCGCATACATCTCCACCGTCACGCCGCCCAGATCGGGCACCGTCGCGACGACGATCGCGCGGCCGGTGGAGCGGTTGTAGGCGGTCAGCCGCTGGTTGAGCTGCTGCTCGGCGGCCGGCGCGATGACGTTGGCGCCGTCATAGACCGGGACGGTCGGGCGGGGCGGCAGGTCCTGCCCGAAGGCAGGGGCGCCGCTCAGCAGCAGCGCCAGCAAGGCGAGCAGCGGCGCGATCAGCCGATCAAGCGCAATCATGCCGCCATCCTGGCCTGGCCGTCGCAGCCCTGCGCGTCGTTCGCCGGAGTGGCTGCCGCGAGGCGGGCCATCATCGCCTGCGTTCCAGGGTTGGTCGGCTCCATCACCGCTGCACGCCGCCGGCGCCAGGGCCAGTACGGCGAGCAGCGGAGAGACGAAACCCGTCATGCCGATGACGCGCGGCGGCGCGGTCCGCTTCAATTGGCCGCGGCGGCAGGAGCGGCCGGCGCGTCGTCGTTGGCAGGGGCTGCCTGGGCCGGCGCGGGCTGGGCGGGGGCGGCGCCCATGTCGCCGAAATCCACGTCCGGCGCGGTCTGCGAGCCGGCTTCGGCCTGGAAGGGCGTCATCGGCTCGGCGCCGTAGATCACGTTGGCGGCGATGGTCGCGGGGAAGGTGCGGATGGTGGTGTTATAGTCCTGCACCGCTTCGTTGTAGCGGCCGCGGGCGACCTCGATGCGGTTCTCGGTCCCCTCCAGCTGCACCATCAGGTCGGCGAAGCGTGCCTGGCTCTGGAGCTGCGGGTAGTTCTCCACCACCGTGCGCAGCTGGCCAAGCGCCTGGGTGAGCTCGTTCTGCGCGTCCTGGAAACGCTGGAACTCCTCGGGATTGGAGAGGTCTTCGGTGGTGATGTTGATCGAGGTCGCGCGGCTGCGTGCCTCGGTAACATTGGTGAGGATCGTGGTCTCCGACTGCGCGGCCCCGCGCACGCTGGCGACCAGGTTGGGCACGAGGTCCGCGCGGCGCTGGTACTGGTTCTGGACGTCGGCCCAGCGCGCCTTGGCCTCTTCCTCGGCGGTCGGGACGGTGTTGATGCCGCAGGCGGCGAGCCCGAGCGAGGCGAATGCGACGAAGGCGAGCCTGGTCAAACGTGCGATCATGGCTTCGAATCCTCTCAAGCCGGCAAGTGTGTTGCGCAGATAGCACGCCTTCCTGCGAAAACAAGGACGGGTGAGAGGCTTGTCGCCGCCCGGCGCCAATGACAAGGGTGGCCCGCCACAGCGGCTGGAGGCGCGACCATGCTGAAGGAATTCCGCGAGTTCATCGCCAGGGGCAATGTCCTCGAACTCGCCGTGGCGGTGATCATCGGCACCGCTTTCGGCGCGATCGTGACCTCGCTCACCGACGACATGATCATGCCCGTCATCGGCGCGATCCTGGGCGGGCTGGATTTCTCGAACCACTTCCTGCTGCTGAGCGTGCCCGAGGGCTATTCCGGATCGCGCGCGGATTATGCCGCGCTCAAGGCGGCGGGCGCGGCGATGATCGGTTACGGCGCCTTCCTCACCGCGGTGCTCAACTTCCTGATCCTGGCCTTCATCGTCTTCCTGCTGGTGCGCTACGCGAGGAAGGTGACCGCGCGCTTCGAGGCAGCCAAGCCTGCCGCACCCACCGAGATCGCGCTGCTGACCGAGATCCGGGACGAGCTGCGCCGGCGGCCCTGAGCACCGCAACGCGCACACTTCACATTAATCATCGGCGCTCTATATGGGTGCTCGCCGGTTTCGGCCGGCTATGGCGATAAATGATGGTGTGCAATAGGCACAGCGGACCCGGGGGCAGTACCCGGCGGCTCCACCAAAAGACGCTGGCGAGGCGTGTTCTGACGGGGCCGAACTAGGATCGACGTGTGTTGAAAGGCATCGTTTTCGCTCGGGCTGAGTAACCCGTTAAAGGCTCAAAAACCCACAAGTGCCAACGACAACGAAGCACTTGCTCTCGCCGCGTAACCTGACGGCCTAACGGCCTGATCTTACAAAGCTACGAGCACGGTTCGGACCGAACCGGGTAACAGAATCGGAAACCGGGGGCCCGGGGGAGCCTAGCAACAGAATCCCCCACCTTCGCGGGCTGGCGCACTGGTCCCGGCTCGTGGAGTTCGGCGACAAGGTCATTTGCGATCCGACAGGGTGGCCGCGGCGGCGAAGCCGCTGCGCATCAACGGGCTCCCTGGTCAGTTCTGGATGCTTGCTCGTTCAGCGAGATCATCAAGCGGAGCTATGCAGGCCCCAAGCATCGCTGGCTCATGCGCGCAGCTTGGCGACGCGCTGGCGAAATAGGCAGGCTCACTCCGCCCGCGTCCAGATCCAGGCCCCGACGGCGAGCAGAGCCGCGATCGAAAACAGTGCCAGCGGGAAGCCGACCAGCAACCACCCCAGCAATCCCGCCAGCCCCAGCGCGACCAGCGCCGATCGCTTGGCCGGGCGAGAGATGGCGCGGCGTTCGCGCCAGTCGCGCAAGGGCGGGCCGAAGCGTGGGTGCTCGAGCATCCGTCGCTCCCAGGCCGGGTTGCCGCGGGCAAAGCAGAATGTGGCCGCCAGCAGGAAGACGAAGCCGGGCATCATCGGAACGATGAGCCCAACCCAGCCGAGCGCGAAGCACAGCACGCCGGCAAGCATCCACAGCGGCCTTGTCACGTACGGGGTCCGGCGCAGGCGCGCGCCGTACGATGCTGCAAGCGCGGCAGCATCAGGCCTGGCGCGATTCTTCACCCGCAGCCGCGAGGCGCGCGGCATGATCCTGGACCAGCGCGATCATGTTGGGGACGCCCTGGGTGCGGTTCGAGCTGAGCTGGTTCTTGAGGTCGAAGGGCGCGAGCCTTGCCGCCACATCCATGGCGGCGACTTCCTCGGCCGGCCGGTCCTGCACCGCGGCGATCACCAGCGCGACGATGCCCCTGGTGATGGCGGCGTTGCTATCGGCGAGGAAGTGCAGGCTTGCGCCGCCGGGCGTATCGCGCTCCTCGGTCGGGTAGACCCAGACGCTCGCCGAGCATCCGCGCACCAGCGTCGCCTCGGTCTTGAGCGCTGCGGGCATCGGATCGAGCTCGCGGCCGAGCTCGATCAGCAGGCGGTATCGGTCGTCGCCTTCGAGGAAGGCATACTCTTCGTAGATGTCGTCTAGCGGGCGCATGGCTGTGCGCATGTAGTGGTTGATGCCTAGAGGTCCACCCCGTTGGCGATCGCTTCGAGTCGGCGGACACGCTCCTTGAGGTCGGCCAGCTCGATCCGCGCGGCGCCTTCGCGAGGCAAGCGGACGGCATCCGCAGATGCGGGATGGGGGCCGGGCGCGGGTGTGCGGCGCAAGTCGAGCTCGCGGTTCTTGAACGCCAGCCAGTTCTGCCAGCCGACAAGGATGGTGGCGGAGACCACCGCCAGGCCCAGCAGGGTGCAGACCGCGATCAGAAATTCGATGCTCGTCAACACGTCACTCCTCCTCGTGGCATCCAGGTGCCCGCGGGCTCATTCCTGCCCGCGCAGGCTGTCGATCTCGGCTTCCAGCCGGCGGCGCTCGCGCGATTCGCGGCTCTCTTCATCGGTCGTGATGCGCTCGAGCACTTCGAGCCGCTCGCGCAGCAGGGCGATCTCGGCCTTGAGCTCGCGTTCACGGCCCGGGGCGGCGCTGCGCTCGCGCGAGTGCTCGTCGTGGTCCTCGTCCTCGGCGCGCGACCCGACGCGGGGCCCGTGCGGCGCGCGCAGGATCTGCACCAGGCCCCAGATCGCGACGATGATGACGATGGCCGTCCAGTAGTTCACTGCATCTTCTCCCGGTCGCCCTGCAGCCGCTCGATTTCCTGCCGCAGGCCGTAGCCCCCGTCGGTGACGATGCGCTCGACATTGGCCAGGCGGTCCTTGATCGAGCCCATCTCGGCGCGCAGCTGGGCATTCTCCTGGGTGAGCAGCTTCACCCGCTCACCCGCCTCGGTGTCGCCGCGCGGATGGATCGGCATGCCCCACATGTTTTCCAGCGGATAGCCGTGCTGGATCTTCAGCCGGGTGGTGTGGATCCATCCGGCGATGCCCGCCAGCCCCACGAGGAGGCCGCCACCGATGGCGAAGATGGGAATGAGGCTGGGGTCCATCTGCGGTCCTCTCGTCGTTCGTGCAGCTAAGGGCCTGGATTTCAGACACGCTCCCTGCGCGCCATTTGCGATGGCACCGCGTCATCCTCGATGCGCCTCACGTCGCGCAGCGCCTCGATCTGGGTGGCGATGTCGTAGCCGCCATCGGTGACGATGCGCTCCAGCACGCGCACCCGGTCCTCGAGCTGCGCGACCTGCGAGGCGTATTGCGCGGCCCGCTCGGCGGTGTTCTGCGCCGTGGCGGAGACCTGCTTGTCCGCCATCTTCAGCTGGTGCTTGGACCAGATCGCGAAGATCGGGATCGACAGCGCCAGGATGGGGATCAGGAGGGCGACTTCACCTGCCATTATCGGTCCTCTTCACAAGGCGGGTACGTGGGGCGGAGGCGCTCAGCGCAGCCGCTCGATCTCGGCGGAAAGGCGCGGATTGCTGCTGACGTAGTGGGTCTCCACCGCTGCCAGCCGGCGATCGACGTCGCGGAAGCGGGCGCGGACCTCGCGGGCGGTGCGCGCGGGGCTCTGCCGCACGCCCTGCCAGTACTTCTGCTCCTGCCGGTCGACGTACAGGTGGGCCGGCTTCTTCTTCGCGAAGACGCCGAGCAGGATGTATGCCAGCAAGGGGAAGAAGGACGTGAGGGTAAAGATCACGAACCCCAGCCGCCACCAGATGACGTCGACGCCGGTATAGTCCGCCAGGCCGGAGCACACGCCCATCAGCTTGGCATGCTCCTTGTCGCGGTAGAAACGGGTGCGTTCGCTGCTCACGGGCGTCCTCCTTTGTGGGCGAGCAGACGGTCGAGCTCGCGCAGGGGCTGGTTGTCGATCTCCCGGTCGGCCTGGAGGCGCGCCGGCTTGAAGTCGGGGTTGTCGGAGGCGACCAGGCGCTCCACCGTGTCCATCCGCTCGTCGAGGCGGCGGGCGAGCTGGTAGAGCTCCTCCAGCAGCGCCTCGTCGTCATTGGTGATGGTGGCGGCGGTCTTCCACCTGGTCACGTAGTGGAAGATGATCCACGGCAGCCCGATGAAGACCGCGGCAATTCCAAACACTTCTTCCATGGATCAGTCCTTTGCCTCGTCCTGCGCACCGCCCTTGCCGAGCGCGCGCTTCATTGCCTCGAGTTCCTCGTCCACCTTGTCCGAGCCTTCGAGAGCGGCGAATTCGTCGGCGAGCGACTTCTTGCCGCCCTCGCTGATGCTCAGCGCGTCGGCCCGCCCTTCGGCGTAATCGACGCGGCGCTCGAGCTGGTCGAAGCGGGTCAGCGCCTCGTCCACGCGCTCATTGGTCATCAAGGAGCGCAGCTTGAAGCGGTTCTCGGCGCTCTCGAGCCGGGCGGCGATCTGCGTCTGGCGGCTCCTCGCCTCGCGCAGGCGGTTCTGCAGCTTGGCGATGTCCACCTCGTAGGCGCGCAGGGCATCGTCGAGCACGGTGATCTCGGCCTTGAGCTGGTCGGCCATGTCGCCGGCCTTGCGCTTCTCCACCAGCGCGGCGCGCGCCAGGTCCTCGCGGTCCTTGCTGAGCGCCAGCTGCGCCTTCTCGCCCCAATCGGCCTGGAGCCGTTCCAGCTTGACCGAGTGGCGGTGCATCTCCTTCTGGTCGGCGATGGTGCGCGCCGCGGACGCGCGGACCTCCACCAGCGTCTCCTCCATCTCAAGGATGATCATGCGGATCATCTTGGACGGGTCGTCCGCCTGGTCGAGCAGTTCGGTGAAGTTTGCCGCGATGATGTCGCGGGTGCGGGAAAAAATGCCCATCCAGGGTCCTCCGGATACGAATGGTAGGCGGGTCGGCTCGGCGCGCGCGGGGCGGCCGAGCTTGTCGCCCAGGGCGTCACGGGGCGAGGTGCGCAGGCGCTCGATCTCGCGGTCGATCCGCGAGGATTCGCTCGCGGCGCGGTTCGCCCGCTCGCCCTTGGGATCGTCGTCCATGCGGCTCACGCCAGCAGCACCGGGTGTACCGCCGCGGCGAGGGCCAGCGGCGTGTGGCTCAGCTGGTAGCACAGCGCGAAGACATTGAAGGTGACCATCGCCGCGATGCTCACCAGCGCCGCCGCGCCTATCTTGCTGCCGAGAAACTGCTTGTCGAACATCCCGTCCTCCTGAACCCCCGTGGGTCACGTTCTGTGATGAACCCTTTGTAGCAAGCAGCGTGCCAGTTTTCAGTTGGCGGGTTTCGCCTCCGGATGTGCGCCCCTCCGCGCCGCCCAGCATGGTGGCCGTTGCGAAATGTTGGGGCTTTGCGCTATTTGCGGGCGCGTGGAGCGGGACAATCAGTTCATCGGCCAGTCGGGCGCCTTCCTCGATGCGGTGGAGCGCGCCAGCCGCGCCGCGCCCATGCGGCGGCCGGTCCTGGTGGTGGGCGAGCGCGGCACGGGCAAGGAACTCATCGCCGAGCGCCTCCACCGCCTGTCCGACCGGTGGGAGCACCCGCTCGTCACCATGAACTGCGCCGCGCTGCCCGAGACGCTGATCGAGGCCGAGCTGTTCGGCCACGAGGCGGGCGCCTTCACCGGCGCGACCAAGGCGCGCGTGGGGCGCTTCGAGGAGGCGGACCGCGGCACGCTGTTCCTCGACGAGCTCGCCACGCTCTCGATGGCGGCGCAGGAACGGCTGCTGCGCGCGGTGGAATATGGCGAGATCACCCGCATCGGGGCCACGCGCCCGGTGCGGGTGGACGTACGTATCGTGGCTGCCACCAACGAGAACCTGCCGAGCCTGGCCGAGAGCGGCCGCTTCCGCGCCGACCTGCTGGATCGCCTCAGCTTCGAAGTCATCACCTTGCCGCCCTTGCGGGTGCGCGAGGGGGATATCGACGTGCTGGCCGACTATTTCGGCCGCCGCATGGCCGCCGAGCTCGGCTGGGAGCGCTGGCCGGGCTTCGCCGATCATGTCCGCCAGCAATTGGAAGAGCACGCCTGGCCCGGCAATGTGCGCGAGCTGCGCAACGTGGTGGAGCGCGCGGTCTATCGCTGGGACGATTGGGCGCAAGCCATCTCCCATGTCCAGTTCGACCCCTTCGACTCGCCCTGGATGCCCGCCGCCTCTCCCGTGCGCCAGCCGGCCGAAGCGGCAGGCGCTCAAGTGCCGGCCGCGATCAGTTCGCCCGCGCGCCTGGACTTCACCTCGGTGGCGGACCTGCGCGAAGCTGTGGAAGCCTATGAGCGGCGCATCGTGGAGCATCACCTGGGCGCCAATCGCTGGAACCAGCGCCAGACCGCCAAGGCGCTGGGCCTCACCTACGACCAGCTGCGCCACTGCATCCGCAAGCACGGTCTGGCGGAGTAAGTCCTAGCTGCCGCCCGCGACCAGCGCCGCGGCGGCTTCGCGCAGCTCCAGCCAGCGGCGCCGCTCCTCCTGTGCATCCGCGAGGGCGCGGTGCGCGGGCGGTTCGTCGCTCGCGCTTAAACTGCCGAGGATCTGCTTTATCACGGCCCCAAGTTCCGCCTCGGGCACCGTGGGGCTCAGGAGGGCACGGGCGGTTTCCGCCAGCGCGATGTCGGTGTTGCGCAGGCGCAGCGCATGGCGGGGCAGGCCGGCTGCCCGCAGCAGCGCGCTCAGCCACTTGCCATCCCAGGAAGGCGCGCTGGCAAACAGGTCGTGGCCTGCCAGCACGCTCATCATCCGCTGAGCCACTTCGGCATGTGGCGCCCCGCGCTCCAGCAGGTGGGGGCGGGGAATGCCGTGGATCGCCTCCGCCTTGGGGTCCCAATCGTCCCAGCCCGGGGCCGGACGGATCAAATACGCCTCGCCGGCGCCATCCTCGAACACCCAGCCGACCTCGATCGGATAGCTGTCGTCCGACAGGGAAGAGGCTTCGAAGTCGATGAACACCAGCATCATACCGGCCAACGCACGAAGCGGCGCAAAGCTTCGAACTTGCAATCGGCCGCGACTCCGCCTAATTCACCCCCATCCCGACATTGTCGCGACAAAGTGGGGCTGGCGCCTTCGGGGGCCGGCCCGAAGCGCTTTGGAGCGGCATCCATGGAGTTCCGCTTGGCCGATATCGCCCGCCTGACGCAAGTGATCGAACCCGAGGCACAAGCGCTCGGTTTCGAGCTCGTGCGCGTGAAGCTGTTCGGTTCCGGTCCCGAAGGCGAGGGCGAGCGGACCTTGCAGGTCATGGCCGAGGACCCCGCCACCGGCCAGCTGGTGGTGGAGCAGTGCATGGAGCTCTCGCGGCGCATCTCGGACGCGATCGACGCTGTCGAGGCGCAGGGCGATGAGCTGATCGCGGGCGCCTACCACCTGGAGGTCAGCTCGCCCGGCATCGACCGGCCGCTGACCCGCCCTAAGGATTTTGCCGACTGGGCCGGGCACGAGGCGAATTTCTCGCTGTCCGAAGCTGTCGATGGCCACCGCAAGCTGCGCGGCGTGCTGGTGGGGATCGAGGGCGGGACGGTCACCGTGGACGACCGCAAGGCCGGGCGGATGGAAGTGGCGCTGGCCAGCATCCATTCCGCCAAGCTGGTCCTCACCGACGCGCTGATCGCCGCCTCGCGCCCGATCGACATGACCGGTGCCGAAGAGATCATCGAGATCGAACAAACCCCAAGCGACGAATTGTCAGAAGAGAAGGCGTCTACCTGATGGCCAGCCCCATTTCCGCCAACAAGGCCGAACTGCTCGCGATCGCGAACTCCGTCGCGTCCGAGAAGATGATCGACAAGGCCATCGTCATCGAGGCGATGGAGGAGGCGATCCAGAAGTCGGCGCGCAACCGCTACGGCGCCGAGAACGACATCCGCGCCAAGCTCGATCCGCTCACCGGCGACCTGCGGCTGTGGCGCGTGGTCGAGGTGGTGGAAGAGGTCGAGGACTACTTCAAGCAGGTGGGCGTCGAGCAGGCGCAGAAGCTCCAGGCCGGCGCTGTGGTGGGCGACTACATCGTCGACCCGCTGCCGCCCGTGGACCTGGGCCGTATCGATGCGCAATCGGCCAAGCAGGTGATCTTCCAGAAGGTGCGCGATGCCGAGCGCGAGCGCCAGTTCGAGGAGTTCAAGGACCGCGCGGGCGAGGTCATCACCGGGGTCATCAAGTCGGTCGAGTTCGGCCACGTGATCGTCAACCTTGGCCGGGCCGAGGGCGTGATCCGCCGCGACCAGCAGATCCCGCGCGAGGCTGCCCGCGTGGGCGAGCGCGTGCGCGCCTGGATCATGAAGGTGGAGCGCAACAACCGGGGCCCGCAGATCTTCCTCAGCCGCGCCCACCCCGAATTCATGAAGAAGCTGTTCGCGCAGGAAGTGCCCGAAATCTACGACAGCATCATCACCATCCAGGCGGCTGCTCGTGATCCTGGATCGCGCGCCAAGATCGGCGTCATCAGCCGTGATTCCAGCATCGATCCGGTCGGCGCCTGCGTCGGCATGAAGGGCAGCCGCGTGCAGGCCGTGGTGCAGGAATTGCAGGGCGAGAAGATCGACATCATCCCCTGGAGCGAGGACACCGCCACCTTCGTGGTCAACGCGCTGCAGCCGGCGACGGTCAGCCGCGTGGTGCTCGACGAGGACGAAGGCCGCATCGAGGTGGTGGTGCCCGACGACCAGCTGTCGCTCGCCATCGGCCGCCGTGGGCAGAACGTGCGCCTGGCCAGCCAGCTCACCGGCCACCAGATCGACATCATGACCGAGGAAGAGGCGAGCGAGAAGCGCAGCCGCGAGTTCGCCGAGCGGTCCAAGATGTTCGAGGAGGAGCTCGACGTCGACGAGACGCTCTCGCAGCTGCTCGTGGCCGAGGGCTTCGCCGAGCTCGAGGAGGTCGCCTACGTGGACCTTAGCGAATTGGCGAGCATCGAGGGCTTCGACGAGGAGCTGGCAGAGGAGCTGCAGAACCGCGCGCAGGAGGC
>Ga0210040_10010721_pt1 | contig 10476 bp, 5 predicted proteins | sample CryGeyCG12114_NA_FD_185462 | JGI IMG/M metagenome (GOLD analysis project Ga0210040, IMG submission 185462) | Groundwater microbial communities from aquifer - Crystal Geyser CG19_WC_8/21/14_NA (SPAdes) (version 2) | ecosystem: Environmental > Aquatic > Deep subsurface > Groundwater | place: USA...
CTATGCCAACTAAATTTATATTTTATACTTTTCAGTTGATTTTTTTATCATTTAAAACTTAACTTTTTGTTAGCACCAAACAAACATTGCCATGTAACCTAGCGAGCAATTTTACTGCCTTTTTTTTGAAATGGACAGTAATATCAAATACACCACTACTAACTGGTCAAAGTCATGACCAAGGTCCTTCTATAGTAACCAATCAACAAATTTACCAGGTCAGCCCATACTTCTCAAAATTTTATTTTCGAAACCAGATTCTAGATTTTGTGCTCACCTTTGTTTCTGCCTCGTGCACACTGCATGTAACTATGGTTATTTTAGTTGATGTTGACAATAGGTGAGCACAAAATCGAGAATTTGGGTTTTAAAAATTCAATTTTGAGAAGTATGGGCTGACCTGGTAAATTTGTTGATTGGTTACTATAGAAGGACCTTGGTCATGACAATAGCGCAGTCAATTTTTTCAGACTCTTTTAAATGCAATAGACTCTACATTGTGTTATAGACATAAAGCTGCGTGTAAAAGTCAATAAAAGCTAGAAAATTTAGATTTACGGCGTCACTTTTTCCCATTGAAAAGTTAAGCCAGGATCAGCTAGTTAGTTAGTTAGTTAGTTAACGCTGAAATTTCCGAGACGCAAACCCAGCCAAACCAGAAATCTAATACAGCTAGCAATCGTCTATATTTCAACTCCCTTATCATTTTTGCACCATTCACAAAGTTACTTACTTACTATATCTTCCAATTGGGAGTTATGCAGAAAACCACAAATTTTTCATTCCCTCTAAATATCGCTTAAATGCTACTTTTTGCCTAATAAAGGATTTGCATGGAAAGATGCATTTTATATATAGGCGCACTCACTACGTGATAACCACACAATTTTTTCGTACACAAAACCAGAGCATTCACTCATTTCATTGCATTTGCAAAAGGGCACTTTTGCGGTTTACGATTTCCTTTTGAGTGTTCGTAAAAATCCTTTAGTACAGAGACCCATGCTTTTTTCCCCATTGCTTTCTTTGCGGAGATTGGGAAAAAAATTATGCTGAGTTCACATTACATGAATCCTCATTGAAATGCTAGCATTATTGCTCATTGAGCTGTAAAAATATCAAAATTAAATGCTTGCACAGGAAACCACAAGTTTTATTGTCAGTTTTGTCCCAAATTATGGATGAGAAATTGGGGGAGGATTCACAAAATACTCATTTTTGGCGCACTATTTGCTCTACAACACAGTTATAGCATCCAAAATGTTTTTTCTACGAGTCCCTCTATTCTATTCAGCATTCTATGATCCTAATCTTTCACTTCTTTTATTATTCCCTCACATAACGTGTAAAAACATGAATTTCTCCATCTAAAACCTATGTAACAATAGAGCACATGATTTAACTACGTGTCAAGCACCAAGAATGTCGGTAAGGTTCCATTCTTACCTTTTTTCCACCCGTTAGGCATTCACAAATCCTCTTCTTTATCAAAAACTGTACAACATCATAATACCAGTGATAACTAATAGGCAAGTCAAAAAAGATACCCTTGGAAACAATTTTGAGCCCTTTATATCCCTGACCCTGCATGTGGTAACTAACTGCCTGTCTAACTAACTAACTATACAACCATAGCTTACGTCTATAATCCCATCAAAAATGGTTGGTCATAATAATGGCACTTACAATGGGCTCATCATCACGATACACAGCTGAGGGAGATAACTTTCAGTTTTTTTACTTACAATGCAGGCTACCTTGCGATGACACACGAATTTAAATGTTTTTTTTGCTATCTAAACCCAAATTTGATGTTGAATACGAATCTGAGCTTGGTTTTCCCGAATGGCCCCTTAAAGTGACAATGGAGGTGATTTTGTGGTTTTTTAGCTAACGCAACTTTTGACATGTAGTTTTGGTACTATGACATACCCGTTTCAAAGCTTTCATCATAAATTCGTTTAAACATAAAAAATAGTTCCTAAAAAAAGCATCCTTTTTGTTGTATTCTTTGAATTCATCGCGACATAGTTTGGTGAACAGAGCGGCTACATGACAGGGACTAAAAAGTAGAGCCATAATCTGAAATATGTTTGAAAATTGTTTTAAATGAATTAATTATGCCTTCAAACCTTTAATACCGGGGATGAAAATAAACTTGCAATCCTAACTTAAACTTAACCTATATTTAACTATACTTTAAAATCCTAAATTAATATTTATCACAGGCAATCGATCATATTTTGATTTTAATCAAAAACTTTCGAACTAGTTATGTCAATAAAACAAATATTTGCCAATTACCTTTTTAATTTAAATATGAATTCCGCGGTTCTTGAAGTCAATTATTAGAGAACCAATGAAATAATTTTGTACTAGGAGCAGGAAAATGGTTTTTATAGTGTGTAGCTTGTAGCTTATAGCAAACGAGACGCCATATGTGTGCAATCGTCGTTTGCTGAACTTGATGTTCCGGGATGGGATGCGGGAGTGCATTTGAGGCTACTCAATTAAATGATGCATTTATGCTTTTCTAAATTTATATAAAACGCATTCGGGCCTAAAATGTCTCATTTTGCAAACCTCAGATGCTATTAAGCCTATTTATTATGATTAAAACGCATATTTTTTGTCATCGCAAGGTAGCCTGCATTGTTAGTTAGTTACGATAGCAATGCAACTTACTTTCTATGACCATAAATATGAATCTTAAAATAGGGGAATTACCGGGTCACCCAGGCGTTCGTGAATACCCCTATTGTATGTATGTAGATCATGCAATGCAGGAGATTTTTAAAAAACTTGATTTCACAGTGTCTGCTTGCATGCGTAATAGTATTCTCAATCAACAATTTTTTGGAATACGTATGCAAGCCAAATGTAAGTACAGTATCTACACGAGATTTGTAAAGGGCAGTTAACAGGACATATAGTGGAGTGGCCATTATTATTATTATTATACAAAGCTCATCCCATTGGCTCCATTGGTATTGTAAAAGACGGTAGGAGATGTGGCAAGCATGGATGATTTAATGGGTAGCTTTTTCTTGTCTCCCGGAATATTTATGGGACTCACTTGGTGATTGTCACTTGTTCTCTCTGTTTGGTCCCTGAGTTATTCACTTTGTATAGTTAGTTAGTAAATAAGAGATAGAAGAATGCAAAAGCTAGATGAAGGAGAAGGCTCGGCCAGTCAATTCGAATTATTTCCAACGGAATAGGTAGCTTCTACATGTAGTATGTAGTAGATGAAAAAATATTTAAAAAGTAAAAAATTTGATACATTTTAGATAAGAGACTATCATATAAGTCTTGGGTGGTACTCACCCATTCATATAATAGTAAGTTAAGTGGCGTGTACAATGTCGAATTTGTAATAGTCATTAGTGTAGTTAGTTAGTTAGTTAGTTACTAATATATTGTTGGTTTATTAGTAGAAGCTTATGGCTTTATTTTAGGTGAAAAATTCGTGTACCTACAGGACAGGAATTACACCCGTAAAATGTAAGCGGCTTTGGCCATAAAACGATAATTTTATGGCATGTTTATCCTTTAATAGCCATCAAAAGTGAGTTTTACGTACAACTTGTTTAAATTAGGGAACGTGTAGTCAGTGTGTAAAGCTACCCTTGAAATAATAATTTTTTCCCTCTCAAGGTTCCCATCTAATCGTGCAATTATAATTTCTGTAGACGAAATTAAGAATGCATAGGGAACGCCCCCTTTTTGCTCCAGTATTGTTAATTAAATCGTTATTTTCAAGGTCGTATCAAACGCAGATATCTCCAGAATGGACAAAAAACTATATTGTGTAACAAAAGCGCTCCAGTATGAAACTATTATGGCCAACTAAATATTATTTATGACATGAGTCGCTCACAAATAATTTTTTTGCTTCAGCTTTGCACATGCTAAAACTAACTAACTAACTTGCCAATTCTAAACAGGCAAAAAATCTAATGTATGAATACTCAATACTATAAATCTTATCCGGAATTTTATCTACCTGGCAAAATTATAACAAACTTTTTGTCTCTATAGATCTCGATTGCTGGACAACCGGACCTAATGGTTGCCCTCGACGCCGTGGACGTCAAACTTACACTCGATTTCAAACCCTAGAGCTGGAAAAAGAGTTCCATTTCAACCACTATTTAACTCGACGCCGAAGAATTGAAATTGCACATGCTCTATGTCTCACAGAGCGGCAAATCAAGATCTGGTTCCAAAACAGACGCATGAAGTTGAAAAAAGAGTTGCGCGCCGTCAAAGAGATCAATGAGCAAGCTCGACGGGATAGGGAAGATCATGATAAGCACAAGCCCTCGAACAATAATACAAAATCGTCATCATCCTCTTCGTCTTCTGACGATAAAGACGGTCACCATGGGCACGGCAAGTCTAGCAGTCATCATCATGACAACAAAGATCATCACAAGAGCTCCACAACAAATGGAGCATCCAAAGATAGTCTCCATGTGACCACTCATCATAATAGTAGTGGAGTACTCCATGGACTTGAGAATGGGAAGCTCCATGGATCCGCTTTTGGACTCCCTTTGGGACTGGGTGGCAACAATGGGGATGCTTTGGCCGGGTTGGGCAGTTTGGCTGCTTTGGGACAAGTGTCACATAATAATACGAAAAACTCGTTGAGCTCATCCCCCAGCTCGGCTGACTCAAAGGATGATGACAGAATTTCTCCTATTGACTCACCACCACCGAAATAAATGATATAGGAGCAGAATTTTTAGTTTCTTAGTTAGAAATGCAGGGAATTTTCATGTGTGTAAAATGTTTTTCTTTGTCTATAGTTAGTTAGTTAGCTAGTTTTCATTTCAAATAGGGGAAGATACATAAAATAAAAGTTGGATTTGCTTGTCGAGCGGTTAAAATGGTATAAAATATCGGAAAATGTATCCAATATGATAAAAACTGACTTTTTGGATGTTGATATTGACAAAAAGTTGAAATTATTATGCCAGGGATAGAGATTCATAGAATAAATATCAGAATCTAAACCCCCTATCTAAAATTGCTTGTTCCATGCAAATCCAGCTTCACGTTATCTCTATCTGAACCACAATCTAGTTAATTCGGTTTTGAAATGTAAATAATAAAAGAATTTGTCCCGTATAGATTTATGTAATGTGTTTTTAGTCTATTGTGAAGAAAATTTGAAATTTTCGTTCAATGCATGGTGGTAATTCAAAATCTTATGTGTGAAATGAAATTGGATCAGAATGTGTATTTATTCCAAAGTTAGTTTACTAACTAAGTGGATGTATTTACTGTGCCATTTGAAAACTCGTGTAATAACGGCAATGATACCCCAATGATCTTGAAATGCCCTATTTGTTTGACCCGGTGAGAAAAATGCCAAGATAATTACTGAGTTTTTTTCATGTGTAATTACCGTTGATAGTATTATTACGGATTGCTTTAGATTTGTAATATTTTGTGTATAGACTAAGTAAGTAGAAATGTGTTGATGAGATTTATGAAACCAAGTCTTTTCCGACTGCAACCAATATACGTAAAAAAATGTCATGATGACCTCAAAACTATTCAAGTAATCTTATTATACGTATTAAATCTGTGTTTACTACGTGCATAGTTAGTTAGTTAGAGGCTCAGTCAATTATTTATATTTAGAGTAACTAAGTAACAAGTCTTCAATTAAGTACGCAATTTTATGCATGTGCAAGGAACCCGAATTTCGGAGCAATCAAGAAAATGTAGATAGAATAACTAACTAACTAACTGTAATAGGTTAATTTAACTATAGTTATGTCATGGATTGTACTAAATCTAAAGGTAACTTTGGCTATATGCATCTTATTCAGTGTATATTCTTATCATGCTATTGTTTTCTTAGGTTTAGAATGTGCAATATTTCTACACTGAACCACTTTCAATCCTGTAATGAGTAAAATTTTCAATCATGGATACCAAAAAATGTTAGCATTTGTACCATAGGAGTTTAGATGTATGGATAAGTGTACTGGTGCCGGAAATTGAAAATTCTTAAATTTTTTGTGCGAGAATGATTTTGACGTTTAAACACACTTTGCTTAAGCTTTATTTTCCTTATGGAGACGAAAGACACCTGGTCCATGTCAATCAGAATTTTAATTTTTTTCACTAAACTGTAACAAGGTGTCCAAATGATACAATCTGAAATCTAGAAAATGAATCTACCTATGGGTCTGTTAATTCTATCTTGTAAAAATCCAAAAATTATGTCCACTGTGCACAGCAATCCAATATTAAAAGACACCCAAATTTCCGCCCCTTCAAAGCTAAGAAAACACGCAATTTTTTTTCCGCCCCTCTTAAAAGCCATTAGAGGAACTCGTAGAATTTTACTATTTTGTAAACACCACAAATCTATCGAAACTTGATAAAAATGGGCACATCGAGCCCACTTTACATTGCCATAATGTGAATCTGTTTTTATTTTTGTGCACAAGCTAAAAATACCCGTAGACATAAACGCAAGCATTTCCATTAGAATTGAAATAAATTCCCCATTTAGTGAGTCTGTAAACCACTCAATCAGTCAATAGGATATTATGGAACGTCTAAATCATTCCCTCTGTTTTGCTAACTAACTAACTAACTAACTATATAAAACTTGCTATATACTGTGAAATTTGAAAAATTTACTCCTCTACTATTTAACGTATCCATTTCACGTTTTATGTGTGTGCTATATACTTTTTTTATTTGCAGGAACAATCTTTTTTCACATGCTTGTACATAAGTATAGGAATATAGTAGTTTTTGCTAAAGAATCATTTTGTTTTTTAAGCAAGCCTCTCTTATGAACGAATTATTATTGATTCTGTTGCCATTATCAAGTGATGTAAAAAAAACGTGTGCAACTTTTAATTTTTATCTAAGTTAGTTAGTTAATAGTATATCAATAAGTGTATAACAGTAGCAAAGACTATGTAATACTATATGTATAAGCTAACTTGTAGCTTTACTGGTAAAAATTTAACATTTCACATGTTAATTTGCACTCCCTCTATGAGAATGGAACTTGATACGTACTAATTGTAAGTTAAAATTAGTTTTGAACGTAGAATATAATGACTATACCGAAGACATCCAGCTAACTATATACGTATTAGGTTAACTAATGCTTTTAGCTAGTTAGTTAGTTAGTTAGGGTCTTAAAACGCTAATATTATTATCAGATACTCAAACCGAATGGAATTTCACATCTACTTAACTTCCCTAGTACACTGTTTAGTGTAATAACTTGTAAGGGATTTTATTGTTGGTTAGTGAAAACGGGAAACCAAAAAAAATATACACGTCTTCTCAGTTTTGTAAAAAAAAACTGCAATAGTTTCTGAATGATCATACAGCAGTTGAATTATAGTTGTTACAGAATCATCATACGTAATAAAATAATACTCATGACATTATTGTACAATTTTTTCATTATTCACAAATACAGCATATACAAAATTTTGCAATTTTTTCATTCAACATACTTATTTCGTTGCATACTGCTAATATCTAAATGCAAACGCCGTTCATCATGCCTCAACAAACTCTACTTGCCGTAAATTTACAATTTATAAAACCCACAAAAAAATTTATATTTGGTATCGAATTGCAACATACTTTTTTCACACAATCGTAACTAACTAACTAACTAACTTTGTATTTTCCACACAATAAAAGGCCTTGAAAAGTCCTTGAATGGACCCTTAAGGCAATGAAAGGGTGCAAATGATGCATTAAATCACACATATAAGAGCAGAGCGCATCCGTGATTACGCTGAGAAGCCATTATTGACCCAAGTGAGGAACCAATGAGAACTCAGCTATGGCTGTCTCACTACACACAAAATTATCGACCCAAGTGCTTTTCCCCATCCTAGCATGTAGTTAGTTAGTTAGTGTAACAAACATAATGCTTCACTATGTGGCTCTGATTGCCCTTAGATTATTGTATAAACGATCTACTGTCTACTTATATGGGATGCTAGAGCTAATTATTTTTTCCATCATGATGATGTCAAATGAACTTTTATGGGAATAGAAAAACTATTTGGGAGCATTGTATTCCCAATTATTTTCATTTCAAGTGGTTTGAATTAATTAGAATGAACAAAAATGGGTGGATTTAAGAAATTTGAGGAGTGGGATTGTTTGCAAGTTTTAATTGGGAAGAGTAAGCAGCAATAATAGTTAGTAACAATTGTGTGGACAATTTGATTCGTTTTTTGTGTATAAAGTTAGTTAGAGTGCTGTGGGTGACAATTTTTGAAGTTTTTTTTTGTGTTTTTTGATTGCACCAGTGCTGGTAATGTGGGTGTGGAAATTAATCCAAATTTGTGTTTATTGTAAAATGTTAATATTTGAGGATTCTATTATTTAATAATGGGAAGAATCTGTTTTGATTGTTATGTAACTAACTAAAGTGTATTCACCGCAAGCATTGTATAACACTAGAGCATCTTTGATTTCCGTAGTTAGTTAGTTAGAGTTTGCAACGGAAACCCATATTCGTTATCTAAACAAGTTTTTATCACTCTAGTATCTGCCCTATGAGAAGTTAATAGGCGGAGTTATTTGCAATCTAATGGCTAAATTGCTTTTCTTAATGGCAATGGCATGTTTGAGAAAATCATGGGCAAATCTAACAAACAAGTCTTTCAAACAATGTTGCATCCCACACACAGAATAAATCTTCTCTTGCTTTGTTGACTTTCTAGTGAATTTTCTCAAATTTTTGTTCCTGATTTTTAAGACTTTAGCTCAACTTCTACACCAATATCTCTATTTAATTGTTTCTTATATGTGTAGACTGTTTACTATACTCTACGAATGATCCCCTTCTGTTTTCCGAAGGAATCCGAATATTATCGCTTCTGTCCGCATTCATGTGAAATTAAGTCCGTAGCCTCCCTATTTAGTTATTTGGACTGCAATTGATTGCAATTTAAACATTTTTGATTTCTTCGGCTTTTAAATGTTATTTTGTGAATAATACTTTTGTAGGCTTTAAATCTATTAGTTTACATAGCTTTTTTTGTGCTTTGAGGCTGGCTAGACTCAAACAGACTCTATAGTTAGTAGAGTCTGAAAAAAACTTGTTTCAATTCTTCCGTTGGTATTCATTGTTGAATTTTGTTAAAAGCAACAATCGTCCTTTGAAAACTGTAGATGTGTGGGCAATAAACTCCAAGATTACGTAACATTGCTTTGCTTTGAAATGTGTATTGCACGTACGTATGTATGTATACTTTCTTACTACTTACTATTGCGGCAGGAAGCGAAAGCTCCCATGTAAAAATAAGTTGGTATTCACAATAAGAGAGGGAACAAAGCTATTAGCCTTATTTGGAGACCTCAGTGTATAAAACGGGCAACTTTACAGTTAATCCTACGCGCACTAGAGGACTTCACAGTTTTCACTGCTCTTATTCTGGCTTCTAACAAAAAAGCATGTGAAAAAGGATAAATTTGGTCCTTTCTAGGACAAAATTCTTCATGAAATGTTGGCTAACTAAAAACTGACGGAAGTTTGACACAGTTTTAGGTTTTTTAGCAACTAATTCAAGACAAGAAATAATGTATTTCCATGGTCCAGTTCACATTGATTAGATAAGATTAGCCAAAAACATTTGCAGCGAAAAAGCTCATTTTTGCCACGTAAAAATGTTTTTATGCCTTTTTAAAGATACTTGATTGTTTTATTCGCACGTTGTTCCCCTGCACATATTTCAAAAAGGATTCAATGATTCACAGTTTAGTTTGCTATATTAACGCTTTTTTTTATTCACGAGCCAATTAAACAAGTTAAACTTGTTTTCTTCATTATCAGCTTCATGGTTAAAGCTCGCCGATTTATGTATCGAAATGTCCCTATTTATTACTATTGTTCTGTCTGCCAAGCATTTTGGTTTACGTAAGACCGTTGAAAACCGTATAGTGCAGTTGCAATTGAAAAAACATGCTAACTAACTAACACCTATCAAATTGACTATAACGCATAGCAAAATTATTCAGTGCGGTTTTTGTATTCATTTTTAAGGTTTTACCATAGCCTAAAACTAACCTTAGACAATCTTGTTTCTTATCCAATCATTTATTAGATGCTAATGTTTTCCCCATGTTACGAAACAAATCGTTGTCCCCAGTTAAAAACAAAGATTAAAACTTGCGCTTACACAGGCTACTTGCTAAATGTTTTTGCTTTCCTAATGAAGAGTATAAGCCAGTGGTGAGCAATGCGTATTCTCAGTTCATTTTCGTTTGCTGGGAGCATACTGAAGTGCACATTATTGTCGCTGTGTGGAACCACTGTCAATTTGTAGGATACTCACTCAGTTCTAACTAACTAACTCTCTATATATAAGCATTGCCCATGCAATGCCCACATGTGTATACACATTTAGTTTAAATGTTAAAAAAATACGCAAATGACGGCTGAGCATGACTTTTTGTTAA
>Ga0210040_10010722_pt1 | contig 10476 bp, 6 predicted proteins | sample CryGeyCG12114_NA_FD_185462 | JGI IMG/M metagenome (GOLD analysis project Ga0210040, IMG submission 185462) | Groundwater microbial communities from aquifer - Crystal Geyser CG19_WC_8/21/14_NA (SPAdes) (version 2) | ecosystem: Environmental > Aquatic > Deep subsurface > Groundwater | place: USA...
ATATCTGTTTTAGCGCACTACATTAGTATCGATCACATTCTGACACTAATCAATGAAAAGCTAAACATTTTTTTCATTAGGTAAAGTTTTCTACGCTAACCTGTTTGTTTGGTCTTGCGATGCCATATTCAACCTAAACCATCATGGTTCAACGACGAAAAAATAAAACAGATGGAGTGGTCAAAACCGTCAAAGACAATCAGATCCGCAAAGCCATTTTAGGAAAGCGACCAAGCGTACCCAATGAAACAACCCGCTCATCCAAACGTAGTCGCAAAACCTTGGTTCCATACCAAGCTCCCGCGTCAGTAGCAACAATTTTGAAAAACAGCACTATCAAATTGATGGCAAACGGCACTCAAGCCAAACCGATTAAAAAATCTTTTTCAACAAAAACACAAGAAGAAGTAAAAACAAAAACTAGCAAAATAAAAAGCGTTAAGAAACCCGCTCACAAAAAATTGAAGCCATTTCCAGCAACTACAAACAAGCTACTTACTAAATCCAAAAACAATTGTAAAAGCAAAAATTCTTTGTCCGCCACTCAAAATGGAGTCAGCAAAACGGTTACCAAAATCCGTTCAAAGCCAATCAAGAGCAAAAAAGCAAGCAATGATTCCGCACTGCAGAAAAAACCGCCTAAAAAATCGACCAGGAAAAGCAAACTCAATCCAAAATCTAACATCACAGAATACCAGAAAGATCCCACCTACGAATCAAATGAATCGATTCCTCACATTTCTACTTTAGCTCATTCCCGACTTCTGATTAGAGCTGTGCTTCTTGAAGACACCAAATTACTCCAATCCTTGGTAAAAGATAAAAGCAAAATTTGCTCTCTAGCTGTGCAAAGGTGCATAAGCGTGGACAAAGATGCTTTCTCTTATGCTGTTGAAAAAAGTTACAAGCCGGGCATAAAAATCCTGCTAGATTCATCAAATCATGAAAAATTAGGCACAGTGCCTTCACTCATGCTACAGAATGAGGGCACAGGATACGGATCAAGAGCTATGTTTGGTCACGCTATGAAAGCGGTAAGTGTTGCACGTGGAGGGAAAGAAGGAAATGCCGCTTTTCTTAAAGACAGAAATCAGTACACATGCAACACTCCTTCATTGTACCAAAATGTCATTGCTAAATTCCTGTTCAATGGAGTGAGCTATGAAACTTTGCAATTCATTTTATCTCAGGACAAGGATAGTGAAAATCGGAAATGGTCATATGTGTTCTCATCGATTTATTCTGCCGTGAGAGGGGGCCATCATCTTTTGGCTGGGAAACTGATCGAAACTGCCATGAAAAGAGGAGGTTTTGGATTCAACGATCTACACAAAGAAGCGCTCCTGTTAACTAATCAGAACTTTACTGCTGTAAAATCTGTATCGGTGGTTAAAAAAGCTATGGAAAACAAACGGATAACTCCATTGCATTGTGCAGCAGTTAATCCGAATCCAAAATATTTGGCGGCTTTGTTAAGTGTTAGGCCAGACTACAATGTTTTGGACACTGGAAACTGGACGTTGATTCATTACGCTGCAGTGTGCTGCAATGATGGGAATTTAAAGCTGCTACTTTCTCGAGGCATTTCTCCGATTCAGATTGAAAAAGAAGAAGGAAACACTCCTTTGCATTTGGCTGTTAAAACTGGCCGACTAGATTGTGTGAACTTGCTGTTGAAAAACGAAAAGGAAAGTAAAGATGATGCAACTGATGATGATAATCAACCGGCTTTGAAAGAAAGTTTGCTTACTAAGGTTAACAAAAAGGGGAAAATGCCCATTCATGTGGCGGCTTGTAGTGGAAATTCAGAAATAGTTACGAGTTTGTTGGATGCCGGATCTGATATCAATAAGCCAACAAAAGCTCAATTCGACAAATTGACACCATTGATGATTGCTGCTAATGCAGGCCATTTGGATACCGTGAAATTACTGATTGACAGAGGGGCGAAAATTGAAGTAAAAGATAGGCGTGGTCGGACTGCTTTGATGAATGCAGTTATAAATGGGCAAGGACATGTTGTCAGTTATTTATTAAGACTGGGAGCCAATGAGAGTATTAAAGATTCTTCCGGAAATGGACTGGCTCATTATGCGGCAGCTTATGGGTGGTATTTCATTTTGAAATTGGTTCTGGAAGCTGGATGCAATCCTAATGAGGGGAATTTTTGGAAAATGACACCCTTGGGTATTGCATTTTTAAAAGGACATATTGGAATTGTGGAAATGCTTCTAAAAGAACCGGGAGTAGATATCAACGCAGCTGTGGATGATGAGTCCGGTAAATGTTTCATTTTATAAGGTTTTTGAATTAGGTTTATGTATAGTTAATTAGCTGTATTAACTAGGATTTTTGTAATTAAGGTATGACAGTCTTGCATCAAACATGTGCGGCAAGTCCAGAAGAAGATTTTATTTCGAAACTGAAATTTCTAGTTGAAAAACAAGGGGCATGTCCAAAAGCTGTTGATTACATGGGAAACAATGCGGTGAGGTTTTTACCAATTAGTGAATAGTTTAATTAATTAAACTCCTTTTACACAAGTACTAAAGTTGTTTCTTCACATCCAGTGCTACTATCTAGTCTTGAGCGAGAAAAGTGAAAGCGCCAGAAATTACGAATATAACAAAAACAGCCAGGTGAAGCATGATTTAAAAACAGTGTAAAACATTTCAATAATATTTGCAATTTTTGCTTACTTACCTTACTATGATTATGCAGGAGAAAATAAATATTTCACATGCAGCAACATTTTTAATCCAAAAAGGCTGCAACCCAAGTGCCCTTAATTCCAAATCGAGCTCTGCTTTAGCTCAAGCCCTGCAACTTGGATGCTTCTCTCTAGCCCAAAAATTTCTAGACCTAAAATGCGAAATCCCTGAAACTCCAGATGAATCCTTTAACACAATCCTGCATCACATCATTCCCCATTTAAATAATCCAGCCGCAGTATCATGGTACAAAAAAAGTGCCCAACACTCAGCTAATATAGAAAACTTCCGAAAAATGGCCCAAGTACAAAACAAAGACGGACTTACCGCCCTGCAATTGGCTCTGACACATCACTGCAATACTAATTTCCAGATAGACACAGATAAACCTACCCCAAAACACTTCAAAGACCCTTTGGTAGAATTAGTAACCTTCCTAGTGGAAACTTTAAAATCCAACGTGAATGTTGTCACAGCAGATGATTACAAAAATACAACCCTTCACCTCGCAACTTTATGCAAAAACAATGCCTCAGAAATTATCCCAATACTACTAAAAGCCCAAGCAGATATAAATTCTACGAATGCCGATGGGAGAACCCCGTTGAATTTGGCTGTTTTAAAATATTTGACAGAGACAGCCAAATTCTTGATCAAACAAGGAGCCAATGTGAACATTACATCCGAAAAAGATGGCGGTACTCCCCTTATCCTATTGGAGGCAATGAAGCAAAGCAATACTTTTTGTTTGATTCCATTGATGATAGAAAAAGGCGGGAAAGTTGAAGCACGAAACAAAGAGACTGGAAATACAGTATTACACTATGTGGCGTTGAAACCAGAATTGCCTTTTGCAACAGAAGCGATAGAGGCATTATTGAAAAAGGGAGTCCTAGTCAATCAATGTAACCAACATGGAATGACACCTTTACATTTGGCTGTGAATTCTAGGGAGAGTGAGATTGATTCCGTTTACCGAGCGGAAGATATTTTGATTACCGCAGGAGCAGATATGAGGAAATTGGATATAACTGGAAGAATTCCATTGCACTACACATTCCTGAAATGTGGAAAACCGGAGGATGCCTCCACATTAGATCCCATCGAGTTGTGCATGATGTTAGTATCTTCCATGAAAGAGAAGATTTACAATGGGCAAGAATTGTTGAGAACGAAAGATGAATTTGGGGCAACGCCGTTGCACCTTGCAGCCAAAAGGGGAGCTACAATTTGCTGTTCGTATTTGATATCGGAGAAACCGGATATTCTAAACGATAAGGACATGAATGGGAATTCACCTTTTGCCCTGGCTGTTATGCATGGTCATCAAGGGTGTAGTTTGTACTTTCAACAACAAGGGGCAGATTTTTTGCAATTGGTTAATTTCAATGAGAAACAAGGGAAACAGAAAGAGGAATTTGAGCTGTGTTGGGAATTTTTGAAACTCCAAAACGAGGAAGATAAACTTAAGAGCAGGGAAGATAAGATTTACTCCATATTGCAAGCTGTAATGGAGAAAGATTGGCAAGGAATCGTGTTCCTGATGATAGCAGCTTTGAAAAATCGTGGATTAGGTGCGGGACCAGGGATCTATGCAGCTATTAAAGCGAATCGGTTTAAACTGGCCCTAAAATTAATGGGACGAGTCAAATCATCAAATGAGTTGCATTTGAAAGAAAACAATGGGAGAAAAGAAACCTTGTTGCACGTATTGTGTCAGGTCAAAATCAGTGGAGCTACTGAGGAACAAATACAGTTGCAATTAAAACTTTTTCATGCTTTGCTATCCAACGGAGTACCTCTGAACGAATTGGATGCAACTGGAACACATCCTTTAATTTATGCTTCTCAAGAGCGCAACATTAAATTATGTAACGAAATATTGGACACCATGATTCAGGCTGGAATCGATTTGGAATCTATTAAAGCAGATGTTTATGGGAGAGCACCGTTTACTGCACTCTTTTGGAAGATGGATGCTACAGCTGATTTTCAGCCGGTTAAAAAATGGGCTACAGCAATTTTGGATGAAGGTGTAACTGCAAATTTCCGCTGCCGATATCCAGTCATTATATCCAGCTACCCTGGGGCAAGGTGCGTCATTTTAAAATCGGAGAACAGCACTTTCATGGGGTCCCAGCATCACCTGAGAACTACGCCACTGATAATTTCTGTATTGCATGGAAATTACGATGCAGTGAAGTGGCTTGTCTCTTTAGGGAAAACAAAGATAGATGTCAACTTTGCGGATCAAAATGGAATGACAGCGTTGATGCATGCAGTCAGATTAAATGATGTCAAAATGGTTCGGTTTTTGTTAAGCCCAACGTACTATAGCCCAGAGAAAGATGTGTATCCTTGGGAGAATAAAAACGTGAAAAATTTGGTCTTTAAATCCAACCAAAACCTAAAGGCACAAGATAAGAATGGATGGACAGTTTTAGATCATCTAGTATGTCCTATTAAGAGCAAGAACCTACATTTTGTCAATTTCCAATCAATTTTGGAGCATCTTACTCATGCTGGAGGGAGTTTGTCAGACAAATCTGGGGATGGGTTGACCCCAGTTGACAGAGCAGTTGAAACTGGATGGACTCCTTTGGTCACCGAATTGAATTCAATTGCTGGGAATCCAAAACCCGGAAAATTTCCTGTTTCAGCCAATATTCTAACATTTAAGAAAATTCCGTCCAACAAATCCATCGAAATTGACAGCAGCACATACAAGAAAGCCGCTCAAGATTTAGTAGATGCAGAATTAGCAAAACAAATGGAAACTGACCAATCTGAATTCACAATTACTCCAGATCCACTTTTGAACATGCCCGAAGATAATTGCGTAGTGGTCATGGATTCTGAACAAAACATTCCATTTGATTGCGTGATGACTAAAGTAGATATTGGGTATGGGACCTACGGATTATACAATTTTTACAAAATGCAGCTTGTAAAACAACCAAGAGGCAAAGAATTGGTAGTACTATTCACCCAATGGGCAAGAGTAGGAGACACAGGACAATTTCAGAAAACCCCATTTACTTCTGAAGAAGAAGGTATCAAGGAGTTCAAAAAGATTTTCAAAGCAAAGAGTGGAAACGCATGGGAGAATTGCAAAGATTTTTCCAACATTCCAAAAAAGTACCGATTGGTAAATAAAGAGCTTCGAAATGTGAAAAATGCAAAAACTGTGACTGTGGATTTCAATAAATTGAAGGCTTGTGCTGAAAAGTCCAAAGGAAATCGGAATGTTGACATCCAAACCCTTTTTAAAACCATCATTGCATCCCATGAGGCGCATTTTTCGAAACAGATTACACAACCTAGGAGCCGCTACTATCGTGGAAATCCTACATCATCCATTGTCACAAATAATCTACCTTTTGGACGCCTAACTACTGAAATATTTAAAAAAGGGGATCACATATTATTGGAAATTGGAAAACTCATTGAAGAAAAAACTAAATTGGCAGAGAAATTGAACACAGAAAACATTGATATTAATGCACAGCAAGAAGCTTTAATGGAAAAGATGGCACAACTGAGTGAAGAATTTTATGCGCTCGTACCAATATATGGGTTTCAAGCGGAAAAACTTTCTCCAATGTTCACTATGGATGACGTGCGAGAAAAACAAACCGTTATCTACAATTTGATCCAAACTGAATTCGCTAAAGAGCTACTCTTGAGTGCCCAAGCTAATGCGGACCGAATCAATCCATTTGAATATATTTATGGATGCTTAAAAACAACGCTGTGCAAACTGGACTACGAGTTAGAGGACAAAGAGGAGACTCAGTTGATTCTGCAGTACATACACAATACGAAAGATTCCTCGCAAATCACTGTAAAAGGCATTTACAGAATTCAAAGAGAACAGGAGAATGAATTCGTGGTTGATTCCAATCGGTGGCTTTTGTGGCATGGTACTAATGCAGTGAACATTTTGTCTGTTTTGCATCATGGGCTACAGGTTACCCCGTTGGGGGCAAAGCTGAGTGGGAATCTTTTCGGAAAAGTAAGTTCAAATTAACTTTTCTGCATGTAAAACGTTGTTTTAGAAAACGTGCAATGCATTTTCCGTTTTTACAGGGAATTTACTTTGCGGACATGTTTACAAAGAGCGACAAGTATTGTGCAAGTACAACACAAGGGGACAAATTCATGCTGCTTTGTGAAGTGGCCCTAGGAGTTGTGCAAAATGTAGATTTAGATTCAATTTCTGATAAACCAGCTATTCTTACGAAAGGTTTTGATAGTTTGAAAACATGTGATGCAAAATTTCGGCCTGATCCTCGCCTAACTTTGGACTGGAAAGGTTTGTACTATTTTTATGGTTTTTAGGGGCATCGTGAGATTTTGAGACGCAATTTTTAAGAGAAGAGTATGATTTCTTTCTTTTGTACAGGTTGCACTGTTCCATTGGGGGAGAAAACTGAGAATCCTCCGAAAAAAGATCAATATTATGGTCTTCAGTTCAATGAATATATTGTCACTGATGAACGAAAAGTAAACATTCGCTACTTGATTCATTACAAAAATTGTTAGAATTCAATTGTGAGCTTGTGTTGACTTATAGTTTTAAAATGCTATATTTGCTGTGTATTGCATTTAAATTTAAATCAACATTTTACTTCAAAAAGTATTACAGTGTGTTTCTATCAGCTGAATTTTAAGTTTGCTAATCTATAGCTCTTGTTCTGTACTGTTAGTATGCACGCAAATGAAGCCATTAATTTACTGTAGTATTTTTTGTGAATCATACGCATTAAGTGAAATATGATGGATAATAAAAATGTGGGCACATTATGTTACAAATTTTTTCCTACAGTTTGAAGGAGCAGCAGAGATGTAATATCTATAGCAGTAGTTTAGTTGAACTGAAAGCGTGTTTTGGTAATCTTGTTTTTTTTTCATCGCCTCCAGTGATGCTGATACCCAAATTCCTGTAGATACTGATGAAAAGTTCTCTACACTTGAATAGGGAGATGCAATAGAATCTGGAAAACATCTGTTTCATCTCTGTGTTCATGCACACGAGTTTAAATTTGTAGCCACAAAAATCTCCTGTCCTAAACTTGTTTGTACATAAATATAGTGTTTATTTACTTTGTGCATAGGGTGCAGTTTTAAAATATTCTATTCACAGCAAACAGTGATTTTTTCACCAATATTTTTATTCAGTCCAAAATTTTTTGTACCGCATCACTTGTATAAAAGGTCCATGTTTTTAATAATCAACAAGTGTCTGATATTTTTGCTTCTGCCATACATTTTTTATAGTGTTTGTTGTGAAACTAATGCACATGTTAATCTGAGAAATACTAAAGTTTGGGGCCCTGGACTTAGGCCTCATGACTTGGTCTTACCTGCTAGATATTTCTACATTCAATTCAATGATGAAAATAATATTCAGTAAGAAATAAATCTATTCACGTGTGAATCTAAAATAATTGCAAGTTTTTATCCCATGCATAATATCATAACTCCCATTTTACATACAGAGTTAAATATTCCATATCCCTGAAAAAAGAGTTACAAGTGGCCATCAGCTGTGCGCCTGAGAAGCCTATATGGACCCAAGTCTTGGACAGAAAAGATGGATCTTTCATCGTGAGATACAAAACTTTTCAACATTGCTCAAATGGATTTCAAATTGTTATCACTTTTAATGGAAAACATATTGGAGCATCCCCATATATTTTCAGAGGTGATTTCAACTGCACTGTTTTTGTTGAGCTAAAATTTTAAAGTTGATTTGATCTTCCCTTTCCATTTACAGTTCCGGTGGAATCTGACAGTTGCCAGTGCTCAAAGACAAGTCTACCCAAATGGTTAGACTATGCAAGTTGCCGTAAAGCCAAAGATTTGCCACAGTTACAAAAAGACTTGAGTATATTTCCTTCAGTAGACTTTAAAGATGCACTAAACAAGGCCATACAAAAATACTACAACCCTGGATCTCATAGTTTTTGCCATTACGCCTTGAAAAGCAATAAGGTAACTAGTTTACTATAGTCATATCGACGTATTATTATTTTGCTACAGGGTAAGAACTAAATATTCTGAGGCTGACTTGACTGTCATGATGATACTTTTTTTTGGTAAAAAAATTATTATGTTAGATATATCGAAAATGTTATGGAGAACATGTGGGATTTCATATTTTTCCGGATGCAATGCTGCTATCTATGAGTCGGAAAATGTTTCTACCAGATTTGGAATTTCTTATTAACTTGGGGGACTGGCCACTGGTTTCCAAAAAGAAGGGTAGTCTCCTGTTGCCTGTGTTCTCATGGTGTGGATCTAATCAAACGTATGATATTGTGCTACCGACTTATGAGTTGACGGAGGCTTCACTTGAAGGAATGCGAAGGTTTTTTTTCTCTTGTTTTGCGAGCGGAAATAAAATGGCATGCATGTTTGTGATTTGATTGCATTCCAAAACTATATCATGACATTAGGGTTTCTCTGGATATGATGACAGTACAGTCAAACTCTGAGAGGGATTGGGAGAAAAAAATTCCGAAGCTGTTCTGGAGAGGCAGAGATTCTCGACAGGAGAGACTTGATCTCATTATGATTGCTCGAAAATATCCTCACTTGATAAATGCTTCTCTTACAAACTTTTTTTTCTTTCGCGATAAAAAAGAAATATATGGGCCTACAGAGCCTCATGTTTCTTTTTTCTCCTTTTTTGATGTAAGTATAATAATAGGAGGAGTTTCATTACAGCAGTCTACTATATTTTGACATAAATCTGAAATTATTAGTTTAATAATTTTTGTTTTTTATGGTTTTCCATAGTACAAGTATCAATTAAATATTGACGGAACGGTAGCAGCATATCGTCTACCTTTTTTGTTAGGGGGAGATGCAGTTGTATTTAAAACGGACTCAGAATACTATGAGCATTTTTATGGGGAATTAAAGCCTTGGGTTCACTATATTCCTATAAAATCGTCTTTGGAAGACTTGGTTGATAAACTTGATTGGGCCAAGGCGAATGATGAAAAAGTCAAAATAATTAGTCAAAACGGGAGACGTTATGCTCAAGAAAATTTGATGCCACTTGATATTTTTTGCTACTATGCAGTTTTATTACAGGTATTGTTGCAGCCCACTTCTTGAATGCCCATAATTGAATAAACTGTTATATTGACAAATTGAAAATTTATAGGAATGGTCCACACGTTTACAAGACCCTGTTTCCATTGGTCCTGAAATGGAACTTGTTGAGGAGCCTAAAAGTTCAGAAACTGACCATTGTAAACCATGTTCACCACATGAAGCCACTAAAGATGAACTCTGACGCAGAATCTGAGAAACTAACCTCGTCAAGCAGACTGTAACAATATTGCAAGCCATATTTCTAAACGGAGAGAATATATAAATGCAGAAAAAGTGATTCATTTTTTACCATTTAAATAAAAAAAATTTCACACATACTTAAAACTGGCTCTGCCTTGTTCAATTCCAAATCATTCACACTTTTCTCAAATAAACAGACAAACATATGATTGTTCCTGTTCCAGCCAATGGTCACTACTGTGCTATACATGATGCCTGATTCCAATTACATTGCTTTAGTAAAGCCACATAGTAGCGTAGCTGCACCACATAAGGCAAAACATGTGTTGTGTGGTAAACATAAACATACTCACTAATTTTCCCATGTCCTTTAAAAGTGGCGCACATATTGTGTTGGAAGCCGGCTCGGATGACGTGTAGACTTTTTTGCCACATTGCAATTGCATCTTCCTATTTA
>Ga0210040_10010723_pt1 | contig 10476 bp, 8 predicted proteins | sample CryGeyCG12114_NA_FD_185462 | JGI IMG/M metagenome (GOLD analysis project Ga0210040, IMG submission 185462) | Groundwater microbial communities from aquifer - Crystal Geyser CG19_WC_8/21/14_NA (SPAdes) (version 2) | ecosystem: Environmental > Aquatic > Deep subsurface > Groundwater | place: USA...
TAGTTACGATTTATCTCCAGTGTACACAAAGGTTTTAAACTGAAGTCTAAGTGAAAAATTGGACAATGTATAGTCAGTAACCCAGTTTTTAGAATTTGGAGTGAAAAGTAAATTTTACTCGAGTATGAAGTTATAGATTGACTTTTGGACGAAAATTTTACTCAGTCAACGGAAGTTCATACAGAATGTGATGATGTTCGGTAACCCATGGAGCAAACAGTTCACACAAACCAATGTACTCACTTATTACAATAACTATGGAGAAAGTTTGAGATGAAAGGATTTGAAAGTTTTTTGTACATAGTGTTTCGAGTTCAACATTTTCATCATGTTAGCCTCCTTTCGAGTTCCTTTGAGCGTTTTACCATTTCAGTTGGTTATCCTACGAGTGGAGGATATTTGCTTTCACAAAGTGGAAAGTAAAAAGGTCTGAAACAAAAGAAATACTTGGATAGGATTGGTTTCATATGTACCGAGTGAGTACCTAGCTGTTGATGATGGCATTTGCTATCATAAATGCCTTTGATTTTCAAAGTTTATTTGGAATTTCACTTACTTAGTTAGAACAGTAATTTAAAGTTGACATTTAGGGATTCAGTACTGACGACTGACTGATTGAAATTTTACGAATGAGTTAATGGATGGTTGACTTGACTGGTGGAAACTAATGTTTTCCAACATGTATAATAGTTAGATGGCTCAAACAAATCTTGATAGCATGAAATTTTATTCTCGATTTGTTTGCAGACCAAATGAGGCTGCGTCTGATCCGAACATTCGTAAATTGGTTGTTGAGCAAACAAGTCAGTGGACAGAGATGATCGAAAAACATAGGAAAGAGGAATGGGAGCTCATGAAATCTCATCTGCAAGCTCAAGAAGCTATCCTGAAAACGCTCATGGAAGTTTGTCACCAAAACCAAATGAAACAACTGGGAGCAAAGCATGAAAAGTAAGTCACTTGATTACATGATAACGCGGTCTTGTAACTAACTAACTAACCATACCTATAGTTGTGGAAACCGTAGAATGAAAGATTAAATCTTTATGTTCCTTTCCGTTCCTCGATTCTCGTTTGTTACGTAGCACAATTAATTGGAGGAAAACTGGAATGAAATTTCTTAGAGTTAAATATTTTTTCATAGAATTTCTTTCATAACTTAATTTAAAAGCACACTAGGGTTTCCTACTTTGAACAGTGGTTAGCAGCAGACAGTGTGAATGTGAAATAATAATGTGGAAGTGAAAGTCCATTTCATTTATTAAGCTTAGACCACACACAGTCCAATTTGCGGCTAGGAACACGACCTCTCTGAGTGAGTATTCAAAGACTGTTGCAGTTCCAAAATTAATCACATATTTGGAACACATGGTGAAAGGATGAGAATAGTATTTAAACTTGCCTACATATACAAGTGCAGATGACAGAAATGTTTGCGGAATAATCTGCGTTGAATTTGCGACATAAAATAAGTAAAAATGTGGTTGGAATTGAACAGTTATACTTGGTAAGTTAGATACAAATATGGCAATACTGTTCATGTGTAGCATTTGTTAGTTCGAATCTATAGTTTAGAACTAGGATATTGAAATCTTATTCCAGCACAAAATCATGATTTTATTGAGAGTACTTGCGCTTTTACTGTTCCTAGATTCATACAAAGGTAGATAAAGGAAAATGACTTTGTGAGCAGTTTTGTCACTAATGCATATTTTTTCGCTGGCATAGGGAAAATAAGGAGTTGAGAGCTAAGCAAGCAAAGGTATCTGTGGAGACGGCTAAAGAGGTTAATAATGACAAAACGCTGCGCAATAAAGCTGAAAAGGAGCGAAGGTTGAGAGAGAAGAATCAAAATAATACCAAAAGATTCATTGACGAGCGAAAAATGGCGGCCATGAAACAAGACAAAGATAGAGAAAAGTTGAAGAAGCACCATGATAAGCAAATGGAGGATTTAACAAAGGAAATTCAAAACGTAAGTTTGTAAATTTATACAGAAATGCGTGGATAGAAAGTAAACCTAGCTAACAAGCAAAAAATATGTTTGAAAAAAATTGTTTTGAGCAGAATGGATACTGTTTTTAGTTTTTTTATGCGTCCCGTTATATCTTATAATTTAATTTCGTATATCTTAAATACGCGATATTAAGGAATGTTTTGCTGGTTCATCTTGCTATTGAGTTTCACCGTGGGCAAAAAAGAGTAGATCATGTTGCGCTTTGAACATGAAAATTTTATGCAGATTAGAGAATTTCTTGTTCTTGCTTTTCCCTTAGGCCATCGAAGTGTACAAAAATGAAGAAATCGAATACGAGCTTTCTCCCAAACTGGAGTTCTTCGTATGAGCTGCCTATGCTGGAGCAAGTGAGTGAAAGTGGAGAAAGTAAAACTATTTCAATTCAAGTCAGAGAATTTATGGACCTAACCTAGTTGTTTGGAGCTAATAGAAACTGCTAAAATACTTGAAACTAACTTTTAACTCATAGTTGGTTAATTTAGTCTGGTTTCATATGTATTTTTACTCTATATGGAAAACCTTCATAATTTCCGAACCAATGAAAAATATATTATACGTTCTGTAGAGATTAGAATGTGTTGTAGAATAGTTCATGTGTCGATAAAAATTATGGACTGACTAAGCTACGATTGGTTTGCGTGTATTGAAATCGTTGCTTATGTGAGGTAGCCTGGATTGATATAAAATATAAGCAGGTCTTAAACATTGAATGATGGTTTCCTGTTTGGTTCCGAAAAGTGAAGAATGTGATGTTTAAAAACTAGACTACCAGTCTGCTAGTATGAACGAAGTGCTAAATATTAATTCTAGTCTTATATTCTTCTATTGTAACTTATGATGGATTGCTAGTCACTCCATAGCTCCATTTTTCATTACTTACAGCTTCCTAAAAAAAAGTATTACATTCAATAAGTCGAAGTGGGGATATCATAGTGGCCACATATATCCCTCTAGATGTTAATTTGATACGTGATAAGATTGCAGAGTGATATGTAATCCCAGAATTTAATCAAAATCAGTTCTCCCTATAAAAAAATGCAATTATATTTCTAAATAACAAACTTTTCCAAGTCAAATCCATCCCAGTATATGCCTAACCATGAGAAATTATTATCTGCTATGTATTATATAGTTTGGAAACCATTGTGACTATCTCTACTCTAGTCATCACTCAAAATGTGTTTTAGTCTCTGGAAAAATTAAGTTCAACAGTGAAATCTGTTATGTATGTAACCAACTGAAAAAGGTATTATTTATTTCTACGAGTTATATAACAACAACATTGATACATAAAAGTAAAGATCAAAAGGTACTTTGAAACTATAGAGTAACTTAAAGTACGTCAACTTTTAATATACAAGCAAAGTTACAAAAACAAACTTGTATTACAACAACAGATTCGTACACCTGAAATAAAATTGCATTAATTTGTGTCATGACACGATTCAGCTCTCCGTAAATTCTTCAACACCCCATTTCCTTCTTAGGATTGACTTTTCGAAATCCTGTAAAAAATGCTTGCTTTCTCCAAATGTTACATAATATATTATGCATACTCTATCCTTAAAAGACAAATGATCCTAAAAATATTCACCTAGAGAGAATTAGCTTACCTAACAAATCGGTTTGCATGTATAATGTTCAACTAGCAATCATAGATATAACATAATATATTACTTCGTTTCGTTGTCAGTTTTAACAGGTAGGTGAATCACGATATATTCACTTGATATGGAAAGGCATGGTATTATTACATTGGAAAATCCTTGGACGGATAGTATTTACGTACATTAGTTTAAAAGACGAATGTTGAGTTACACTGCTAATGGAATCCTTTGTCAGTCTGTTAGAAAATATTTTTACATGAGTATGTCTATTTAGAAAATCCAGTGTCACATTAGTCTTATGATATTAGCAAGTTTTAGACGATGCTAAAATTCCAAAAGAGATTCTGAATTGAATTCAAATGAGATTAAGTCAGAATGTCAATCTTCTACATTCAAAGTTAAAATCTTTACCGAAAACAGTAGATCTATATAAATCCATGATTATTACGATTCCTTATGATTTGTACTTGACTCGACAAAACTGCCTTCCGATTATCCAACTCTAGGAAACTTCTGTTCTTTGTAACCTCTGCTTAACTTATTCTATGTGATTGCAGATCTCACTATAATAATTCTTATTCATAATACCTTCTCCTTAAAGGAAACTTTACGTGTTTTAATTTCCTTCTCTATTTTCCTAAAATGTATGAAGCAATGCTCAAACAATGCGGACGGCTTCATTACGAATGTATGTCATTAGGAAGTACCAAATAAAGTTTAAACAAACAGAACACAAACTTTCAAACTAACTAACAATGCATCTGCTTGGAATCTCACGCCTATAGCCTATAGCTATGGTAAACACTGACATATTTCTTCCATTTCAAGCTACTTTTTCTTGGTCATGTATCGTTTTTAAAATAGAGAGAAGTAAGTTTACTATCGCTAACTATGGATTGGACATGATGGATCTGTTCAAACTTTGCATCAGTGGCACCAAGACGTGCGGTGGGCCAGCTTCCCGTAAAAACGGATGCTGCAGTAGCTCAGCCGCAGTAGCCCTTTGGGACGGATCTCGAACAAGCATCCTTTCAATGAAACCATGCAGCCTCGTTGAAACCTAAAACATGAAATAAATTAGATTAAAAAACGTTAATGTGTGACCTTGTCGTCAGCTCCACAATGGTTGTTTATGTTAGCTAGTTAGTTAGCTGGTTGTAAGAGCCATACAAACAACCAAACAACGTAACAGATTGAGCTCTGAATTGTGGCAGTTGATTGGTTCATATATTTATTTGACAACTAACCTTGTGAGTATTTTTCAATTTGGGTGGAGGCATATCACGAATTCTTCTCATAGCTTGTAAAGGTGGCTCGTTAAAAAAAGGCGGTTCCCCATCCACCATCTCAATTACCATGATTCCCATAGACCAAATGTCTACTTCCGGTCCGTATGGCAAACGCGAAATGACTTCCGGCTGCAAAATATTTACAGAAATGAATGAAAATTCTATAGTCAATTGCTAATAAATGACTTGCAGGAAAACAAAACCGTTTCAAAAGAGAAAATGAATACAAAGCAATGTTCACAACAAAACAAATGTGTGCACATGGGGAATAAATACTAATACAACAGAAAAGTATCAGTATCACAATATCAGTAATGAGTGACTCGAGTGAACTTACCGACATCCAATATGGTGTTCCAACTGTACAAACAAATAAATATGCAAAAGTTTAACTTCCGACCAAAGAATCAACAAATATCAATATTTCAAAACTACATAGCAATAATCTTACCTAGGGATTTTCGCTTTGGCAGCTCTTGTGAAACTTGGGCACAAAATCCAAAATCTGACAGTTTGATCTGTACATACAAAAATGTTGAGTTAGTTAATGACTAGCTTAACTCTCAAAAAATTCAACATCCTACAAAACCAATGTATATTTAATATTTTCTCACCCTTCCATCCGCCGCAAGTAGAATAGAGTCACTCTTAATATCCCGATGAATGACACCTTGAGAATGTAAGTATGCCAAAGCTTTCAGACACTGTTTGCACACTGTGGCTATTTGTTGTTCATCCATTCTTGCATGTGTGACAATATCTGTAAGAGCGCCACCTTCTAAATACTCCATAACGACCCAAAGCTCATCTTCAGCCAGGAAACTGTCATACATTTCCACAATATGGGGATGATGGTAATCTCTCATGATGACAACCTATGTATTCAGAAAAAACAAAAGAACAACTAACTTTAACTGCTCTGCATATATTTTCCCCGGATGGATAAAAACTTTCTATTATGCAGTACCTCATTAAAAAGAAGCTCTCTTCTTTGCTGTTTCCTTAAATCCATTTTTTTCACAGCAACTTGTCTATTTGTAGTTTTGTCTGTAGCAATGCATACAACGCCAGTAGATCCTTCTCCAATTTTCACAAAGTTACCCAGATTTTCTCTGGGGTCCCCAGGACTGACAACCATTTGAAGTGCCGCACGGAACTAAATTAAAAAAAAAAAAAAATTACAAAGACCAATACAGCAACACACAAAAAACGAATGAAAATATATAATACCTGCTCATGTGTGAGCCTATGCTGTTCAGGCTGCTGCTGTGGAGATGGTTTTGGAGGCAACGGAGCCGGCGGCTGTTTCTGGTTTTGATTGAAATCCATTGATCCTGAAGATGAGAAAGGTGGTGATGGTTTAACAGGTGGAATTGGTGGTGGTGGCATCTGACTGTCAGTATTGTCCACGGTAGCATTGGTTCCATTTGACCCTGAAGGATTACTGCTACTTCCAATCGTATTATGCGGTTGATGATGATGCTCTCTTTTGTGGTGTGATGATGATGGAGCATTGGGTTGATGATGAATGCCACCATTAGCCAAAGGAGATGGTTGACCACTAGTAGTAGTGCCACTAGCACTAGTTACACTTCCTCTAGAGCTGATGGACATGTGAGCAGCAGCTGTAGATGATGGGACGTGAGAATTAGAATACCGGGCTGAAGAGGAAGTGGACGATAGTGGTGGTGGAGCTGGCTGAGGGGGCTGTAATTGGTGATGATGTAAAATCCCTCCGGGGAAACTGGCACTGGAAGGAATCATACTATTTTTGGTAGAGGAAAATGACGGTCCACTACTAGATGTGGGTTGTTGCACTGTTTGATTTTGGTTGCTGTTCATGTAGGACCAGTTTGGTGGCCCGTTTACACTGCCATTATTAAAATTCCCTTGGTTTGGTTGAGAAGAGTTTTGAGAGAATCTAGAGTGGTTTGAGAGACTGGAACTTTTGGGCATACCACCGTTGATATGTGGTTGGAACCCGTGAATGCTACTCACGCTTTCACTCCCAGTTGGATGAATTGGTGATAATTCCTAAACATTGATTTTTAGTTAGTTGGTATTTGGAGTTCAGGAAAGGTAAGGTAGATAGGGGAATTTTTTTCACCTGATCTCCATTTGACAACTTTGGGGACGGTCCAGGAAATTGAGCGGCAGAGACTGACCCATGCATATGATGTCCATGTGAAGATAAAGGCATTGAAGGCATTCTTTGATGTAATGGCAACATTGAAGAAGTTGTTGGATGCAACCTGTCCCTCTGTTACGTAGTAAAAAATCGTCATTATTATCAAATAGACTTTAGGTTTACTCAATTTCATCAGCTATAGCTTTGAACATTATTACCTCAAAAGCACTACTTGGATGGAAATGATCAGTCCCAGGATACCCCGAGGAATTCTGCATTGGCGCATTTGGTGAAAGTGGTGAAAATCGGGATGAGGTGCGGGAGTGAAAACTATGTGCATTGGGATCTTCCTCTGGTACTGTGGTTGGTACTTGCATACGAACATCTCTTCGTAAACGAGGAGGGCTTGATGATCTCAAAGAGTTAGATCTAGCTACATTTGATGTTTTCTTGAGTCCTATTTCGTCCCCTCTAACAATAGTCTACAAAAGAAAAAACACATGACATAAACACAAAAAAATAATATTAAAGAGCTAATGAGTGCAATAAAAACCTTCAAGTCTAAAATTTCCGTATTGGTGATCTCAGATGGATCAACAAGGGGAAGTGGACGATTTAACAAGGGGAAGTGGACGATTTGTGCTTTTCAGAATTTGGTTGTTTCCAACCACGCTTGCCCATTGTGGAGGAAGTCCAATAAATTTCCCTTGTTTTTTATCATAGCCCGTGTGAACACGATGCTCAAAATTAGTAGGCTGACTGATCAAAACCTTCTTTTTCTTCTTACCAAACATTTTGAAACGTGCACACGATATCAGTTACCAATATAAATGAAGGATATGAGATTCTGGACGGAATAATACTGTATTCTTGTTTTTTTTCACAGATTATTGCTTTGGAAAGGCACGTCGTTTTCAGATCTAATCTTAATCACATAGACAAGGATTTTCACATGGAGTTACTGTTTTGTTTTCATCGTCACAGTATTTCACTACATTTGAGCGAGACATTCATTTAATTTAGAAGAACTATCCATTTGCGTTCAATTTTGAGATTCAGATCACAATGATAAAGCTGTCATGTAGCTGCGACGTTTCTTCCATCACGACACATTTTTTGCTCCCCTACAAATATTAAAGACACATTATATTCTTAATACTCATAACATCCAATATTTTTTTAACTATGAGATTAAATTCCTAAAAACATATACTATAACAGTAGTATTATAAGCACAAGATAATAGTAAAAGGGGGATGTAATATAATAAAAACGTAAGATGTGTTTGAATGCTATACGAAGTACGAATGCGAATGTATGGCTGCTAAAATCAATATACTTTTTCCGTCCCTGACAATTTTCTCCAGTGATGCATATCATGCAGAGCTTTTTGGCTTCAGCTATTTATCATGGCTGTCAGCTGGCAGTAACCTATGTGGCTGCTTTGGCTTTAAATTAAGGATACTCAAAATGTTCTGCGCATTCATTTGCATGCAGAAATTGGCACTCGCTAATTAGTTTCGGCTATAGATGGAACAGGATCAACACAGTCAAAGATGATGAGTTATTGGTATAGAAAAAATGTTGTTGACTATGCATATTCTTCTTGGTTTGAAGCTATGGCATTAGCTTTAAACTTATAGCCAATAAGCCACTGAGAAAGATACCGAATCCCCTCATAATTAACAAATCGATTGTATCGATCAAACAATACCTTTTAGACCTTTTAGATCTCCATCAAAAGAAATACACGCAGTGAAATGCTTTTGCTTTCAGCGCTACACCATGAACTTGAATGGATCCAATCCAAGAGATACAATTTAAATCAACCTTATGTCCTCTCGCTCCAGTTCGTATAGCAATATGACTATATGATAATACACGCTAAACTATTAAATTGCAAGACATGCTAGCGACGTCAATGGTCAATATTAGAAACAAAAAATGTCTACTTACCCCCCAACAATTTTTTGAATAACGATATTTTCTGCTGCTGAATAAAGATAACTCCAAACCTTGTCAAATTGATCGCCTGCACAAGATACAAACCAAAACTTTAGTATATACACCATCCGATGAAAAATACAGAACTTATTTGAGTAACACTCATTCCAACGGTATTAAATTAACCTAGGTTGGATCTGTACTCACCTGTACAATTGGCAAACCTCGCACAACAGCAGTAAATGTAATGAATGAATTAAAGAATGCGCTTATTTATTTACAAAATAAGGACATTTCGGATGATGAACGTATACACGTTTAGTTAGTTATCTAATCCATACTTTGCTTCACGTATTAAAAAATATAGCCCTATAACATAATACAATACCACCAGCTACGCCTATGAAATCACAGAAAAACTTGTTTCAGTCCAGCCCAGGGAATGGAATCAAAACTAACTAACGATAATGAAATAAGATACCTGAGGAAGGCCAAACTTCTTTCGCTTTTTAAAACACAGCGTTATATTGACTACATTTTACTATAGCGGATGCTTAAACATTTACGCTTCTGTAGGGTGTAGTTGTAGTAAATAGCAGCAGGTGCCTTCATACAACGTAAAATTTAATATGCTGACTTGTATATAAGATACACACTATGAACAACTATGAACTTACATTTTTATGCATCAATTTTGTTTCGTCGTTTCGTTTGTTGTTTAGTGACTACGTTAATAAGTATCTAGTGTCAGTCAGTATGTATGTACTATTTAAGTTTTTACCATTTCAACAGGTGCGATTAGCATTGAGCACGCCTTTAAAAGTAAAGATTACTCTAGACAAAATGAGGTAGTCGATTTGGTATGCATACAATAGTACATACAAGGAGGTGCTAAGAACATTTATTTTTGAATGGGAAATGTACTGCATTGAGTGAGTGAGTCATATAACATTGCTGTCAATCCTATGCCGGGACAAGTGATTCAGTTTGAATGGGAGGAAATGAAAATAATTTCCAGTGAACCTCGCCTAAAAGCTTTGAAATTTTAGGAATTATTTGTATTTATTTATTTGTCTGTGACTTGGTGAGCCATGGACAGTCAAGGGCACAAAGTTATTGTCTGTGACAATGGAACTGGGGTAAGTTGTAAAGGAAAGGGTTTTGATTATGAAAATTATTATTGGGTTTTAGCCCTCTTGGAGGGTACCTATGCTGAAATACCTCAGGGTTGAATATGAACTATTTTTTAGAAGAACCAATGTGGACTTCTGTTAGTTCCACTCATAGAAATAGATATACTTTATACACTACCACTCTACCGTACTACCGTTCCACTACCAATGCACCATTTAGTTGCGAAACTTATCAATTACTCCGTTAGTTTGGTTAACTTGGCCTGATCTTTTTTTTTCAGTTTGTGAAATGCGGATATGCTGGGTCAAACTTTCCAGAGCATATTTTTCCATCGATTGTTGGCCGTCCCATTTTGCG
>Ga0210040_10010724_pt1 | contig 10476 bp, 3 predicted proteins | sample CryGeyCG12114_NA_FD_185462 | JGI IMG/M metagenome (GOLD analysis project Ga0210040, IMG submission 185462) | Groundwater microbial communities from aquifer - Crystal Geyser CG19_WC_8/21/14_NA (SPAdes) (version 2) | ecosystem: Environmental > Aquatic > Deep subsurface > Groundwater | place: USA...
ACATAAGTCTCATCATCAATGATCAAAACTTTCTTCCGGGTTTTTTTGTATATTTTTCTCAGTCCCGTTTTTGCCCTTGGCTCCTGATCTTTAACGTACAGTGGAGATTTTTTCATTGTTTTGGCTGCAATCCCCAGCTTTTGAACTTTAATCCGGGACACTGCGGACTTTGAAATGTGCAGTTTACGCGCAGCTTCGCGAACTGATAAGTTAGGACTCTTTTTGAACACTTTCTCCACTTTCACTTGTTTTCCCGGAGAAGTAGTGGTCGGTGGACGTCCTGGAATCGGCTTGTAATTTTCATCACTAGAACGCGAAAACCGGTCTAAAATATTGTATATAGTTTTTCTGCTTCTCCCCTCGCTAATAAAGTGATGAACAAAATTTTTTTTGCAGAAATTGGCCTGATTTTTGTAGTAGTGAATTACGCGTTTCGCGAACAGTTCGTTTTCTACCCTAAACATTTTTCCTTAATTAATGAAAACTAAAGTTATACCAATGAAATGAAGGCAAATTTTATAAAGAATCAGAATATGCATGGTACCTTTGTCTATTACTGTTGTATGAAAAACATGAGCGTCGTCAAAGTTGTCTTTCTACTTCTGGGACACACTATACTTGCGTTTCTAGTGTTCCTTTGCATTGCATAGGAAAGTAGTAGTTGTGGAGTCTGAATTAATTACTATCGTTTCCTTCTCATGTGGTGTGGTAAATTCAGCGGGCCATATGCGCTCTCTATATACTTAACTTATAACGTACCAAACAAGAGCTGATGAATATTCATGAATGAGATTGCAATAGTAGAGCCTTTTTGGGGATTCCTTTTCAGCGTAAAGTATTTTGCAACGCAAGTTCAAATGTTGACCTCAAGTTGAATAACAGGTCTCTGTGTATTTATTGACGGAAACCTTTTATTTCCACTTAATGAGTTGTCGAAAAGATGGAACTAACTACAAATGTTGACTTTCACTTTGTATGGTGTGGTTATGATTGTAATTAGGGAATGAAAGTAGGAAATTTTAGCGATCAAATACCTCTAATTGTTTTAATATTGGTAATTGTGTCATTTTCTCCCTAGAAATAGAGAATAATGTTGAAATAAGAGGTTAACATAGCAAAAGTTGTGAAATTGCTGCAAATTTTCCATATACACACATGAAAAATATATATGTATCCCTTGTATACGCACAACATAGAGTTTGATTGGAATCTAACTAATAGTATTGTTGTATTAATGGTTTATTAATATTAATAATTATCTAATATTGTTTTAATCCTAATAGTATTGTATTTTTATTAGATTTGATGCCCTAATTCTGTCTGTGAGTGATGATTTAACCCTAAAAATTTTTCGCAAGTTTTGTCGGGTGACCCCAGGAGCAATAATGTTCACTCGTCATTTTCGGGAGACTTGTAGAGAATATAATAGGGATGATGATAGATGTGACTTACTCTTGAGTTATGTCTCCAGAGAATGTGCTTTGGTGCATTCTCAGTGGCATCTTCAACGACACATGTTAAATTGATGGTGCTGCCAGCCTTGATAAAAAGCTCTCCTCCTCTGCCACTTAGTCCTTCGATACGGGTAATGGGTTCTGCAAGGCACAAAAAATCCAGAGAAATCAGATATGATTATTATCGGCTCATATTAATACGAAGGCAGTGAAGGGACGATAAGTTGGCTGTACTGCCAACTAATTTCCTGTCATTTATTATACTGACTGAGTCCAAACAGAGCATATGTACTATGAACTATGCACAAACTTTTACTCCAATCAGTAAGCTATATATTGATGCTCTCAAAGTGTGTATAAATTGTAGGGGTCAAGTAAAATAGTTTTCCGAATTTTAAATTCGCAATGGTAGTAGTGCCAATGCAACAGCCCCCAAATTTGCGCGTCTAGTTTAAGATCGATGATGGTATTGATTCTTGGATTCCAGAGTACCTATTAAACTTGATTATTTACACCCCCATTGATATGGCAGGATAGTGGGACATAACAATAAAATAGGTAATTGGGATTCCAAACCATCCATGACCTTTATCGGATAATCCATATTGTAGACACGACCTATTCCTTTCCGATTTAAGCAAAAAGATCGAATTTCTTAGGGCCAAAATATAGGAGAGAAAAACGTGTCGTCCTTTTTTTCTCTTCCAGGTCTCGATAACGATACAATAACAAGCTACCTTTTTTTTGCCTTTTTTGTGAGCGCTTCACCTACTTTATCTCGCATCCACATCTAATGTCTTTTGTATTTCGACACCCATTGGAACAGGACGTGTTAGCTTTTCAGGGCTGGCAGGGAAAAAAATACATGGGCATGAATAGAACAGTTGTACTTTCTCCTACGACTGCTTAGTTAGTTAGCAGCTTAAAATTTAGATGTTACAAATAAATGGAGACTTTGTAACTAAAACTCGTCTATAACAGTGTCATTATAAAAGACTAACCACAGTGCAACGAAACTAATATCACATGTCAACATTGGATAATGACACATGTGGGAAACAGAAATGATTTTATTCTCAACGTTGTGTGCAAATGACATTTGAGAACCGGTTTATCAAATTGTATTTGGAAATGACGTTTTCAAAACTGTACAAAATTGGATTTCTAATTCCATTGCATGCTATTAAACTTGCATAGTCCAGATACTGCTTAAAATACGGCGGAAGATTTTTTCCACAGAAATGACAAACAGTATAGGAACAAGGAACACTCATTCACTTAGTTAGAGTAAAGTGGCGGAAAGCTAGAGTGAAACTTTTTTGTCTTTTCTTTTGCTTTGACCATCGTCTTTTTTTTTGTCTTGCACAAACTACAGGATCCAACAATATATTATACTATGTTTCATAGAACTAACGTTACATACAAGTGAGATGTGAGACCAACTAAACTAACAAGCGTAATGAGAATGTGCTGGAGAGAATGAGTGCAAGCAAGACAAAAGAAATATATGGTTTGACAAACAGTGCTACTTAAGGGGCATGACAAAATGGTGATTTCAATTTAATTAAGAATTTCTTTTTCTCCAGCAGTGTGTTTAGTTTATCTCGTGTAATTCCACTCCACTTTTAACTAATTGAGCCATATAAGTCCACTTGGTCTGGAGGGCTACAAATAAAAGTAACGTGCTAGGACTTAAATGCCGGGGAATATTTTATTTGGATTCAGCTCCCGAAAGCCTGCAGCTTTATTTATTAAGCTCATCATTTATGTAGAAGTGAAAATTTTACTACTATAGAGTGGGTTAAAAATTGTACATTTATTCAATTCTGGGTGTGTTAATGCTTCATTAAATTTGAATATTTTATATTCTAAAAAACCAAGGCAGTTATTTTCAGAGTGAGCACGCTGATTAATTTTCCACAGCTCTTCTAAAAGAATCGATGAAAACGCAAAATATACAGGATTATATATGCGCATAAAAACTGTATTGATGGGCCTGAGGAACCCAACAAGGCATACTTTTTCAACATTAGCATTTAAATCGGATGCACGAAAATATGGGAGGACACACTTTGAAGCATTGGGAACACTTGAGGAGCAGGCTGCCATTAATCTTGGCTTTCGTTGACACCTTCCATTTGTATGAAACATTTATAACCCTCTTTGAACCGGAAAAGTTCATTGGAAACCCATAAGCGATTTTAACTGTGGCAACCACTAGACACCCATAGATTATCTATATGTAGAATCCTGTATATAGTACAATATTCGTGCCATAGCAAGAAAAAAGTAGTCCATCTTTTCAAGATATTTCCATTAAGACTGCAAATGTCTCTTGCGTCGCATGAATCTAGAAATGTGCTTCCATTCTGAATGAGATATTTTTTCTTAGGCTATCCAATCCATCTTGTATCGTATGTATTTAGTTAGTTAGTTAGTTTACTAAGGAAAACCCATGAAGGGGTATTCCGCCATAGGGATTTCGATGTCTGACGCAGGTATGCGGAAAACTAGTATCCATTTCAATGGATGTGTTCCAATTGCTCTAGTTAATAGAGATACTACATATCTTTTAGTTTGAAAAAAAGCAATAAATTTGCTAAAAGTAAGTTTCCCTTGGCATGCTATACAAATATTGCGGAGAATTGATTAAAAAATTGAAACCAGAAATCTAATGAATGAAGACCATTTGAAAGATACGTATGTGGTAAAAATTGAGAAGGAAATCAAATACTAATTTATTTTTTGTCTGATAATTTTACCATAAAAGGGGAAAAATTGTGCACTATTTTTTGCGCCCAAAAAGTACGTACTACAGAAAGTATAACCACCACTCAACTTGATACCGTTCCAAGAACATAAAGACATTTATAATCGTTGGAGTAACTCCGTTGGGTCCCTTACTCTTAGTTTTTCCAAGCCAACAGACCAAAACTTGTGACTTGTTATTATATTCTGTATTTTTATGCTCTAATATGAGCTATGGGAAGAGTTTCCTTCTCATTTCCTATAGCACACAACTACATCTGAGGATAAGCACAAACATTATGAGATACTAGAGTTTGGCCGAAAAAAACTAAAGCTATCACCCTAAAAAGAAATGTGAACACTTTTTCTAACTACAACTAACTACACTATTGAAAAATAAGATGGCAGTTTTAGTTTTCCCAAACAAACACAAATTCCTATATGAGTTATATTCAATGCTCTATTGTTGTTCACCACTTTGAATCCACATTTTTAATGATGGAAAACTCTTTCTTTTGCAACAGTCCAAAAAACATTTTCATGTTCGTTCAAATCCCATTAAATTCTAACTAAAGCACTTGTGCGAAAAAGTTGCAATTTAACGTCCCATTTCAGCAATCCAATACCGTCGGTTCACTTTTCAATAGTTATGACCAAATTCCAATTCTGTGCTCACACAAAGCCGAATAGATTGAATAATGTTGCATATTGCGACATACCTAGGTGAGAACAGACGTGAAAGTTGCTCACTATTGGGAAAAAATTCATCAAAATCTGTGGAAAAAATATTCAATATCTTAGCATTGGCAAGTACACATTCTATTCATCGGTAGATGGACTTGTGCACAACAAAGCGAGCATACACAGCTCGTAGCTATATACCAAAGTTGTCAATGGAGGGTCCAAAGTCGATAAAAGTGGGAAACGTGTCCCTGGACGGCATTTCTGGTTAAACTTTCTAAAGGAAAGTTTGACATGTTGCTCAAAGTTATGGGCTATAAGGGCCACGTTTCCCTGTCAGGACTTTTTCTCCGTGAGAAGACGAGGAAAACTGGATACACACAAAAATGATCATCCAAACGATTCAAAGAAAACTCAGGCCTATTGAATGAGAAATTGGAAATTCCATTCATCCGTGGGTACTAACTAGAGCTTGAGTTCTTTTTACATAGGGACACGAAAAAAAATACAAGTAAGTCATCTCCGAGTTAATAATAAAAGTACGTTTTGAAGGAGTCACCAACAAACAGATTGCGTTGCTAGTGTATACAAGGATTTAGTGAAAAAAGTCGCACTGGGTCGTAAAAGCACACTGTGAGAAAATGGAGTGCGCCAATCTACTGCAAAAAAGAATATAAGCTTTTTGATACAAGGAAAAAAGAGAGGCTTAGGAAACAAGTTGATTAAGCTGTATATAACACAAGAAATGTGAGCCCAGTTAGTTGGTTTTGGGTGAGGACCAAGTCAGATTAGGTTTACAAAGTTAGTTGGCTTTTGAAAATAAGAGTTGATTTTAACTATTTGCTTCTGTGGGGTTCAATGCATCAAGCAAGTTTTTTGCTGTGAGTAACGAAATTTTCGATACAATAGGTTGAAAATATGTAGTTTATTACATGCATAGATATTTTTAATGTATTTTCACAGATTTGCTGATCGATCAAAACAACATGGTGGTGTCAAGTGATTGAATAATTTGGCTCTGGCCTCGTGAGAATACTGCGGCAGAATTAACGGGTAATGTTTACCTAATCCAATCTCAGTTTCATGAATAATTTACAAATGGAATTTCTACACCGGTCTATGGAAATGAGTGTAAACCTGTTTTTAGGCTCTGTTGTGAATATTCTGGGTAAAAAATTGGCATGTTGAAAATTTGTGTCGAAAGAAGTAATTGTGACAAACTTACAAAGTTTGTAGATACATTTTAAGCCTGAAAAAGTTTCAAAATGTCTCAAATTTTGTCCAAAATGTACTTTTTTAATTTCAAGTGCAATCTAACTCTATACACCAATGAAAGTCAAGTGTAGAAACGCCATTTGTAAAAAGATACGCCTCCTTTGATTTGTAATAAAAACTGTACTCTTCTTGTTTCTACTGAACTGATTCCTGGCTTCAATTTTAAATTGCTCTGTAGGCACTCATTTTGCAGACAGAATATTGAACTTTTGTTTGCTTCCCGTTCATAAAGAAAGATCATCTGACAAACTCACAACACACGTGCACAGTCAGAAACGTTATATACAAGAATGGGCCCAAACATGCTGCATATTCCATTTCAATCTAGAATTCTCTCAAATACAAAAATCCACCAGCCAAAAAGTATCCTTCTTTCTTCATAGTAAATATAGCAAAGGAAACCTTATCCCACACTTTAAAAAAGCTCAAGTAAATTAAATTTTCAAACTTTTCCATGTGAAACATTACTTGCCCATCTGTGGATCACCCACAGCTTTCCTTTTTCTACTTAATAATTTAAGCTGGGCAAATCCAAACTGACAAGTTGAAATATATCAGCTGTCTGCCATAACCCCATTTCCTTTACTACGTACTATATAGCTGTACACTGGAGATTCGTGTGGATTCATTCACCTGAGATAGTAAAAGGTAGCCACCAAGACCACGAGGCCATCGGAGAATCACTCCACCACTACCGATGACTGATTGTTGTTTCCTTTCCCTTGGCCTTTTATTATAGCGTACGCATTACGTTTCACACACAACATCTTCTTGGATTGCGTGACTATTGCTCAACCTGTCACTCAAATCCACCGTATATGGCTGGTTGGTAAGTGACTCACTCACTACTGTGAATACGCAGTATGGCTATGATCTATGCAGAATGTAAATATTTATATTTTTCGTGCATCCATCATGCATGTAAAAAATCTTACAATGGATGCTTCAAAACTGTTGGCAGCCGATACACGTGGGATAACTTTAAGGCAATTGATTTTGCTTCCGATATGAGATTTTTATAAGATTAGCTAAAAAAATGCTCAAACTGACTGAATAATTTTGCTGACAGAATTTAAACCTTAGCCAACAGAGATTACTATACCATTGTTTGCAAAAGTGAGTAACTGCTTAGATATTACAGAAATCATAATTTTGCAATTTAGTCGGTATATTATTACAGTGAGACGAATACTTACACTTACGTAGCTATAAATATATAAAGTCAGTCAAAGCGTAGAAAATAGTGAGAGCGACGAGCTGACAACTAAATGGCAACTTAAGAAGCAAAGTAAATTTCACAAAGTGTTCTACTTTCTTCTTATAGTTAGTTTAGTTAGTAAGCAAGGAAGCCTTCATTCTGTTTTGTGCGTTCCGAGTCTATATAGACTGACACTATTGTAGTAACTAACTACTCTACTGGTAGGGGAATGTGTACCAAAATGAGCCACCCATAGGCAAACAAATGAGCAAGACTCGTCTCGCAAACTAACGAACTCAACTTGGAGATTCTCATGCTCCTCAGACACATGGAATTTGGGCGATTAGTGAAGAAGAAAATGAGACGAGATGATGATGAGATGGCTTGATGTGGCGAACAAAGGTTTACTTAAGTTGTGCTCCTTCATGTGCTTATTATTGTCATTGTTATTACCAAGGCAGGGAATGTGAATTTGGCGTAAAATTTAGACTATCTGGGATTTTTTTACTTAACCTTGTTAGGAAGGCAAAATACTTTCACTTGCAAAGTCAGTAAATTTGAAGGGTTTCTTCATTCAGTCTGTCCAAAATTTTGCAAGCTTACTCCATACTTATTTGCGTTTGAAATACTGTTCTGATGTTACTCATTGTGGCTTCGTGATTTTTTTCGGAAAATTTCTTAAAAGCTTTCACCAAGACTAGTGAATCCATTGGAGAGGTTAACTTGGACAGGACATTATTTTGGGCCACAAATGCAAACATAAACTCTAGTAGGAGTAGTAAGGTGGCTAAGCTTATATTCTCTTTGAGGTTGAAATGATTATGAGACACTTAAGACAAACGAGGGTGGCTTGTGTTAACAACACGAACACGAATAAGATATAGCCCAAAAGCGGATGTGCGAGTGTTCCGTGAACTATATAGTTAGTTAGTTGAATGTAGTATATAAGGGTGCAAGCATGCATGAGAGCCATTGAAATTTACAACATGAGTGAGCATTGGAAATGATGAGTTAGTTAAGCACCATTGATTCAGGTGCAACTCTTAAGTCACAAAATTCATATGACGACGGCACCTTTCATGTAGTATTGGGAAAAATGTACGTCATTTAGTTATTGTCAGGCTAAGTAAAAAGGAATACGTTGACAAACTGGAACGTTTAGAAAAATAAATTGCTTGCATTTTTTTACTCATACAAACTTTTTGACGGGTACTAATAGCTGTAATATTTTGCAAAAATGTACCATATAGATAAGATTACTTATGGGAACTTATTTGTGTCTGCTTTCTATGGATGCATGAAAGTCATGAATAGATAACTCATCTCAATTCTAAGTACAACTAACTGCATTCTTTCATGTGACATGTAATAGTGTCGTATTTAAATATGAAATAGAATAGGTAGCTTATTTGGCTGAAACAAGAAAACTTTGAGATTCTCAAATGTCGGGCAACTTTCTCCACTTTCTCTAAAATCCTTCTTCTATCTTAGTGAAAGTAATTTAAGCTTGACAATGTCGCTTTTAAACATGAGTATACTACATAATGCATAGAGTGAAGCGACTTTTTGTGTCAAGACTTTGATTAAATTATTCAGGCCTCCGATACGGCACAAATCAACACCTATGATTATTAATTCACAGCGTTTTCCATAGCTTCAGACAAAAGCCGAACTCAGTCAGCAAAATCTACAAAATCACCGCAGTGAAGGATTATAAATTCTCATTGCTTGCATTAGTTAGTAAGTATCCACTCGAACCAAATTATTAAGATAATGTAATGTATAGTCTGTCTTTTTTGCTGAACTCAGGAGCGTAAAATTCTAGTAGAGGGTATTAAAAGAACAACACTTTGACCAACTGACTGACTGTGAGTGGGCATTGCCACTAACTAACTATTATTAATTAACCAACTACCTAAAACTGGAAGAAAAGCCAAGTGTTGCCTTACGGACATGTTAAGGAGCTTTCTCTCAAATGGCATCCATCTCATCAGACAAGCCAGAGGAGGCTTGTTCAAACTCTTAATGAATCTGGTCCATTTGTTGAAACACGACCGTTTATTATAGTCTTCACTTTCCCAGCTGCAGATAAAATAAAGCTCACCAAGTTTATAGTGTGCACAAGAATTAAGTAGTTAGTTACTTGCTTGCAACCAACTCAAAGGGCTTAAAACGCAAACTAACTAACCAGAAGTGTATAATACGATAATATGAGTCTTGGCTGTAATAAATCCTAGGCCTAGCAAACTAACTAACTATAAGCGCATTATTTTTCACCCTACAGAAAAAAAAGAAACAATTCTTTCAAAAAAATTCATTCTATCTTCTTGATGACGTTCCAAAAAAAATCTGCCGCTGCGTTCTCTTCCAGCTTTGGAGATGAAAAAAATAGCTCACGCACTTTAATGTCTTTGACCTTTTAAGCTTGTGCACAAAACTCACGTACATTAATGCTAACTAAAGCTGCATACAAAAAGAGGATGATTTTACCCGGGGAAGGGAAACCGCCCATTTTGTATACGTAAATGGTAAATAGATGTTTGAAATGCAAACTTGGGACCCGTTCAGTGTTAAGGGAGTGCTTTTTATAGGAAATACATCATTCCTTTGTACATCAAAGAGCATAAATAAGGAAATAGGGGACGCCTTGCTGGAATTTTTGCCTTACTAGTAGCTAATGTAGATATACTTTGTTGAGAACATATTTGAAACGTGAGTTTTAATTATATTTTCCTTTGCTACATCTTTTTTTGGAAATTTTTAGTTTGCTCAGGCAGCCATTGATCAAAACCGAAACCGAAATGGACTTCCATAATACTGACTGAGTTTTTTACTTTGGTTATCATTTATTGAATGTTTTTAGCAATGTTAGACAACGGACGCCAAATAAGTTTGGATCCAAATTCTTCCATTTTTAATTTGAACATACCGTAGTTTATTTAAGCATGCTTGTGTTCATTACGCTATTAGATTCATGTACAGCTCCCAAAATTTTTAAAACACAAGAATCCTAGACTTTAACTGAATACATTTTTCGGCACGTGGTATAAACACCAAGAGACGATTTAAATTCACTCGTATAGTTTTTCTAATCTTTTAGTTAGTTAGTTAGAATAAGTT
>Ga0210040_10010725_pt1 | contig 10475 bp, 10 predicted proteins | sample CryGeyCG12114_NA_FD_185462 | JGI IMG/M metagenome (GOLD analysis project Ga0210040, IMG submission 185462) | Groundwater microbial communities from aquifer - Crystal Geyser CG19_WC_8/21/14_NA (SPAdes) (version 2) | ecosystem: Environmental > Aquatic > Deep subsurface > Groundwater | place: USA...
GTCACCGCCGCCGTAAGCGGCACTCTGAGAAAGATAAAACTCTTGTGAATGGCATATGCGAGCGCAAGTTGCGTCCACACACCTGTAAATCCATTAGCATACTATCCTCAGCCGAACCAGCAGATTGCAACATACTAGCATTACTTCCACGATTCGCCCGGTCCGCCTCGGCCAGGCCATGGTCGTCGATGTCTTCCTCGCTGTAGCTCTGCCCCTCCTCCAATATCCTTCTACCCTGCCCATCCACCTCTTCCGCCGGATTCTTCACCTTCCTATAGCTCTGATCCTCTTCCAGCATCCTCCTGCCCTGGTCATTGACATCTTTCAGCGGAGCTCTCACCATCCCCTCCACCGCTTTCTCGACCTTCTCGACGTCCTGCCCACCTTCTTCGCCTGCCGCCGCATCTACAGGCCACCTGATCCACTCCTTCGCCGTGGTGAGCACGATATGCTCCCAACGCGCGATGCGGTCCGTGCCCAACATTCTCACGGCCATAAAGCAAAAGGGAAAGTCGAGCGCCGACAGCAGGAAGTACACCCCTAGCGCCGACCAGCCGTATTCACGGGAGAGCTTCTTGAGGCGCTGGGAGAGGGACAGGTTCGCGTCGGCAGCGCCGGTCGAGGCGGTAGTGGAATCGAAGCGGCGCTGCGTCCGCGGGGCATTGCGAGGGAAACGGGCGTTGCGTAAAGGCTGCGTCGGGCGCGACGTGTGTATTGTCCGGTAGCTTGAGAAGGGTTTGGATGTTCTGGTTCGCAACGGTTGTGCTGATGTATGAGATGTTTCGCGCAAAATGTGCTTTGCAGGGCGCTGACGGAGAAGCTGGGCTAGAGACCTCTGTTGCAACAAGCGTAGCGATTCCATATTGCTAATACTAGGTAAGATGGATGGAGTATGTCGAAAAGTCTCTACTATGTTGTGTGTTTGGGAAACAGGTACGCGATCGCCTGCGCAGCGGTTGTAAAGTCCGCACAGAAATCCAAGATGCACGAGCGATGTCATTTCAAGTGCTCGGAGTATCCGGTTTCCGATCACCGCGTGAGCAGGATGGTCAGGGGTTACACATAAACATGTTATTGTAGACGAAGCCATGCTCGAAGCATACTTGCTGCACTCGAAGCTGTTGGCCAGCAATTCAGGATCCTACCTAGGTATTCAAGCACCCGAACACGGCTGCTCTCCTGAGCCGATTTGCTGCACCTTTAGTGTGTTAGGCCAAATGCCTTCAATTTACAAACATTATGCCATTGAAGCCATGCAGCACCCAATTTCCTAATCTAAAATGGACTCAGCGCGCATGTAGTGGCGGTCGCCCTCGACCTCTCTTTGCAGGGGCAGGTTTTAAACCCGCAGGACGGTTGGCATTGACAGCCATCCATGCAGAACCAGTCGGGGCGGAGACTCTCGGTCTAGTTGATTCATCTTCTGAGCTATCGCTGTCAGCCCATGCTGATGCACTGACTTTCTTCGCCGAGAGTGCTTTGGGAGGTTCTTTGGTAGCTTGCGGCGTTGGACGATCCATCTGGGGCAGGCTTTGCCTGACTTGAGCAGGCTTCGCAGCTGGAGGTATCGAAGCAACTTTGGGGACCGTGACAGCCTGTGCCTTTACTGGTAACACTTCCTCCACTTCCTCCTCTGACCAAGCATCGTCAAGGCTTGCACTGTCATCCTCCACCCACTCGATGGCCGCCATCTTCGCTCTGCGATTCGCTTGAGCTTCAGCAACTATCTTAGCAGGAGGTCCCGAGGTACCATTACTCGATGCTGTAGAAGGCCTAGAAGACTCAAGAGGGCTTGGCGCGCTAAATGGTAGACCTTTCCTGACACTTTCAACTCGTAGGTCATGACGAGCACCATTCGTGGTCTCGGACTCTGCTGACAGAGTGGCAGGGGTAGGATGAGTACGTGCAGTATTGTCTGGAGATTGCATCGATCTCCCTTTGACAAAGGAAGAGAGCTCAGGCAATGACGCGGCCTCTGACTCCGAATCTAAGTCGATGGTTGCCTGCTCCATCGTAGCGAGCTTTGTCCTTGCAGGTCGTTCTGCTACTGTCTCGTTGAATTCTTCCTCGTCCGAAGGGTCTTCGTAAGTGACCGCCTGCATTCTTGTTGCTCTACGCGTGATGTCCGCATCAGGAGGTGGCCTTGGTGCACCGTCTCCTATAGCTTTCCTCCTGTCTCGATATCTCCCAGGGGTGAATTCGTCGTCCTTTTCTACCACAACATGTTCGTTTCGAAGTTTCTGCTGCACTGGTAGCACCTCCGGTCCCTGATGGTTAGCATTCAATGCCTGCAAATCTGACCCTACGACAGGCGCCGGAACCGTCGGTGCCCCATTGAGAGCTTGTTGAGCAATTTTGGCCATCTCGTTCATTTCTAACAGTTTCTCTTTGCCCAATCGCAATTTGACAATGAGTGATCGCCGTATTTTCGGTTTGCTGGTATTGGCTTTCTTGTGCTGATAGGGCTTGTCACCCTCATCGATCCTTATGCGCTTGCGTTTTCGGTTAACCATCTCGATTTCGCCGGGACTATCCGGCATGGCGGGCTCGTACCCAGGAGGTAGGACAGTGTCCTGAGTTTCGACCTGAACAGGGGCCACAAAACTCATGTCATGGTCAGGATAATCGTAAGTGATTGCGTCCGTTATGTCGTACGCATGCTCTGTATCCCGGATGATGCCTCCTTCTGGTACAACGTCTTGCGGCGCCATTGGACCTCTAGGGACCAAAGCATTCACCCTTGCCGTTTCCGGGTTTTCGTCATAGTCGTCCTCGTTTTCGATCGACTCAGTCCCATTTGTTATACCAAGGGCGGCCAATGCTGGATCGATAGGAATGCCTGGATCCACGTTGATGCCCTCATGCTGAGCCAGGCGGAGCAAACTATCCTCAATGACATCGTCCTGGTTGGCTCCATCTGCAACATAATCGTCGCCAAGTTCTGGGTCTTGTGCTTTTGCGGCATCGGCTTCCCTCCTTCGCTTCGTGAGGCGGCGTGTATCACCTTCGTTGTCATCACCAGCTTTCTGAATCCAGCTGATATTCGAGAAGCTGAAATCAACGAGGCTCTCCACGGAGCGGAAATCTGCAATTACTTTGGTGTTATGCCCCAGCATTGTGCCTTGTGGTGTGTATGGCTTATAGCCAGGCTTGTGTCGGCAATTTCGACATCCGCAAATATTTTGGCAGCTTGGACAAGTCCACTTCGGGTCTGCCATGATGTCTTGAGGCATCATATCGTACGCACGGAAGAGGATGCCATAGCACCAATTCTTGTCGCATGTAGAACATTGTGCCTGCTTCCATTTTGGCTCCCAGTGACAATCAACATGACATCGACCATGCTCGCGTGTGAACTTTTCGGACCTGCGCACCTTTTTCTTCTTCTTCTTGATCTTTCCATTGTCGTCAACTTCAATTTCTTCCTCCCGCTCGACTCCTTCCACAGCTGGAGGAGGCTTCCTGGTGTCTCGAAAAGGTCGCTTAATCAATTCGAGCTGACATATCTGCGCCAATGTTCTCCTTCCATTCAATCTTCCGAGTTCCGATTTGATAGTCCTTGGAGACTTCTCAGTCACTTGACCCTCGCTTTGTAGGATTTGATGGCGCCATCGGTCATGATTTTGTATCAACTCGCCCCAGGGGAATTGTTCGACCCACTTGAGTTTGGATATACATGCACAGCTACGACCCATTGCATAGCATTCCATGCATATGTCATAGGTGTCCTTTTCGCCACCTGCTAGATCGTTGACACATGAAGGACATGTCAAGAAGCGGTTGAAGATGTTGCATCGGCAATAGGAGCAGGTGATGTTGCTGTCAAAGGGTTCCAACTCGATCTTCCTCTCATCCTGACGTGGGAAGAAGCTTTCAGGCACAAGGATCTGTTTGAACAACGCATGAAGCCTTCGGAAGTCTTTCTCAACCTGCCGTACTTTGGCATCAGGAAACTGCTCTCTGTGCCGTGGTCCCACCTTCTGACGGATCTTCTCCACAGTGCGAAGATGCTTAGAATATTTCTGCAGAGTGTAATAGATCATGGCCTTGTTCTTGTACTGTTCATCGCGGCATACCATTCGCGCTCGTGGAAGTGCCTCGTTCATTGCCATTTCAAGCGTTTCGACCGTCGTCCTATTCCATGCAACCTTCATTGTGCGAGTTCCGCGGTTCCATACCTGATGAGGTGCGAGTGGAGGAATAAGGATGAAATCGCCAGGTTTCTGCTCCACCACATAGGTCTTGAATGGTGCATTTTTCCATGCGTTGATTTGTGCGAAGTGGTTCTCAATCTCAATGTCATGGCCAAGCTTCGACAACCAATATTCGGAGACAACCTCGCGCTCCTTGCTTTCGGTCATAAACCATATTGAAGATCCAGGCTTCGTAGGTTTGCCGTCTTCGAAGGCGCCTGTAGAAGCTTCAACCATGATGTTCTGACCCAGACTGGCGCACATTTCTCGATGTGCAGGAGTGTATGTTCCTTCGTGACCGATGTAGCACATCAAGTTCTCTGCGCGCATTTCTTTTGGCAGGCTAGACATCAGATCGCCTGCTTGGGCGATACCGCGTCCTTTGCGGAGCCCTAAGCCGTTTGGATCTGGTTCATCCATTGCGCCTAGGCCACCGACGTCTCCAGTCGACTCGTTCAGGTAGAACAGGCCTGGTGGAATATGGTCCGCGAGCTTGTCGTGCCATATCTGAGGACAGTCGATGTCTTTGAGATACATTCTCTGTCGTCCAGCATCTTTGTAGTTCTTATCCGTCCATTGATTGGTAAGGAGCGCCATGTTGTTCAGGTAATGGCCGATAGACAATGGAACGTTGGTCTTCTTTGTGAGGTCTCGTGCACCCTCGACTAGATGATTGTTAGTCCGTTGATGTTATCTCAGACGCGGCTGACTCACCTTTCGAGCCACAATTATCTCGCAGCCACTGAAGCGCAAAAGTCCACCTATCCAGCCGTCCTTCATAGCCTTCGATGACAAGAGGCTTGCCGCCCATTATGACATGCAGAAGTACCAGCTTTTCGAAGTTTTCCAGGCCTTGGTGATCAATCATATCAACATGTATCCTCACCACCCACTCAAAGTTCGGCTGCGACTCCACAAGACCTTTGAGATCGAAGTCTGGCGATATCGGCTCAAAGGCCGCGCAGGGCCTGGTGGAAGGCATGTTTTAGAATGCCGCCCATTGAACTCAGAGACGTTCTAAATTGCTCTTGAAGCCTACTTGCGTCCTGGTAGTGGTACTCGGAACGGCATCGCTCATCGCGAGACAGCAAAGTATTCGCTGTGGCGGAGATGACGGCTAAGTGTGCTGAAGAAGTTGCAACCGTTTGCGCGCAAACACATGTGGAATTGCGCTTACAGTACGTGCTGAAGGGACAGCTCGTAACTGCAAGACAATCACCACTGGCAGAAAAGGTGGAGGAAGCAGTCCGAGTCGCGCTCCGCGTCCGCAGATCACTTGGAGTTCAAGAGCCGGGTCTCACTAGTGCCTAATGAGGTATAGTCTTGTATAGGATCAAACGAATTCTTGATGAGGAGGGCTTGTTCACTTATCTCCGCGATCCGGATAGCGGAGATCCGGAACTTCAAGAACTACTGCGTGCATTGCCGAAACACAATAGGGGGATCTTCGAATGTCTCAAGACTCAGTCCGTGCTAAGTCCTGATTGCCGAGTGTTATTATTTTCTCAACCAAGCAACAAGCTTCATAACCAGCACTCGATATTGTGGACCGTTACAGACGAGATACATCACAGAGGGACATGATGGGGCCTGGAAACATGGTACAGAATTCAATACGACTCTCTCAATCAAGACTTAGGTCGAGGATACCCTGCATTTGTCTGGCGTCCACCTTGAGCTTTAACAACAGTCTACTTCGATTTCAGCCTTCGCCCAGAGCCAGAATTGTGCCTAGTCATATCACCACCGTCACAACGAGATATATCTCGACCTTACAGCAGGCCGCCTTGAACACGCCTCGTTCTCAAGCATCATTACCCACTACCTATATTCCACCTCAGTATGGTCTGATATCGAAACTTCCTTCGTCATGGATACCATATGCAGAACTCATGCGACTTGACAAGCCAGTCGGCACATACTACCTCTTCTTCCCATGCCTGTTTTCGACACTTCTTGCGGCGCCACTTGCGATGCCTATGGCGACACCCTTCGAAGTCATCTCCACTTCGGCTCTCTTCTTCTCCGGTGCTCTCATCATGAGAGGTGCAGGATGTACTATCAATGATCTGTGGGACCGAAATCTCGACCCTTTGGTTGAGCGAACTAGACTCCGCCCGCTAGCAAGGAAGGCCATCACCGTAGAGAATGCCATCACTTTTCTCGGATGTCAGCTTATGGCTGGATTGTGGGTCTTGTTGCAGTTCCCCATGGCATGTTTGCTTTATGGAGTACCAAGCTTGTTCCTCGTGGGCACATATCCTCTTGCAAAAAGGGTGACATACTACCCACAATTTGTGCTAGGCTTGACATTCTCGTGGGGCGCGATAATGGGCTTCCCAGCACTTGGCATCGATATGCTATCCGACCCTTCCGCTATAGCCGCTGCCGCAGCTCTGTATTCCAGCTGCGTGGCTTGGACGGTGAACTATGATATGATTTATGCTCACATGGACATCAAAGATGATGTCAACGCTGGCATCAAATCAATAGCCCGAGCGCATGAACACAATACCAAAGCAGTCTTGAGTGGACTCTCGGTGGCTCAGATCGGCTTGCTGGCCACGGCTGGATATCTTTCGGGTGCGGGGCCGGTGTTCTTCCTCGGAAGTTGTGTGGGTGGTGCTGCCACACTTGCTACCATGATATGGCGTGTTCGTCTCAAGGACGTGAAAAATTGCTGGTGGTGGTTCCGAAATGGCGCCTGGATTACTGGTGGTGCAATTTCGGCTGGCTTGTTTGGCGATTATATGTGGCGTCGTACTCGGGAAGAAACGAGCAGCAGCATGAGGACTGTTCTCGCATAGCTCAACCATTTGTACCATCAGCACGTGTACCATTAGTCTCCCCTTCTGCTCGGAGAACAAGATTTTTTTCCACATGTCCAATAATCTCCTTCCAGTTCATCATAGCACCATCTCCAACATCACCACAAGCGAGCTCTTTCTCCATCGGCCGCAGCACTCTAACCCATCCTTCCACGTCTCCGTCCTCACTCGTTCCCCAGTCCTGCTCCAGCACTTTGATCTGCTTCTTCGTGATCGGATGATGCCACATCGCGGTATTCATTGCAGGCGCCACGAATATGAACTTCTTCCGGCCATCGATCAAGCCCGTGGTGTCCCACGCTCTGATCACACTCAGAAGTAGACCGTCACTGATCCCATTGACCATCTTCGCTAGACTGTTAGCAGACAGTGGAGCCACGAGCAAGACATGAGCCCATCGCCTCAATTCAATGTGTAGAATTTTGTCGCCCCTGACCCAAGGCTTGGACCATTCGTCAGCGTCATGATATATTCCATCTACGTTCGGAAGATTCAACAATGACTCTAGAATCGGCTGCTCTTGAGTCTGTCCACGCAAGAACTCCTCTGCAGACTGTGTCAAGACTATGCGAACGGAGACATTGGTATGGATGGAAAGTGCCTCGGCTATCAAAGGGATCTTGATGGTTGCGACGGAGCCGCTCGCTGCCAGAAGGATATGGTGCTTCCCATCGTTAACATAAGCTGCGGCGGAAAACCGCTCGTTTACACCGGCAGATGCCATTGAATAAGCAGGTAGCTGATTTGAACATACGACTTGGATATGCCACGAGAAGTTGTCCTTAGACATGGAATTGTAGACCACGAAGTCGGGTTTGTAATCCGAGGTGCGTTTAGAGAAGCACGAGATCGACGCTTTGAAATGTCAACAAATTGACATCATCTTCTTCCCCAAAAGTCCGAGCAGTCCTGCAAGTTGAGAGAGCCGCAACGATCAGTCTTTCAAATTACACACCAACAGCTATCGCCATCATGTTCTCCAGAACCTTTCGCGCTCCCGTAAGTCGTCCAGCTGTAGCCGGGGATATTTGCTGACTGAGCAGGCATTTCGCGGCGCATTCGCTGCCCTTTCACCTTCCGCCACATCCAGCACCCTCCTCCCACGGGTGTCGCAGTCGCTCTTACAGACACGGCTGCTATCACAAGAGGTCCGCACAGCAATTGACAAGGCCGTCGCCTCCGCACCTGTCGTGCTGTTCATGAAAGGCACACCAGAGACACCCCAATGCGGCTTCTCACGAACATCGATCCAGATCCTTGGTATACAGGGCGTAGATCCATCCAAGTTCACAGCTTTCAATGTCCTGGAAGACGAGGAACTACGATCGGGCATTAAGGAGTACTCGGACTGGCCTACGATTCCCCAGCTATACGTCAACAACGAGTTTGTCGGAGGTTGCGACATCCTGGTCAACATGCACAAGGACGGGAGTCTGGCAGATCTGCTCGCGGAGAAGAAGCTTATCGTGGAGGAGGACGATCACGAAGGCGAGGTTGCTGAAGCGGTCAGAGAGACCACGGAGCAAAGTACGGGTGCAAGGTCGAAGGATGCGAAGAACGAAAGCTCTTGAAGCCAGTGCGTTTCTCGTTTAGCGCTTCGCCATGGCTTGTATTCATCGTATGTACGAAAAGTTGCAAAGACCTTTTCCCAGTCCCAACGCCCGCTATGCCAGTGACGCTCACAAGTAACAATCAGCACTACTCGTGCTGCTCCTCCACAACAACACCCCACTCATGCTTCGTCCTGCCATACATAATGTCCTGCAACCATCCTTTAATCGCCATTGCGTACTTGGCCTCTACCCCCTTGCCCAATGGCAACACAACATCCACGCCCCTGAAGTGGATGTCGCTGCACGGAGCGATAAAGAACGCCGTGCCTGATCCAAATCCCTCAATCAACCTTTCCTCTTTATCTGCTTGCATGATCTCCTCCATCGTGAACTTCCTCTCCACGACGTTCACGTCCGGCAGCTTCTCTCTGACAATGTCAATCACACTTGCCCTGGTCACTCCCTCCAAAATGACACCATCTTCCAGAGGAGCGGTTACCATCTCCAAGCCTCCCTCCTTGGTCTTCCACAGCACGAAGAAATTGCTTCCTCCGGCTTCAGTCACGAAGCACTCTTCGCCAAAGAGCCAGAGGATCTGGTTGTATCCCCTGTCTCTCGCCTCCGCCTGTGCCACCAAACTCGGTCCGTAGTTCGCGCCAACCTTGGCGTTGCCGAACCCGCCCGGCCACGCGCGAATCATATCGTGCTTGCTGGCCAGCAGCTTCATCCCGGCGGCGCCCTTTGCTTCTGCTCCCATCCCGGTTCCACCTGTCGCTGGCACGGCTTTAGGATCACCCAACGGCGGGAAGCACACTCCGATAATGTACATGAGCGCTTCCTTGGGCTTCTGGATGCCCAACGCGGGGCTCGTGCCGATTATGGTGGGACGGAGGTACAAGAAATCACCGTTGTGAGGCAGCCACCTGGGGGCATCGTAGCCGACGAACTGCTTGAGGAGTTCCAGAAACTCGGACGGAGGAAATCCCGGGAGCGAAATGCGTGTGGCGGACCTGAGGAAACGAGTAGCGTTTCGGTCGGGTCGGAAGAGGCGGACGCGTCCGTCGTCGCCACGGTACGCCTTTAGCCCTTCAAAGCACTCGGTCGCGTAGTGCAGGACGGAGGCAGTGGGCATGATGGATAGAGCGCCGTAGGGTTTGATCTCAGGGGCTTCCCAGCCGGCTGACTCGGTCCAACGACATGTGAGCATGTGATCTGTTGCGACGGACTGGGACCACACTTCAGGGGAGTCGGGGGCAGGAACGGCTTTGGGTGAAGTGATGCGGGTGCTGGTGAGCTTGGAGGCATCAAGGTCAGTGATCGTTGGAGAGTCATTTGAGATGGTTTGAGTGAGGATGGCTTTCTGGCCGGCTTTGGTCAACGCGGCGCCGGAGGTTGGTGATGGAGGAGAGATGGGTGAGTCTGCTGCAGGTGCCATGGTTGGCAGGTGCTAGATGTGGTCACTGGTTGAGGGAATAGTATACGAGGTCTGTAGTGAAGTATGGCAGGATGCTGGTCTGTTTGGTATGTAATGAGAGCTTTTGTATATGGACATGGTTTGTGAGTCACTAGTTTATATATTCTCTTCTACCTCCCTTCCAAAGTGGGTCTGCAAGCAATTTCTTCAACCCTTGAACCAAAAGCTGGATGATGGATACTTAGACAACAGCGGGCCGAGAGTAGCGCGTGTTATTTGATGCACCGGAAGATGGACAGGATAACGCGTGATTGGACTGGACAAAAGACGAAGCGCGGGGATCATCAGATCGAAAAATTCAGACCTGCAAGGCTAGAGACTAGAGTACGCCTTTGGCCTTACATGACCTTGGCCCTTGATAGCAGCAGCCTGTGTCACAGTTGGGGATGGCACCGTGACTGCTCCCGCTGCTCAAAAGGACGGAACA
>Ga0210040_10010726_pt1 | contig 10474 bp, 10 predicted proteins | sample CryGeyCG12114_NA_FD_185462 | JGI IMG/M metagenome (GOLD analysis project Ga0210040, IMG submission 185462) | Groundwater microbial communities from aquifer - Crystal Geyser CG19_WC_8/21/14_NA (SPAdes) (version 2) | ecosystem: Environmental > Aquatic > Deep subsurface > Groundwater | place: USA...
GCACGACCGCCGCTCTCCTGCCCCGGGCAGCTCTGTGCCCGGGGTTCTGGCCCGGCCGTTGTCGGAGCCGATCGCCGCGCTGCTGCGTGACGGTGACACCCGTGGCCGCTACTTCTCCCGCTCCGAGGCGGTGATGGCGACTGCGCTGGCGGCTGCCAGCGCCGGCTGGACGGAGACCGCCTGGCGCGACGTTCTGGACGCCAGCGCCCTGTCGGACTGGGCCGCGCAGCAGCGGCGCAAGGGCGGAGGCCTGCGCTCCCGCAACCCCGCCGACGTCGACCACCGCCTGACCACCACCTGGCGAGCCGCCACCCGTCGCGCCGCCGCCCGCCCGCCGGTTGCCGACGCCCCGTCAGTGCGCGCCGAGCTCGCCGCGCTGCTCGCCGCCGCCGACCACAACCCCGGCCTGTGGGCCGGCGCCGCTGGCGTCACCGACCGGGCCGTGCTCGGCGCGCTCGTCGACGTCGCCCTCTCCGCCTGCACCGTCACGCCGTCCGCGTCGACCCGGCAGCTGTCCGAGGCTGCCAACATCAGCCACAGCACCGCCGCGGTCAGCCTCGAGCGGCTGCGCACCCGCGGGTGGCTGCGGCTCGAGCAGCGCGCTGCCGGCACCCTGGCCACCACCTGGCGGTTGATCCGGCCCGACCACGTGCAGGACCCGCCAGCGCACGTCGACGAGGTCCTGGAGGCGCTGCCACCCCGCTCCTTGACCCCGGCCGGGGGCAGCGCCCGCGCCCACGACGCGTTCACCCACACCACCCACGGTGGCCTCGGCCGGGTCGCCGCCCGGCTGTTCGACGCGCTCGACGACGGCGCCCACGGCGGCTTGAGCGTCCGCCAGCTTGCCGCCCTCACCGGCCTGCATCCCCGCACCGTTCTGCGGCACCTGGTCGCGCTGCAGGCCGTCGACCTGGCCACTGCGGGCGGCGGCGGCCGCACCTGGGCCCGCAGCCTGTCCGCCGGCAACGTGCACCGGCTGCCGGCCACGCTGGATGCCGCCGCCGCCGTGCTGGGCAGCACCGGCACCACCGCCCGTCGCGCCGCCCGGCACGCCGCGCAACGCGAGGCGTTCACCGCCTACTGGACTGACTTCAGTGCCCGCCGCGGCTGGGCCGTGCAACGTGGCCTCTACCGGCCCGACCAGCCAGCCCTCCCGCTGCCCCTGGCGGCCTGACCCCTCCCCCACCACACCGACCGGCCAGCAGGAACTCCGGGCTGTGCAGGACCGCTCCCAGACGGGCCGCCGTGCCCCGCCGACCCGAAATGGGTTCTCCACCGGCTCCCTACGGCTCTGATGCCCACCGCAGTTGACTACTACCGCTCCCCTCGCGGTGTCGGCACCACACGACAAGTGCCCCAGCAAGGCCTGGCCGCGGCTTGCGACCCTGATTCGCGACTAAACCGGGCACTAGCCTCACGCCGGATCTCAGACTCCTAGTGCTCGGGCTGGTCCAGCCACGCTGTCACCGTGGGTGACCCTTCGCCTGGCGGAGCTGGGAGAAGACGGGTTGAAGGGTGGGTGCTCCCCGGAGCGTTCTCCGGTCTTCTCACCACTGACGGTCGTGCGGTGTGGCCGGCGCCTACCGCTGCTCCGAGAACCTGGGGGACGACGGTGGCGTGCATGCTCTCGGGCGCGAGGAGCCGTTCTGTCAAGCAGGGTGGGGTACTGACTTCAACGCTGCTGTGTCGAGTGCTGGTGCAGCTCGAGCGTGCTAGGTCGGCCTCAGCCGCAGGAGGCATGCGCTCCACGATGGTCGAGCCATGGTGCCGCGATGTGAAATGGGGTGTGAAGCAGACTGTGCAGGGCGTACTTTGGTACCTCGCGGTGGTGCAAGGAGGCGACGGTGACGGTGAGTCCGGCTCGACCTGATTTGGCGGCGTATGCCGCGGCGACGCGGCTCGAGCCGGCGGTGCTGGTCAAGGAGTTACGCGAGCTTCTCGGTGCCCGGTTGGTCGCCTACCTCGGCGGGGTCAAGGAGACCCGAGCCGTGCGGCAGTGGGCAGAAGGCACCCGCCGCGTCGCGGCCGGCGAGGACCTCGCCCGGCTACGGCTGGCCTACCAGGCCGCGGTCCTGCTCTCCGAGCGCGACCACCCAAGCGTGGTCCAGGCCTGGTTCACCGGCCTGAACCCCACCCTGGAGGACCGCTCCCCCGCCCGCCTCCTGCGCGAGGTCGAGCTCGACATCGCCGGGCCGCAGGTGCTGGCCGCTGCCCGGCAGTTCGCGGCCGTTGGCTGACTCGGACAGCACCGATCCCAGCGTCGCGGCGGGGCTGGCCGAGACCTCCACTGCCTTCGGCCCCCTGGCCGGCGCCGACGCTGGCCGGCAGCGGGTGCATCGGGTCGGGTACGCCCCCGACCCGTGGGCCTGGACACCCTGGCAGTACGCCCACAACGGCCGGTTCCCCGGACGCTGGGACGACCCGAACGGGTTGTTCCGCACCCTGTACGTCGGGGACAGCCGGCTCAGCTGCTACCTGGAGGTCCTCGCCTGCTTCCGGTCGGACCCCGTGGTCGCGACAGCCCTCGACGACATCGTCGAGGACTCGGACGACGCTGAGGACCACCCGACCGCGACGCCCGGCGAGCTGTCGCCGGACTGGCTCACGCCCCGTCGGGTCGGCAGCGCCCGACTGTCCGGCTGGTATGCGGCGCCGGGTGCCCGCCAGTCCCTGCCGACCCTGCGCAGCCAGTTCCTGCGCGTGGCGCACGACCTCGGTGTTCCTGACGTGGACGCGGCCGCCATTCGGCTGGCCGAGCCCCGCGAGCTCACACAGCAGATGGCACGCTGGATCTACCAGCAGACCGGCCCCGAGGGACAGCCCATGGCGGGGGTCCGCTTCGCCTCCCGACACGGCGACGAACTCATCCTCTGGGCGCTGTTCGAGCGAGCCCACGACACCACCACGTCTCGAGAGCTCAGCAATACGACCACGGAACCACTCAACGTCGATGACCCTGAACTCCTCCAGGCGCTGCGCGCTCATAGACTTGCTTGGGGCACCTGAGGTCGTTGCCTCTCGAGGGGTCAGTACCAGGAGCCCTGCCATAAGTGATGACATAGGGCCCGGTGCGGGCGGCCCGAGCAAGGTGCCAACGAACGGCAACTCGAGCGTCAGCTCAGGTGCGCCTGCAGTAGTGCGACAACCACGGCAGTACGGGACGGTGCCCGCAGACGTTGGACCTGCTCGTCCAACCACAGCAACTGGTGTCCGTCCAACCTGATCTGCACCTGCACCCCCGGTTCCGTAACACGGCGGCGAGGGCGTGAGCGCACAGGCATCCCCGTCGCTCCCGGGGACGGACCGCCGTTTGCGAACACGGTCTCGAGTCCGTCCAGGTGTGCGGCCGCAGCCTCAACCAGCAGGTCGGCGTAGGTCAGCTCCCGTGACAGCCGTGTGCGCTTCAACCGGTCGAGCAGATCCACCGGCAGGTACACCGCCACGTTCCGCACCCGCTCCAGGTCCTGAGGAACCCCCGTCGCAGACGCGAGCGCAGCGTCAGGCACTCCCTCGGCCGGCCCGGTGAGCGGGTGCTCGTCCGTGTCCCGCCACTCCCCCTCGTCCACCGCCGGACTGTCGGCCTCGGGCGGCGAGACCGGAATCAGACTCGCCCGCGCCGGAGGTGTCGTCACCGCTGCCGGTCGTGGAGGGAGCAGCCCTTCGAGTCCAGCAGCGCGATCGGGGCCACCGCTCGCAGGTGAGAACGCGTCCGCCAGAGACCGACGAGTAGGACGCGCGCTCATGCTGAGAGCGCCTGCGACTCGAGCTCGGCGATGCGCGACATCACCTCGCGCGCAAGCGCCTCGTAGTCCTCCGCCAGGCCGGACGCGTCCCTGGTCAACAGGTCGTCGTCCGGACGACGACGAGCCCGCAGCGCCGCCAGCCGGCCCTTGCGGGCAGCCGTCGCTGCCGACTCCAGCTCGTGCACCAGTAGACCCTGCCGGCGCGCGTCCACCGCCGCCGACTCCAGGTGCCTCACCTGCGCCTCGAAGACCGGCGCCGAGCCGCCCAGCAGCTCGCTCACTGACTGGCGGGTCCCCTCCGCGAGCCGACGCGATCGGGAACCAACTCCGAACAAGCAGACCCCCAACAGCGCCAAGTCCGGGTTGCGCGCCCGAGCGGCTACGCAGCGCTCAGCCACTCGTTCCAGGCCGTCCAGGCTGCCTTCGTCCGGACGCGTCGGGATGACCACGTACGAGGCGACAGCAAGCGCAGCCTCCACCAGCAGGCGCTCCCCCGGTGGGGTGTCGACCAGAATCAGGTCGTACTCCCCCACGACCGGTGCTAGCGCCGTGAGTAACACGTCCGCCAGGTCCTTGCCGCCCCTACCGGACCGTGCGAACGCTATACCCAGCAGATCACCGACAGCGGGACCACCAGGAACCACGTCCAGACCCGGGCGGACGTCCTTGACGACGGGTACCGGCAGCCCGGCGATGAACGCCTGGAGCAGCTGCTCACCGTCCCCCGGTTCGTAGCCCAGGTCCCGGGCCAAGTTTCCCTGTTGGTCCAGGTCGACAGCCAGAACGCGATGTCCTGCAAGAGCGGCGAGGCCAGCAACGTTCGCCGTCAAGGACGTCTTCCCGACCCCGCCCTTGCCCTGGGCCACCACCACCACGCGCGCCAACGCCACCTCGAACACCTCCAGAGGCACTGTGCACCGCCGCCGCAGCAAGCTCGCGATGCGACACGCCCGGCCGTAGCGACGCCGCACGCGGGATCATCGCAAGGCCAACTGCAGCCTGCCGGCAACAGCTCCAACCTGCATCTCGCGTCGGGCTCGCGGGTGGCAGGCGACAACCGTGCGACTGGAACTGCCAGTAAAATGGCAACCAGCGGGCCAGGTCAATGCCTATCGACCGCGTGTGACAAGCAAGCACACGTGCGACGTACGTGCCATAACGCGTGCCACACGTGTTGCCACAGAATGCGGCCGAGGCTCACCCAAGCAGCGACTTTTGGCCCGCCCGGGTCCGCAAGGAGTCACCGTCCGCGCATACAGCGGCAGCGGGCGCGGGGGAGCGCCGTGCCTCGTCGTCGGGGTCGGGACCGGCCTGACCTACGCCTACGACTCCGCGTCCGTCGCGTCACGTGCTCGCCTGCAAGGCCGCTGAGTGCCTGAACCGCACCGTGCGCCTGCCGGAGTTCACCCCAACCAGCGCGACCCGCCGCCACGCGGGGGAGGACCTGTCGGTGCTGTGCAACGTGACCCGCCGAGCAGCGCCGCAACGTCCTGAGCAGTACCGGCGCGGACAGCCGCCCGGTCATCAGCGTCACGGTCGGCGCCGTCACCGTGGACGTGCACACCACCAGCGCCCTGCGCTCCTACCTCGCCGCATGGCGCAAGGCAGCGACCGTCACGGGGATGCTCGAGGACGCACGCGACGAGCAGTAGCAGCGCCGCGACGCGGCCCGGCCCGAGGGAGCCGGGCCGCTCTCGCGTGCGCTCGGTCCCCAACCAGCCCGGCTGTCCACAGGCAGCCCAGCGACCGACTGAGCCGACGGCCTGCGGCCGCACGCTCGATCACATGACACAGACCCCGCCGCCCACTGCCGCCCCCTCCGGCTTCGTCGTCCTGGACCTCGAACTCCCCGAGCGGCCGCCCCTTGGCCACGCCGGCGACCTCGACGCCGCCCTGGACGCCCTGGCAGGCGTCCAGGAGGAGTTCTACGACCAGCTCGACGCCAACGGCGAAGGCGGCTTCCGGGCCGAGCTCGCCCTGTCCATCGCGCCCGTCGACGCGACCGGCGCCGTCGGGCCGGCTGCTACTGGGCCATCATCAACGGCATGCGCCCGGCCGACCGATGACCGCTGACCACCAGGCCCACCGCGGCAGCGGCTGGGAGGCCATGCACCGCACCCTCGCCGCGGACGCCGCCGTCGCCGAGGCGCTGCTGTACGCCAGCGGCGGCCGCCGGCTGACCGTCGAGCACGGCCAGCCCCTCACCGACCAGGCCGGCGCACTCGTTCAGCAGCTCGTCGACGACGTCGAACAGGCCGCCGCCGGCGCCGGCTACCTCGGCGGCGGGACCGTCACCAGCCGCGGGGCGTCGATCACCTGGACCTTCCCGTCCACCGACGTGCCCGCGCGACGGCTCGTTCTCGCCGCCCGGTTGGCCGCGGACCGGCTCAACCCCGGCAGCTGGGTCATCACCGCCGACCAGCACCCGTAGGAGAGCGGGACGCGGAAGGCGGAGGGCCCGGAGGCCCCCCGCCTTCGCTGCTGCTCCCTACCCGACCCCCGACCGCGACGCCGATGGCCACAGCGAGGTTGACTGCACTGCTAGCGATCATGGCGGTACCGCCCATCAGGTGGGCAGCGAGTGCTGCGAGACCGAACACGGCGACGATCTGCGTGACGGGCTTGATCCACTTGTTGAGGCGTACGCGGCCGGGTGCACCAGCACCGGTCCGAGAACCGGTCGTCGGGAATCGAGTACAGAGCAGCAGCCAAACGGCACTACCGCGGCGGGCGGGGGGGCCAAACGCACCCGCTGGGTCGGCTCGCGCCGAGCCGTAGTTGCTGCGGAACGGACAGCAGTTCATGCCCGCGAGGCGCCGGACCTCGGCAGCGTGGCCGGGCGGACGCCGTGTTAGCTGTCGCCCTCGGCGGCGGCGGCGGCAGCGAGCTTTGTGGCCGCGTCTTCGATCGTCAGCTGCTCACCGGTGGTCAGGCCGGACCGCGCCGCGAGCAGTGGGCTCACGTCCCGCAGTAGCTCGAAGGTCGTGCCGTGAGCCACCGGGATCACGCGGTCGGTGGCGAGCAGCGCGGACAGCTCCTTGTCCGCGACCCCTTGGTTGGCCAGGCTCGTCAGCAGCGCCGGCGTGACCAGCACGATGCCGATGCGGGACATGGCCAGGCCCCTGTCGATCTCACGCAGGAGCGACTTGCCGAGCCCGACCTCGGTCTCGCTGAACCACACCGTGGCCTGGAGCGCGATCAGCCGGTCGTACAGCTCCCGGGCGGCGCCCGCCCGGTCGTCCCAGGCGTGGCAGAGGAACAGGTCGCGCCGCTCGGGGTGCCTCGCCGCCTGCACCTCGGCGTTGCGGGCCAATGGTTCGAACGTGCGCCACTCCGTCGCCGTGTACGACACGGACCCTCCACCGCGCAAACGACGCGACCCACCTCCGCCCGATGAGCCGCCAGTCGAGGAACCGCCGGCCGACGATCGGGCGCCCGCGCCGTACACCGTTACGCTGCCCTGGTACCGCGGAGTAGGGGTGTTGTAGGACGGGCGGTAGGAGGAGCGGCCGCGGCACGCGGGGCAGTTGGCCGCGCCACTCGACGTGCGGTGGCCTTCGCGGGGTGCGGTGCACTGAGGCATCGCACAAGGGTACGAGAGCCCACCGACAAAAGGGCAGCGCCAGGACGGCGTCGGGCAGGCCTGTGCCGGGGAGCGCTCTACCGGGTCGGCTGCCTCGTAGATGATCGTCTGTGCGACGAGCTGGTTGGTGAGCAACGAGCAGTAGTAGCTCGGCGGCGTCGCTAGCCGACCAAGATCACTGCCCGAAACCATTCGGCCGGCCCAGTCGGGCGGGTGGACCACCCTCGGCGCGGAGCGGGCCGGTGCGAGTCGAGCATCGACCGGAGTTCACCGGTGAGTGCCCGGTCCAGCCAGCGACTTCGACGACGACGCGCAGCGGCCGCGCTACGGGTGGCGGCCTTGGGCCGTGACCGCGTGCCGGTCCCTGCGGGTTGCCGCTACTTGCCGTTCGCGGGCGGCAGGCGCAGCGGTACCCGTCGCCGCGGTGTCAGCGGGACGCGGTCGGCCTGAGCCGTTGCGGGGCCGAGCAGGCGTCCGAGTTCGGCGGCTGCGGTGTCCGCGTCGAGCAGCGACGGCTTCGCCTCCAGCATGGCTGTCAGGGCCTGGCCGATCTGGTCAGGGGTGAGCGACTGCAGGTCCAGCGGGCCGTCGTGGCCCTCGATGCGGGCGTTGCGCAGGATCTCAAGCTGCTCGTCGCTCACCAGCCTCGCAGTGATCGCGGTGACGAAGCGGGCCCGGGCCTCGTCGCTGCTCATGCGGAACTTGTAGGCGTCGAGCGCGTCAGCTACTTCGGCGGGCTCCTCCGCCGCGAGAGCGGCGGGGGTCTCGACGGCGGCCGGGGCCTCGGCGGGCCGTGCGCGCCGGTCAGCCTTGCGCGACCTGGAATCTGCGAGGCTGTCCCACTTGGCCTTGAGGGCCGGGCGGGCGTGCTCGGCCCACCACCTCTCGACGTGCGGCTTCGCCTTCTCCGCGACCATCAGGGCGCCGAGGAGCAGCAGGTTGCCGATGAGCCGCTCCGCCTCGGTGGCCTCCCGGGACTGTGCCTCCTGCCTGTCGTCGATGTAGACGAAGACCGGCGACGGCTCTGCCGCGTCCCCGTCGGGCTCGAACAGCTCGGCGTGCCCGACCAACTCGTTCGTGCCGTCGGCGAACAGGTGGGCCCGGTACGCACCGCCGGTGTCCCTGGACACTCCGAGGTGCGTCCCCTCCGGGACCTCCACGTCGAACGTCTCCCTAGGCACCAGCGGCCCCCGTCAGGCAGGCGCGGCGGGTGTGCTTGTTGTTCGGCCCGGTCATGCTTCTCCTGCTGTCGACGTAGGCCGGATGCTGCCACGCCGATGCCCGGTCCGAGACCGCCGGCGCGGCTAGGGCGAGGAAGGCTGACGTGCGCCGTCTGTCACCTGATCGTGCCCTCCCCGGACGTGCGCAGGGGCCGATGGCTATGTTGAACTCGTGTCTACAAAGTCGACGATAGGGGCCACGTTGGACCTTCCCGAGTACGTCAGCGAGCACCTCGCCCGGAGCCCGCTGGTGCTGGCGGCTGCCCAGATCAACTTCGAGGAGGTCGGGCGGGAGGTCACCCACATGCAGGCCCGCTCGATCCAGAAGATCGTCGGCGGCGCGTGGACGCAGCTCATTGCCGCACCGCTGATCAGCACGACGCTGACGAACACCGGCGCGGTGAACGAGCCGGCCAGGCAGGCGTACCGCCTCGCGACGACCGACGGGACGTGGTCGGCGCTGATCAACCCGGACAGCGTGACGGTGGAGACGCGGGCGTACCCGGGCTGGGCGGACATGCGCGCCACCATCGTGGCGTTCGCGAAGGCCGTGGCCGACGTGTTCGACCCGTCGAGCGAGCTCCGCCTGGGGCTGCGGTACGTCGACCAGGTGCCGCTGCCCGAGGGCCACGACGACTGGGCCGGGCTGATCCCGGAGCGCATCCTGGGCATCGCGAACGACCCGCACCTGGGCTCCGGCGTGCTCGCGTCCGACCAGCGGGTGCTCCTGCAGGTCGCGCCGGACGCCCGCTGCGTGATGCGGCACGGGCTGCTCGCGGACGAGGCCGGGGTGTTCGGGCGGGTCTACCTGCTCGACTACGACATCTTCCGCGAGAACGCCGGGTCGTTCTCGGCCGCCGCGGTCGCCGAAGGGGCCGATGCCCTCCACTCGTTCGTCGGCGGGCTGTTCAAGGCGTCGATCATGCCCGAGCTCCACCAGATGCTGAGAGGGTGACCCGATGCTGACCCGCACGCGCCTGGTCGTGTCCCCCGAGCCCGACCCGCTTTCCGCGATTACGGTCCGGACGGCCTCGTGGCTGTTCCCGCCGGTCGAGCTACTCCTCGACCGGATCGACGACGTCCTCGACGCGCACGGCGCGGCAACGACGGCGGACCTGCTCGCCCTCGCGAGGCAGCACCGGACCCGCCTGCAGAACGAGCCGGAGCCGCTCATGGTCCCGGCCGGCAAGCCCGCGCGGCCGGCGGCCCCCGCCGACGGCCCCCGCGAGGTCCCCGGCGCCGCGGCGCACCTCGACCGGTGCCTGGACGACCTGCAGCGGTGGCTCGGGACGGGGCTGGCGGAGGTCTGCGGAGCCGCGGGCTTCAACCGCGCCACCGTCTACGCGTGGCGCAGGCGCGGGAGCAACCCGCGCCCCGGCACCGTCAGCAGCGTCCTGCGGCTGCACGGCCTCGTCGCGTCCGCCGTCGCCGCGGCCGGCGAGGGACGGGCGAAGGAGTGGTTCCACGCCGGGAGCCCGTCCCCGCTGGAGCGGCTGACTGCGGCCGCCAGCGACCCCGCATCGTTGACGGCCGTCGGCCGGGACCTGCGGCGCGCGCTCACCGGCCCGCCGCTGCCGCCGCCGAACCCCCTGCTCGGGATCACGCTCGACGACTCCCCGGCCCGGCCCCTGGCATGACCGACGACCGCGAGGAGCCCCCGGTGACGGCGCGGGCCGCCGAGCCGGCCCGGAAGGTGCTGGGCGCCGTCGTCCGCAGGGAGGCGCGCCGGGTGCGGTCGGCCGTGACGGCCGCCGACGCGTTGTCCGGCACCGAGCGCACCGAGGCCCTGCACGCGGTCCGCAGGGTCGCGCGGCGCGCGCGGCTCGCCGCGCGCGTGGCGGCTCCCGTCGCAGGGGAGCGCGCCGAGAACGTGGCCCGGGCGGCGAAGCGGACCCAGCGGATGCTGGGCGCGGTGCAGGACCTCGTGG
>Ga0210040_10010727_pt1 | contig 10474 bp, 5 predicted proteins | sample CryGeyCG12114_NA_FD_185462 | JGI IMG/M metagenome (GOLD analysis project Ga0210040, IMG submission 185462) | Groundwater microbial communities from aquifer - Crystal Geyser CG19_WC_8/21/14_NA (SPAdes) (version 2) | ecosystem: Environmental > Aquatic > Deep subsurface > Groundwater | place: USA...
AGAATGGGAAGAACAGAGAAGGAGAGTAGTAGGTCACGCGGCTTGGTGATAATGAATCTGGCGGGGTAGGTCGTTCGCGAGCATGTAGTTGGCTGTCGGGGTGGCTATCGAACATTTCGTAGTGGAAAGAAATAGTTCAATCGACAATAAAGGTACCAAACATGAGACGTGCTCAATGTCAGAGAACGAAAGCCGTGGCAAGAACTCAGCATTTCCAACGCGCAAATCCGTAGAACTGAACTTTGTGGTTATGAAAAGCGCTGCAACGGTATGAAAGGCAATTTCGTCTGCACCAGATCAACAATCTGTGTATCTGCTGCATACCTACCTACCAGGTACCTACCAAGGTACGTGGAGGGCTGTGTCACTCAACGACGAGGCTGGGAGGACAAGGCTGCCTGCTGCGTAGGTGCCAAGCACAGCGCGTCTCAGCTTGGAGCTGTTCGGGGTCCTTTTTCGCGGAGACACTACTGAACTGATTAATTGCCTTCATCTCGCACCTCGCAATTGGTACCTACTTATCGTTTACCGCAACTTCCCATCGCAAAAGACTCTACACTTGTCTTTCGCCGTTGCCTTACGTCTTTGTAATAATACTTAATCCGACCTACACTGTTTGCACTTGCGCGACCATCCAGCCGGCCTACCTGCGCCTTCCTCTCGACCAGCAGCTCTTACTCGCACTCCACTGACTTATTCATGGCTTCTGTAAGTGGGCGCATTCAGTTCCATCTGAGGCCTTCAGAAAAGTCTTGTCATTCCTGTACTTCCATCGCCCTTGACGATGTTCAATGAGCCTTTGATCGTCGGGCCACGAACCATGTTCATGCATATGGTGTCGAAGAACTTGCTGACTCGTGACGCACGACAGCCTAGACCCCAATCCACCAACCCTGGCAACCTACCAAATGGTACGCCCTCAGGACCTACGTCTGGTGCTCAGCCACTCCTCCCGAACAACGGCCGCATAATCCAGCAAGGCTCTGTGCGAGTGCTTTGCATCGCAGATGTTCGAGGCAACCTTAGATCACTGAACGATCTTGCCAAACAAGCAAATGCGAACTACATCCTTCACACAGGTGACTTTGGCTTCTATGATTCCCAATCGCTAGAGCGTATAGCAGATAAGTGAGTCAGGCAGTATGAATTCCCCACAATTGTATGGCTGACCCTTGTCAGGACCCTCAAACACGTTGCTCAATACTCTCCCTTAATCAGCGAGAATGTCAAGCGTCAAATTGTGCAGCCAGCCCAGTCTAGACCGACCAAGCAGCTGTTTTCACCCGAGCAACTCCCGCTTTCTGAACTACCACTCCTTCTAAGCCAACAATTCACCTTGGACGTGCCAGTCTTCACGGTCTGGGGAGCCTGCGAAGACGTGAGAGTGCTAGAAAAATTCAGATCTGGAGAGTACAAGGTCAACAACCTCAACATCATCGACGAAGTCAATTCTCGCTTGCTTGAAGTTGGAGGCGTCAAACTTCGGTTGCTCGGATTAGGAGGTGCTGTTGTCATTCACAAGCTATTCGATAACGGCGAGGGTAAAACATACATTGCTGGTGGCCAGGGGACTATGTGGACCACACTACTGCAAATCGGCGCTCTCATTGACACAGCCAACCGTGTCTACGATCCGTCGGAAACTCGAATCTTCCTCACACATGCTTCGCCAGCACGCGATGGTATACTCAACCAATTGTCCGTCACGCTCAAGGCCGACTTCTCTATCTCTGCGGGTTTGCATTTCCGGTATGGCAGCTCCTATAACGAGTTCAGTGTTAATCCGTCGCTTGATCATTATCGCGGAAAGTTGGCAGCCTCAAAAGCATCGTTCAATGATGTCTGGGAAACTGTGAAGATGGACGTCGAACAAGCAATCTCAGCGAACGAAGGTCACAAGACTTTGCTCTCGAGTGCGCTGGAGATTGTGGACAAGATGCCTAGCACTGCGAATGGTGGCAACCCCTTCGGTGGTCCTGTTGCAGGAACTGGCGCTGCTGGTCAAGTGGACGAGAGTGCTTTTAAGAACATGTGGAACTTCAACTTAGCGGATGCAGCATTCGGCTACCTCGTTCTTGAGGTAGAAGGTGGCCGCATCGGTACCGAGATGCGCGCTCAAGGCTTCAATTTTGCGCACCGAGGAGGCAAGCCAAACGCTCAACAGCCTGCACCACAGCAAACAGGAGCGCCACCACCCTATGCAGCAGCTCCTTCACCAGCACCTCCGACCGGGCCTGCTCAGGGCAGAGCACCTGCTTTTGCTGCACCAGGTCAGCCGTTCCCTCAGCCTCAGCGATCACAACAGCCGACACAAACTGCGAGAACACCATCTACAGCGCAGCAGGCACCGTCTATGGCTCCGAAGGGCACCACTCCACCAACCGCCGCATCGCCTGTACCGTCTGTTGCCCCAGCTACACAAGCTAAACCACTCACACCGCAGCCGTCATCGACATCTGTTCCGACCACTTCTCTGCCTCCCAAGAAGCCAGCTACACCAACCACGAATGGTTCTGCCGCGGACAGGCCTAGTGATGGCGAAGCAGCGAAGGCAGCTACTCCCCCGGTGGAAAAGAAGCCCTTCACAGCATTGTATGTCGCCTTTGCTGATAGCGAGCAACATGCTAAAGACTGCTTCGCGCCAGAGGATAAAGAAAAAATCAAGTCTGTGATTCGACTTGGCAAGTTCGGCGCTCTGGCTGTCAACTTTGAAAACCATGAGATTGCCCAGGCTGCTTTGGCTCGAGCTCAAGCAGAGATACCTAATCACAAGAATCAGCAAGGCAAGAACGTTAAGCTTAGTCCTTTCGAGGATAGAACGGACAGAAGCCGCCCATTCCACCAACGCGACGCTCCCAGCCAGGGCGGAGCAGGCACATGGCAAGCTTCCAACCGTGGTGGCTCAGCCACAGCTAACAATGCTCCGGCTAGGGGAGGCTACCAGAGTGGAGGAGCCAGTGACAGTGAAGGCGCCCGAGGTCGCGGCGGGTACAGAGGTCGTGGCGGCCGTGGCCGAGGCGAGGAAAGAGGAGGTGGCCGAGGCGGACGAGGTGGTGGTCGTGGCGCTTTCCAGAACAAGACTGATGGAGCAGATTCAAAGCCAACAGATTCCAAACCTACCGAAGCCAAACCCTCCACACCAGCACCAAGTTCATGAGCGGACCTGGGTGTGGGGACGGCATTCCTGCAGTGTTAGTGAGTACAAGAGTTTGTTGTTGTTCAGCGATGGGTACTGGATGTGCATCAAGAAGGGCGCTATGGCTGAGTTATCAAAGCGGCGGCTGGAGCTAGGAGCAGAGACTCGAGCTCCGGAATTGTGGTGCTTTGATGTCGGTGGGATGGCCTTGCGCGTTCTTCCACAACATGTATTTTACTCTTCTACAGAAGACAAAAAGCTTCTATCGTGACTGAACAGAGATATTCGACATCGGCGACACCACCGCTACCCTTGAATATGTCATGTACTTGGTACCTGAGGCTCTGCACGTGTACGATGGAGATGTGTGGCGTGTCCCACTAACCTAGTAGGTCTCCAGGTCTCGTGCCTCTTTCTCCGCAGGCTGGGCTTTGGTGACGTGCACGGACTGGCACGGCGCACCATATCTTGCTCTTTACCTACCTAATGCTACCACGTCTGGACAACGATAAACATAACCATCACGTCCTTTTCACGCTCCTTGTATTGGGATCAGATCTACTCTTTCTAGATCTATTCGCGGGAGTGTAGTATTCAATCGCTATTCTAGTCTGGAACTCAAACATACCATGGAATAGGCATCCATCCTACTTGCACTACAGCTTACCCTCTGAGAGAACTCCCTTCGACACCGTTCTAAGGATATCATACTGTCATGCGATTCTCGATTTCCACTATCGTCAGCGGGCTTCTTGCTGCGTCGACCGTATGTGCGGAGTCGTCACCTGCAACACCAGTGCACGAACCAGGGAGATGTGCCATCCGAGGTAATTGCGGCAAACAGGGCTTTTTCGGGTCAGAGCTACCTTGTCCCGACAATGGCGAAGCGAAACAACCTACGGACAGTCTTCGCGAGAAGTTGGTGGACTTGTGTGGTGCGAAATGGAAGGACACAGATGTGTGCTGTGAGGAAGAACAAGTGGATGCCCTGAAAAAGAACCTGAAGCTCGCAGAAGGTATCATTGCATCATGCCCAGCATGCAAGGACAATTTCTTCAACCTCTTTTGCACATTCACTTGCTCTCCGGACCAGTCTCTTTTCATCAATGTTACTAGCACGGAAAAGGCCTCTTCAGGGAAAAGCCTAGTAACAGAACTTGACAACATCTGGTCGGAAGAGTATCAAAGCGGATTCTACGACAGCTGCAAAGAGGTGAAAAACGGTGCCAGCGGTGGTAAAGCCATGACATTCATTGGCGGAGGAGCAAAGAATTATACACAATTTCTGAAGTTCCTCGGGGACAAAAAGTTCCTAGGAAGTCCCTTCCAGATCAATTTCTTGGAAGAGGGTAGATACGAGGACCAACATGGCATGGCACCTCTTAAAATCACGCCCCATGCTTGCAACGACTCCGATCCCAACTTCCGCTGCAGCTGCGTCGATTGTCCGGCAGTCTGTCCAACCCTACCCGCCGTGAAGGATGCTGAGTACTGCCATGTGGGCAGGGTGCCGTGTCTATCATTCGCAGTCATCATAATATACTCAGTATGTTTGCTCTTACTTGTAACAGCAATTTCAGGGCATGTGGCATACCGGCAACACAAGCAGAGAAAGAGTGAAAGGCTTCAATTGTTGCAAGATGCAGCTCCTAGTGATGACGAGGATGAGGGGTATCTAGTCAACAACGCCGGCATGCTGGACAGGCCACAGCGTCGATACTACCTCAACCAGATCTTGGATCGTATGTTCAGCAAGCTTGGCGGTTTCTGTGCCCGCTATCCCGCTCTCACCATAGGAACTAATGTTGTTATCATTGCCCTGCTAAGTCTAGGCTGGCTACGATTCGAGATAGAGCAAGACCCTGTGCGTCTGTGGGTCAGCCCAACATCTGATGCAGCGCAAGAAAAGGCGTTTTTCGATGCCAATTTTGGACCATTCTACCGCACCGAGCAGGCTTTCCTGGTCAATGATTCTGCTGGTGCCTACAGTCCCGTGCTAAGCCATGAAACATTGAGTTGGTGGTTTGATGCTGAAGAGAAAATATCCGGGCTCAAGTCCGAGGAGTATGGATTGACCCTGGATGATGTATGCTTCAAGCCCACAGGTGATGCCTGTGTTGTACAATCCGTCAGTGGCTGGTTCACTAATGCTGCGTTGGATGACTGGTCTGAGCAGATCAAATTTTGTGCGGAGCAAAATGGAGATCAGCAGTGTTTACCACCATTCATGGACCCTCTGCTGCCTGGTCGGGTCTTGGGCGGCTATCACGGCATCGAGAACGTTACGGACGCGAAAGCTCTCATTGTAACATGGGTTGTCAACAATTATCAGCCAGGGACAGAAGAGGAAGCTAGGGCTCAAGATTGGGAGAAGGTGCTCAAGGATGAGCTACTCAATCTACAACACGCCGCACAGAGCCGTGGTCTGCGTCTTTCGTTCAACACAGAACGCAGTTTGGAGGAGGAATTGAACAAGTCAACAAATACTGATGCAAAGATCGTTGCTATCAGCTATGTGGTGATGTTTATCTACGCGTCTTTAGCACTCGGTTCAGCCAGCTTGACTGTGAAGTCCCTCACGAAAAATCCTGCTAATGCACTGGTGCAATCAAAGTTCAGTCTCGGCGTTGTGGGCATACTTATCGTCCTGATGTCTGTCTCAGGCTCGGTCGGTTTATTCTCCGCAGCTGGTATCAAGGTCACACTTATCATTGCAGAGGTCATACCGTTTTTGGTCCTAGCCGTTGGCGTTGACAATATCTTCCTCATTGTCCACGAGTTCGAACGAGTGAATGTCAGCCATCCAGACGAGGAAATCGATGAGCGGATAGCGAAAGCACTTGGTCGCATGGGCCCGAGCATCTTGCTATCTGCTTCCACGGAGACCATTGCATTTGCCATGGGTTCTGTCGTTGGCATGCCGGCCGTCAAGAACTTCGCAGCTTACGCCGCAGGAGCCGTTCTCATCAATGCGTTATTGCAGGTGACCATGTTCGTCTCGGTACTGGCACTGAACCAGAGACGTGTCGAAAGTCTCAGGGCAGATTGCTTCCCGTGCATCACAGTGCAACGAGCAAACTCGGCCAGTATATCTGGTGGCCACTTCTTCGGCAGCGACGAAGAAGGCTCTCTTCAGCGTTTCATTCGGAAAACTTACGCGCCAAAATTGCTTGACAAGAAAGTCAAGACCCTAGTTATGACAGTTTTTGTCACGATTTTCGCTGCCGGCGTAGCATTAATACCGGAAGTGAAGCTTGGCCTCGATCAGCGTATAGCTATTCCTTCCGACTCATACATGATTCAATACTTTGACGATCTGTATGCCTACTTTGGTTCTGGACCTCCTGTGTATTTTGTCAACCGAAATGTCAACTCCACAGAACGGAAGCATCAACAACAGGTATGTGGACAATTCACCACCTGCGACGAATATTCTCTGGCCTACATTTTGGAACAGGAATCCAAACGGCCAGAAGTTAGTTACATTGATTCAGCTACCGCGAATTGGCTTGACGATTTCTTCTATTGGCTCAACCCGAACTCCGACTGCTGCAAGGACGAGAATGGGGATTCATGCTTTGAGGAAGGCGAATGGAATATCACGCTCGCGGGAATGCCCGAAGGACAAGAGTTTATCAACTACGCTAAGAGATGGCTGCACGCCCCAACCAACGCTGACTGTCCAGTCGGTGGTCAAGCAGCCTATTCCAATGCTGTTGTGATCGACCAGAACCACACGGACATACCAGCGAGCCACTTCCGTGCCTTCCATACTGCATTGCAAGGGCAAGAGGACTTCATCAACTCTTATGCTGCGGCACGACGTATTGCAGATGATGTGTCTCAACGACACGGCATTGATGTCTTTCCCTACAGCAAACATTACATCTTCTTCGACCAATACAGCAGCATCATTCGCTTAACAGCTACGTTGCTATGTGTCGCAGTGGCCATTATTTTTATCCTCTCGTCCCTCCTATTGGGTTCTTTGATGACAGGTCTCGTGATCGCTGTCACGGTCATCATGATCTTGGTAGACATCATAGGAGTCATGGCACTCGCCAACGTGTCCCTCAACGCTGTCTCGTTGGTCAATCTCGTGATATGCGTCGGCATCAGCGTCGAGTTCTGCGCTCACATCGCGCGAGCGTTCATGTTCCCTAGTAAGACTGTGATGGAGCGTGCGAGGCATAAGTTCCGTGGTAAGGATATTAGAGCCTGGACGGCACTTGTCAACGTGGGAGGTAGCGTGTTCAGCGGCATCACAATCACCAAGTTTTTGGGGGTGTTTGTTTTGGCATTTACGAGGAGCAAAATCTTCGAGATCTACTACTTTAGGATATGGTTGGCGCTCGTCGTGTTTGCCAGCTCGCATGCCTTGATATTCTTGCCCGTGGCCTTGAGTTTCTTTGGTGGGGATGGTGAGTCTACAAGATGCATCTGGTGCAATGACTGTTGCTAACCCATGAACAGGCTACATTGACCCCGAGAGTGATGGAGGGCTCGAGGAAGATCTGGCTAGCAGGAGATACCGCAGTCTTTTACCAGAGGACGACTATGATTCGGACGATTGAAGGATGGTATTCGAGCTCGGCATGAGGTATGGACGTGGTAACTCTCGTACAGGAGCTATCGGCATCTACATGGCTGTGTAATCATCTCCGTGTTCACATGTGCCCTCTCGGTATTCTACAGTGGTCGTCTTAGCTATGCAATTGATGCACCATACGGTGGAGAGCAGTTCTACGGAGCATTCACGTGACTCGGGACCCGTGACTCACCACCCTCTCCCTGCACTGGCACTGAGACGCGTGTTCATGGCATGGCATTGCAACGGCACGCTTCTTCAGGCTGTTTACCTACTAGTATCGTGCCAGTGAGGAAGCTCGTGTGCACGTGACTGGCATGCCGCGGAAGCTTGGGAGCTCCAGCCTGAGCCAAGGCCAATCTTCTCCGCACCGCGGCTTGAGTTTGAGCACGTGCCGAGGTCCTACCGGCACCCACACCCACACCCACACGACATGACGATTGACTGCCGTGCTGATGGAGATGGAGATGGAGATGGAGATGGAGAATGGAGTACTACGTAGGTAATTACTGCAGTAGTGTTAGCTCCTGCTGCGAGGCAGCACTCACCCAATTTATGACCGCCATATTCTCGATTACTTGAGCTCCTCTTGACCGACTCTGACCCAGCACTTCTGCGCAGTAGAACTCGCATACCTTCCAGACACCCTACTCTAGCTTGCCCACCATGTCGGTCTCTCCAGCAATCAGAATCGCCAGAACGGCGGCCCAGCGCTCCACGGGCCTCCTTCGAGCCATGCAGGCCCATCCTGCTACTTGTCCTTGCCATTCCAATCCAAACCACCATCATGGACCGTCCGTCTTTGGTGAAGCTCGAAGAAGACTGGCAACGCCTATCGATTCCTCCAGGTCGAAAGACTATGCCTTCGAGATGGCTGCGAGTTCGATCCGTTTCGGTCCCGGTTGCACAAAGGAAGTAGGCATGGACTTCAAGAACATGGGTGCGAAGAAGGTCTGTGTGGTTACGGACGTGAACGTCGTCAAATTGGATGCCATGAAGCAAGTCGTGGAGGGCCTTTCAAGAGAAGGTATCGAGTTCACAGTGTACGACAAGTGTCGGGTTGAGCCAAAGGACAGCTCAATCAAGGAGGCTATCGCGTTCGCGAAGCCGTACGAGCCAGACGCCTTCCTAGCAGTTGGTGGCGGGTCGGTCATTGACACGGCTAAGCTCATGAACCTTTACACTTCTTGCCCTGACGCAGATTTCTTGGACTTTGTCAACGCGCCTCTAGGCAAAGGATTGCCTATCACGAAGAAGCTGAAGCCGTTGGTAGCAGTCCCGACCACTGCTGGAACAGGCTCAGAAACTACCGGCACTGCCATCTTCGACCTAGTGGAGAAACGTGCCAAAACGGGCATTGCCCACAGAAACCTGAAGCCTACGCTCGGTATCTGCGATCCGTACAACACACGCACCATGCCTTCCGCCGTACATGCTTCCTCTGGTCTTGACGTCCTATGCCATTCGCTAGAATCATGGACTGCCATCCCTTACCATCAGAGATCGCCACGACCAGATAATCCGATCAACAGGCCTGCATACCAAGGAGCCAACCCGATTTCCGATATTTTCTCGCTTCAAGCGTTGAGATCGACCGTGAAGTACCTGCCACGTGCGGCTAAAGATCCAGATGATTTCGAAGCACAGAGCGAAATGCTGCTTGCTGCTACTCTCGCCGGCGTGGGTTTCGGCAACGCAGGTGTGCATCTGTGCCACGGAATGAGTTATCCCATTAGTGGGCAAAATCCTGGCTATACGCATTCAGGCTACGTGACGGACACCCCTATTATCCCTCATGGGGTTAGTGTGGCTGTTTCGGCTCCTGCTGTCTTCCGGTTTACTGGAGCGAGCAATCCCGAACGGCACTTGGCAGCTGCAGAAATCTTCGGCGTGGACATTTCGAATGTCAAGAAGGAAAGCGCAGGTGAGGTGTTGGGTGAAGCGTTGGCGGAGTTCCTGGTTGGATTGGGAGACCAGCCGCGCGGGCTCAAGCAACTCGGATTTACATCCTCACATATTGATGATCTGGTCGAAGGCACACTTCCGCAACAGCGTGTGCTTATGCTTGCACCTAGTTTGGAGAGAGATATGGACCAGCAAAGAGACCAGCTCAGAGGTCTTTTCGAGGAAGCGTTGGAGTACTAAGCAAAAGCAGACCGAGTTCACTACATGTTTGTTACTTGTCTGAGTATCGTCTGGTTGGAGTGCGAATTACGCAGCATCATAGTGATCGTTAACAAGTTCTTTTAGCATATTTTACAATCGCAGCACTGGACATGCAATTCTTGCCGTGTTTCCACCTTTACCCCACTGGGCACTGCACACCTTGCTTACCGAATCCGGGGGCACCTTAAGTTAGCACCTTCGAGTTCCCCCGCAATGCGGACCACGAACTTCGAAGCTGCCAGTGCATGTCGAGGAAAAGCACAATGGCAATTGGCAACCATTCATCGCATAACCATGTGACCAACCTCACCTTCTCTTCCTTAGCTCGCACAACCTTGGAACTTGATACTTGAAGGTAACTTCGAGTCGTACCCGTTCTTGCCCGTGTTCTTGCCCGGAGAACCCGTTGTGATCCTTTCCTGCCAGCTGTACTCTTACTTGCTTCTTGATATTGGACCCAGCTCTTGCTATTCGTCTTTCAATATAGCACCGAGTCGCCACAATGACACCCTCCAACGGTGTCCCATCACGGCCGAAAGTGCTATGTCCCGAAAAGCTCTCGGCGGATGGGCTGGCTCTGCTCG
>Ga0210040_10010728_pt1 | contig 10473 bp, 11 predicted proteins | sample CryGeyCG12114_NA_FD_185462 | JGI IMG/M metagenome (GOLD analysis project Ga0210040, IMG submission 185462) | Groundwater microbial communities from aquifer - Crystal Geyser CG19_WC_8/21/14_NA (SPAdes) (version 2) | ecosystem: Environmental > Aquatic > Deep subsurface > Groundwater | place: USA...
AGGTATTATATACATGTATATAGATTTATTTCTTTGTAAAGGTATAAGCCCACCAGATCAGGAATAATTGTAAAGGCAAACGGGCAATAGCAAGCCATTTGTAAGGATTATGCGTCTGCCAGTAATTAATTGCCATTTGAATATTAGCTGGAAATATGAATATTAGCAGTATGATAATTCCCCAAGCTGCATACGTGCGGGTAGCTTTGGGTAATAAAAGACCGCCCAAACCTATTTCTAAAACACCACTCAGGTAAACTAAAAACAGAGGGGTCGGCAAAAAAGCTGGCATTATGGATAAATAGGGTTGTGGATGCAGAAAATGATTGATACCGGCTACCATATAGACAGCCGCCATCAGGTAAAGCGAAATAGATTTCATGTTAAGGCACCTAGTTTTCAAAAAAAGAGCGCCCACTTGGCGCCCAGTATAAAGTTCAGTCTTTTAACCTCCGGCAACCTTGGCCTGATCCGGGAGTTCATTATAACCATCCATTTCTTCTTTCTTGGTATCTTCGTCGGGCAAGGCCTCCGTTACATTTTTACCAGCTCCGGTGTCCGGGAAATTATTTGGTTTAATAGCTTCATTATTACCTCCATTACCACCCGTTACTTTTTCTCCTTCTTCTTCCACCGAATCGGCAGATAGATTATTTTGATCGTTATTCATGCTTTTTACCTTTTAGATTTACAATAACTGATTTCACTACTAAGTATAAGCGCAAAAGGCGATAAAGGTTTTGAAAACTACCTGCAGTAAGTTAAATATTTGGAAATATTAATATTTAAACGGTATTTTGGTACGTTTTTAGCTACTTGCCATAATTATATTATTTTTATATAAACAGATTTTTCATGAAAGTGCGTTTACATTCCTATTTTGTATTAATACCAGTTCTGCTATTATTATTGGGCAGTTGCAGAAGTACGTCGGTTGCAACTTATCCAAACCCTGCCACCAGCAAACAATTGCCGCCGGGTCAAGCTAAAAAAATGTACGGTCATCAATCAGCTAAAGCATTTGCCCCAGGCCAACAAAAGAAACAAGGATATAGCGGTAATTATAAGAAAAAAGGTAATTCGAAAGGAAAACGTAAAAAATAATTTTCGGGAATAAGCAGGTACTATACTACATTAAATGCCAGGCAGTAAAAATCCAGAATTATAAATTCGTTATTGGTTTAAGCAGAAATAGAAAAGTTATGAAACCGGATTTAGTCATTTCTACTCTCATTTATTTAGAACAATTCATTTATGCTGGTTCCACCATTTTGCCAGGTGTCGAGGTTATAGATGGTAGTTTCCGCAATATTTTGCAAAGCCGTGCTAGTAAGAAAAGCTTGGTGACCAGTAATTAGCACGTTTGGTAAGGATTTGAGCTCGGCAAATAAATCGTCGGTTACTGGTTTATCGGAAAGATCCCGAAAAAAGATATCCTTTTCTTTTTCGTAAACATCCAATCCAGCGGCACTTATTTGCCCGGTCTGCAAAGCAGAGATTAAATCTTTGGTATTTATCAAACCACCTCGGCTGGTATTTATCAGCATGGAACCTTTTTTCAGGAGCTTAATACTTTCAGCATTTATCAGGTACTTCGTTTCGGGGGTTAAAGGCGCATGCAAGGAAATAATATCGGATTGCTGTAGTAATTTAGATAGGGTGACGTACTCTACGGGAACTTCCAAAGCAACAGGAGGCGCCACATCGTAAATTAATATCCGGCAGCCAAAACCATGTACTATTTTAGCCATTACACTGCCAATTTTACCCAAACCAATTATGCCTACCGTCTTGCCATTCATATCAAAACCAATCAGATCATCGAGGCAATAATTATTTTGCTTTATTCTCGCGGCCGCAACTATAAGTTTCCGGTTTAAAGCCATTACTAAGGCCATCGCGTGTTCGGCAATAGCGTACGGAGAATAAGCGGGTACGTGGGCTACTTTTATTTGTAAGGACCGGACTCGTTGTAAGTCGATGTGATCGTAACCGGCAGAGCGGGTGGTTAGGTATTTAACGCCTAATGCCTGCAATGTATTTAAAACTAAGGCCGAGGCATCGTCTTGGGTAAAGAGCGCTACTGCTTCGGAACCGGCCGCCAACTCGGCTGTTTTTACCGAAAGTTGTTCAGTTATATAGCGAAACTGGTGCTGTTTGTTTTCTTTTTCTAAATACTCTATTTCAAAGTTATGCGCACTGTAAACGGTAACCAACATATTTGTTTTTTAAGGCGGAGCAGAAACTTTCTATTGCCTGGTAAAAGAGAAAGTATTTAATAACTAATTATTAGTTTAAAGGTTGCATTTTTGGTAAAGGGTTTAGGTGCTTGTTTTGGCTCATCGGGCAATGCCAGTAAGGGCATTCGAGGTTGGTAAAGCAGTTGTTTCGAAATACTGGATTGGAATAGCTTTTCAAAAAAGCTCCGCTCGTGCACAGAAATAGCCAATACATCCACCTGGTTGTCCTGTACATAAGTATGGAGTTCTTTTACAACATCATTCTCCAGAATTTGGGCTACGCTGTAGTTTTTGTCCGGAATAATCTGATTGATGTCCTGCAGAACTTGTCCATTAGCCAGAATATCTAGTTGGTGTTCTGTTATGATGTTAACAATAGAAACATCGGCTTGTAAGTGCTCGGCTATCCCAAATAGTTGTTGCAGGAAAATGGGTTCTTCGCTTTCAAAATCGGATGCATAAGCAATTTGTTTTATACCGGAAAAAACAGCACCCGACGGAATAGCTAGTACCGGACAAGTTGCCATTTTAATAAACTCCAACGTATTGGTGCCCACCCGTTTATTCAGAAATTTAGTGGCACCCCGGGTGCCCATAACTACTAAATCTACAACGTGAGTTTGAACCAATTCTGCTAGACTACCCAGAAAATAACCATATTGGAAAATAGTTTCTAATTCAAACCGAAAGCCATTTTCCAAGCGCAACTCTCTCGAAATAATATTTAATTCCCGCTGCCCATCTTCTTTCAGTTGGGCATTTGGTGAAAGGAAAACCCCACTTTCCAGCGGGGTAACGGGCAAGTTTATGATGTGGGCAATAATTATTTTATCTCTAATCTGTTTGGCTAAGGCAGCAGCATAGTTTAAAACGTTAGTAGCGTTTTCGGAAAAATCGGTGGGCACCAGGATAGTTTTCATATATTTTAGCTTTAGCGGATTATCTAGCTTTTTGATGGTAGAACACGGAAAGAAACGTGTTCTTTGATCTGGTCTAAAATTATTATATTAAACAAAATAAGGGAATTACGCTTCTTAGTTTGCTACATGATTTATATCATGATTATTGCTGAAGCATTATTATTTTCTAGATTATTAATAAGTGATTGGAAAATTGGCAGAGAAAACCAATAAATACGATACAAGTTTTACCATTTGGCAATCACCTTCATGAAAGGTATCTGGTATATCGTATTCAATTGTTTTATATCCAAATTTTATAACGCTGGTCACCGAATTTTAAACGGCAGATTGCTTCGGTTGTAGTAAGTATCCGGAGACTATTTATTTTTTGGAAATAACTGAATTTGCCAATCCAACTTACCAAATTTCTACCGAAATAATCCTGCCAATGGTTAGTTTAAGGAACAGTTTTTTGTTAAGCAGTCATTGAACAGTATTGAGCTTATGCAACTAAACGTTTAATAAATGCCTGCATGTTTTCGTAATGAGAGCCTTGCCAGTAAATCCGTTCGCAGTGTGGGCAAAGGAAAAAATTATTATAGTACAGTTTTGTTTTAGGCGGAATTTTATCCCAAACAGCTTCTTTGGTAACCGGCACCAGGCAAGTGTTGCAAGCCAGGCAGCGGGTAAAAGGCTGCAAAACAGGTCGCAGTCGAAAATAGTTAATAATTTCGCGTAATTGTTCTTCCGGATTTTGGGAGCGAAGCCAATAACCGCGTTGAATTTCTTTATGCTTTAATAAACCTACATCGCGGGTAAGTACAATCCGGTTTTCGGCGGCAGCTAATTGCGCAATGGCTTTATCATTTGGCAAGTCTTTATTATAATAAATATCAAATCCTAATAAGCGGAGCGATTTGGCTAATTTGCCAAGATGAACATCTAATATAAACTTGTTTGATACCGGTAATTTCGCCTGAAGCGAATAGGCATGTAAAGCAGCATTGTTGCCTGAAGCCGGATAAACATCTATCAGGTCTGCGGGTTGTAAAGAGGTTTTAAAATTAGCGGGCCGCTGGTTTACAAGTATTACATCCACTTCTAGGTGAGGTATTCCCAAAGCTTCAATGGCATCTTTGAGAGCTGGGGTGCCGGAAAATGAATAAACAATCTCTATATTTCTTTTAATCCGGGGCAAAAAATCGTTTAGTGCGTCGTGAAACCGGAATTGAGCAGTAACTGGCATGTAAAACGTCTACGAAGAAGCCAGAGGTAAAGATTTTAGCGGAAATCCGGTAATTTTAAAAGGGTGAGAATAAATTTTAACTATCAATTAACATATTCGTTGTCTTATTTCCTGCATGGCGCGGGTGGCCAGGTTTTCTAAAACTAATTGGTTGGCACCGGTAAATTCGCGGGGTTTTTTATCGATAACACAAACTCCGCCCAATCGAAACCCATCTGGGGTTATAATGGGCGCACCCGCAAAGAATTTCAGACCAAAGTCGCCGGCAACAAAAGGATTAGCTAACAAACAGGGATCTTGTAAGGCATCGTTTATAATGGTAACCTCGTCTTGTAACACTACCAAAGAGCACAGACTATCTTCGCGAGGCACTTCTTTCAGGCCATTCATTCCCACACTGGCTTTGTACCAGACCCGGTATTTATCAACCAAAGAAATAATTGCAATGGGCGTTTCTAACAATTGGCACGCCTCCACGGCAATCTGATTAAAAGGGTATTCGGGGTGGGTATCTAGTATTTTATAGTTTTTTAATTTTTCCAAACGGGTTATTTCGTTGCCGGGCCGGGAAGTAGTAGTTAAAATTTCGGTCATTAAATGCGGTTTTCAATTTAACATAGTTAAATTTAAGAATAAAAATTTGTTTTAAAACAAGATAACAAAAATTTAACCTGGATTTGAGAGCTGATTTTAGGCGAATAAAACTAAAAGTTGATTACAATAAATGTGACATTAGTGAAAAAGTGATGGCTTATATAGTTTTTTATTTAACTTGATTTGGATGAAGGATAATCAAATTACTAATTTTCCTGAATTTTCTTTAATTTTGTAGTTAATTTACCTTTGTTGAATTGTGAAACTTATTAGTAACTAAATGAATTTTAAACCGAAGAAAAGGAACCGCTTACAACATTCCTTGAAATATCTCTTACTAGGAGCCGCTGCCCTGTATACCATGGAAGCATCGGCACAAACTAAAGTAAACCCGAATTCCCAAACCATGACGGGTGCTCCTGCCAAAAACAGCAAGAAAACACCTAAAACTTCTTTTATTGATAAAACTAACATGGACCTGAGCGTTAAGCCAGGAAATGATTTTTATACTTACGCCAGCGGCAATTGGATTAAAAACAACCCGGTACCGGCAAAAGAAACCCGGTGGGGAAGTTTTAATGTATTACGGGACTTTAATATAAATGCTGTCAGATCTATTCTGAACGAAACCGCTCAGAATACCAAAGCCGCTCCGGGTTCACTTGAAAAAAGAGTCGGCGATTTCTATGCGGCTGGTATGGATAGCACGACTATCGAAAAGCTTGGTTATACTCCTATCAAAGCTGATTTGCAAAAAGTAGTCACCGTAAAAAGCAAGCAGGATGTACTGGATCAGGCCGCTACCATGCGCACCGAAGGTTTGGGTTCGCCATTATTTGGTTTTTACGTAGGGCAGGACCGTAAAAATCCGACGGTAATGGTGCCGCAACTAAGCCAGGGCGGAACAACTTTGCCAGACCGCGATTATTATCTGAAAAACGATGCCCGGAGCACTAAAATTCAGGAAGCGTATAAAAAATATATTACCCAATTATTTACCTTAACCGGAACGCCGCAAGCAACCGCCCAAAAAAATGCGGAAACCATTTTTAACCTGGAGAAAAAAATGGCCGCGGCGCAAATGAGCCGGGTAGAAATGCGCGATCCGTACAAAACGTACAACAAATTTGCAGTAGCCGATTTAACTAAAACAACGCCTAATATTCAGTGGCAGCCGCTAATGGCTAAAATGAAAGTTACCGGGCAGGATACCGTTTTGGTAAATTCACCCGCTTTCTTTAAAGAATTAAATACTTTATTAGCCAGTACGCCGGTAGCCGATTGGCAAACTTACCTGCAATGGAATGTCTTAAAATCGTCTGCCCCTTATCTGAGTTCACCTTTTGTAAACGCAAACTTTGCTTTTACGCAAGCTTTATCCGGTCAGAAAGTACAAACGCCGCGTTGGCAACGGTTGTCGTCGCAAACCGACAATGCAGTGGGCGAGTTGCTGGGCCAACTGTACGTAAAAAAACACTTTAAACCCGAAGCTAAAGCCCGGATGGAGGAATTGATCAGTAACCTGGTTAAAGCTTATGAAATCCGGATTAAAGGTTTGGATTGGATGAGTCCGGTTACAAAAGAAAAGGCGCTGGCGAAACTTCATGCTTTTACACCTAAGATTGCTTACCCCAGCAAATGGAAAAATTACGAGGGCTTAGAGATAAGTCGTACTAATTATATACAAAATTTGCGCAATTCCAACAGGTGGGATTACAACGAAATGGTGAGCCAATTAGGTAAACCCGTAGATAAAACCCGTTGGGGCATGACCGCTCCAACGGTAAATGCGTACTATAACCCGGTCATGAACGAGATTGTTTTCCCGGCCGGTATTTTACAGTTTCCTTTCTTCGACCCCAATGCGGACGATGCCGTTAATTATGGTGGCATTGGCGCCGTGATCGGCCACGAGATTTCTCACGGCTTCGACGATTCTGGTTCGCAATACGACAAAGATGGTACCTTGCGTAACTGGTGGACACCCGAAGATTTAACCCGTTTTAAAGAAAAAGCAACTGCCCTGCAAAAGCAATACGATGCCTATACTGTGCTGGATACGATTCATGTAAACGGTAAATTAACCTTAGGCGAAAACATCGGCGATTTAGGCGGCTTAAACGCTGCTTACGAAGCTTTTAAAATGACGAAGCAAGGTAAATCAAACGAGAAAATTGATGGTTTTACCCCGGATCAGCGTTTCTTCCTGGCCTGGGCCCAAGTATGGCGCGGCAATATCTTACCAGAAAGTGCTGCGCAACAAATTATCACCGATCCGCACTCTCCGGGTGAGTATCGTACCATTGGCGCACCCGTCAACATGGATGCCTGGTACAGTGCATTTAATGTAAAACCCGGTGATAAACTTTACAAAAAACCAGAAGAAAGAATCCGGATTTGGTAGAACAATTGCTAAATACCTATATAAAAAAGCCGCTTATAGAGAAGCGGCTTTTTTATTTTATATCCGGTTATATTATCTTATTTATGGCCCTGGTGAAATAAAAAGAATAAACCTACTTGTCCGACACTGTTATTTACCTCCGGAGTCCGATCATTGACATCGTTGATGTTACTTAAGCCAAACGCCCACCGCAAATCAATACCTAAACCGGAATCACTCAGGTAACTAACACCCACCGGTATAGAAAAATCAGTAGTGCGGTAGTTTTGAATTACGTTTACTTCGTTATTATTTTGGTCTTCGTTACGAGCTTTCATTAAAAAACCTATCTGCGGCCCAGCTTGTACTCTAAAACCATTATTAAACATATACTGCACTAAAACTGGCAGGTTTAGGTAGTGCAAATTGGTATTAATTTCGTTGTTGCCGATAATTGTTTTACCGCCTTGGCCCGAGTAAAATAGTTCTGGTTGCAAGGCGAAATTTTGGACTAAATGGATATGCGCTAATCCTCCGGCGTGAAAACCAGGTTTAAACTCGGTTTCTCCGCCGGCACTGTTTTGTAGAATAGCCACGTTCAGTCCGCCCTTTACGCCCCAATGAACATCCTGCGCTGCGGCTTTTTGCCAGGTAAATAAAGCGAAACAACCTAAAAGTAATTTTTTCATAAAATATGTAAATGGTTAAAATAATAAATGGGTTAGGAGCCAGACTAATTTGTAGGAGCCAGGATGCCTTTATAAAACCAACTGCAAAAGAACGGATAATTTTAATAGCGAGATTAATTGTAGGGGTATAATTATAAAGTAATGTTTTTTTTGTAATTTTTGAATAATACCCAGAAGAGCTAATTTCCTGATTAAAAATTAGTTTGGGTAGTAAAAGCAGAGATGGAGCTAGAACTTTTACTTCCTGATGAAAATTTGTCGGAACAGGCTACCAAAATTTTGTTAATTTTAGTTTTACTCTGATAACTAATTTGTTTTAGCGTATGAAATTCTTCCTTCTTTTATTAGTTACCTGTTTCTATTTTGGTGCCTCTTTGCAGGCCCAGCAAGCTCCCGCCAAACAGACCACCGGGCAGTTTACGTTGCAGCAACAATTTAACGGCATTAAAAGCCGGTCGTCATCTTACAAAGAATTTAATCAGGATTACAAGGTGGTGCGGGTTACTTACCTGGATTCTTTCTGGAAAAATGTGCGGGACTCATTAAAAGCCCGGGAACGGAATATCTGGCAAGCTGGCAAAGCTACTGAACAGGCCTTGGTAAAAGCCCGGCAAGAGTTAAGTAGTCAGGCCACCCAGTTGCAGGCTTTAAAACAGGAAAATGTGAATAAACAACAACAGATTCAGAAAACATCGCACGAAATTTCCAGCCTCTCGGTATTTGGTTTGGATATGAATAAGCAAGTTTATGTAATTCTGAGCTGGCTGATTATTTTGGCCCTAGCCATTCTGAGCGGGGTGTTTGCTTATTTGTATAAGAAAAGTAAAGTAACCACCGATCAAAAGATTAATGCCTTTGATGAAATCGCCAAGGAGTTTAAAGATCATAAACAAAATGCCCGGGAACGGGAAATAAAAATTAAACGGGAATTGCAAACCGAAGCAAACAAAGTAGAAGAACTGAAGCAACAGATCATCCAATTAAACAAACAATTACCCATATAAAAAAGCAAAACTTCCGGCCCTAAACCGGAAGTTTTGCTTTCTAGATGAATTATAGTTAAAAATTGACTCCGTCAGAAATCAGGTTTTTAGTTTTTTCTTCTTAGCGGCCGGAAATAATATATTATTCAGAATAAGCCGGTAGCCCGGCGAGTTGGGATGCAACGAAAGGTCGGTTTGGTTCTCACGGCCCCGCGGCTGGTATGCTTCCGGGTCGTGGCCGCCATAAAATGTCCAGGTACCTTTGCCAAACGCACCATTCATGTACCGTACCTCATTGGCCGCTTTAGTTTCGGCCATAATAGTAGCTTCCGCTTTTACATATATTTTCTTAAAAGCAGTGGTTTGGCCCATAAAGCCCTTAATGGTTTTTTCGTGATTTTGCGTGAGCATGGTAGGAATAGGGTCCCATTTGGCCGAAAAAGTAAACAAAGAAAAATAATCGTTGTTTTCGTATAATCCGCGCTCATGGCGTTGATTATCAATATTGGAGAACTCGTTTTCAAACGGGCTTAGAAAAACCTGGAAGTTAGAAAAAGCAAAAGTTTTATTGAAGTTGAGTTTTGCCTGCGCTTCGGGGTCAATGCCGTCTCCATCAAATACCGATTCCACAATATCTATGCCTTCGGCCGCCAAGGCAATATCGTACGTATCGGTGGCCGAGCACATGGCAAACAAGAAGCCGCCGCCCGCTACAAATTCTTTTATCTTTTGCACCACTCCTGATTTCATCTGCGATACCTTGGCGTAACCATAACGCCGGGCAATACCTTCGGCTTCCTGCCGCTCGTTTTGTTGTTTGGTTTGGTTGCGCCGCCATCCGGTACTCTTACCGAACTGGCCGGTAAAATCTTCGTGGTGCAAATGCAGCCAATCATATTTTAATAGCTTTTTATCCAGAACTTCTTCGTCAAAGACCAAGTCATACGGAATTTCGGCGTAAGCCAGAACTAAGGTTACAGCATCCTCAAACGGCTCGGCGGTTTTGGGCGAATAAACCGCTACGGAAGGTAGTTTCTCCAACTTCATGAGCTCCATATTCGTATCGGGGTTGCTGATTTGGGCGAGAATTTGCGCGTACTGCGCTTCTGATATTACCTGGTAAGTAACCCCCCGGACTACTAACTCGTTTTCGGCAGCCGGAGTATGCTTCGTGGCAAAACTGCCCCCGCGGTAATTCAGGAGCCAATCTACTTCCCCTTGTTTTTGCAAAACCCAATATGCAATGCCGTACGATTTTAAATGGTCCTTTTGTTGCTCATCCATAGGAATGAGAATCTGAGTAGCCCGGAGCGTGGAGGAGATAAAAAGAAACAATAAACAGAACAGCGTAGAGCGTTTGATCATAAATATCCGATTAGAACGCGTAAAAAACTAGAATATAAAAGCCTATTCTTTCTGCCTTTTATCAAAGGAAA
>Ga0210040_10010729_pt1 | contig 10472 bp, 11 predicted proteins | sample CryGeyCG12114_NA_FD_185462 | JGI IMG/M metagenome (GOLD analysis project Ga0210040, IMG submission 185462) | Groundwater microbial communities from aquifer - Crystal Geyser CG19_WC_8/21/14_NA (SPAdes) (version 2) | ecosystem: Environmental > Aquatic > Deep subsurface > Groundwater | place: USA...
CGCGACAGCGTGTCGAAGAGTGTAGCGAACTCCGGCACGGCGACGGCCAGGGCCATGGAGCCCTGCGCCTCGTCCACGCCCAGAAGCCGAAGCGCCGAACGGTTGGCGAAGGCGACCCGGCCCTCCGGGTCCAGGCCGACGACGCCCGAGGTCACGGAGGACAGCACCGAGTCGAAGAGCCGCCGCCTCCCCTCGATCTGCTCCGTCGTCTCCAGAAGCCGCTCCCGCTGCGCCTTGAGCCGGCCGGTCATCTGGTTGAAGTGGCGTCCAAGCGCCGCGATCTCGTCGTCGCCGTCCTCCTCGATCACCCGCACGTCGAGGTCGCCGGCGCCCACGCGTTCGGAGGCGCCGAGCAGACGGCCGATCGGCTTGGACAATCCCTCCGCGAACCACAGCCCCAGCCAGACCGCCGCGAGGATGAGGATGACGGCGAAGCCGAGATAAAGGAGCCCGAACTCGAACAGCAGCCGCCCCTTGTCGGAGTCGAGCTGCCGGTAGAGCTCCACCGTCTCCTGCGTCTCGTCGAGAAGCGACAGGATCTCCCCGTCCACCGCGCGGGTCACGTACAGGTAGCGGTCGAGGTAGGAAGGCAGCGGGATCAGCGCCCGGAACTCGTCGTTGTCCCAGTCCTCGATGATGCGGAGTCCTTCCGCCTGAGCGAGGCGGAAGTCCTCGTCCGTCGGCCTCTCGTAGCCGAACTCGTAGCTTCGAGCCCCGCGGGCCCGGATTCCGCCGGCCCCATCTATCACGAAGGCCTCGGTCAGCCCCCGCTCGATCTGCTCCTGCGCGCGCCCGAGGGCCTGCCGGATGTCGCCGTCCGAAATCGTGACATTGGCCTGCTTCACGCCGTTGAGGTAGTCGGCCAGGTTTTGCCCGTCGCGCCCGAGCTCCTCGCGGTGCTCTTGCTCATAGGCCTCGGCCGCCGCGAGGGAGCTGGTGACGACTTCCCGCACCCGCTCCGAGAACCAGCCCTCAAGCCCCACGTTGATCGTGAGGACGGAGAAGACGGCCACGGTCACGGTGGGAAGGAGCGCGAGCAGGGCGAAGACGCCCACGAGCCGAAGGTGGAGCCGGCTCCCCGCGGACTTGGCGCGGCGCGCGGCGACCATCCGGGCCACCTCGCGGGCCACGAGCGCGGCCACCGCCAGCACGTAGACGAGGTCGGTCAGCAGCACGATCCGGAGCGCGGAGGACGAGGCGCTCTGATCCAGAGGCCCGAGGACGACATAGGTGAGACCCGCAAGCACCGGCCCCAGGACAAAGAGCCCAAGCGTCGCTGCGTTGCGGACGCGGCGTTCCCGCCGCCAGCGCCCCAACTGCGTGAGTCTCCTGCCTGCCAGCCCTCGCTGCACGCTCGACATCGCCTCATGATGGGGACCCCGAAAGGTCCCTCCGCCCTCGCCACGGTCAATCCAGGCCATTCAACCCGGACGCCACGGTTCTGTGGCAGGTTTACATCAATTTCCTGCGACGTGTCACGCGAATATCGAGATCGGTGATCTTCTTGCGAAGGGTATTGCGGTTGATCCCGAGCAGATCGGCACAGCGGGCCTGATTCCCGGCCGTGGCATCCAGCGCGATCTCTATCAGCGGAATCTCAACTTCGCGCAGTATCCTGTCGTAAAGACCGGTCGGAGGCAGCACGCCCCCGTGCAGGTCGAAGTACCGCCGCAGGTGCTTGGCCACGGCTCCCCGCAACTGCTCGGCACTGTCACCATTCCGCAACGGTTCCATGGAAGGCTGGCTTCCGAGCACGGCTTCCACCTCCGCCCGTGTGATCTCGTCGCCCATGGAAGTGACCACGAGGCGGCGGACGGCGTTCTCGAGCTGCCGCACGTTCCCGGGCCAGGAATACCCCCGCACCAGATCCATGGCGGGTGCCGCGAGCCGTCGCGCAGGTGACCCGTCCTTCTCAGCTTTGGCCAGGAAGTGCTCGGCCAGCAAAGGAATATCGTCCACTCGCTCCCGCAGCGCGGGAACGGTGACGGTGACGCCGCCCAGGCGATAGAACAGGTCCTCCCGGAAGCGTCCCGCCTCCATGCGGGCCGACAGGTCCGCGCGGGAGGTGGAAAGAACCCGTGGCGCTCCTTCGCCCAGCGCGTCCAGCATCCGGACCAGCCGCGCCTGCGCCTCCTCCGGCATGTCGCCGACCTCGTCGAGGAGGATCGACCCGCCCTTGGCGCGCGCCAGCACCGTGGACGGACCCTCGATCCCCTGTAGCTCCGCCGACGTGACGGTCACGAATGGTTGGCTGCGTCGGTCCGAGAAGTCGTGGATCGCATGCGCCACGAGCGACTTGCCCGTCCCGGATTCCCCTGTGATCAGAACGGGAAGCGTGGTGTTCATCATGCGTGCCACGAGCTTGTAGAGCGCCTGCATGGCCGGTGTCCGCCCCACCAGCGGCAGGTCCGCCCCGCGGTCCAGCTCGATGACCGGCTTGGGCGCCGCCTGGGCCCGGCGCTTCACATCGAGCGCCCGCGCGGCCCGCTTCATCAGGTCCGGCAGGTCGAAAGGCTTGGGCAGGTAGTCGTAGGCCGCCGCCTCGTTGGCCTGGATCGCCGTCATGATGGTGTTCTGCGCCGAGATGACGATCACGGGCAGCCCCGGCCGGGCGGCCCCGATCCGGGGGATCTGCTCGATCCCGTTCCCGTCCGGCATGATGACGTCCGAGATGACGAGGTCTCCCTTCCCCTCCTCCACCCAGCGCATCAGCGTCACGAGCGAGGAGGTCGCATGGACCTTGCACCCGGCCCGCGTCAGGGCCTGGGTGAGGACCGTTCGGATCGTGCGATCGTCGTCGGCGACAAGGACGGTGCCGTCCATTCAGCGTTCTCCTTCTAGGGCTTCCTCGGCGTTCTTCGGCGCCAGAGGCAGCGACACACGAAACACGGTCCGCCCCGGGACGGAGTCCACCGAGATCCAGCCGCCGATGTCGGCCAGAAGCTTCGACACCAGCGCAAGCCCCAGGCCCGTGCCGTTCTCGCGACCGGAGACGAAGGGCTCGAACACGTCCCCCGCGATCTCCGGAGGCAGCCCCGGGCCGTCGTCGATGACCTCGACCTGCAAGGGCAGCCGCGCCTGCGATCCGTCGCGCCGACGCAGCCGCAGCGAGGGCTCGTAGAAGGTGTGGAGCCGGATCGTGCCCCCGTCGTTCCCGACCTCGCAGGCATTCTTGATGAGGTTTAGGAAGACCTGGAGCAGCTGGTCCGAGTCCGCGAGCGTGCGGGGCAGCGACGGATCGTAGTCCTCTATGAACCGCATATGCGCCCCATACCCGACGGCCGCCGACCTTCGCGCCCGGTCCAGCACGTCGTGCAGGTTCACCGACCGGAGCCTCGGCGGCCGGAGGTTCCCGAACTGCTCCACCTGCTCCAGGAGCTTCACGATCCGCCGCGATTCCTCGACGATGAGGTCTGTGAGCTCCAGGTCCGCCCCCGTCAGCCCCATGGACAGCAGCTGCGCCGCCCCGGTGATCCCGGCGAGCGGGTTCTTGATCTCGTGCGCGAGCATCTCGGCCATGCCGATCGCGCTCTTGGCGGCCTTGTGGGAGCTCACGTTCTGCGTCATCCGCGTCGCGATCTCGCGCGGCGAGATCAGCATGAGCACCCGCCCCTCGCCCCGGATCAGCGGCGCGAACCGGATGTTGCACTGCATGGGCGGCCGTTCCCCGGAGCCCACGTCGACGTCGTTGATGAACAGGGACGAACTTTCGCCACGGGCGCGTCGAAATGACTCCTCCAGGGGGGCATCGATCATGACCTTGTCCCAGACCGGCGCGCCTCGCAGCGTTCGGGCCGAGAGGTTCAGGAACGCCTCCGCCGCCGGATTGGCCTCGATGATGCTGTCGTCCGGTCCCAGCAGCAGCGCGGGGATCGGCAGGGAGGCCCAGAGCGACTCGTCCGGGATCATGCTGCCCGCGCCTCCACGTCCCGCTCCGCCAGCGCCTCCGGCAGGAGCCGCAAGACCTGGCTCGGCTCCGGACTGGTCAGCACCATGCTCCTCAGGTCGGCGGGCGTCCCGGCCGTTTCCATGTACCACCCCAAGTGCTTCCGTGCGACCTTGGCCCCGAGCGCGCTGCCATAGAACGCCAGCATCGCTTCGTAGTGCTCTGAAACCATGTCGGTGAAGGCGCTTCCCGCCGGGACTTCGGGCATGGCGCCGCCCGTCAGGCCAGCCGCGACCTGCGCCGGCGCCCAGGGCCGCCCCTGCGCGCCCCGGCCGATCATCACCCCATCCGCGCCCGACAGCTGCAGCGCCTCGCGCGCCGCGCCCATCCCATCGATGTCCCCGTTCGCGATCACCGGAATCGTGACGGCCTCCTTGATGGCTCGGATCGCGGCCCAGTCGGCACGTCCCTTGTAGAACTGGCAGCGCGTGCGGCCGTGGATCGTGACCATCCGCACGCCGGCCTCCTCGGCCCGCCGCGCCACATGGGCGGCGTTGAGGGAGCCGTCGTCCCAGCCGAGCCGCGTCTTCAGCGTCACCGGCACGGAGACCGCGCCCACGACCGCCTCGATCAGCCGTAGTGCGTGGTTCGGCTCCCGCAGGAGGGCGGCGCCCGACCAGCCGGTGGTCACCTTCTTCGCTGGGCAGCCCATGTTGATGTCGATGATGCGGGCCCCGTTGGCCTCGACCATCCGGGCGGCCTCGGCCATCCAATGCGGCTCGCGCCCAGCGAGCTGCACCGCGGTCAGCCCGTCCCCGAGCCCCAGCTCCGCCCTCTCGCGCACGCCCGGCTTGGCCTGGACCATCTCCTGGCTCGCGACCATCTCGGACACGACCCAGCCGACCCCAAAGCTCGCTACGAGCTGGCGGAACGGCAGGTCGGTGATCCCCGCCAGGGGTGCAAGGGCCACCGGCGGTGCCAGCAGGGCGCCGCCCAGATCGATGGGCCTCAGGGTCTCCATGTGGTCTGCCGCACCTTTGAACATCTGCCTGTTTTTCAGGCTCGCGCTCCTCCTAGCTGGAACGCCGGGCGCTCACAACGGCCACTCGGCCACTTGCTCGGAAGGAAACCCGATCTGCCCAGTTTTTAAGCACTGGCCGACCTCGTCCGCAGGGATTTGCGACATGCCTCGGATATGAGTAGAGGAGGCGCCATGCGAGCAGCAGGCATCATCGTGGCGGGCGGACGGGGCACACGCTTTGGCGGGGCGCCCAAGCAATGGCGCGAGGTTGCGGGCCGCAGCGTCGCCGACCACGCCGTCGGGGCGCTGCGACAGGCGGGACTCTCTCCCCTCGTCCTCGTCTGCCACCCGGACGATGCCGCGCAGGCGGCGCAGGCCCACCCCGACCTCCTCCGCGTTCCCGGCGGCGAGACCCGCGCCGAGAGTGTGCGCGCCGGCCTCGAAGCTCTGGCCGCCGACCCGCCGGACCTCGTCCTGATCCACGACGCCGCCCGCCCCTGCGTGAGCCCGGCCCTCGTGGCCCGCGTTCTGGAGGCCCTGGCCCGCCATGACGGTGCCGCCCCCGCGCTGCCCGTGACCGACGCCCTCTGGCGTGGCGGGTCCACCGTCGAGGGGACGGAGCCGCGCGAGAACCTCTGGCGCGCCCAGACCCCGCAAGGCTTCCGCTTCCCTCAGATCCTCGCCGCGCACCGTGCCCGTCAGGCAAACGCGGCCGACGACGTGGAGGTCGCTCGTGCGGCCAGGTTGACCGTCGCCATCGTGCCGGGCGAGGAGGACAACCTGAAGGTCACGCATCCGGGCGACCTCGAGCGCGCCGCCCGCATCCTGGAGAGCCACATGGACGTGCGCACCGGCCACGGCTACGACGTCCACGCCTTCGGGCCGGGCGACCACGTCATGCTCTGCGGCGTGAAGGTGTCGCATTTCCAGGGTGTTGTGGCCCATTCCGACGGCGACGTGGGCCTGCACGCGCTGACGGATGCCATCCTAGGCGCATTGGCTAAGGGCGATATCGGCCAGCACTTCCCGCCCTCGGACCCGCAGTGGAAGGGCGCTGCAAGCCACCTCTTCCTGCGCCACGCCAAGCTCCTGGCCGACGAGGCCGGCTTCCGCATCACCCATGCCGACGTGACGGTCGTCTGCGAAGCGCCCAAGGTCGGCCCCTACGTCCCCGCCATGCGCGAGGCCATCGCCGAGGCCCTGGGCACCACCCCCGACCGCGTCAGCATCAAGGCCACGACCTCCGAGCGCCTGGGCTTCACCGGCCGCCGCGAGGGACTCGCCGCGCTGGCCACCGCCACGCTGGTGAGCCCATGAGCCGCCTCGTCGCGAGCGTCCTCGGCATCGGCTATCTCCGCCCCGCCCCCGGCACCTGGGGCTCCCTCGCGGCGCTCGTGCTGGCGTTCCTGCTTCTCAAGGTGGGCGGCGTCTGGCTCTTCGTCCTGGCCCTCTTTGCCGTGATCGCGCTGGCTTTCTGGTCCATCTCCGACCTGATCGCGAAGCTCGGCGAGCCCGGTCCGCACGACCCGTCCTGGGTGGTGATCGACGAGGTCGCGGGCCAGTGGATCGCCCTCCTTCCGGTCGTCCTCGGTGCCGCCAACAACGGCGTTGCGCCGGAGCGCCTCTGGCCGGGCTGGATCGCGGCCTTCCTGCTGTTCCGTCTGTTCGACGTCTGGAAGCCCGGTCCCGTCGGCTGGGCCGACCGGCGCCACGGCCCGGCAGGCGTCCTGCTCGACGACCTCATCGCGGGTGTCCTCGCCGCCTTCGGGGTGGCCCTGCTCGCCGGGCTCGCGCATGGGGTGCTGATGCGATGACCGCGCAGGCCCTCCTCGACGCCGCCCGGGCGCGCGGCCTCTGGATCGCCGTCGCGGAAAGCTGCACGGGGGGCCTCCTGGCCGGCGCCATCACTACCCCCCCGGGCGCCTCGGCGATTTTCGACCGGGGCTTCGTCACCTACACTAATGCCGCCAAGGTGGACCTGCTGGGCGTCAGCCCCGAAACGCTGCTCCAGCACGGCGCTGTGTCCGAGGAGGTGGCGGCCGAGATGGCTCGGGGGGCGCTCGACCGCTCCGACGCCGACATGACCGTCGCGATCACCGGGGTGGCCGGTCCCGGCTCGTCCGGCCACAAGCCCGAGGGCCGGGTGTGCTTCGGCCTCGCCAGCCGTAACGGGACCACCACGGGGACGATGGAATTCGGCCCCCTCGGACGCGACGCGGTGCGCGCGGCCTCGGTGGAGCACGCGCTCCGCCTCCTCCTTCAGGCCGTGGAGCGCGCTCCGTAAAGCACCTGCGCCCGCTTCTCGAACGCGCGGACGATCTGCGTCATGGCCTGATGGAAGAAGACCCCCGCCGCGTGCTGCAGGAGACGGTTCCGGAACTCGAAGTCCGTCCGGAACGACACCTCGACCCCGCCCGGCACGTCCCGGAACTGCCAGACGCTGTCCATGTGCTTGAACGGCCCCTGGATGTAGGCGGTCTCGATCCGCTTGGCCTCGGGGTAGAGCCTCACGCGGCTGGCGAAGCTTTCCTGGAACAGCTTGAACGAGATCACGAGGTCCGCGAGCATCTCCGTATGGTCTTCGCGTTCGTCGACCGACCGGATGCGCGCGGCGGCTGTCCAGGGCAGAAACTCGGGGTAGCGCGCGACGTCGGCCACGAGGTCGTACATCTGCTGCGCCGAGTAGGGCAGCACGCGGGTCTCGGAATGGCTGGTCACGTCGGCGGCGCCTCCTTGGCTCGGGGTCATGTCGTCCCCCGGGCGCCCGGGATCAAGGGCAAACCAGCCCATCGGCGGGCCACGGCCACTCGAATTCCACGCCCGGCCCTATCACGGCGCGCGAGTCCGCGCTACACGCGCCTCGGACCCCCAACCGCGACGACGCCATGCCCCAACGTCCCTACGTCATCGACCAGATGATCTCCGCCAAGGCCATCGCCGCGCGGATCGAGTCCCTCGCCCGCGAGATCGGGGCGGAGTTCGCGGGCACCGACAAGCTGGTCGTCGTGGGCCTCCTGCGGGGGTCCTTCGTCTTCATCGCCGATCTCGTGCGCGAGCTCGACCTCCCCGTCGAGGTCGATTTCCTCGAGGCGTCCTCCTACGGCGACGCCATGGTCTCCTCCCGCGAGGTCCGCATCCTCAAGGACCTGCGCGCCGCCATCGAGGGGCGCGACGTCCTGGTGGTGGAGGACATCGTGGACACCGGTCACACGCTCCACCACGTCACGAACTTCCTGCTGACGCGCCATCCCGCCCGGCTCCGCACCATCGCGCTGCTCGACAAGCCGTCGCGCCGCGAGGTCGACTTCAAGGCCGACTGGATCGGCTTCTCCATCCCCGACGAGTTCGTGGTGGGCTACGGCATCGACTTCGCCCAGCGGAACCGCAACCTGCCCTACATCGGCAAGGTCCGATTCACGGAGGACTGACGTTCCCGTGAACCTTTGTTGGATCAAATCCGTTCGTTGCGCGTTGTCACCCAGCCGCCGGTGGCCCGGACGGCGCAACGGAAGGAATTCAAAACTATGTCAATCATCGCCTGGATCATCGTCGGCATCATCGCTGGATGGATCGCAGAGAAGATCATGGGGCGGAACGACGGCCTGCTGATGAACCTCGTGATCGGCGTCGTCGGCGCGCTCGTGGGCGGCTGGATCTTCGGCGCGCTGTTCGACGCGGGTGACGCGACGGATGGCGGCTGGATCTGGAGCATCCTCGTCGCCGTCATCGGCGCGGTGGTTCTGCTCGCGATCATCAACCTGATCCGCGGACGATCTGTCCGCTGACGACGCCCTGCCAGCTCAGGGCGATGCATCTCCGGGCCTGACCGGCCCCGACCCCAGCGGGGCGCCACGGCGCCCCGTCGACCTGCCGGCTTCCTGGGCAGTTCCCAGGGCCGAAGTTCCTGCCCTGTCGGACCAAGGTCCGTAGCACACCTCTTGTGCGCTTTTTTGTCTTGGGTCCGCACGCAGGCCCTTCCTAAGCTCCGCACATCAGTCCCAACGGCCGGAGGAGTCCGTTCCATGAATCGCTTTGCCAAGTCTGCCGTCATTGCCACGCTGCTGGCGCTGCCCGCCGGCCTCGCCCTCGCCCAGGAGGAGGACGAGACGCCCGAGGACATCGCCATCGAGATCCGCCACGGCCACATGCTGAACTACGCGGCGAACCTGCAGCGCCTCGGCGCGATGGCCCAGGGCAACGCCGAGTACGACGCGACCGCCGCCCAGACCGCGGCCGACAACCTCGTCTACCTCGCGTCCATCGACCAGAGCCACTACTGGCTCCCCGGCACCTCCAGCGAGGAGCACGAGAACAGCGCCGCCCTCCCCGCCATCTGGGAGAACATGGAAGACTTCCAGGCCAAGCAGGTCGCCCTTTTGGAGGCCGTGACGGGCCTTCAGTCCTCGGCTGGCACCGACCTCGCCGGGCTCCAGAGCGCGATGCAGGGCGTGGGCCAGGCCTGCGGCAGCTGCCACGAGGACTACCGCGTCAAGGAAGAAGAGTGATCCGATGCGTCGGGCGCTCACGTCCGTGGCTGTCCTCGCGCTGGTCGGCGCGGGCACGGCCTGGTGGCTGACAGCGCCCGACAACCTGCCCGCCTCTGCGCTCGACGGCATCACCGGCGACGCGGGGCGGGGCCAGGTCCTCTTCGCGGCGGGCGGCTGCGCGTCCTGCCACACCGCTGCCGATGCCGAACGGACCGAGGCGCCGGTCCTCTCCGGAGGCCGCCGCTTCGCGACCCAGTTCGGCACCTTCCTCGCCCCCAACATCTCGCCCTCCCCGCAGGGCATCGGCGACTGGAGCGACACCGAGATCGTCAACGCCGTAGCTCGCGGGGTCTCGCCCGATGGGGCGCACTACTACCCGGCCTTCCCGTGGAACGCCTACAACAAGGCCGAGGTGCAGGACCTGGCCGACATCGCGGCCTATATCCGCACCCTCCCGCCCTCGGACGCCGAGAGCCTGCCCCACGAGGTCCCGTTCCCCTTCAACATCCGGCGCTCGCTCGGCGGCTGGAAGCTCCTCTTCGAGCACCGTGACTGGGTGCTGCAGGGCGAGCTCACGCCGGAGCAGGAGCGGGGCCGCTACATCGTCGAGTCGCTGGCGCATTGCGGCGAATGCCACACGCCCCGCAATGCCCTCGGTGGGCTGCGGCGCGATGCCTGGCTCTCCGGCGCGCCCGACCCGGCCGGCAAGGGGCGCGTGCCCAACATCACCCCCGCCGGGCTCGACTGGTCCGAGGGGGAGATCGTCGCGATGCTCGAATCCGGCTTCACGCCCGACTTCGACGTGGTCGGCGGCGAGATGGCCGAGGTCGTCCGCAACACCGCCCAACTCACCGACCAGGACCGCGCCGCCATCGCCGCCTATCTCAAGGCCGTTCCGCCCGTGGAGTCCCCGGCCCCTCAGCCCGGCACCGGCGATTCGACCGCCGAGGAGGGCAGCGCCGCCGACGAGGGCGACGGCTCTTGATCCTGATCGGACAATACGATTCGAGCTTCGTGCGTCGCGTCGGGATTGCGCTGCGGCTCTACGACCTTCCGTTCGAACATCGCCCCCGGTCGG
>Ga0210040_10010730_pt1 | contig 10472 bp, 6 predicted proteins | sample CryGeyCG12114_NA_FD_185462 | JGI IMG/M metagenome (GOLD analysis project Ga0210040, IMG submission 185462) | Groundwater microbial communities from aquifer - Crystal Geyser CG19_WC_8/21/14_NA (SPAdes) (version 2) | ecosystem: Environmental > Aquatic > Deep subsurface > Groundwater | place: USA...
CGCACCAAACACTCTCCTCCTGTGGTATTCGTGGCCCTCCCTCATCATTCGTGGAAAGTGCTGCCATATCTTTCACGTCCGTCAAACGCCTCTATTCCATGCTCAAAGCAAACTGTGCTTATGTCGAAAAATGGGGTATACATGATTGTGAATCTTCTTGTGTCGGGAATGATTAGGATGGTTGAGGTTGTAGCTGGGGGTGGCCACTTACGCGAGATAGCTGCTGATTGGGTTGTTATTACCAACTCTGCCTTCGTAGTCCCTACATGTGAAGGCGAGGGTGCAGGGGACGGAAGGGATGATTCAACCCTCCCAGCAACGTGGCGTCTGAAGATTGATAGTCCTTCCATTCCGGATAACTTCCGTCTTCCTCTAGGATATCCCCGTTCTGATCAATTTGTAGTTCGCTCGCTCTCGCTATCGGGTGGCGTCAGCGAGCGAGGTGCCTGGTGTGGCGGGACACTGTTCTACATGTCCATCGAGTCGTTGCCATTGGAAGAGAAGTTGAATTGGCCTTGTGGTTGCTGTGCGTTGAGTGTGTAGCCCTGCGCATTGGCTGTCGGCGCAACTTCTTCAATGTCGGCACCAGCATCCTCCTCGTCTGAGAAGTATTTCTCGATAATGTTGTATGCCTTCATATAGATCTCCTCATTCGCGTTATTCTGACAATCGTGGATCTTCTCCATACCACCAGCCTCTTCAATGAACAGAGCGTATCGGTTGACGTTCGCATCTGGTGCACCTGGGTTGGCAGCTTCCTTGTCCATTTCGCCGACCTTGAGGATATTCTCAAGACCATCAAGCGCGACCTGAATGATCTTGTTGTCTGGGCATGCTAGCAGGTCGCATAGAGGCTTGATGCAGCCTTGAGAGACCAGGTATCGGATCTGATCCGGCTTTTGGAGGCCACCGCTGGTAGCATTTGAGATGGCCCAACAGGCCTCCTTGCGAGTTTTGAAGTCACCGTTGGACAGCAGCTGAATGAGAGGTGGAATGATACCAGCATCAACCACACCCTGGATCTGTGTAGAGTTCCCGGCGGTAACGTTACTAATTGTCCAGCACGCCTCTTTTCGGATGCCATCCTTTTGTGAGCTCAATAGGGAGAGCAGGGCGTTTAGTGCACCGCAGTTGATGATGACCTGAGTCTGGACGTCGTCGCCAGTGACAATGTTTCCGACCGATCGAAGGGCGGGGGTTTGAACGGAGGTCGAGGCGTGCATCAAGAGTTCGACCAGTCTTCTAGGGATGCCAGCCTCAATCACCGCTTGGATTTTGTCGTTAGCACCATCCGATAGGTAGGAGATCGCCCAGCAGGCATCGATAAGGACTTCATCATCGAGCATATAGACAAGCTTGGCTAGGACTGGGAGCGCAGGCTGGATCTGCAAGTCATTAGTGGGGTACTTGGAGTGGTAGAGCGGTGTACTTACTGTAGGCCAGTCGGGCTGAGGGGTCTTGCCACGGCAGAAGTTGCTGAGTGTCCACGTAGCGTTTCTCAGCATGCTCAATTTGCGGCCGTCCCCAATTAGAGCAAGCAGTGGCTTGAGCGCACCCTGCGCCAGAACATAATCTCTGCATGCTGGGCTGTCACCAGCAATGTTGCCGAGAGCCCAAACGGCTTGCTCCCTTACATCTGGCTCAGGGCTGCTAAGGAGCTCGACGAAGATGGGCACAGCACCGGCTTCAATGACGACTTGTGTCTGTTGTGCTGAACCTGAAGCGATGTTTGTCAATGCCCATGCGGCTTCAAACTGTACTAGGGTGTGAGGGGATCGTAGAAATTCGACGAATCTGCTGACGACCCCTGTCTCGATAACCTTCTCGATGGGAGGGTTCCGTTCCTTGCTGAGTAGTTTCCTGAACTTCGTGGTTGCTTGGATTTGGGAATCGATTTGGTCAGAGAAGACTCCCTTGACCATTTCTGGGAGCTCAATGCTCAGCTATGGCTAGGTCAGCACGCGGTCACTGCAACCGTTATATGTACATACCTCGCTCTCGTTGCCGCCGACTTCATCATCGCTATCGGCGCCGCCGAGTGCGACTTCTGGACCGCCTGTCGACCCTGCAATTCCTCTCCTCTTTGCGAGGTTTTCTTCTCGCTTCTGCCGACGGATTTCGACTTGCTGTTCTTCTCTTCGGCGCCGCAACTCATCTGGCTTGAATGTGTTCTTCGCCTTGAACTGTGTACGACGATGTTCTGGGATGTATCGTTCCGCCATCTTGACCAAGTGTGTGAAAGGAGCGGTATCTGACAAGGGCTAGATGAGCGCTTCGAGAACCTGGTGGCTGATTGCGGCCAGAGGTTCAAGATACTGAAAGTGTGAACTGAATCTGAAGAGGATGTGCTGCTTCGTATCAGCAATTAACAATGTTTTGACGAGTGGAGGAAGTTGGATTGCGGGTGACTGCCATGAGCCCTCAAATTGGCAAACATTGACGCTAGGCGGAAAATCGGGTCTCTCTTGCGGGCCATTGGTTCACCGTAGCACTAAACGCGTCCTTTTGAATCTAGTAAACACGCGTTCCACTGACTGCCCTCCCAGTCCTCAGACTGCTGTCCCAATGCTATAGACAAGCTTTGCGATGACTTGCCTGCTGCAGGATGGCACCTCGACTGCCGGCTGGCTTTATATCAATCGCTGAGGCACAAAGCAAGCGGGACGACAAAGAATATGACATTATTGGGGTATGTACGGACTATCTGCCACCAGCTCAGAGCGGTGGCTCTGATCTTACCATGAAAGTGACGCTCTGGGACGTGACTTGCCTCGATGTTTCTGGTCTTGGGCAAGATGGCATGGTATTTCGCTTCTTTGCAAAAGACATGTGGCAGCTGCCTCGAGTTGAGGAGACTGGAGATGTTCTCATCCTCCGCAATATCCGTACGAGGAATTTCAAAAATGGTAGTCAGTGGTTCGGCTTGAGCACTTTTGGCACGAAGTGGAATGCGGTACCGGGGGCTGCGCTCTTAGACGGCGACGAAGCGAATCTCGCTGATGTACAGGAACGGGCTGCTTGCGATGGGCGCTCTCCTACAGACGCTAAACAAGGACCCGCGCCGACCATCCAAGTCCTTAAGTATGCTCAAGAACTCTTACAGATCAAAGATCCTACTACTTTACATGGGCCACCCAAGAGTACTGCTCTGGATCAGGCAACTATAATTAAGGCCAATGGCGGTCAACCACCCGCCATGGCACAGAAACTTCGACTACTCAAAGACCTCATCGATCCGCGCGAGCATGGAGGTTACCAATTTGTCGATCTCGTAGGTGAAGTACGAAGAGTGTTTCATGGAGGAAATCCGGTTGAGGTTCAGGTAACCGACTACACGGAGAATTCTCTACTTTTCAACTACACCCACCAGGATCACGAAGGCTATGTCTCGTCGACGAACTACTGGCCCGGACCATGGGGTCAAATGACCATTACCGTATGTGCTTGGGATGAGCATGCGGATCATATTCGACAAATGGCCTTCAAGCAAGAAATCCAGGTTGGTATGTATGTTCGTATGAAGAATGTGCAAATCAAGCTAGACAAGAATGGCGGTATGATGCAAGGTCACATACGTGGCGTGCCAGGAAGTTCTCGTTCGAATATCGAATTCCTTAGACCTAGAGAAGCTGAGAGTGACAAGAATCTGAAAGACTTGTTGCGGCGGAGACGTGACTACAATATAGCGATCAAGGCCAAAAACATTGGCTTCCAGCAAGATGAGGCGTCGACATTGAAGAGGAAAGATCGAGACGAGGCTGAAGTGCCGATCGAGCCGCAGAAGAAGTCGAAGGGCAGGAACAAGAAGAGGAAAGAACAACAAAGAAAAGCAGGCAAAACGAACGGTAAGCCTGATAGAGACAACGGCCCCGCGGCAACCAATTCCAAAAGCCTCTCGAACCAGCACGTTAGGTGCGAAGCAATAGAGATTCCGCTGACAGCGATAACATCCATCCTGAGTACCGAACAGCTGCAGCGAACGACATCAGCTGGCAACGCATACGAACTGCCATTCCAGAATTGCAAGTACAAGAGCAAAGTGCAGGTAGTTGATTTCTTTCCCGACAAGCTCGAAGACTTTGCCAGTCCATACCGCACATCGGACTACGGGATCCTATCAGACCACGAGAGCGACGACGACTCCGCTGTGTCGCTCGACTTTGCGCGAAACAACCCGTACGAGGTTCGATGGGAGTGGCATTTCTTCCTCATGGTACAAGATCCGCAGCCGACCAAAGCTCAAAAAGCCCTCCAGAATATTCCCGACCAGCCAACAATGCTGCTACAGGTTGCTGGGCAGGATGGAGATTACCTCCTGAATACGGAAGCGTGCGATCTGAGGAACAGTCCACAAGCGTTTGCGATGCTCAAAGAAAAGCTGTTTGTACTCTGGGGCGATCTGGAAGAGAAGAAAATAGAACACAGCAAGACAGGTCAAGAGCTTCAGGATGGAGGTGTGGTAGTATCTTCTAAGCCATTTGAGTGTTTGATCAAGGAGTATGGAGTCAACGCTAGGACAAAGGAAGGACTTATCCTCGATGATGAATGGGAGAGGATGTTTGGAATATTCAAGACGAATATCGGCTGATAAACAACCGCTGTGACACATTCGGTATGGCTTGCGCTTAATGATACCCCGATGCATTGTTTGGCGTTTGGTTAATTACTGGCTCGGTAGTGGAAGTGCGCAGGCAGATGATAATGTGGCATAGAACAGTGTACAAAAAAGAACGGTGTATGGAAAGTCACAATGTACTATGTAACAACTTTCTAACGCGGGCACACACTCACGGCCTAAAAAGTAAGTACACTGGTTGTGTTACGGATGAAGCCAACAAAAGTACTAACGCCTCCGTCCTCCCTCTCTACGTGTCTTGGCACCGAAGACTTTTCCTTCTTCACTCCACATTGACATTACTTCCGCCTCCAACTCCTGGTAACCCGCTCGAGATGCCCACATCCACAACCCTCTGCGTAGACTGCCACAGCAACCCGTCCTCCCTCGAAATCCGCAAACGCCGCCTCTGCCACGACTGTTTCCGCAAATATGTCGCCTCAAAGATCCTCAAGCGCATGGAGACATACCGCTTCAAGAACCAGGTAGGTAACGCGAAGAAACGCCTTCTGCTGCCTGTTTCTGGCGGTGTGTCATCGCTAGTGCTGCTTGAAGTACTGGATGCGCAGATCAAGAAGCAGCTTGATCAGCAGGGGAGGACGGCGTATGATTTGGTGCTTGTCCATGTCGCGTCGCAGGAGAGTGACAGAGATGAGGGAGAGAAGTGGTGCTCAAGTCTGCGGTCGTGTTTTGAGCTGCATACTTATATGCCTGTTGTGAGGCTGTCGGATGTGTTCGAGGTGGACGGGCAGGTCGAGGCAGACCTGCAACTTCTCGGACTTACGAGGCAAGAGAGTGAGACTGATGGCCACTTTCTCGTGCGTGTCTTCACGTCTGCACGGTCGGCAACAGCAAGGTCTGACCTACGAGAATTGCTACTCAAGCGTCTGATTGTTGCTACGGCCAAAGCACAGGACTGCGACGGTGTGATCTGGGGCCAATCGGATAGTCGTTTGGCCGCGAAAGCCCTTGCAGAGGTTGCAAAAGGCCGTGGTGGCTCTGTACCCAACGAGCTTGCCGATGGACCTTCACCTTGGGGCTTGAACTTCAATTACCCGCTGAGAGACCTCTTCAAGACGGAGTTGCAGCTCTACTTGGGCACGTCGGCGGAGAGTGTAAGAGGTTGTCTTCTCGAGCATGAGGAGAATGCGGACACACCAGTGTCATTGAGAAGCACGTCAATCGATACTTTGTTGAGCACCTATATCACGTCGCAGGGGGAGAAGTACCCGAGCATTATGGCTAACGTGGTGAGGACTGCAAGTAAGCTGCAGGCGCAAGGTACAGCGGTCGGTCCGGGGTGCAGACTGTGCGTTATGCCGATCACTACAGGAAGTGAAACGCATGAGCTGTGTTATGGCTGCGAGAGGATGAAGCAGGACATCAGGGAGTGAGAATGCAAATATGGTGAGAACTAATATTATCATTGGATAATTGTATACCACTGGGGCAGAAGCGTCGCTATCGTACTGATGAGCCAAATCTAGACGACAACCGGACTGCCAGAACCAAACTCCCTCGCAAAGACGCCAGCAACTCGTTCCTAATATCGACTCGATCTTTCCCTTTATCTAGTCCTTGCAGGTCGTGGCGGAGTAACGCCTCTAGCAGACTCCAGGTCACGATCGTCACGTCGATCTCTTCGGCTTCGGCTCCGGTCACGTCGGTCACGCTGGTCACGGTCTCGCCGACTCGGCTCTCTCGACGCGTACTGGGGTGGGTTCCCGTGTTCTTGTCTAAGATGGTCTTCATCTTGATAGTCCCATTCATCGGCCAGTGAAGGATCGACAGCAGGGTATGCCTGTCCACTTTGTCTGATCCTCTTTCTCCCCCTCTCCCTCAATTCCTCCTCAAGCAGAACGACGTTTTTGGTGTTGCATTTGTACGCTGCATCCGCCAGATCACCAATGAAAGGTACCAAACCGATGACAAAGTCAATGACGATGTTCATCTGCATCTTCGTTTTTGTGCTTGAACTGAGAGGTGGTTCGACTTGGCATATTGTGCGGAACACAATCAAGGCGAGAAGCATGTCTGCAACATCTCCGACTGCTGGAATAAGACCGATGACACTGCTCCAGCCAAATCTTAGGCCGCAGAGGGAGAAGAGACAGAGGTCAAGGCGGTAGGCGCGACTCTTGGCCTTGGTGAGGACCCTCTCTTCTTCGGGTGTGAGACCTGGAGGGAGAGCTCGCTTTCTCTTCTTCGTTGTCTTCATGCCCAAGCGGGTTGCCGGAACGGTCTCGAAGTAGGGGTCTTCGGGCGCTCCATTCGCTTGATTGGATTTGTTGCCTGGAAATTTCTCTGCGAAGATCTTGCGCGCGATGAACTTGGTCGCTAAGGAGGCCATCGTGAAGGAGGTGTTTTGAGGCCACGCGGCTGAGGTGAGGAGAGGTTTAGCTTGACGTTATGCAGTCACAGGACTTTATCCGTCCGATGCTGAGGATACGCAGAAATGGCTGGCGAACACTGGAGTTGCGGTGAAGATAGTTGGTAGACGAGAATTAGGAATGTGAATCGCGCTGGGCAACAAAGAATATATTGAGACACTTTAGCTTCTCCCAATCATGCTAGAACCCTAAGAAACTGGGAAGCGAGGAAATGTTTGAACAGCCGCAGGAGCCGTACTCGTGTCGCAGTATCATACGTTCATGTGCAGATGATAGGCGTTTGGATGGCTGGACTTTTCCCTGAAACGCTTCATTTACCTCTGAGCTGAGGCGAAACGTCATACAAACACACGCCAGGAAAGCGCAATGCTAGCGAATCATAAGCGAGGATCATGACGGCGCTTGTGTTTTGGCGGAGCGTAAAATGGAGTCATGCGCTGCGCCACTGCGCCACAACACTCACCAGCCACAGTGGAAGGAAAGAGCACAGCCGAAGCTAACGTGATGAACTGCCAGCGAGGCACTGGCATGGAGAATGCCTCGAATTACCGAACCATGTAACATGTATTCACACTACTGTCACTCACTAATGCTCTAACACAAACAGTGCTCGTCGGCACAAATCTACGCGCAATCTAGCAAACGATCTACATACTTCTTCTTCAATCTAGATTTGTGGCTGTACAATCCAAGCAGCTTCCATCGCTACCCAACCAGGCAGGCATTCCTACGCCATAGCAAGAACAACTGCACCGACGCATCGGTGGGGCCGCCTACTACCTATCGGCTCGAGAAATGATCAGATACTCCAGACTGGACTCTCGTATTGAAGATGCAGCTGGAGGATTGTGAGAGCCTTGCCAGTATTCAACAGCGTGCCATGCTGACAATGAATAGGGCTAGATGACCTTTGTGTCAGATTCATCCTCAACATACCTGCCGAAGAGCTCGCCAGTATCGAGCGAATATGCTTTCAGATAGAGGAAGCCCAATGGTTCTACGAAGACTTCATTCGTCCACTTGACCCTTCGTTACCCTCCCTCGGCCTAAGGCCCTTCTTTCAGCGCATCACTCAACGATGTCCGCTCTTCAAGGATTCGCCCGAGGAGGAGCTGGCCAATGCCTTCGACATATTTATACAATATAAAAATCGTGTGCCGGTGAGAGGCGCCGTCCTCTTGAACGACAAGATGGATGAGGTGTTGCTGGTCAAAGGCTGGAAGAAGAGTGGCACGTGGAGTTTCCCACGAGGTAAGATCAACAAAGATGAAGACGATCTCGACTGTGCTATCCGCGAGGCATGGGAAGAAACAGGCTTCGATCTCAATGCTGCTGGTCTGGTTCCAGAACGCAAAAACATCAAGCCCCTCGAGAAGACCATTCGACAACAGAACATGAAGCTGTTCGTCTTCCGTAATGTTCCCATGGATTACAGTTTCATGCCTCAGACCAGAAAAGAGATCAGCAAAATCCAATGGTTCAGACTCAGCGACCTGCCCGCCGAGCCTAGGAGGAAGAATCAGCCCGAAGGTAGCGGAGTCCACTTGGTTGTGAATGCCAACAAGTTCTACGTTGTCGCTCCATTCATGCATGATCTCAAGAAGTTCATTCGTGATGAGAGGAAAAAGGACAATCGGCAAAGCTTCAAGCGTGCAGCTGCGCCAGTCGCTGCTGATCCAATGCTTGCTGCAGAGCAAGATTATGCTACAGCGACGGGACATCTGGCACTACCTTTATCACCACCCGTGCCTAGCAGTCTGCCAGAAGTCACACCAGCGTCTGCACAAGATCCGTTACTCCATCTGAAGCAGCAGCTGAACATTCCACCGCCGTCGCAAAGCCCAAGCATGGATACGAAAGCGAGATCGAATGATCTGCTGTCCTTACTCAGAAAGGGTCCGGCTGAAATGCGAAATGACCCTGTGACTCCGATGGAACAGACTACCTTTCCGACCCAGCCTCGCTCACCCATGCTGCCACATCCTGAATCTCATCTGCATGATATGCTGAACATGCAGTCACCTCAACCCTCCTTCGACTTACACCCACAATCACATCCCACAGCTCCACCGTCGTCTGCTCTCCCTCAACTGAGTCAGCACACCAAATCTTTGCTCGATGCATTCAGTAAGCCAAATGCGCCGCCAAGTCCTTCCGTTGCTGCAGCAGAGCAGCTTCCGGCCTCGAAGCAGAGTCTTCTTGCTGCCTTCACATCGCAGCCAAAGTCGACGCCCCAGGCGATACCGTCGCCAGCAGATAACGCAGCGAATGGCTTACTAGCCATGTTACAGCGCAAGAAGGACCCTGCTCATATAACCGAGTCGTCTGCCGCCAAAAGGGCGGAAGTGCAAGAACCACATACACCAATCCCGACGAAGGCGTCACCGCCAGTGCCGGTACAACCAGATGGTCGACCAGCTGCCCTTGGTCCGTTCGACCCTGTTACCCTTGTGCAGCGGCAAACGTCTTTGCGTCCAGCTCCCGCAGCTCAGAACTCAACGTCTTGGGCTACGGTCGCTTCTAGCACAAAGTTGTCTCCACAGCCAATCGAAGTTCTGTCAGCACAACAGCTGATTCGACCTGATCAGTCGCCGATTCCCGCTCCGTCAAAATCGACGGCTCAGTCACAGCAGGACATAGTGCAGAGCCCACCTTCTGCAGCACAACTACCAAGGTCGTGGGCTTCGGTTGCTACTAACTCGAAGCAATTCCCACATACAACGAAGGTTGAGCTGGTGAAAAAAGTACAGCCTGAGCCTGCAGAGTTGTCGGCAACATCGGATCATGCCATGAATCCACCACCAGCCGACAAGACGAAAGCAAATCTCCTTTCACTGCTCGGTTCGATGCCTTCAAAGGCGCCGAAGAGTGCCGAACCCAAGTCTCGTAGTGGTACAACAGCTGCAAATCTGGATCGACCATTTGATGAGCCGGACTTTGACACAGTCGCGAGAGCTACGGGCTTCGATGACGAGATGAAACGCGAGCCGGTCACGAGTGACCGCAAGCTTTTCGATCACAAATACGGTGAAGCCAAGCAACCACCAGCTGCACACAGGGTCATGTCAAGGCATGATGATCGGAACCGTGTACCAAAGTCACCACGGACGGCGAGACAAAAACAGTCCAACACATCTAGGCCTGTAACACCGAAGGAAACCCAGAAGCCTTTCCAGCCTCAGATTCTGAAACGACCACAGACATCCGAGGGCGAAGCTCCATCGGGACTGCCATCGTTGCTCGCTCAGAGCTCAGCCGCACAAAGGCAACTAGCGACCCCGTCAACAATGCCGCCGCTTACTGTACCCGCGGATGTACCACGTTCGTCTGGTATTGATGTGCCACAGGCTGTCACGGCTGCTGAAATTACGAGCTTCTTCTCACCTGCAACAAAATCGCCTATCCCACAGGACCCATCACGTGCAGCGCTTCTAGATCTGCTGAGGCCTCCAACGCAACAACCCAGC
>Ga0210040_10010732_pt1 | contig 10470 bp, 9 predicted proteins | sample CryGeyCG12114_NA_FD_185462 | JGI IMG/M metagenome (GOLD analysis project Ga0210040, IMG submission 185462) | Groundwater microbial communities from aquifer - Crystal Geyser CG19_WC_8/21/14_NA (SPAdes) (version 2) | ecosystem: Environmental > Aquatic > Deep subsurface > Groundwater | place: USA...
TGACCGGCACGCCGATGGTGGTGCCGGTCCGCCGCATCCGCCGCTGATGGAGTGTCAGCGCTCGGGAACCGATGCGCTGGCACTCCATGAGCACGTCCTCGCGGTAGATCCGCTGGCTGGTCCTCCCTCAGTCGCGCGGGTCCTGCGGGCGACCGGCCGGGACGTCGGCGTCCGACAGCTCGGCAGCGGTGTCCGGCGCCCGGTCGGTGGCCGGAGAGGGCTCGACGACGATCTGGAAGTCCTCGCCGTGCCGGGTGATGCCCTCCACGACGGCCTGCTCGACCGCCTCGTTGGCGAAGGTCCGGCGCAGCACCATCGGGTCGGTGCGCAGGTCCCTGGCCAGGGCGACCGCCAGGCCGACCATCACCAGGGCGAAGGGCAGGGCGGCGATGATCGTCAGGTTCTGCAGCCCGGTGAGGGCGTCGTCCCCGCCGACCAGCAGCATGATCGCCGCCACCGCACCCATCACGACGCCCCAGAAGACGACGATCCGCCGGCTGGGCGAGAGCGTGCCCCGCTCGGACAGCGAGCCCATGACGATCGAGGCGGCGTCGGCACCGGAGACGAAGAAGATCGCCACCAGCACCATGACCAGCACGGTCATCACCGTGGCCAGCGGGTACTGCTCCAGCACGCCGAACAGCTGCCCCTCGGAGGTCTGCCCGGAGAGGTCCGCGCCGTCCTGCTGGGCCCGGATGCCGGCCCCCCCGAAGACGGCGAACCAGACCAGGCTGACCGCGCTGGGCACCAGCAGCACGCCGGTGACGAACTGGCGGATCGTGCGGCCGCGGCTGATCCGGGCGATGAACAGGCCGACGAACGGCGTCCAGCTGATCCACCAGGCCCAGTAGAAGACCGTCCAGCCGCGCAGCCACGTGGCCATCGCATCGCCACCGGAGGCCTCCGTGCGCCCCACCATCTCGCCGAGCTGGGAGAAGTAGGCGCCGATGGCCTCGGGCAGCAGGTTGAGGATGAACACCGTCGGGCCGGCGACGAAGACGAACAGCGCCAGCACGATCGCCAGCACCATGTTCGTGTTCGACAGCCACTGGATGCCCTTGGCGACCCCGGACACGGCCGAGGCCACGAACGCCGCGGTCAGCACGGCGATGATGGCGACCAGCACCCCGTTGCCGACGTTGCCGGCCCAGCCCAGGATCTCCACCCCGCTGCCGATCTGCAGCGCGCCCAGGCCCAGCGAGGCCGCCGAGCCGAACAGCGTGGCGAAGATCGCCAGGACGTCGATCACCTTGCCGGCCGGGCCGTCGGCGCGGCGCTGCCCGATGAGCGGGGCGAAGGCGGCGCTGATCAGCTGCCGGCGGCCGCGGCGGAAGGTGCCGTAGGCGATGGCGAGCCCGACGACGGCGTAGATCGCCCACGGGTGCAGCGTCCAGTGGAACAGCGTCGTGGCCATGGCGGTCTGCAGGGCCGCGGAACTCTCACCCTCGACGGTGCCCGGCGGCGGGGAGACGTAGTGCGAGAGCGGCTCGCTGACGCCGTAGAACATCAGCCCGATGCCCATGCCGGCGCTGAACATCATCGCGATCCAGGAGACGGTGCGGAACTCCGGCGCCTCGCCGTCCCGGCCCAGCGGGATGCGGCCGTAGCGGCTGGCGGCCAGCCAGAGCACGTAGACGACGAACCCCGAGGCCAGGACGACGAACAGCCACCCCAGGTTGGTCTCGATCCAGGTCAGCGCGCTCCCGCTGGCCGAGCCCAGGTTGCTGGGGCCCAGGAAGCCCCAGGCGACGAAGGCCAGGGCGACGACGGCGGCGACGCCGAAGACGATGGTGTCGAGCCGGCCCGGGCCCTCCGCTGTCGGGGCCGGCGCCTCGGCGAGTGCAGGGTGCGCCCCCGCGGGGCCGTGGTGACGCTTCGTGATCGGCACGCGGCGTCCGCGGCCGGGTGGTGCAGGTGGTGTGCTCACAGTGGATGCGGCGCCCGACAGTGAGCGCCTCCCCCTTCCGATCAGCGTTCATGGTCGCGGCCGCCGTCCGCGGGCTGGGAGCGGCGGGTCCGATTCCCCACCGTGCGCTTCTGGGAAGCCCAGTGCAAGCCGATGATCATTTCGCTTCTGTGACGGAGGGTGATCGGCCGCCCGCACCCGGCGTGGTCACGCCGAGGCCGGAGGGCCACACTGGGAGGTGATGAACGTGCTCGCAGAAGGCCCGATCACCGACGCCCTCTACTGGTTGCGCAGCGCCGGCCTCCAAGCGCTGTTGATCATCCTCGGCGCCGTCCTGCTGGCTCGGCTGGTGAGCTGGGCGGGCAAGCGGATCACCGACCGGATCGACGCCGCCGCCACCGGCTCCGACGCCCTCGTCCGGTCCGAGGCGGCCAAGCACCGGCACTCGCTCACCCAGGTGCTGACCTGGTCGACGATCGTGCTGATCTGGTCGATCGCGCTCTTCTTCGTGCTCGACACGCTCGGCGTCCCGGTGACCGGCCTGGTCGCCCCGGCCACCGTGCTCGGCGTGGGCCTGGGCTTCGGCGCGCAGCGGATCGTCGGCGACGTGCTGGCCGGTTTCTTCCTGATCACCGAGCGGCAGTACGGCTTCGGCGACGTCGTGTCCATCCAGGTGGTCGGCGGCGGCGACCCGGCCACCGGCACCGTCGAGGACGTCACGCTGCGGATCACCCGGCTGCGCTCGGTGGACGGCGAGGTGGTGATCGTCCCCAACGGGCAGATCGTCAAGGTGGTCAACCTGTCCCGCGACTGGGCCCGGGCCGTGGTCGACGTGCCGGTGCCGGCCACCGCCGACGTCAACCGGGTGCAGGAGGTGCTGCGCGAGGTCGGCCAGCGGGCCTTCGCCGACGAGCGGCTGCACCGCCTCCTGCTCGACGCCCCCAGCGTGATGGGCGTGGAGAGCCTGGCGCTGGACGAGGTGAACCTGCGGATCGTGGCCCGCACCCTGCCGGGCAAGCAGTTCGAGGTGGGGCGTGACCTGCGCGCCCGGGTCGCGCTCGCGCTGTCCCGCGAGGGCGTGGCGCTGCGGGTGACCACCCAGGACGTCGACGTGCAGGACGAGGCGCTGGCCGAGGACCGGGCACGCAGCGGAGGGGCAGCATGAGCGCGCCGAGGGACGACCTGCCCACCACGGTGATCCCGCAGCAGACGGTCGAGCAGCCCGCGGTCACCACCGCCCCGGCCACCAACCGGGCCCGGGTCTGGCAGCGCAAGCTGCCGCAGCGGATCGGCCGGGCGCGCACCTCGACGGTGATCATCGGCTGCCTGTTCGTACTGCTGGGCGGGCTGAACTTCGTGCTGCCGCAGGATCCCTACGTCAACGTGACGACGGAGGACGGCCAGGTCGTCCGGGTGCGTTCCTCGCAGCTGAGCACCCCACCCACCCTGTCGCCCACGCCGTCGGCGCCGACCAGCGACGTCCCGTCGACCACGACGTCCGCCCCCACCGGCACGCAGGCGCCGAGCACGACGGCCGGCGAGGACGAGGAGGGGACGACGGCGCCGCAGACGACCCCTCGCACCACGGCCGAGCAGACCACGTCGTCACCGTCCTCCACCTCCTCCACCTCCTCCCGTGCCAGCAGCACCAGCCGGGCCCCGTCGACGACGGCGCCGTCCCCGAGCGAGGAGGACGTGCCGGAGGAGACGGCCGACCCGACCGGCTGAGTCACGTGGCGCCGCTGGTTGGGCTCTAGCATCCGGCGGGTGACCAGCCCGACGCCGTACCTGCACCTCCCCGGGACCGCCCGTGCGGCGCTGACGTTCTACGGGGACCTCTTCGGCTGCACGGTCGGCCTGCACACCCTCGCCGAGTTCGGTCGGACCGACGGTGCGGCGGACGCCATCGCCCACGGCTACCTCGGGAACGGTCCGGTCGCCCTCTTCGCCGCCGACGTGGCCGGGGACGAGCGGCCGCTCCGGTGCGAGGGCCTGATGCTGTCCCTGCTCGGCACCGCCGCCCCGGCCACGCTGCGCGCCTGGTTCGCCGGCCTCGCCGAGGGCGGCCGGGTCGTCGACGCTCTGCAGCAGCGGCCCTGGGGCGCGTTCGACGGGCAGGTCATCGACCGGTTCGGCCTGCACTGGCTCATCGGGTTCGAGCGCGACGAGTGAGGGTCTGCGGGCCGGTCAGAACGAGGTGACGACGGCGATCCCCGGCTCGCGGCCCACGGCGGCCAGCGCGGGCCCGGCGTCGCCCAGCCCGAGCTCGCGGGTGACCAGCAGCTCCGGCCGCAGCCGGCCGGCGGCGATCAGCGAGAGCATCGCCGGGTAGTCGGCCGCGGCCATGCCGTGGCTGCCCAGCAGCGCCAGCTCCCCGGCGATCACCAGCTCCATCGGGACCTCCGGGCGGCCGACGGCCGGCGGCAGCAGCCCCACCTGCACGTGCCGGCCACGGCGGCGCAGGCTGCGGATCGAGTTCAGGCAGGTCACGGCCGCGCCGAGGGCGTCCAGCGAGACGTGCGCCCCGCCACCGGTCAGCTCGGTCACGGCGGCCGGGACGTCGGCCCCGGACCCGTCCACGACGTGCTCGGCACCGAACGCCCGGGCCAGCTCCAGCGCCCCCGGGGCCACGTCGACGGCGACCACCCGGGCGCCCGCGGCGACGGCCACCTGGACGGCGGACAGCCCCACCCCGCCGCAGCCGTGCACCGCGACCCACTCCCCCGGCCGCACCTGCGCCACCCCGGTGACCGCGCGGAAGGCGGTGGCGAACCGGCAGCCCAGGCTGGCCGCGGTGGCGAACGGCATCTCCGCGGGCAGCGCGACCAGGTTGACGTCGGCGGCGTCGAGGGCGACGAACTCGGCCAGCGAACCCCAGTGGGTGAACCCGGGCTGCGTCTGGTCCACGCACACCTGGCCGGCGCCGTCCCGGCACGGCGCGCAGTGCCCGCACGCGCAGACGAACGGCACGGTGACCCGGTCGCCCACCGACCAGTTCCGCACCCGATCGCCGACCGCGGCCACCGTGCCGGCGAGCTCGTGGCCGGGCACGTGCGGCAGGACGACGTCGGGGTCGTGCCCGGACCAGCCGTGCCAGTCGCTGCGGCAGATGCCGCTCGCGCCGACCCGGACGACGACGCCGTCCCGGTCGGGGGTGGGGTCGGGCACCGACCGGACCGTCAGCGGCCCACCGAACTCCTCGAACACCAGCGCGCGCACCCCGACAGCCTGCCCTGCGCGAGACTGCGGCATGGGCTCGACCCGCGTGGCCGGACGTGCAGCCGCGCCGTGGCACGGCTCCACGTCCGGTGACCCGGCTCGACCCGCGGCTGCGCTCGGCGGTCCGCGGCCCGGACCGGCTGGCAACAGGGGTTCCCGCGGGGCCGGGCAGACTCGGGCCCGTGGACGACGCCGAGGCCCTCCGCCAGTCCTGCGACCGCGCGCTGGCCGGGCACGGCCCGCAGACGGCCGCCGACCTGCTGGCCACCATCCCGCCGGACACCGCGGTCGACCGCTACGGCGACGGCGGGGTGGTCGCCGAGCTCGAGGCCGAGGTCGCCGGCCTGCTCGGCCAGCCGGCCGCCCTCTACCTGCCCAGCGGGATCATGGCCCAGCAGGCGGCGCTGCGGGTGCACGCCGACCGGCTCGGCCGGCGCACCGTCGTCCACCACCCGCAGAGCCACCTCGACGTGCACGAGGGGCGTCCGCTGGAGCGGCTGCACGGCCTGGTCGGCCGCTCGGTGGGCTCCCGCGAGCGGCTGCTGCTGCGCGCCGACCTGGACGCCGTGGCCGAGCAGCCGGCCGCGCTGGTCGTCGAGCTGCCGCAGCGCGACCTCGGCGGACAGCTGCCGCCCTGGGACGACCTGGTCGCCCAGGTCACCTGGGCGCGGCAGCGGGGAGCGGCCGCCCACCTCGACGGCGCCCGGCTCTGGGAGGCCTCGGCCGGCTACGGGCACTCGCCGGCGGAGATCGCGACCCTGTTCGACACCACCTACGTCAGCTTCTACAAGGGGATCGGCGCGCTGGCCGGGTGCTGCCTGGCCGGCCCGGACGACGTGGTCGCGGAGGTCCGCGAGTGGCGCCGCCGGCTGGGCGGCACGCTGTTCGGGCTCTGGCCCGGCGCGGCCTCGGCGCTGAGCTGCCTGCGCCGTCGGCTGCCGCTGATGCCGGGCTACCTGGAGCGCGCGCGGGAGATCGCCGCCGCCGTCCGCGACCTGCCCGGCGTCACCGTGGTGCCCGACCCGCCGCAGGCGCCGATGCTGCACCTGCTGCTGCGCACCACCCCGGCGGCGTTCGAAGCGGCCGCGCACCGGCTGGCCGCCGACGAGGGGCTGTGGACCTGGGAGCGGGCGATGCCGACCGGCGACCCCGCGGTGGTGCGGGTGGAGCTGCCGATCGGTGACGCCACGATGGCCCTGTCGGTGGACGAGATCCGCGCCGCGATCGCCGCCCTGGCCGGCTGAGCGGGGCCAGCCGCGGCGGGCGATCTGGTCCACGGCGTCCTTCGCCGTCACCAGGTCGGCCCCGGTGTCCTGGCGGTGCTGCCTGATCGCCGCGACCTGCTGACCGGCCGCCACCAGCCGCTCGGCGATCCAGTGCACTCGGCGCCCGGCGTCGAGGGCACCGACCGAGGATCCCGTGCACCCGGGGGATGACGGCGGGGTGAGCCTCCGGGGGCACCTCTGGGCGAACCGGGATCGCCCTCTGCTCCGACGCGGGATGACAACGCCCGGCGGGAACGTGATCACCGTCCTGATCACCTCTTACGGAGGCCCTGCGCAGGCCCGGCTCGCCGGGCCCCCCGCTCGGTTCGCCGCGCGAAGGAGCGCTCCCATGGCCCCGACCCACGCTGTCCACCCCGCCCACCGGGGCCGGACGCCGACCCGGTATCCCCGCAGCGCGCGACGCCGGCGGCGCGCGCTCGGCGGTGCTCCGACCGCGGTCGCGGGGCTCGTCCTCGCCGCCGCGGTGGCCGTGGTCGTGGTGCCGGCCGACAGCTGCCAGGGGGACACCGGGCTCCCGGCTGCGGCGGTCTCGGCCGCCGCCCGCGTCGGTACCGACGCGGGACTGCGGGTGGGGGTCGCCGTGGTGGACACCGAGACCGGAGGGTGTCTGGTGGCCGGTGACAGCGGAGGGACGTTCGCCACCGCCTCGGTGGTGAAGGTGATGGTCGCGGCCCGGCTGCTGGCCGAGGGGACGATGACCGGGGAGACCGAGGAGCTGGCCCACTCGATGATCAGCCTCTCCGACGACGCCGCGGCGAACGTGCTGTGGGAGAGAGCCGGCGGCCCGGACCTGGAGCCGTGGATCGAGGAGCACTACGACCTGCCGGATCTCGGCTCACCCAACGGGATCCGCGGCAGGTGGGGCAACACCCACGTCACCGCCGCGGGTCTGGCGCAGCTCTACGCGGCGTTGCGCGAGGACCCCGCGGTCTGGCCCTGGCTGGGCGCCGCGCTGCACGACATGCAGGCACAGGCCCAGGACGGAACCGATCAGGTGTTCGGGCTGCCGGCGGTCACGCCCGACGCGGCGGTCAAGCAGGGGTGGGCGAACGGCTCCGCCGACGATCCGGACGACGCGGTGGTCAACAGCACCGGGTACGTGGCGGGGGACCGCTACGTCGTCGTCCTGTTGACCGAGGGCGACGACAACGTCTCCGGGTGCGACAGCCGCGGGTTCCACGCCGGTCAGGCGGCGGTCGTGACGGCCATGGCGGGGCAGCTCGTCCCGTCCCTGACCGGCTGACTCCGGGGGCGGGAGGTGCACCGACGCGCGCGTCGTCCTAGGATCGGCTCAGCTCACGAGAGGCAGCGACAAGCACCTGGCTTGCTGCCCGGCAACCTCAACTCCGTCTGAGGTGCTCCCAGGGGAAGAGCTGGCCGGACGGCGCCCGCCGCCCCGGCAAGGACGGAGCCCTCCGCGCTGTGGGTGCTCCGGCGATCCCAGGAGGTACAGCGATGACCGAACCCAGCGGCTGGAGCTTCGAGACCCGGCAGATCCACGCCGGCGCAGCCCCCGACCCGACCACCGGCGCCCGCGCGCTGCCGATCTACGCGACCACCAGCTACCAGTTCCGCGACACACAGCACGCCGCGGACCTGTTCGCCCTCGCCGAGATGGGCAACATCTACACCCGGATCATGAACCCGACGCAGGACGCGCTGGAGCAGCGCGTGGCCTCGCTGGAAGGTGGCGTCGCGGCGCTGGCGGTGGCCAGTGGGCAGGCGGCCGAGACGCTGTCGATCCTCAACATCGCCGAGGCCGGCAGCCACATCGTCGCCTCTGCCTCGCTGTACGGCGGCACCTACAACCTGCTGCACCACTCGCTGCCGAAGCTGGGCGTCACGGTCTCCTTCGTCGAGGACCCCGACGACCCGCAGAACTGGCAGTCCCTGGTCCAGGAGAACACCAAGGCCTTCTATGCCGAGACGATCGGCAACCCGAAGGGCGACGTCCTGGACATCTCCGCGGTGTCGGAGGTGGCGCACCGCAACGGCGTCCCGCTGATCGTGGACAACACCATCGCCACGCCGTTCCTGATCCGCCCGATCGAGCACGGCGCCGACGTCGTCGTCCACTCGGCCACCAAGTACCTGGGCGGGCACGGCACCGCGATCGCCGGCGTCATCGTCGACTCGGGCAACTTCTCCTGGACCGGTGGCAAGTTCCCCGGCTTCACCGAGCCCGACCCGACCTACCACGGCGTCGTCTACGCCGACCTGGGCGCGCCGGCCTACGCGCTCAAGGCCCGGGTGCAGCTGCTGCGCGACCTCGGCCCGGCGATCTCCCCGTTCAACGCCTGGCTGGTGGTGCAGGGCATCGAGACGCTGTCGCTGCGGATGGAGCGGCACGTGGCCAACGCCCAGCGGGTGGCCGAGTGGCTCGACGCGCACGACGAGGTCGAGTCGGTGCACTACGCCGGCCTGGAGTCCTCGCCCTGGCACGCGGCGCAGCAGAAGTACGCGCCCAAGGGCGCCGGCGCCGTCCTCGCCTTCGACATCCGCGGCGGCATCGAGGCCGGCAAGCGGTTCGTCGAGGCGCTGGAGCTGCACAGCCACGTGGCCAACATCGGCGACGTGCGCAGCCTGGTGATCCACCCGGCGTCGACCACGCACTCCCAGCTCACCCCGGAGGAGCAGGCCACCACCGGGGTCACGCCGGGCCTGGTCCGGCTGGCGGTGGGCCTGGAGGGGATCGAGGACATCCTCGCCGACCTCGAGGCCGGGTTCCGGGCCGCCAAGGCCTCCTGACGTGCGGCCGGTCCGGGAGCAGCCGGCGATGGCCGTCTCCCGGACCGGCGGCTGGCTCGAGGGCGACCCGGCCGGCGACCGGCGCTTCGTCGACCTGGACGGACCGGTCCGGCTCGAGCGCGGCGGCGCACTGCCCGCCGTCCGGGTCGCCTACGAGACGTGGGGCACGCTCGCCCCCGACGCCGGCAACGCGGTGCTGGTCGAGCACGCGCTGACCGGCGACAGCCACGTCGTGGGCCCGGCCGGCCCGGGGCACGCCACCGCCGGCTGGTGGCCCTCGCTGGTCGGCCCCGGCGCACCGCTGGACACCGACGAGCTCTTCGTCGTCTGCGCCAACGTGCTGGGCGGCTGCCAGGGGACGACGGGCCCCTCCTCGACCGCCCCGGACGGCGCACCGTGGGGCTCACGCTTCCCCGAGGTGACGATCGGCGACCAGGTCACGGTCGAGGCCGCGCTCGCCGACGCGCTGGGCATCGGGTGCTGGCGGGCGGTGCTCGGCGGCTCGATGGGCGGCATGCGCGCGCTGGAGTGGGCGGTGTCCCGGCCCGAGCGGGTGGCGGGGCTGTTCTTCCTGGCGTCGAGCGCGGTCGCGAGCGCCGACCAGATCGGCACCCAGACCACCCAGCAGGCCGCCGTCCGCAGCGACCCGGCGTGGGCCGGTGGCGACTACGCCCCCGGCCCGGGCCCGATGGCCGGGCTCGGCATCGCCCGGCGGATCGCGCACCTCACGTACCGCAGTGACCTGGAGCTGGACGCCCGGTTCGGCAGCCGGGTGCAGGACGACGGCCGGTTCGCCGTCGCCTCCTACCTGGAGCACCACGCCACCAAGCTGGCCGCCCGCTTCGACGCCGGCAGCTACGTCGTGCTCACCGAGGCGATGAACTCCCTCGACGTCGGCCGCGACCGGGGTGGCGTCGCGGCGGCGTTGGCCCGGGTGACCGCCCGCTCGGTGGTCGCCGGCGTCGACTCCGACCGGCTGTACCCGCTCGCCCAGCAGGAGCAGGTCGCCGGCGCACTCGGCGTCCCGCTGCAGGTGATCACCTCGCCGTACGGCCATGACGGCTTCCTGGTGGAGACCGCCGCGGTCGGTGCGCTGGTGCGCGAACTGCTCGGTTCCTGACGCCGCCGGGATCCCACTCACCGGCACCCGCGTGGCAGAGGTGTACGGCGTCGCTTACCGTCGGCAGCACGCGGTGCTCCATCCAGACGTAGCGCGGTCCCCCGTCGTCGCCGGTTGCCCGGCACCACCCGGCACCACCCGGAGCAGCCCCGGGACCGCCAGAGAGAACAGATGTCTGCATCCACCCTGGA
>Ga0210040_10010733_pt1 | contig 10467 bp, 9 predicted proteins | sample CryGeyCG12114_NA_FD_185462 | JGI IMG/M metagenome (GOLD analysis project Ga0210040, IMG submission 185462) | Groundwater microbial communities from aquifer - Crystal Geyser CG19_WC_8/21/14_NA (SPAdes) (version 2) | ecosystem: Environmental > Aquatic > Deep subsurface > Groundwater | place: USA...
ATGTAGAAACAAGCAAAGAAAGGTTATCGTCTTCTTCAGAAGATTTGGGAACGTTTGAGGAAGATGATTTCGTGCTACGAGGTCAGCAAAGTCGAAATGGAATGGTTGGTGGACTTTTGACTGGTCTTTTGGGAAGGAAAAGGCGAGGTTATACTTTTCGTTCGAATAATTTAATATATTAACTGTATTTTAACTTATTAACCAAGTAATAAACAAAAAATACTCTGAAAACCTAAAGTTTGGTGTACTATAAGGTTTTTTACTTAAAATTTTTCTGATTCAGGTGGAGATGAGATGGGATCTTTGATGAATGACTTATTTAGTTCAATGTCGGCTGCCGAAAAAATGGTTAGCGACGCAGGAGGTGGGGAACTCTTGAAAGGGTTAGGAGGAATGATAAAGGACGTCGGAGGAGCTGATGGTGTGAAAAATATGATAGGAGGAATAATACAGGACGCTGGAGGAGCTGACGGTGTAAAAAATATGATTGGAGGAATTATAAAGGACGCCGGAGGAGCTGATGGTGTAAAAAATATGATTGGAGACATAGGAGGAATGTTGGGCAGTGGAGGCAATCAAGGAGGAGGGGGTGGTAGAGGAGGAGGAGGAGGAGGATCGAAAGGTAGATTGACTTTGCTTAGTGGAATGTTAGGAATGGGAAACATTGATTTTGACTCAACAGCTAGTTAGTTAGGTTTTTAACAAGTTGATTGTACACTTTTAAGTTTTGTATGCATGTGTACAGGTATGACAAAGTCCCCAAACGGAGCTGCGCCAGTTTCCTCTGCAGATGAACATGGTATGAATTTTTAATTTTTTTTTTATCATTGAAAAACATTTTTGGGTAAATTATATAGGTATGACGGTTTTATTCTGTTTTTAGGACCAATTGGATCCGTGCTGAAGTCTATGGGTGGTCTTGTCGATGGTGTTTTAGGAAGCAGTTTTGCTGGAGGTAAATTTTTTTACGCTTCTGAGGATAGAAAAAATTTAAACCCTAGGATTTATGATGCAGCGTTTTTGGAAATTAAATTCAATGCAAATACGTTTACTTTCTCCTTTTCATTATTCAGATTTGGGTGGTACTATGGGAGGCATAGGAGATTCTGTACTAGGAATAAAAAAAGATGGATGGTTCCGATCGTGGTTTGGAAAACGAGATGCAGATAGTAAGTTGGGTGTGCTTTTTCTAATCGCTTTAATTTTCCACTGTTTCTAAGAAAAAGGTTTCCTATCACCCAATTTTGTTTCCAGATTACAGAGTTGACGAACCGTTCGATGGAATTTTATATGAGGATTCAATAGGAAGACAACGTCGTGATTATAGTGAAGAAATGGAACAAATGGATCCTTTAAGTCAGACTCTTACTAACTACTATCGAAACCCTGGACAGGATCCAATGGGTTATGAAAACAGTGGTGAAATTTTAGGCCGTAGACGCCGTAAGGATGATGATGAAAGTAAGTTACTTGTAATTGGTCAAGTTTTGCATTGTTTTCGGGATATAGTTCATGGCCTCTTTAATCGTTGCCTTTTTATATTCTGTAGTAATAGATTCTGCAGAGGAAGGCAATTTCAGCGAAAAAACTTCAGAGGAAACTTCAGAAGAATTTGAAGATCCCAAAGAAAAAAAATTTGGCTTAGTCGGTGGTCTTTTGAAAGGTGTTATAGGGCGTCGACGACGTGCGCAAGAAAAAAGTAAAGTTGTTTTTATATGTTACAATATTTGTGTTGTAAATTGAAGTGTTTATATTTGTAAATTTGTGTTATTTAGATAATTCAGAAAATTCTAAAGAAGATTCCGAAGAAGTTGAAGTCTCGGGCTCTACAGTGCCTATGACGGAGCAACACAAGGGCTTGGTTGGCGGTCTTGTAAAAGTTTTAGGACGAAAAAGAAGAGAAGATTCCGAAGGTAAAAAAAATTGTTTTGGATACTTCTTTATGGGTTTAGAATGGAGGGAGTTTCTTTCATATACTCCTGGGGTAAACAACATTTACAGGGTTATTATGCATCTGAAAAAAATTGTGTGACTTTCTATTATCCTACGCTTTTTATTAAAATAAAAAGCCAGACCCAAATTATCAGAATAATTATGATATGATTCAATTGTATATTATGCTATTTAATTTTGTCAGAAGAAGAAGGAACTGAAGAAGCCGCGGAGGATTCAAATGTTGAAGTAGAAGTCGCAGCACCTGCCGCAGGTTCTAAACCTGGCTTAGTTGGCGGTCTTGTAAAAGGACTTTTGGGACGAAAACGAAGGGGAGATAAAGATGGTACACAATTACACTTTCTTACTTCCCCCTCCCCCAAAAAACTCCCTATATTAGAATTTGGCCCCGTGAATCACAACATTGAATACATTTGTAGCATAATTTAAATGCAGAGAATTCAAAGAAAAAAGAAGAAGATTATGAAGAGATAGAAGAAGTAGCAGCTGGTGAACCTGTAAGCAAAAAACCCGGAATAGTTGGAGGACTTGTAAAAGGACTTGTAGGGCGGAAACGTAGGGACGTTTTTGGAGGTATCTTCAAATATATTTAGTGTCTTCCAGGTTTTTTAAATTTTTTATGGATTTTTTACCTTCTTTTGTTCTACAGATGGAGCGACCCGGCATCATATTTCCCGCCGTAATAAAAGAAAAGGTTAGGTGATTCCAAGAAACACATCTCCTATTTATGATTTTGAATGATGATGATTGAAAACTGTTTTTTTACTAGCTTGAAAAACTGATGCATTCTTTACCTGGTATCTGCATTAGTTTCCAAAATTGAACTGTTACGTCAGTTCGTTTAACTCGCACTGTTATGTAGTTTGTATTCTGTTGAATCGTTTTAGTAAGCACCGAACACAAAGCTTTGTACCATTTGCTTGAAAATGTATCTACAAGACTGGTTATTTTGCTATATTGTGAAATAAATTCATAGATTATGACCGCATTTGTTATTTTGTGAACTCAATTACAACGAGAGATAGAAATTTGATGAGCAATGCTTTTTTAGTATTTAGTATGAAGTATTTTCAATACAGCCCTTAAGCAAACAAAATTCACTTGCGATTTGCATATTCGAAAGATTTATGGAAGCATCCATACAGAAACCCATAAAAGCGGCAGTCTAAATTTGTCATAATGATGTATGGGAATATTTTGCTTCAACTCTGCATAATTCTTATCTGATGACAACGAAAAATAAAGATTCGTGGATTATAGGCAAATTAACTGAAATATATTAAGCCATAAATCTTCGTAAGTTGCTCACAATGGTCACTTGTGGTTAACCTTCTGCAGTGTGCAGCGAAATAACTAACTAATCCATCAACTAATTCCGTTTGTTCAAGCTTCACAAACCATTACATGTGTAGCATCATCGTTTCAAAATGGCTCACAGAATCTGCAAAGTACTTTTCTGCACTTTAGTGGCTAACAATTTTAATTCCTAAATAGGAAAATCAATAGCAAAAATAGTATCATGCATTATGGTGCGTATGGATTCTCGAATAGAAAAGGGCCAAAAGCCATCTATTGACATCGTTGATAAGTCAGTTAACAGTTAGTTTTTGGAAAAAAGTGGGTTTTTTTTTAATTTGGGGTGTATGCTTAGGTATTTTTTGGTTTCAAAATGGACAGCCAAGTTTCACATTGTCTATTTAACTCGGTGGGCGCTGTGCTTGCATCAAGATGAATTCGTTCGTGAACTGCGTTGTCATAAAAGTAATGTTTTTCTTACTGCTTTTGTTTAGAGATTCGAACATCAAAAAATAGTTTTCAGTATTTCAAAAAAACATTGAAATGTAATAACAGCAGTAACTTTAGTTTCACGTTTTGAGACATAAGGTGGGTTTTTTGCAAACCATTGATCGATGGAAAAATTGAAAATATGAATAAGAATGTAAGTAATCCTATTTCTTGCAGAAACATTTTAAAAGCTGGATGCATTTGATCCATACCATGCTAACTGCGTTCTTGAACGCTACGAAAATATTTATCATTTATAATAGTCTAGCTTTTCAGATAAGCATTAGAATTATTACACAAAATTCTCTAATGGTCCCATGAATTTTTCATACCGTGCATACCGTGCTTTACGTCAATCAAAATGAAATTCGATTTTTCTATGGATGATCGAGCGTGATAAGTTGTAATACATTGTATGCGTGTAATTCGGACCGAAAGAGATCATGTAATATACCCTATACAGCTCATTTTTAAGTGTCGAACATTTATCTTTTTATTATTGCTCTCAAGCTCCTTTGTTGAGAGAGATGGCTTCTTTTTACTTAGTTAGCTAAGAATGTTCAATATCGTGAAGTTAATTGATGCGTGAGTGTCGAGTGTGCTTTATTGGCTCAACGTATAAAGATACACATTTTTGTATTAATTGTTAATGAACCGAACCGACTCACTGTCACTGTCACTACTATCGACAGCGACCCTAGCCTTTAAATAGTTTATCATATTCCCGGGCGCTAATTGTATTCCAACCTAATGAAGTAAATGAGTATGTGACTCTTATCACAATTACTTAATGCCCAATTTGACGGCAACCCAATATTTGCACGTTCACAACATTAACACTGTAATGGTATAATCGTATATGAACATCAAGAAAGTGAAATGTGTATCCATTTTCACAATGTAGTACCTACCGATTTCAATTCTTAAAGCTGTGAAAGACTGGGCCAACCGAGAAATATATTTATCCTTGGTAGTACCAAAATTTTTTTTGAATTCATTCGAATGCATGTTCATTTTTGCTGCAGCTGGAAATAAGAAGAAGCCAATGATATTTAACGCCAAGGAAAGCATTACCATGAGGCCGTAAGCAATTCGGTTTAACTTTGAGACCATTGCAATGAGAACGTAATTGCAAACGACATTGATAACGAAACAGGCCACCATAACAAACAAAAGCGCATATCTTGCTAGCTCGTTAGCTATCTTGTTGAATATTTTTAGCCTCAAGAAGCTGCGGTAAATATCTGTCTGCGACAAATGTTCAGGTAAGCTACACAGTTGAAACGTCCAATAGTTGGTCGATTCAACATATATGATTCCTCCAATAGATGCCAATACCAATGGGGCTGTTGCGAAAAATATGCTTAAACTTCCCGCAAATGCCGCAATTATTCTTCCCAGTACGACATGTGTTTCAACTAGGGACGGAAAGAAAAGCTCAAAATACAGAAGGAATATGTTTATCTTTTGACCCAGTAGACCATTTATTGCAGACAATATTGATCCACCAATAGTCAAGAAAGGTAAACACATTAAAACCATCCCAGTGGTGTCTAGTCCTTCTCGTTTAAAGTGATATTTTTCTATATTGAAAATCAAATTTAATTATATCTTGCATCAATCACTTTTCACTTTTAAACGGAAAATGTATAAATTTATACCTTCCAACTGCGCATCAATCGTGAGAGCTTCGCAAACCATCATCGATATCGTTTCCTTTTGCCAAAGCCAGACAGTGTTCATAAATATAGTCAGCATTAGACCTGCTGCAAAAACTAAGCAGACGACAGTCTGTTGCATTTCCAAATTTTCGAGTTTGTCTTCTTGGGTGAGTCGATTGCCTGCAAATACGATGAAATGAATCTCCATGATGACAGGCAAAACCACGCAAGTCGTGAACCAAAGAATAAAACGGAACCAGCTCAACCTCCGAATGGTTAAGTAGTTGCCTTTTCGAATGATATGCATAGGCATGGAATTGAACAATCGATATAGTTTGAATGCAAACTCAAGACTAATCCAGGTTAGTTTGCTCACCATTTTGAATTAAAAAGAGGTTTAAACGTACGGTGTTGTACTGTTGCTAGTTGATGTTACAATGCTTGGGAAAAATAGCGTTTTAAATAATGTTGTAATTGTTTCTTGTGCACAATTTTGTTACAAAATCAACAAAATGTTGTGCAAAACAATATAAAAACGCAATGTAAGTTTTTCAAATTCACATTAAATTTTGGGAAACGATCCTTATCTTACAAGATACAGCTTGAAAATTAACTAAATTCATATCAAAATGACTATAAAATATGCAAAAAAACTATTCTCTGGGAACTTTTTTTTTACAGTGTTCCTGTATAACATGTAGTACCCGCAACCCGTAAAATGTTTATTTATATAAAAAGCCCAAGTTAAGAATTTCAATTCCAATTTTTCAATTATTCCAAAATGATTTTTGCTGTAATACTTTCATTAAAAAAACTATGAAACTCTGTAATAATAAGCGTTCAGTATGGTCACACACAATAAAATATGGTATTTCACCGTAAATTTCTCGACCATCCGTTTATATGAATCAGAGAGACAGAAATAAGTGAATACATTTTTCACAAGCCTGAACCCAAGTCCTGAATCCTGGAGGCATAATTATATTATTGATTAGAATCAGACTACTCAGATATATTTTACAATTGAATTTCCGCAATTCCTTGAATAATGAGCCTCCTTTCCTAAGTCTATTTATGTAAAGTATCCGATGATTCAATCGCTGTTGACCTCAAATAATTACTAGTTAGTTTGCTGATTGTTTGCTAGAATTGACTCAGAATTTCATGTTTATATTTGAATATTTTACAAGATACAGTGTTAAATTCTCATCATTTTTTGGTCAGTCAGTAGAATATACGTATTTTTCTATGGATGGGCAAGCGGAAGAGTATCTTACCTCTCCAAATGGGTTTTGTTGGAAAAAAGCATTTCATAGTATGAGATGGGGTTAATTCCATCACGTTTTAGCCAAATTCAAGAGGTTGTTAAAATTAAGATTCTGAAGGTCTTTCAGAACAAAGTATGTTTTTCTATTGATCTAAACAGTCCATTATATAAACCTAAATTCATTGGTTGATGGTGATCGATGATCCACTCTTCTGTCAAGAAAGCAACACATCAAAATCCCTACTGGATCCAATCTGTGCCCTAAGAATTAACTTGGACACTCAACTGTATTTAATAATTTTTGATGTTTAGGGTTCCAAAAAAAATTTAAGAAAATGTATAACTGTAAATAATGCAAGCATTATTATTGCGGCGACCAATGTAATGGAATATTAAGTTAATATAATGTAAAACTATTTTTCCCTTTGTCTCTTTGTTTTCTTTGGGACCAATTTTTTATTTAATGCATAGTAAAAAAATAAGTGGTTGATTACTTGATTCGAATGCATTGCATTTATCGTCCCATGCATAAAATTTAGTCACTAGTCACTAACCATGTTTAATTTAAAAATTGCAATCAACTTGTAGATCAAACAAAATGTCCGCGCTAAAATCAAACTTTTATTTTTTCATTTCCATGCGATCAGTAAAGACGACTTTAAACGGCTTTGGAATCCTCGCAAAACCCTTACCACACTCAAAACTCACATGTGGATCCTTTGGATCAGGGGATACAGAAAATCTTTGAAAAATAGATGTTGTGAATAAAAATAGCGTATCTCTAGCCAAACTTTCCCCTAAACATTGTCGTTTGCCCACAGAAAAGGGCATCAAAGCGTCTGGTTTAGGAATCACGTGGCCATCTTTGTCCAAAAATCGCTCCGGTCTGAAATTTTCCGGATCACCCCATGTCTTTTTGTCAAAATGTACTGCATACATATGGCCCACTAACCAAGTCCCTTTTGGGAAGTCGTATCCGTCCAGTTTTGTATCGAAAAGAGTCCCATGGAACACCCCTATGGGTGTGAGTGACACATGTCTCAGAATTTCCATCATAAATGCTTCTCCATAATGTAATCTGTAATGAAATCAATGCGAAGGATTGCATTTTGTTGCTTTCTAAACGTTAGTATGTTAAGTTAGCTGCGGTACCATTTTTTTGCTTACTTAGCTCTATCAGATAATAGTGGTGACCTGGTGCCAATAACATTATCAATCTCGTGTTGCAATTTTTTCTGAATCTCAGGGAATGCCATCATGTATACAATTATCCATCTCAGGGTTGTAGATGTAGTTTCAAATCCGGCTTGAAATAAATCCATTGTGACTGCCCGTAGATTCTTTTCTACAAACTTTTAAAATGATTTGCTGTTCTTGAAAAGTCTAATTCACAATAGAGAAACAAAATTAAAACTTACTTCCAGTGTCTTGATAAAATGATGATTTGGGATCCTGAGTTTTCTTAATTTCTTGCAAATAGTTCTCCGTGAAATCTCTGTTGTTTAATTTCGTACCATACCTTATTAACCAAAATCAACGCTTTCAGATATAATGCATTTTAAATGTTTTACCTTGGCTCCCCATCGGCTAAATGCTTTTCATGCTCATCAACGTTTTCTTGAAGAAAGTCAAAAACAGTTTGCAACTTGCGTACTGCAGTATTCCAGCCGGACCATTCTGGAGCAATATGGCGAACCCATGGAGCAAAAATAATGACTTTATTTTCTACCAGGTCCGCCAAGGCTCTAAGAACAGACAAATTTAGTTAGTAAGCTAACTCGTCACAGTTTCCACTCTCGAATCAAAACTTTTAGTTTGCTGATCCCTGCTTTAGAACTTGAATTCATTTTTCAACTTTCGGAATCCCTCTAATAGGGAACACATTGCGGACACATACAGTGAGCGTTTGGTTTTTATATACTAACCACATTTTCTGAAAATTATTGCAAAGTCTAAAGTAAATGCGATACACTTTATACCACAGAGAATTCTCACTGTGCCCCACCGCCTAATTTCGCCTGAAGGCTAACATTTCAGCATTTATCCACATTAAAACATGCTGATGAGAAATATAATCCTACATGGTAAGTTTAACTCTAATTTTACACGAAAATTTCTAATCAACTCACTGTTCCAAAGTATTCATCAAATTTTGCAACCGAGCATCGTCTTGACTGAACCTTTTGCCACTTACAATGGTCCACAGAGAATTCAATACGGCCAACCCGAATTTTCGTTTCACAACCACGGGATTCCCTTCTTCCTTTTTCATCCATTCTATTACTTCCTTTACTTCGTCCAAAATGAGATCTTGCATGACTGTTTTGCCGAACCCAAAATCCCGAAGATGTCTCAAAGTGAATCTCCTTTGGGCTTCCCAATGTGCTCCTTCCGTGTTTATGATGCCTGACATTATACTTTTTTTTAAACGCTCATAATGGCGATTGGACAAACTAACGGTTTAGAAAAATTAGTGTGTACTTCATACCATAGGGACCTCCTGAAACTAGCATAGGAATTGGTTCTTGAGGTCGCCCACTGAATGCTGTCTCGTTAAACGCTTCTTTGATTAATTTTTCCGTATTTAGTACAACTAGTCTGAAATTCAAGATGAAAAAGTCAAAGGTTAGCTTTGAAATCATGAAAATTCAATGTATTTTTAATATATCTTTGATAAAGAATATCGTAGAAATCCGAATGCTCGAAATAAAGAGGAATGTCATCAAATCAACCGAATTTAGAAAAATATAGTTTGCATCACTTACTTGCTTCCACCAAGTTTGATAGCGAAGATGTCTCCAAATTTTTCTTTCCATTTCATAAACGTGAGATGACCTTTCCCTCCAAATTCAATGCGGTTTCCAAAAAATGGAATGGGGAATGCACCTACCAGACGTTAAATTACAATGCGAATGAAGATCAAAATAAAATGTAATACATTGCTAATAACTATATACCTGGTGGCACATTTTGAGATTTCCTGAAAAAGAGTGCATACGATAGGTATAGGACGCAAAGTAATAAAATAACACTAGTAAAGGACAACATATTGTTTTTGTACACACTTTTTTGATAAGAATGGAAAATTCTTTTCTTAATTTGTCACAAACAACTAACTAATGTAACTAACTAACTATAACTACAGTGCAACCAGTTGAATCACTGACTGAGAATTGAATATTCCAGTCCAGGGCATTTTTTATGTAGTTTAGTTAGAGTGGGTGCGCAGCTAACTATACATCGTGCATAGCTTTGACCAACTTTGGTAAGCAAAATCTGCTGTGCTGATGGAACCAAACTTTGTTAAATTGGCGCGAGTAGATGTCAAGGATGCAGATTATTTGTTTTATTTTGCATGAACGACCTTTAGTTTCGTTTTTTACATGGCATACAGTATGCAATCGTTACCACAGTGTAATTACTTCAGATATGTCAAAGCATTCTGGACGGATTGATTGCAGTAATATTGCATAGTTTTGTTTTTATGCATAGCCACCTAACATGTGCGCTATATGAGTTTATAATAATCTGTAACTAGCAAATATGCCGGGCTTCGCCCGGCAATTTGCTAACGTACGGTGCACGCAGGATTGGGTAATGTCCGTGAAAAAATTTAAAATACTACTACAAAATAGTTTCACTATAAATTACATAAAAAATCAGGATTTTTATTACATTTTGAGAAAAAATGATACGTTTAAACAAAGCTTTTGTAAGCAAACGATGCCCGCAAGATCATATTAATTTTGCCGTGCAAAACTTTGCAGCAATAGACGGAAAAGCTTCATGAAATACAGCCAG
>Ga0210040_10010735_pt1 | contig 10466 bp, 7 predicted proteins | sample CryGeyCG12114_NA_FD_185462 | JGI IMG/M metagenome (GOLD analysis project Ga0210040, IMG submission 185462) | Groundwater microbial communities from aquifer - Crystal Geyser CG19_WC_8/21/14_NA (SPAdes) (version 2) | ecosystem: Environmental > Aquatic > Deep subsurface > Groundwater | place: USA...
GTTTGTAGTAGGGTTAGAATTTTTCAAATATTGAGAATTTTAATTAGTATACAGTTTTTGTGGATCAAGTGCATGAAAAAGTTGGATGTTCAGCAAGAAAAAAATGAGTGTAAATGTACTTTTTTGTCATATGGATAAATGAAATGACTGGGTAATGTTTGTAAAGTAATCGCGTTGAACTTGTTTGTAGGATTATAAAATGCCCATAATAGTGAAGGATAATCAGGTAAAGTTAATGTTCAAGTAGGTAGGCTGGGATGTTGTTAAAAATCATGAGAAAAGGACAAAATCATGATGAAGAGGAGTTCTTCTTTTATATTTATTTATAAGATCTCAAGGTGGTCCTCCAAAAAATTTGGCACTTTCCACCCATAAATTAGAGAGCGTTAAATTTTGTTTAGTTGGCTAGCTAGTGGAGGACAATAAAATGGGATTCACGTTGATTTGCAATCTAATCTATGGGAAGAAAAAGCTCATTTTTGTGTCAAAAATTGGGTAGGCGCTTAGTTGTTAGTTAGCACGGACGGGGGATAACTTTTGGATCTTTTTTTAAGTAGATTATTATGTTGGCTGTAAATTATTAGATAGTTCGTTGGGTATAATCCTACTACGTGCAATATTTTTTGCATGAATTAACGGTTCGCAAATTATTGCCAAGTCCAAGGCAGTACGCATTATTAATATGATGATCATGCAGCTGATTAGTTAAATGATTTTCTTGTGCATTGCATAACTGTATTATTTGTATGTTATTGTTGACAGAAGAGAGCATAGGCTCCTTGTATTGTGTGCCTCAATTTTGATGCAGTCATTTTTTTTGTATTTGCAAACTTGTTTTAACTAACAATGCACCCTTGGGTTGAAGGAAATCTATACGATAAACGATTTTAGAGGGAAAAGTTTTCAAGTGTTATGTCGTATTGACGTAGGTTGGAAGTAAAGGCCGGAACTTGTCCTTTCGTTTAAACGTTTTTCAAACAGGATTTTTTGTACGGAAAATTTGGTTTGTGGACTAGATCAGGTGTTAGTTAGATATTCCTCCACTTGTTTTAGTAAGGATGAAAAAAAAATGTTTTTTTTGGCTGAGTTTTTATGACAAACTGACTGGTAGGTTATGTATTATATAAGTGGTAATGAAATGTATAGAAATTTTATCTGAAAAGGTAACATTTTTAGCCTTCATTTATTTGCGCATGCATGCATAAGTAAGAGCTTTAACTATTCGTCGCTCTTTGATATCCTTACATGACAATCTAAAACAAAGAGGTTTGAGAATGTCCGTCCGAGATATTTTTTAATTAAATTTTATTGATAGCCGAAATCAAAAGAAACCAACATGCATGCCAGAACAACATTTTTTCCATATTGAAACCTACAACTGTAATATGAAATTCTAAGAATCTTAAGATTTTTTGAAAAACAATACTTACCAGTGATTGATTTAAAAAAATTGTCACTTAATCATCAAATAGCAATGGTCACCACAAAAACTGGTAGCACATTGAAAGTGCGTGGAGCAAACTAACTAACTAACTAAAACTAACAATGCACAGAATGTATTGACTCGTAGGAGCACTTTTTTCTCACTAACCACTTGCGTTCCCAACACGCACTGTTATATAATCATGGGCAACCCTTTGTGCACACACCAAATGCAGTTATGAAGATGAGCACATTTGTTTTATCTCTGACTGAGGTAAACAACGGTAATATTAGTTTTTTGCATCCACATGTGTGTGTGTGTGTGTGGCGTGTGACTCTGAAATATTGTCTGTGCGGTCTGTCCAATATGGTCTTGTCTGCTCACCTGCTAACGAACTAACTAGCTATAGCTATAAAAGTTTATAGATTGGAACTTTTTAACTAACTAACTGACTGAATACTGTAAAGTCAATTAGGGAATGTGTGGTTCACACAAGTACAATGAAATGAACAGAGGTCGACATTAGTACATTGAAATCGCATAGCTCACTTTGCCCCAGTTTTTATATTTTGAAATATGAGTTGGGTGCAGGAAAAGATTAAGATATCAGATTTGCTCACAATTATTTTTAGGCGAAATTTATAACAAAGTTTGGTCAGGTTTTTAGAGCATAGATTTTTGCGATTGTAGAAATTGATTGGTCCTCACCTCATGTAATGCACGAACTCGTACAGCTATGGAGAATTGTGAATGTTTCATACATGGGGATGATGTAGACTTTTTATTTGAGCGTTTTTCGAGCTACTGTGTGAGTGCGAAAGTAAATGAGTTTTTTCCCAGTCGTTTTGATTAGTACAATGAACCTGAAATTCTAATTCGACAGTTTGGTAGATTGATTTTTGCATTGAACATTTGTTCTGAGGAAAATGGATTGTAGTTAGTTAGTTTGCTTATTTTTACATGCTAACTAACTGACTGACTATGGCATCCTAAGTCATAGAATTAGGTCAACTTTAGTAGTTTACTATGGTCGCATTTTACATTTGAGTTGAACTAACTTTTAGTAACTAACTAGAGTATGAAAAATTCTTGAGGGTATAGAAAGTTTTGTATGGAGATTATGATGAAGCAATGACTTCCTTCCTTCCTTTATTCCCTTCCTAATTTTTGTGTACAAATGAGGCCAAGTCATGCATTCAAACTTTGTTGCTACTTACAATTATACTTACTCCTCAAATATGTGTAATGTTTCGTATCCATTTGGAACTAACTGTAACTATGTAAAGCAAAGCTGAGCTTGTACAAGACTGGCTCATAATAAAAAGCTATCTTTTATCAATAATTTGCGGAATTAATTAGCAACAATTTATAGCAGGGAGTAGGAGTACTGTAACTATAGAGTAGCGACCAAAAATATGTACTATTTGGGGAGTTAGTTTTGCAATGTAGGAAATGAGTGTGGGCTATTGGATTCAAAAAGTAAAGTTGGAAAACAATGGAATAATGGACGTATAATTGATAAAACGTGAATCTATATATGGGAGAGATGATCTACATAATATGTTATTATCGTCTGTCTGTGCGAAACTCTGATACATTTGTATGACTCAACTGACTATTCTTTGATATTTTTGCCAATGTGGCATTTGCCGTAGCCTTGATTTGAAGTAATTCGTTTTGTTTTGTGATGATCACACTTTCCCTTTGGTTTACAAAAGGGAGCAAATGAATAGTGTTAACCAACTAACTAACTAACGTGCGGTGCTAAAAATATATAAATGTCTTGGTTGCTAACTCAAACTCAATGATTAAGAGTTGTGGGACACAATTTTAGGACAAGGTGAAATTGCGTGTGTAATGAAACGTAATAGTACACACAGTTGTTGTGTCCCCAAACTGACTGGCTGACTGACTATTGTAGGCTTGGTTGAATGGCTGCCCATGTTGGTTAGATGTGCCTTTTCCTTGATTTCTGGTAAATTTATGTAGGGGGTTGGCTACTTATTATTCCCATTTTGGCAACGTTTTTTCTCGTGGGTTTGTTACAAGTTTAAAAACGGAGGTTGAGTTTATAGTCTTTTGGTTTTGTAATAATAATGTGCAGTTTGTTAGTTTTCACTTGCGGGCACATTGTATGCAGAAAAAATTGGGATTTTTTTTGGTTCAAGGCACAATGAATGGAGTTTCGTTAGTTAGTTAGTTAGTATTGCGGTTTGTGCAAATGAGAATGGCAAATAATAATTAGAGACAGTCCTCGAGTGATCCTGTGTGAATTCTCTACACGTACGTACCGAATAATTAGTTAAGAATGATGATTGATCCATAGGTCGGTGTTTAGTTATACCTAGCAAGTTATTTAGTTTGTGGCGCGGTATTAAATACTAATATTGACTTGGGTTGGCACTTGAACGTGGAGTATTAATTATTCATGTGGGTGGGCAAGTTATGACGGAGGATTGATTTTAAAGTTGAGCAGTTATAGGTGCGCTAAATGAATATAGTGAATGTTAGTCAAGTTCGAGACGAGATGCCGATCTTTATATTTCTCACGTTAATATTACATCTCGTGAAACTTAATTAATTGCCAAAAATTTATTTCGGTTAAGGCTACATTTTTTGAAAGGATTCTCTTAATCCGCTCACAGGGTCAGGTTTAATTCTTTGTACTGCCTAACTGACAATAGAACTTATGCGTGAATCATGTTTTTTGTCACCTTGTCTTCTCTATTTTGGTAGGTGTCAAAAGGCGTGATTGACTCGCGCTAATGAATTATTAATTGATTTCAATTAAATATTGGCTTACCTGAGAAAACATGATGAGTGAGTCCTTTGGTTTGACAGTCCTCGCAAGTAACTCACTATTGTCAACAATGATTTGATTTCCAACTCCCAAATTTAGTGGAATTTTTTTGGTCCACTCACTCCCTGACTATACTACTGTTGGGAGATAAAAGTTTCCAACTTGAGCTTGTGACGGACTAACTAACTAACTAACTCACAGAGACAATGTGAATTTGCATTGCTAATAGTTTTAGTGTCTATAAATATTCAGTATGTAAATGAGTGTCGTTTGAGAATCCCTCACTCACTACTCACTGTGACCCCTTGAAGTTATCACAAAACTTGGCTGCAGTTTGCATCATGTACTATTAGTACTATATATTTCCAGGAATTCATTATGAATGTGAAAAAAACTCATAGGACGGAAATATGGCCCGAAGGCGAACAAAATCCAGTCAAAGGTTAAGGCAAACTGGTTTTAACTTCTGCTGGTTTCACAATGCACTCATTATATTATCATCACACCCGTAGACTTTTTTTTTGAAAATCATTGTGATTGTTGTATTGAGAGAATTGTTGCCGGAAAAAAAACTAACTAACTAACTCTGTAAGTAGAGATTTAGTTGTTTTTACGAGTTCTGGCACATTTTCTATTATTACTTAGTTACTTAGCTAGTGGGTTAGTTAGGGATGCATGTGTAAACATGCGAAATATTGAGTTGTTCCCATTTGGAAGCACTCATTATACAAGATTGAAATGTTAAATGCACCTTTGATGTTATGAGTGCCGATTTGCTTTAATTATAGTATTTACTAGCTCACTAGTTAGTTGATTCACGATTAAATGCCAAGTTCAGGGCCATTGCTACGTGTAGTCAATTATGAGAGCATTGACTTGAGTTTGTGTAGTGAACAATACGTAATGTGATTATTAGGGATTTATTGCACCATCGTATATTAAGTGGTATCACGTTCACAAAAAACATATGACACTTAACTAACTAACTGGGTAGAATGTGCAAGTCTGTGGATAACTTTTTCACATGGTAATAGTAGTCAGTCTCGCTTGTTCACCCAAATTTGAACTGTACTCGACTGACGATGATTGGGAAATGCTAGTAAACTGGTTTTTTTTGTTCTTGATCTTGACAATGGGATAAAAACGAGGTCAAGGGCTTCTCCAAGTGAAAAATAAGCCAGTTAGTTGGTTGGTTTCAATTTGTGTTAGTTAGTTAGTTAGTGGGGACCCACACAAGGGTACCTGTAAAGGGAACTCTTAAAGTTTTGAGCAATGGAAACTGTGTTAATATGCATGGGTTGTATATGTTGTGTAAGTAGTGTTGTATAATAATAGAGGTCATAGAAAAAGTGAATTCTAGCCAACTAACTGTAACTGGACTAAATCGTTTTCCTTTTTTTGTAAGAAATTTGGGGAAGTCCGCATAGTTTTAACTTGGCGTTTTCATTGAATCCTTTCTGAAATCAGTACATTTTGATAGGCGTCTGAAAATATAGGGAGATACTTGGACCCGGGTTGAAAATATTTTCATTTTATATTAGTTAGTAAACCACTGGGAAGAGTGGACTTTTTTAGGTATGAATGGAAATGTTAAGATTGTATGAAATGTACGTGAATGTAACACGTAGACTGAAACTGAAAAGTGAAGCAAGAAAAGGAAATTAAGTAGGTTATGTTGATGACTGTGAATAGGTAAGAAGCATGCATTTTGTGGACTTACACACCTTTTTCATGATGAGTGAAGAGTTTCTATTGTAAGGTCAAGGACAACCACTGTACACAGTTTTGTAATACTATGTGCTACGCATAAATGGCTAGATAGTTAGTTAGTTAGTTAGTGATTATTTTAGGCATTTTCAGTTTCAGGATAGTGCCACTTGTGTTGTCCGTACATTATAGATTCAAGCTTGCTTTTTGCAGATGCATTGTTATTGATTAGTTAGTAAGTTATGAAATGGAGTACATGTGATTCGATTACTATTTAAGATTCATTAGATTGTTTTTTCTAAAGAAATAAATGAGAGACAAAATAAAGAATCTCCCTGTCTGTGCAATGAATGAGTATATTGTTATGGCACGGAAGTAAGCATTGCCGACAAAAGTAATTATTGACTGAACACTTGTGTGTAATTTACATGCATTTTTTGTTAACAAAGTGTGTTTTTTTTAATGTTACAGTTAAGAGTTCCTACAGGAGTGAAAGGACGCCTCAAGTCTGCGGATGTAAAAGTTGAGTTTAAAAAACGCCATTTGACTGTGGGTCTCAAAAATCAGCCACCAATCATTGATGCAGATACTCCGTTCGAAATCAAAGTTGAGGAATCTACATGGGTGTTGGAAGATCAGAAAGTAATTTTCATCACTATTGAAAAGGTGCAGTAACATTGCAAACGAGCTGTTATATAGTGTGTTCCCCTTTGTTTGAAAGAGTGTGTAGATTACGTAATACATTTTTAATTTGCTTGTTCAGGTGAACAAAATGGAATGGTGGACAAGACTAGTAGTGACAGATCCAGAAATAAATACCCGAAAAGTGAACCCTGAGCCTTCGAAACTGTCAGACTTGGATGGGGAAACTCGAAGCATGGTTGAAAAAATGATGTTTGATCAGCGACAAAAGGAAATGGGACTTCCAACGTCTGAAGAGCAGAAAAAACAGGACATGTTAGCCAAGTTTATGCAAGCACATCCCGAAATGGATTTTTCAAAGTGTAAATTCACATAAGCTACATTTTTCATATTTTTTTATCTTCTTCTGTTTAGCTGCTGTTATATTTTCATGGCAAAAATTTTAGTGCTGTGTAAGTATGTGTAATAAAATCTGCACTATTGCAAATGTTTGTTTGTCTGCCTGGATTTTTGATTTCCATCATCGGTAGCTGCTGAACTCAAGTCTTTTATTTGTATCCAGAACCAACCATTGCCCCTAATTAGGTAACGATTTTCATTGGCTTTAATTTGCGACCAAATCGATTGGGTTACCGGTCACTCATTGTGCTCTCAATTAGCTGTGGGCTGGAAAAGTCACGATTTGTTCCAGGATAAAAACTATGAGTTTTGGGAATCAAATCCATTTGTCTGATGAACGCAGGAGCTTACTTTGAAAATTTTTCTTAGCAGAAGATTTGTGCATTCAGAATTTCGAGTGAAAAAGTGTTTGTAGAGTTGGTTAGATAGTTAGGGATTAAAAATGTTGTCCAACGCGATAAGTAGTGCGTTTAGTGTTCTCACCATGATTTTAAGTAACATTTTTTACGGCTCCAGGAATTCATCTGCTGTGACTGATATGGACTTTATGGCCGACAATTACAGTACTACTGGTAAGATTTTGCATAGTAGAAAAAGTATCTTAAAAGAGACATTTTTTGTGGAATTCACTTGGTGGATGAAACTTGAGAATTTATAGTTTAGATTTTTAGCTTCAATTAATTAATTAATTAATTTTCCCGATTTTGCCCCCAAGTTGCAATTGTAACTCAAGCAGAATTAGGATAGAACAAAAACATTGAGAAACAATCTAAAAGTTACGCGAGGTGAAGAAGTTCGTAATCAGCATAAATGAGCCCAAAATAGCTGGAGTTGAAGAATTTCAATTTCCGTTTTTTAGAAGTAGATTTCACTAATGATATATAGGCTGCTCAATACATTTAGATAGGAGGTCGGAGACCCTGTTCTAACTTAACTCTACTGTATAAGCATCCTAATTTGTTCTTTTTTTGCAGAATTGAGTATACTAGCCGAACCGAGGGAAGAAAGAACATTCCTAAATCAAGTAGTTTATGTGACATTGTACATGATGTGTGTCATACTTGGCACAGTGGGCAACCTTTTGGTAATTCTTGTAATTTGGCGAGATCCACAACTGCAAGTCAAAAATCAGCTGTCCAACTTAAACATCATGAATTTGGCCATGACGGATTTGCTTACATCCCTACTAGTGGCTGGTCCTGCAGTGATCAATGTAATTTACAAGGATTTCCCATTTCCTCACTGGGTTTGCCAATTCGGGACCATGATGAATATTGGGACTATAGGAGGAACTTATAATATTTTGACCATAGTCTCTGTGGAAAGATTCATTGTAATTATTTGCGCACAAATTGTTATCATGCTAACTTACTCCTATTAACATTGTTTAGTGAGTTAACATTTCAATTGTTAGGCGATCCGGTGGCCACTCCATTACCCACAAATTGTTACTTATGATCGACTTATAGCTGCTTTGGTCTACGCTTGGGTCATGGGCTTCGGTGTTGGATTCAGGATAGGAATTATGGAGACAGATTGGGTAAACAGGAAATACATATTTTAAATACAATAAGGAAAATGTTGATTGACCAACTTTTTTTAGTCTTTTTATGACTACTGGGCTGGGATTTGCGATGCCAAATATGCTGGAGAAGGGTTGCCCCCTGATGAACAATGGAGGTTAATGAAAGTAGTACTGGTTGCCTCCTTTTTGTAAGTAACTGTTGTGAAAGAATTATTGATAAAAAATTAGTAAATGCTAATTGCTTTTATGTTTCCATTCCACGTTTCTACCACTTCTCAATTTTCCCTCCTCAAAATCATAAACTTATGATGACTGCCATAGTGCTAGACATGGTTAATGTTGCAGGATTTTTCAGTTGATTATACAAAACTGTATCTTTTCAGTGAATTCGTCATCCCCACAAGCTTGATAATTTACACAAACATAATGATTGTACATTTATCGAAAGACAAAGGACGAGCTGGAACCAAAGAGGCAACTCAAGAAGCTACCGTGAACAAGAAAATTTTAAAGGCCATGATGCTTGTCATATTTTTCTATGTCATTTTGAATTTCCCTGCTGCAGCTATACGAATCTCGAAAGGAATTTTTCCTGATATAAGTTTCCCTGATTTTACTACCTCATTTTTTCAAGTTGGTCAATTCATGGCTTCGGTTGTAAATCCCCTCATTTACGGACTATTTCGCGCTGATTTCCAAAGTGCTTTCATCAAGGTGAAAAAAGATCTTGTCAAGCTTTTGAAAGGAGAAGCATAAAAAATGAATTATTTGGATTACGTTAGCAATAAATAATGCGCAGTAACGCATATAACGTGAGATGAGAACGTGGAGCAGAAAAATGTGAGGAAGAACTATTCATTTATCATGATCGCATCTAATGGCATTTTTTGTCGTTGCTGTTAGTTTAGTATCATTTAAAACAAGCAATAATGGTATAATGTTAAAACGAAGATTTAAAAAACTTATAAACACGCAATGCACAGCACATGAAGCTTCACTATTCCTAAGTATCCGAAGTACAACGCCATACCAAAAGTACTACTCATTATTTAGTTTTTTCCTGAAATTTCGATAATCGAAGCAGAAACGAGTCCGCTAGGAGATAATTGCGGGATTTTGGTCATCATGGATCATGGTGAGCTACTTTCTCTAATAGAGGCCATGATACCGAGTATGGCTGCTCAGTATTTTATTTATTTAATTCGACACCTCTCTTTCCCGAACGTAAAGTACATATAGGGATATTTGTTTGAAAATTGCAATGAAAGGTAAATAATTTTGTTCAAATTATGCCTTTAATTTACATACTGTGATATTTTTTATTAGCTTGAATGAATAGGAAAAGGAGGAAGTCAAAATGCATGGTTATTAATTAACATTCCGGCAGATTTAACACCTTAGCAAAGAAAGCAAAGAAGCATGGAATAAGATCATCAATTAGCGAATCAGTGGACAAATCATCAAAAAGTTTAACAGATGATATGAATTCAGTAGTACTATCAATATTCATATCTATATTGGCCTACTTTGGTCTGTTTGTACCATAAAATTATGCAGTGAAAATTCAAGGCAACATCGAGTGAATTTTTCATTCCGTTAAGCAGGTGTAGGCAACAATAGAGTTGTAACTGTAACAGTGACATCGAAGTGAAAAGTGTCAATTTTTGGTCAAAAAGTGAAAAGAGAACACATAAAAATAAAACAGGCTTGGGCTTTTCAAAAAATTTCTAAAATAGAACAGTTTCAGTCCAAACTTATTTGGCAGTAGTTGTTTTTTTATGGTTGTTTGTGATTGATTACAAAATCCAAAAAATGCCCATTTAGCCAAATCAGTAATGCTTTTGACCTGAGCTAGGGGGGTGGATAGGGTGGATATTACCACCCTAAAATTGCTCCTGAAAATCACTCCCCAAAATTACGATCGGAAAATACACTAGATAAAACGGGCCCGGCCGACAGGCCGGGCTCGA
>Ga0210040_10010737_pt1 | contig 10465 bp, 9 predicted proteins | sample CryGeyCG12114_NA_FD_185462 | JGI IMG/M metagenome (GOLD analysis project Ga0210040, IMG submission 185462) | Groundwater microbial communities from aquifer - Crystal Geyser CG19_WC_8/21/14_NA (SPAdes) (version 2) | ecosystem: Environmental > Aquatic > Deep subsurface > Groundwater | place: USA...
GACGAGCGCGAACACGAGCGCGCCGATGCCGACCACCACCATCGGCACCGAGAGGGGCAGCCGGCGCAGCAACCGCGGCAGCAGGCCGGCCAGCAGCGCGGCGGCACCGGCGAGGGCGTACGTCGCTCCGATCGGGTCCATCCGGTCAGGACGCCGGGGATGGGGACAGCGGACGGACCGACGGCGTGTTCACCAGCGGACTGTGCCCCGCCGGACACGACCAGACACGTGGCTCAGCCGGGCGGGCGGCCCTCCACCGAGTTGGTGCCGAACTCCTGGCCCTGCAGGGGCGGCGATCTCCTGCTCCAGCTGCGGCACCGCGGTGCGGGACTGCGCGAGCACCAGCTCCTCCCCCAGCACGCCGGTGACCAGCTGCCACGGGGTCGACGGTGGTGTTGAGCAGTGCTCAACAGCGGTTGTAACGTGTTGAGCACTGCTCAGCAAGCCGAGCCGTCCCGTTTGCGAAGGAGCCGATCGGTGACCAGCGCGCGCACGCCCAGCCCCCAGGTGGGCACCCGACTGACCCCCGGGCAGGAGGTGGGGGTGGCGGTCATCGGGTCCGGCTTCGCCGGCCTGGGCCTGGCGATCCGGCTGCGCCAGCGCGGGGAGACCGACTTCCTCGTCCTCGAGCGGGGCGACGACGTCGGCGGCACCTGGCGGGACAACACCTATCCCGGCGCGGCCTGCGACGTGCAGTCACACCTCTACTCCTTCTCCTTCGCACCCAACCCCGACTGGCCGCGCACCTACTCCGGCCAGCCGGAGATCCAGGCCTACCTACAGGCCACGGCGGCGCGCTCCGGCGTCTACCCGCACTGCGTCTTCGGCGCGGAGGTGACCGACGCACGCTGGGACGACGACGCCCGGCGCTGGCGGGTGCGGACGACGGCCGGCGAGCTGACCGCCCGGGTGCTGGTCACCGCGGCGGGCGCACTGGCCGACCCGGCGTACCCGGACATCCCCGGCCTGGGCTCCTTCGCCGGCACCGTCATGCACTCCGCCCGCTGGAACGGCGACCACGACCTCACCGGCGAGCGGGTGGCAGTGGTGGGCACCGGCGCCTCGGCCGTACAGATCGTCCCGGCGATCCAGCCGCAGGTCGCCGCGGTGACCGTCTACCAGCGCACGCCCGCCTGGGTCGTCCCACGCGGCGACCGGCCGGTCTCCTCCACCGCCCGGCGCATCTACCGGCGGCTGCCGGCAGCGCAGAAAGCAGTCCGCGGCGCCCTGTACGCCGCCCGGGAGGCGTTGGTGCTGGGGATGGCCAAGCGCCGCGAGCTGCTCGCCCCGGTCGGCCGGATGGCGCGGGCCCACCTGGAGGGGCAGGTGCGCGACCCGCAGCTGCGGGCGGCCCTGACGCCGGACTACACGATCGGCTGCAAGCGCATCCTGATCAGCAACGACTGGTACCCGGCGGTCAGCGCACCCAACGCCGAGGTGGTGACGGCCGGCATCGCCGAGGTGCGCCCGCACTCGGTCGTCACCAGGGACGGCGTCGAGCGGCCCACCGACACGATCGTGCTGGCCACCGGGTTCGCCGTCACCGACCTGCCGATCGCCCACCGCATCGCCGGGCGCGACGGCCGCACGCTCGCCGAGGTGTGGGACGCCGGCATGGTGACCAACCGCGGCTGCACCGTCGCCGGGTTCCCCAACCTCTTCCTGCTGGTCGGGCCCAACGTCGGAGTCGGGCACACCTCGATGGTCTACATGATCGAGTCGCAGCTGGCCTACGTGCTCGACGCGCTGCGGACCATGGCCGACGAGCGCCTGGAGGTGCTGGAGACGACACCGCAGGCGCAGGAGTCCTACCGGCAGCTGATCGCCGCCCGCTCGCAGGGCACCGTGTGGCTGACCGGCGGCTGCGGCAGTTGGTACCTGGACCGGCACGGCCACAACACCACGCTGTGGCCGGACTTCACGTTCCGGTTCCGACGGCTGACCCGGCGGCTGGACCGGGAGAACTACCTGGGCACGCCCGCCCCGGCCGGCACCCGCCCGGAGGTGGCCGCGTGACCGCCCTCGTGCAGCGCCAGGTGGTCGCCGTCCGCACGCCGGACGGCGCCCAGCTGCACGCGACCGTCGAGGGCGACGACTCCGCCCCGGTCACCCTGGTGCTGGCGCACGGCTGGACGCTGGCGCAGGGCGCCTGGGACGACGTGGCCGCCGAGCTCGCCCCCTCGGTCGCCACCGGGGAGCTGCGGCTGGTGCGCTACGACCAGCGCGGCCACGGCCGCTCCACCTGGGGGACGACGGAGCCGGTCTCCATCGACCTGCTGGGCGAGGACCTCACCGCCGTGCTGGCCCGGTGCGCACCCACCGGGCCGGTGGTGCTCGGCGGGCACTCCATGGGCGGCATGACGATCATGTGCCTGGCCGCACACCACCCGGAGCTGATCGGACCGCGGGTGCGGGGCGTGGCGCTGGTCGACACCTCCGCCGGCGAGCTGCACCGCACCCCGCGCACCGCCGCCCAGCGACTGCAGCAGCGACTGGAGCCCGGGCTGCTGGCGTTGGCGCTGAACCGGGGCCGACTGGTCGAACGACTGCGCCGGCTGAGCCCCCCTTCGGCCCGGGCGCACCAGCGGTTCGTCCGCGGGCTGCTCTACGGCGCCGACGCCTCCGACGCGATGGTCCGGCGCGGCGCGGAGATCATGCACGCCTCGTCGGTGCGGGCCTTCGCCGTCTTCTACCCGGCGCTGGGCGCGCACGACCAGCGGGACGGCCTGTCCGCGCTGACCACGGTGCCGGTCGAGGTGCTGGTCGGCGCGGAGGACAGACTGACGCCCGTGCGACACAGCCGACAGCTGGCCGAGGTCCTCCCGGACGCCGTCCTGCACGTCGAGCCGCGGTGCGGCCACATGCTGCCGCAGGAGCGCCCCGCTCTGGTCGCCGACGCCCTGCGCCGCCTGCTGACCCGGGCCGTCGAGCCGTCGGGGGCGCGGTGACCGCAGCACGCCCGCTGCGGCGGACCGCCGGAGACCGGCGGGCCCAGCTGGTGGAGATCGGGCTGGAGCTGCTGCCGACCACGCCGGTGCAGGACCTCACCATCGACGAGGTCGCCCGCCGGGCCGGCATCAGCCGCAGCCTGCTGTTCCACTACTTCGCCAGCAAGAGCGAGTACTACACCGCGGTGGTGTCCGCGGCGGCCGCACTGCTGCGCGACCACGTCGTCCCCCGGCCCGGCACTCCCCCGACCGGGCAGCTGCCCGGGATGCTCGACAGGTTCGTCAGCTGGGTGGAGACCTACCGGGACAGCTACGTCGCCTTCGTCCGCGGTGCGCACGCCGGCGACCCCGCGGTGGCCGAGGTGTACGAGGACACCCGCGAGCAGCTGGTCGAGGTGGCCCTGGCGGCCGTCCGGCTGCCCGACGGCGTGCGGCAACGTCAGCTGGTCCGCTCCTGGTTCGCCTTCACCGAGGACCTGGTGCTGCAGTGGACCCGCGAGCCGACGATGAGCCGCGCCGAGCTGCTCGACCTGATCACCGACGTCCTCAACCGGCTCACCGTCCCGCGCTGAGCCCGGGCGCCCCGGCTCGTCAGTGGGACGTCAGCGACGCGCCAGCGCCACGTGGTCACCTGGGCCGCACTCCCGGACGGGAGGAGGCAAGGAGGACCGGGTGGAACCGCTGATCGTGATCGTGCTCGGGCTGCTGGGGATCGCCGCTGCCGCGGCCGTCGCCCCCCGCATCGGGGTCGCCGCACCGCTGCTGCTCGTGCTCTCCGGCATCGCGGTGAGCCTGCTGCCGGTCGTGCCGCCGGTGCACGTCGAGCCCGAGTGGGTGCTGGCCGGCGTCCTCCCCCCGCTGCTGTACTCCGCGGCGGTGTCCATGCCGGCGATGGACTTCCGCCGCGAGTTCCGGGCGATCGGCGGCCTGTCCGTCGTCCTGGTGGTGGTCAGTGCCCTGGTCATCGGCTGGTCGGCGACCCTGCTCGTGCCCGGGCTGCCGTTCGCCTGGGGTGTCGCGCTGGGCGCGGTGGTCAGCCCGACCGACGCCGTCGCCACCTCGATCGTCGCGCGGCTGGGGGTCTCGCCGCGGGTGGTCGCGGTGCTGGAGGGCGAGGGGCTGCTCAACGACGCCACCGCCCTGGTCCTGCTGCGCACCGCGGTCGCCGGCGCCGCGGCCTCGGTGTCCCTGGGCGGGGTCCTGGGCGAGTTCCTGTTCGCCGTCGTGGGAGCCGCGGCGATCGGCTTCGCCGTCGGCCACCTGGACCTGCTCGTGCGCAGCCGGGTACGCGACGCGACGGTGAACACGGTGCTGTCCTTCACCGTGCCCTTCCTCGCCTCGCTGCCGGCCGAGGAGGTCGGTGCCTCCGGGCTGGTCGCCGCGGTCGTCGCGGGGCTGGTGACCGGGCACGGCGCACCGCGGGTGCTGTCGCCCCAGCACCGGCTCTCCGACGCGCAGAACTGGCGGACGGTCGAGCTGGTGCTGGAGGGTGCGGTCTTCCTGGCCACCGGGCTGCAGCTGGTCACGGTGGTGCAGGACGTGCGCGCGGACCACGCCGGCATCGGCACCGCGGTCGCCGTGGCCGCCGCGGCGCTGGCGCTCAGCGTCGTCGTCCGGGCGGCCTACGTCGCGCCACTGCTGGCCGGGCTGCAGCGCCGGGCCCGGCGCGGCGGCGCCCAGCGGGAGCGCATCGTCCTCATGCAGGACCAGCTGACCGACCCCGCGACCGCGGCCACCGCGTTCGACCGACCCGGCGCACGGCCGCGACGGCGTCCGACGCCCTCGGCCGGCCAACTGGAGCGGATGCGCACCCGGGTGCGCCGGCTCGTGGCCGACATCGACTTCTTCCTGGCGGCGCCACTGGGCTGGCGGGACGGCGCGGTGGTCGTGTGGGCCGGGATGCGCGGCGCGGTCACCGTGGCGGCCGCACAGACGATCCCCGAGGACGCGCCCAGCCGGTCGCTGCTGGTGCTGGTGGCGTTCCTGGTCGCGATCGCGTCGCTGCTGCTGCAGGGCGGCACGCTGCCGCGGCTGGTGCGGGTGCTCGGCGCGGCCCCCGGCGAGCCCGGGCGCGCTGCCGCGGACGAGCGCACCGCCCTGCACGAGCTGCTGGAGCGCACGGCTGCCGAGGCGACCGCGGCGCACCGCGCGGCGGCCGACGACCGAGCGCCCGGAGCGGCCGACGACGACGAGAAGGCGCTGGGCGTGGCCGTGGTCACCGCCCAGCGCCTGGCCCTGCTGGACGCCCGGGACGACGGCACGTACAGCGCGGGCGCGCTGAACGCGGCACTGGCCGTGCTGGACGCCGAGCAGATCAGCCTGGAACTGCGGGGCGCACCGGCTGGGTGACCTGCGCCCGGCGTGAGTGCCGGCCGGGTCAGCCGGCGAGGGAGGAGGGCATCCGGTCGGCGGCCTCGTGCGGCGGTGGCTGCAGCCGGCCGACGGCCTCCCGGGCGCTGGCCCCGGTGGTGTCCATCGACTTCTTCACCTTGGCCCCGTACAGGTCGACGTACTCCTGGCCGGAGAGCTCCATGATCTCGTACATGACCTCGTCGGTGATCGACCGCTCGACGAAGCGGTCACCGGAGAGCCCGGCGTAGCGGGAGAAGTCCAGCGGCTCGCCGAAGCGGATGGACACGCGCACCATGTGCCGGCTCAGCACCCGGCCGAGCTTCCCGGGCAGCGGGACCTTGCGGGGCTCGTAGACCATCGCCACCGGGATGACCGGGGCGCCGGTCTCCAGGGTCATCCGGGCGACGCCGGTCTTGCCGCGGAACAACCGGCCGTCCGGGGAGCGGGTGCCCTCGGGGTAGATGCCCAGCACCTTGCCCTCGGTGAGGATGCGGATGCCGGTGCGGATCGCGTCCTCCGCCGCCGAGGCGTTGGTCCGGTCGATCGGCACCTGGCCGCTGCCGGCGAAGAAGACCCGCTGGGCGACGCCCTTGGGCCCGGAGCCGGTGAAGTACTCCGCCTTGGCCAGGAAGGTGACCCGCCGGCGCAGCGACAGCGGCATGAAGACCCAGTCCGAGGCGGACAGGTGGTTGCTCGCGATGATCGCCGCACCCCTCGCGGGCACGCGCTCGGTGCCCACCGCACGGGGCCGGAACACGAGCTTCGCGATCGGCCCGACGGCCACGTACTTGAGGAACCAGTAGAACAACGCGCCTCCCTCAGCGACTGTCAGACTAGGGAAGCTCCCTGCTCTCCGACAATCGGCGGGCTCCGGGCACCCGTTCCGCCCCACCCGTCCCACGGCCGCACCACCCGACCCGCTCCCCGGAGGACCGATGCCGCAGGCACTTCCGCAGCCGACGCCGGTGATGCCCGGAGCCGAGCCGTTCGACCTGCCGGGCGGGCCGGTGGGCGTGCTGCTGTGCCACGGGTTCACCAGCACCCCGCAGAGCATGCGCGACTGGGGCGAGCACCTGTCCGCCGCCGGCTTCACCGTGCGCTGCCCGCTGCTGCCCGGGCACGGCACCCGGTGGCAGGACGCCAACGCCAGCACCGAGGACGACTGGTACGGCGAGCTGTCCGCCGCGCTGGACGACCTGCGCGACCGCTGCACGGCGGTGGTGGTGGCCGGGCTGTCGATGGGCGGCACCCTGGCGCTGCGGCTCGCCGAGCGCCGTCCGGACGACGTCGCCGCCCTGGTGCTGGTGAACCCCTCGCTGCTCACCGAGCGCAAGGACGCCAAGCTGCTCACCGTGCTGGCCCGGGTCACCCCGGCCTGGGCGCCGATCGCCAGCGACATCAAGAAGCCGGGCAGGACCGAGCTCGCCTATCCCCGGCTGCCGACCCGCGCCGCGCTGGCGCTGCGCCGGCTGTGGGCCGCGGTGCGCGCCGACCTGGGCTCGGTGCGGGCGCCGCTGCTGGTGTTCCGCAGCGTCATCGACCACGTCGTGGAGCCGGCGTCCACCCGGCTGTTGCTGGCCGGGGTGGGCAGCACCGACATCACCGAGGTGCTGCTGCACGAGAGCTTCCACGTCGCCACGATGGACAACGACGCACCGACGATCTTCGCCCGTTCGGTCGAGTGGATCAGCGAGCGCGTGCCGGCCGCCACCCAGAGCCCGGCATGACCCTCCCCCGCCCGGGCCGCGGCCGCGGCCGCCGGGACAACGGGCTGGACGCCAGCCTCTGGCACCCGCTGCGTGACGTCGACCCCCGGGTCGGAGAGCACCTGCTCGACGTCCTGGCCGCGGCCGGCATCGCCGCGTACCTGGAGCCGGCCACCGACGTCGAGCCCTACACCCGCACCGTCTCGCTGCCCAGCCCGCCTTCGGACCGGCTGTTCGTCGACCGCGCGCGCCGCACCGAGGCGGCCTCCGTCGTCGCGCAGGACACCGACGAACCGGTCCCCGCCCCACGGCCGGCCCCGCCGGTGTCACCCCGCGGTCAGCGCAGCAGCGACGACGACGCCGAGTTCGCCCGGATCGTCGCCGCGTTCGAGGCCGAGCACGGCCGCACCGCCGTCACGGAGGAACCCCGCAACGACCCGCCACCGCCGCCGCACGAGCCGTCGGTGCTCGACGCACCGGAGGAGCACTACGAGCCCCCGCCGCCCCCGCCGCTGCCGGTGCTCGCGCCCGCGTCGCTCTACTCACTGCTGCTCATCGCAGTCGGCGCGGTGTTGATCATCGCGCCCGGCCGGGTCGGCCTGTCGATCGACGTCGGGCTGGTGCTCGGGGTCGCCGCCGTGGTCAGCGGGGTCGGGGTGCTGGTGTCCCGGATGCGGGACCGTTCGGTCGACGACGGGGACGACGGCGCGGTCATCTGAGCAACGACCCCGTCCTCCTCACCCCTCGCACGCTCGGCGCGAGCCTCGGGACGGGGCCTGATCCTCTAGCGTGCGCGGCGTGCCCTCCCCCGCCCTCGCGCACTCCGCCGTCGTCACGCTGACCGGTCACCTGATGGACACCGGCATCCTGGCCCGGGTCCTCGACGACGTCCTCGAGTACGGCGGTGACTACCGGATCGAGAGCCTGCAGCTGGGCCGCCAGCACGAGGACGAGTCGCGGGCGCTGGTCGAGGTCAGCGCCGACGAGGCCGACCGGCTGGACCGGATCCTGATGCGGGTCCAGGTGCACGGCGCCAACCCGGTCGACCCGGGGACGGCGGCCACTCGCCCGGCGCCGTCCGACGGCGTCTTCCCCGAGGACTTCTACTCCACCACCAACCTGGAGACCCTGGTCCGGCTGGACCGGGACTGGCTGCGGGTGCTGCGCCCGGAGATGGACTGCGGCCTGGTGGTGACCCGTGGGGACGGCGCCCCCGTCGTCCGCACCGTTCCGGTGAGCGACGTGCGGGCCGGCGACGAGGTCGTCTGCGGCGCCCACGGCGTGCGGGTCGAGCTGCCGCCGCAGGCCCCCCGCGGCGAGGAGGAGGACTTCGGATTCATGTCCTCGTCGGTGTCGAGTGAGAAGCCGCAGGCGCTGCTGGTCCGGCAGATCGCCGAGCGGATGCGGCAGGTCAAGGCCGCCGGCCGGCGGGTGCTGTGGGTGGGCGGCCCGGCGGTGGTGCACACCGGTGCGGCGCCGGCGATGGTCCGGCTGGTGCGGGCCGGCTACGTCGACGTCCTGTTCGCCGGCAACGCGCTGGCCACCCACGACATCGAGTCCTCGCTGTTCGGCACCTCGCTCGGCGTCGACCTGGCCAAGGGGTCGGGGGTGCCGCACGGCCACGAGCACCACATCCGGGCGATCAACACGATCCGGGCGGCCGGCTCGATCGCCGCGGCGGTGGAGTCCGGCGTCCTCACCGGTGGGGTGATGCACGCGATGGTGCAGGCCGACAAGCCGTTCGTGCTGGTCGGGTCGGTGCGGGACGACGGGCCGCTGCCCGACGTGATCACCGACGTGATCGACGGTCAGCGGGCGATGCGCGCCGAGCTGCCCGACGTGGGCTTCGCCATCATGGTGGCCACGATGCTGCACTCGATCGCGACCGGGAACATCCTCCCGGCCTCGATCCCGCTGGTCTGCGTGGACATCAACCCGGCGACGGTGACCAAGCTGGCCGACCGGGGCAGCGCCCAGGCGATGGGCATCGTCACCGACATCGGCCTGTTCCTCGAGCAGCTGGCCCGCGAGCTCGCCCCCGAGTGAGTGGAGTGGACCCGTCGGCGTGGAGCCGAGGGATCCACTCCACTAGGCGTCGCCGTCGACGACCGCGCGGCGCACCAGGTCGGCGGCGCCCACGAGCCCGGCCTGGGCGCCCAGCTCCGCCGCCGCGACCCGCGGGCCGGGGCGGAAGCCACGCCCGGGCAGCGCCCGCTCCAGGCGGTCGCGGGCCGGCTTCAGCACCGTCTCGCCCAGCACGCTCACGCCGCCGCCGATGACCACGACGTCGGGGTCGAGGATCGCCGAGAGGTCGGCGATGCCCTGACCCAGCCAGGTGCCCACCTCGCACAGCAGCTCGATGGCCAGCGGGTCGCCGTCGGCCGCGGCGGTCGCGACGACCTCGCCGGTGATCCGGGTGGCGTCCCCACCGACCCGGTCCAGCAGGTCTGCGGCCGCCGCCGGGGAGTTGTCGGCCACCTCCCGGGCGGTGTGGCCGAGGGCGTTGCCGCTGGCGTACTGCTCCCAGCAGCCCCGGTTGCCGCAGGCGCAGAGCCGGCCGTCGGGCACGACGCGCATGTGGCCCCACTCGCCGGCCACGCCGTGCGCCCCGCGCTGCAGCCGGCCGTCGATGACGATGCCGCCGCCGATCCCGGTGCCGAGCGTGATCATGAGCATCAGGCTGCTGCCGCGGGCGGCGCCGTAGCGGTACTCGGCCCAGGCCGCGGCGTCGGCGTCGTTGCCCACCCACAGCGGGCGCTGCAGCCGGACGGCGAGGTCCTTGCGCAACGCCTGGTTGCGCCAGGCCAGGTGCGGGCTGAACAGCACCGTGTCGCCGGTGCGGTCGAACCAGCCGGCCGCGCCCACGCCGACGCCGACCAGCGGGCCGCCGTGCCGCTCGGCCAACTCGTCGACGACCGCGGCGATGGCGTCCTCGGTGGCCGACACCGACCGGCCGGGGGTCGCCCGGCGCGCGGTGTCCAGGATCGTGCCGTCGGGTGCGACCACGCCGCCGGCGACCTTGGTGCCACCGATGTCGATGCCGAGTGCGGGCAGCAGGGCGGCCTCGGCGGCCGGCACGACGGGCGCCGGCTCGGCGCCCGGACGGCCGGGACCGCTGGCGTCGGGGCCGGTCACGCGACGTCGATCCGCTGGACGGGGGCGGGGGCCGGGTGGGTCACGGTCTCCTCCGGAGGAGCGTGCTCGTCCCCTGCGGGGACGTCGGGGGCAGGGACATCGGGTGCGGCGTCGCTGCCGTCCGTGGTGGTGCGGGTCGTGGTCGTGCGGCTCGGGTCGTGCGGGACGCCGGACTGCGCGCGCAGGGCCGTCGCTGCACTGCTGAGGACGTCGGCCAGTGCCTCGACCAGGTCAGGGCGGCGTCCGCGGAGGGCGGCCAGCCCCGCGCACAGCGGGCACCAGCGGCACTCGGCGGCGTGGTCGCCCGCGTCCTGCGCCGACGCA
>Ga0210040_10010738_pt1 | contig 10464 bp, 5 predicted proteins | sample CryGeyCG12114_NA_FD_185462 | JGI IMG/M metagenome (GOLD analysis project Ga0210040, IMG submission 185462) | Groundwater microbial communities from aquifer - Crystal Geyser CG19_WC_8/21/14_NA (SPAdes) (version 2) | ecosystem: Environmental > Aquatic > Deep subsurface > Groundwater | place: USA...
GTGCATGAGTGCAAGTGCATGCAGCTATGTCCTATGGAATTTCTCATTTGTCGGCAAACTGCGTTCACGACTGTCTACTATCGAATTAATTCAGCATTCCAAAGATGCCTCAACTACATGATCCTTCCGTTTTTCATTAACATCGTATTATTCTACACCACTGCGAACTAGCTAGATCTAGATTGAATAATGTCCTTATGTATATATAGATCAATTCACGCTATCTATATGACATTTATAGCTACAGCTTTCTCCATCAAACTCTAAGGAATTGACTCACTCGACGGAGGATACTTTTACGCCATAGAAAGTGCGTAGGTTTTATTACGCCTACATGCTTTAGATGGTCCGGCGCCGGAGCTTTCACCATGCATAATAACCGAACAATGTACCATCCGCCCATACAATGCACAATCAGTGATGAAAGTTAGTTGGGACCGTTTGGTGGGTAGTTTCAAAATATTTCTGTCGACTGTACAGGAGCGGAGCTCCAAAATTTTGATGAGGATTGAAGCGGAGCAGAACTTCAAGATTTTTAAGTGGTCTGGAGCGGAGCGAAGCAAAGACCAAACTAATGAATCAGCTCAGAATATTGCGTGCAATGATCAGAATGAAATAGTAATGAAAGTTTTAAATCCTAGAAACAGTAGCTCCACCGCATGCATATGCATAATTAAGTATAAGACTTCCTCGGCATGAGTTTTAATCAATGTTCAGATGCAGCAACACAGTCAAGTAGTTGTATAAGACTGCAGTTTTAGATTAATACACTAATTTACACAATACGCAATATGCCTGAATTCATTTCCCAAAACTAAACTGTCAACCTAATTAACAACGACTTTTAAGCAGTCGCTGAAGACAGTACATCATTTAAATTACGTGTGGGAGGAGGAGGAGCACCCCAACGTGAGTGAACAGGTAAGATCATACGCATAATTTGGGACTACCAAACCAAAGAAACTAATGCAAATGATTACCTAAGTAGCTATCAAACAATGAGAATGGAAGAATAAAATGTTGGAAATTTAACTTACCTTCAAAGTGGGCCTTGCCTTAAGGGAGCAGTGACCTAACCAATGGAAGAATCATACCGTCTTTCAGCTCACTCTTGGTCATAAAAAACTTGGCAAGTATTGTGCCCAACTCTCTAACTACAAAACTATGAACACTTAAACAAACACAGTTAAGTTAGCTTACTGACTGGCTACAAGAAAGTAGAACTATCATTTGAAAATTTTAAATTAAAAGGAAACAGGAAATGGAGAAAGTATTGCATACAGCCAGCAAGCACAGTGAAGTGAAGAGAAGAACAGCACGGACACCAAGAAAAGAGAAAACGATGGGTTTAAAATAACCACAAAAATCTACCATACGGCAGACAACTCAAAAAAAGCAAAGAAGTTGGAACCGAATGAATCAAAGCTTCCTATGTGCTTTGATTGGAAGCTTTTTTGTACGCGATTTGAACCCATTGATAAAAATAGCGCGTTTATTTGAATACTATAGATAATATAGATAGATGAGATGAGTCAATAAATAGAGCATAAAAAGTCAATCAATCAAATTATTAATCAGGTCGTCCGTCAGACTCTCAATCGTAGTTACTTCTATTAGTTAGCATTAATTAAAGGCTTTTGATGACTCTTGGATTGAACGACGGAGCAGACTGGCGAGGCGAAAAAATTGTTTCTTCACCTGCATTTTATTTTTCGTCTGTTTGGAGGTGACGGATCTATAATCTGCTAATTTCAACAGAATTGCTGAAAAACTTTAAAAATATTGAATGATGTTTTGACAGAGGGAGAAGTGGGTGAAAAACTTGACTATGGAGGAATGTCTTTAATTTAATTTTTAACATTCTAGACTTTATGTTAACAGGCATTATTCTGTCTATTTTCAGAAAATAGTCAGTCAGAGTTTTATGTGAGAGATACTTCTGTAAATCGAATCTACTGAATGATTGTGCTCTCAACGAGGAGTAGAGCTGCTGCAACCACTGACCCTTAACTTCGAAAATGGGGATAAGGTGATTTAACTACAGCATATTACTGCTTTAGTACTTTGCACTTGTCATAATCGTCATTTAATTTAAATGAAGTCGTAAACTCCCAATGTTAGGATTGTTATAATTTACAATGCTACACACATATTTATTTAATGCTTAATAGTTATACTTATTCTTTATTTGTTTAGACACCGAAGTACCGTGAACAGATTATTTGAGTGTTTTGTTCTAGTCGAGCCTCCTTGGAAAGAAAACTCCTCGCCGTCTCATTCTACCGAAAATTGTTTTCCAGTTGTTAAATCCGTCTTTCCATCTAGCTACAATGACATAGATGCTTTAAAAAATGCTGCACAGTTTTCTTTTCCATGTCCTACAAGGAGGTTAGCTTTAGACTAAATCATTGTATTAGTTTATCATATTAATTTTTGATTTTTTATTGAAATAAATAATCTATGTCTATAAGATTTTTCTTATGATTCGTGGCATTGCAGTGAAAATGTGGAGCTATTCACCTTTGTCCTAACCAGCGGAGATTCTAAATGGACGTTTGGATATTGCAGGCATCCTATAGGAGCCAAAAAAGGAATAATTTTCCTTACTTTTCTTCCATGGCAAGAGATTTTTTTCAGAGCTCTCAATCTGTGTGCTGAAATGAGTGAAGAGAATTTAAAGATTTTTCTTCACAAGCTGTACACAACACCTGTTCCCGATGGAAGTACTTGTCTGTACGTTCCAACGCATTCCAAACCGTTCATATGTCCTTGTCCTAAAGATCTCTCGTTGCCTTCTATTCCTGAAAATGTAAGTCAGATTAGTAGATGTAGTAAATCGTATTATCCGTTACCTAAATAATAAATCATCATGCAGTATTTTGTAATCTACCTATTTCTAGAGACTAATTGTGTATCTTTATGATGGTTGCAATAGTAAAAACTAATTTTTTGCAGCGAAACGTCAGTGAATTCTACAATGCTCTAGGAATTGAGTCAATGATTCAATTGTTCGCTGCCTTGCTTTCGGAACGAAGGATTGTCGTCACTTCCAAAAAATTATCTCGCCTCTCGTCCATTGTCGTAGCATGCAATCTCTTTTTGTTCCCCATGTCGTGGCAACACATTTTTATCCCCGTCCTACCTCTTCAGTTGCAAGATTATTTGGGAGCGCCGATGCCTTTTCTGATCGGAGTGCCTATTGCTGTGTGGGATAGAATTCCTCCGGAAAGTTTGGGCCAGGTTGTTCGTGTGGATGCTGATTCAAACACAGTGACAAGTCCATTTATTGAGGATGTTGAATCTATCCCAACTGATGTTGTTAATTTACTTCGTAAAAATCTAAGTCGTGACAAAGTATTAGGGGATGGATTAGCAAGAGCTTTTCTCCGAGCTTTAGCTCAACTAATGGGCCACTATCAGGACGCGTTTCCAGAAGACGCCAGTGCTTTCAATGAGGAACTGTAAGCTTATTTGAATAACATTCATTTTTATCTTTTTTTATTTTATTTTTATTTATTTTTATTTTTTATTGATACTGATGTAAGAGTTTGCTGTGTTTATTCATTATTTTATTTTTATTTTTTAGGTTTGTTCAACTTGCTCATCCTCATCATCGGCCTTTCCTAAAAAATCAGCTCTTGTCGCTACAAATATTTCGGCAGTTCATAGAAGAAAGGCTTGAGCAAATGAAAACTGGGTCGTCTGTATCTGATGAATTTGAAATAGAGTCTTTGACATGTCGATCATTACGAGCGAATGAACGAAATGGAATGATGCTTAGAAGTATTAGCAGTGGCCAAAATAAGTAAGTTTCCGTAATTAAAGATCAATTGTATTTTTTGAAATTCAATTTTTCAAAATAGTCTGGGTTTCAGTTAACATAATTTGACACTAGTGGTGATTATTATGTACGAATTTATCTGTAGGGCTGCCATAAAAAAAGCTGGTAAAGCAGTTATGCTGACTGTGAAAAGAGAAAGTGGTAGCATTATTGACAGTGTCAAACAAAATTCAACTCTGAAATCCGCCTACCGCTCGGTAAGATTTCAGCTCTTTTAATTAATTGAATTTGTTTATGTTAATATCGTATTATTTTAACCTATTGTATCATACTGAAAGGTCAAAGAGAGTGGAAAATCTGTAAAACAGAAAGGTCATGTTGCATACTCGGATATTAAATCGAAATTCCATGTACCTCCGCCGTTCAAACTGGGATCACCAGATTTCATCCAGACGGGAAAAACATATGGAAGATATCCACCACAATCTACATTCTCAACTTTACCTGTCCCTAACGTTGACCATAAATCCTTGTCTACTCACAACGGAGGAGGGCTGAGGAACGTGGATGATAATTTCATTCATCTATCCCCTTCCGCATCAAATATAAATGAAGCTTCCAGCTCCGAAGTAGAAAAACCGAAACGGCTTAGCAAATCTGAAGAGAATCTTATTGACTTGGATACTCCAGATGAAATCCAAAGTTTTACACTTGAAAATCCACTGTATGAACTCGCTGCAGTTGACAGCGAAGTTTTTACTGACAGCCGTTTCAATGAAGAGCAATTGTTGAGAGACTATGGATTGATTGATTACTTTTCTAATTTGAAGCTAAGTAGTACATGCAGCCCAGGAACAGCTTCGGTTGGATTAAATCACATTGGAGGTGAAAAAAGTTTTTCTGTCTTGGAGCAGAGCACTTCTGATACTTCTACGAACTCAAACTGGGCAACTTTTGAGTAAAATTCTTGGTGACATCAAGTACTGTTGAAACTGCTAAATCTATATATAGCTATCTTGAATTGCACATTATTAAAAAGAGATGAATATTCTCAGTATATAACGCGTAAAGTAGTGAAGTTCCATCTTCATCTTCCTATATATTCCTAGTTCACGTCACGTATCACGTTGATACGCAGTAAATCAGCAGGAAATCAATGCAATAGTAATGGTGTATACTGTGTCTGAGTCTAGGCTGCTCTACTTGCAGTTGGAGAAACTAACGTACACTTTAATCGCACATACCGACTATCGAGATTATAGCACAGGAGAAATGAGATATTTTAGAATGAAAGCGTTGCCTATCCTGGAGACGTCAACTCGTTTCAGGGTGGATACAATCCTCTTTGATGTAACAATACTATGACTTGACTTACTTGTTTTTAGTGTAATTTGTGGTGCATATTGTACACTGTAATTTATTGTTATGTTATTATATTACCAAAGATAGAAATTACTCAAATTTATTGTTAAATTTTTTACTGTGAAAATTCTATATGGTTTTTTTGTATGTCAAGCCCTTATTGTATTTGGATTGCTTTGTTTAATTTTGACTAAAACATCATAACTCATAAATAACGTTAAAGTAAATCTGGGAAGCAGCCGCAGTGGTACTTATTTTTACAATTCCAGACTTAGGGAAGAAATGTAGAGTTTGAATCGTCATCAACTTTTTGTTTTTATCGCGGATGTCGTAAATTATTCAATAAATGAAAAACATTGTTCAAAACTTTTCAATAAGCAAGTATTTATTTGCCGCAGCCAGCAAAAAAGGTAAACTAGTAAAGACATTTTATAGATACCTTTCACATAATACAGCTACAGCTACACTAGATGCTTAATGCATTTTCATACTCGTATAAAAAAATGCCTAGTAATTAATTCGTAGTACGGTTATGAAAGTTACAAAACAGTACAAATTGTCAGTACGTTTGCGTTTCACCAATTCCAGAATGCATGCACCATCACATAAAAAGTGATCTGACGAATTTTTTTAATAAGTAGCCTAATTTCTAGAATTATTCTTACCGTTCCTTTTGATTTTGAAGAATGTTGTACTCTAAATTATTTAAAGTGAATTTTTCAATCCCCTTTTACATATGAAGTTTTATGTGAGAAAAAGTACACATGTAAGTAAGTCTAAGTAAAATTAACGAGACACTAGATTTCACCTCAAACATGGCTTGGCACAACTTGAATCAATGCTAAAAAGCTAATCAGATACACTCAATGCAACGAGCAAGCCTATATCTATAAATTCTTAGAAACTTCAACATGAGCAATTCGTTTGCGTATTTTAAACATGGTCATTCATTACAACTAATATCATTAGAGAGACATTCAATGACTTAATGACTAAAGTATAAATTACTACAGTACTGCATCCTCTATAAAAGAGAATAATTCTTGTGAAAGAAGAAAACACGTAAACGTTCAACCATAGCAGTACACATGTGTCACTATTCTGCATAGCTGACATTTCGTTGAGTTCAAGTTCAAACATCCTGAACAAAAAATTACTTGGAATTACAACTAAACGGGCATATCATATATAGTTACAACACCAGTTGAAGGGACAAGATTAAGATTCCTTAGAGTAAACCAATATAAATTGTAAAATTGGAATGTTTTTGTACACTTCCCAATTAAACATGCAGATACGGAACTATACAAAATTCACCTACATTATGCAGCCCGATAACAAAAACAGAACAAACAGACCAAGAATAAGAAACGACAAATACAAAAATAAGCTACAGCATTTAGCTGCTAAAGTACATGACTGCTAAAATATTCCTTAATCACAATTCAAGCACAAAATATGGCAAAGTAAATAACGAATTCAAATGTCATATGTCATAAGAAAAAGCTATCTTGTGATTTCGGTGAGCTTGAATAGATTGTATTTTCTCTCCGCAATACCTCTTTAAAACAATCCTGATTAATTCTGCAGATTGTTAATCTTTTTTTGCGCTCATATCCGGAGCGTCATGAGTCAAAGACTGGAAGAGACAAGTATTGAAAGTTAAAGTACAAGCGACAAACTTGTTCGGTAGTTGTCAAGATGAAGAGGAGCTTGACGCCAGAATCTGAACTTTGATTCCGAGCTTGTCGATGCAACTCTGACTCATGCAAAAGACGGGGTTTATCTTTTTCAGCTTGATAGATTTCTCATCTGTATGCTCCAATAAAGAGAGAGCTCCAAGACCAAATAGAGTATGAAATGGGTCCACAACGTCTCCTGGTCTGTCGGCAAACCCACCAGTTGACACATCCTGGCACGACAGTATGAATTTTATGAGAGCGTCTTTGTCGATCCAATCTGCCCTTCCCAAGATTGAAAGAGAAGCCAAAACCCACCTTTCATAAAAGAAAAAGGGCGAATTTTCAAAAATTGTACGGAAACTACAGCAGTGTTCACATCTTTTTCCATACTCGAAGAAAAAGGGGACTCGACGTCGAATATGTCGGCGAATTCAAACTTGGCGAAAGCCTTATGTCGGCGAAATCAACCACCTACATTTTTATACTAATTGCTGCGATTTAAAACAGCTTATATAGCTAATAGCTAGATAAATATTTTAACGAGCTTTCATCGCAAAAGTACCTTTCGATAGGAGATATAGGAAGACATTTTTGGGCAATCAATAAAAAAAAAATCCACCCTGAAATGAATTGTGAAAACGAAATAGCTTCTAAACTATTTTTTCTAACTGTATACGGTACAGGCATGAGTTGATAGGTTAATTTTCAGTTTGCCTGCTGTTTTCGCCAACACATTGCATTTGCGCAGTTTGTATTTGCCGAGTTCAGTTATTCAACGAGTGTAAGTGGCAAAATGCCCCATAGACATGGGATAATGGTACGGTTCAGTGACTCGTTTAGAAGGCAACAAGGCATACCATGAATAACACACGTCAGGCAACTTTTCGGGTCTGCCATTGAAACCTCCAGACTTCAGCTGCCTTTCGCAAAGCCACCAACCCAGACAATCTCCATCAATTCGCTCTAGTTCGTCTATGATTATAAATGAATTAAAAAATTAATGGTATTGGATTTATCCAAATGAAATTATCTCAGAGAATTTAACCCTATAAGTCCCAAGGTGTACCAAATCCCTACTAGTCCCACCCGGTTTACAATTGTAAACAGCGAAATTCAAGTAGCTGACTCGAGCATAATCTACGTCTAGAGGAGCAATTATGAAGCACGGTCATCAAACAAATCTTCACCCATAGCAAACAATAATTTAGATTTAACTAGTGCTGAACAGCATTAAATTAACGCTAGACAATATTAAATTAAAGCTGTTAGTAAACTATGCTGGACAATAACTAATCCACACTGGGCAGTTATAAACCAATACTGAACAATATCAATATTAACTAAATGCTGGACAGTATCAAAGAAAGCTGGAAAGTATCAAATCAAAGCTGTACAGCATTAAATCAATGCTGGACATTATTAAATCAATGCTGGACATTATTAAATCAATGCTGGACATTATTAAATCAATGCTGGACATTATTAAATCAATGCTGGACATTATTAAATCAATGCTGGACATTATTAAATCAATGCTGGACATTATTAAATCAATGCTGGACATTATTAAATCAATGCTGGACATTATTAAATCAATGCTGGACATTATTAAATCAATGCTGGACAGTAGTAAATCAATGCTAGACAATATCAAATCAATGCTGGACAATATCAAATCAGTGCTGGACAATTTTAAATCAATACCGAACAAAATTGAATCAATGCTGAACAATATCATATCAAAGCTGGACAGTAGTAAATAAAAGCTGGACAGTATTAAATCAATGCTGGACAGTAGTAAATAAATGCTGGACAATATTATATCATTGCTGGACAATATTATATCATTGCTGGGCAATTTTATATCATTGCTGGGCAATACTATATCATTGCTGGGCAATATTATATCATTGCTGGGCAATATTATATCATTGCTGGACAATATTATAGCGCTGTTGCACAAAATTATATCAATATTGAATGATAAATCAATGCTATACAGTATCAAATAAATATTGGATAATATGAATTTAATGCTGGACAATGTTAAATCAGTGCTGGAGAGTGTGAACTATTGCTAAAACTTACTTTGAATGATGATTTGATTATTCATTTAATTCTTAATTTAGCGCTGGACAATATGAATTAGTGGTAAATAATTCTTAATCAGTGCCGAACAAGTGAATAAGTGTGCTGGGCAATGTTAAGTTGTGCTGGACAATGTTGAGTTGTGCTGGGCAATGTTAAGTTGTGCTGGACAATCAAATAAGTATGCTGGATAATGTCGAATCAGTGCTAAGCCTTGTAGATCAGTGTTTTAGAATACGAATAGCCTACTGGCTATTAGCTAGACTCACTCTTACCAGTAGGCAAATTCTAACTTGCCAAATTTTAATCAAAAAATTTTCTGACGCAAGGAAATTTTCTAGAATGTGATAAAGTATTTAGCTAAATGCCAGTGCGCCCGCTAGTCAGAATATTAAGACCAACATCTGTGAAACTGACCAATTCTTCGAAAATCTTCGATGATGGTTTATTGAAATGGTACTAATATCAAAAGAAGCAACGATGATTTACAAATACCCAACATATAAGACTTAAATCAGATCATTAGTTTCCCGATTTCCCATAGACCCATGTTTTCTGCTTATAATAATTTTAAAAGCCCCTCCAACAATCCCTGAAAGTATTAAAAGTAGGTGAATACAGATATGATTAGTGCTGGACAATGTTGTATTGGTACTGAACATTGTTCGATTAGTGCGGGACAGTGTAATTATTGCTGGACACTGTGGAATATTGCTAAATACGGTTAGACCATATAAATCAGCACTGAACAGTGCTAAATCGTTGCCGGAAGAGTGTATAATGATGCTGGACATTTCAGGACTTATTGTTGTACATAAATGCTGGACAGTGCTGAATCAGTACCAGAGAAATAAATTAATATCCTCGAAAATGTTTTCAAATCATTGAAGTACAATATCACTCGAGGCTATATATTGTCTATAAAAATCTACGGAACCAATTACCTCTGTCCATCACTGACTCAGTATTGATAAAACATTTTCCAGCACTGATTTTACATTTTTTTAGCATCTATCAACTTTGTCCAGTCCTGATCCTACAATGTTCTGCGTTAATTTCCAGCACTTTATTAACATTTTCCAGCCCTAATTCAAGATTGTCCAGCTCTAATTCAAGATTGTCCAGCTCTAATTCAAGATTGTCCAGCTCTAATTCAAGATTGTACAGCTTTAATTCAAGATTGTCCAGCTCTAATTTAAGATTGTACAGCTTTAATTTAAGATTGTCCAGCTCTAATTCAAGATTTTCCACCTCTAATTCAAGATTGTACAGCTTTAATTCAAGATTGTCCAGCTCTAATTCAAGATTGTCCAGCTCTTACTCAAGATTTTCCAGCCCTAATTCAATATTGTCCAGTCATAATTCGACAATGCTCAGCAATAATTCAAAAGTGACCAGCTTTGATTAAAAATTGTCCAGCACTGATTCGACATTTGCCAGCACTAATACAACATTGTCCAGCACTGATTTAATATTTTCTAGCATCAATCAACATTGTCCAGCACTGATTCAGTATTTTCTAGCATCAATAAACATTGTCCAGCACTGATT
>Ga0210040_10010740_pt1 | contig 10463 bp, 9 predicted proteins | sample CryGeyCG12114_NA_FD_185462 | JGI IMG/M metagenome (GOLD analysis project Ga0210040, IMG submission 185462) | Groundwater microbial communities from aquifer - Crystal Geyser CG19_WC_8/21/14_NA (SPAdes) (version 2) | ecosystem: Environmental > Aquatic > Deep subsurface > Groundwater | place: USA...
CGACGGCGCCGCGCCGGGGCGCGCCCTCGCCGCGCACCTGGCCTTCCTCGACGCCGGGGTCGACGGCATCTTCACCGACCACCCCGGCACCGGCGTCCAGGCCCGCGCGCTGTGGCTCGCCGGCCGCGAGGGCGCGGCCCGCGTGGCCACCGGGGCGATGCCGGTCATCCCGGCCGCGGCGTCCCCAGGCCGGGCGCGGGCGCCCCGCAGCGTCCCCGCGCACACGTAGGCTGGGGGTGCGATGAGCACCCTCTTCGACGACCTGCCGCTGCCGGTCTCCCGTCCCTCCGCCGCCTCCGGTGGTGCGCCCGACGACGCCCCCGCCGGGCGCCGTCCCGTCGACCCCGCCGCCCTCCTGGCGGGGCTCAACCCCGCCCAGCGCGAGGGCGTGCTGCACAGCGGCTCGCCGCTGCTGCTGATCGCCGGTGCCGGCTCGGGCAAGACCCGGGTGCTGACCCACCGGATCGCGCACCTCATGGCCGCCCGCGGCGCCCGCCCGGGGCAGGTCCTGGCGATCACCTTCACCAACAAGGCCGCCGCGGAGATGAAGGAGCGCGTCGCCGCGCTCGTCGGCCCGGCCGCCGCGTCGATGTGGGTGTCGACCTTCCACTCCGCGTGCGTGCGCATCCTGCGCCGCGAGGCCGGCTCGCTGGGGCTGCGCTCGAGCTTCTCGATCTACGACGCGGACGACGCCCGCCGGCTCATGGCGCTGGTGGGCCGTGAGCTCGACCTCGACCCCAAGCGGTACCCGCCGCGCTCGCTCAGCGCGCAGGTCTCCAACCTCAAGAACGAGCTGGTCGACCCCGACGCCTTCGCCGCGCGCGCCGCGGAGGGCACCCACGCCGAGCGCACCCTGGCCCAGGCGTACGGGCTCTACCAGCAGCGCCTGCGCCAGGCCAACGCGCTGGACTTCGACGACCTGATCATGACGACGGTGTCGCTGCTGCAGGCCTTCCCCGACGTGGCCGAGCACTACCGGCGCCGGTTCCGGCACCTGCTCGTCGACGAGTACCAGGACACCAACCACGCCCAGTACGCGCTGATCCGCGAGCTGACCGGGGGCCCGGGGGCGACCTCGCCCACCGAGGGGCTGCCGGCGGCCGAGCTGACCGTGGTCGGGGACGCCGACCAGTCGATCTACGCCTTCCGCGGGGCGACGATCCGCAACATCGTCGAGTTCGAGACCGACTACCCCGACGCCCGCACGATCCTCCTGGAGCAGAACTACCGCTCCACCCAGACGATCCTGTCCGCGGCGAACGCCGTCATCGCCCGCAACCCCGACCGGCGGCCCAAGAACCTGTGGACGTCGGAGGGCGCCGGCGAGCAGATCGTCGGCTACGTCGGCGACGGCGAGCACGACGAGGCCGCGTTCGTGGCGGCCGAGATCGACCGCCTCCACGACGAGGAGGGCCTGCGCTACGGCGACGTGGCCGTCTTCTACCGCACCAACGCCCAGTCCCGGGCGCTGGAGGAGGTCTTCGTCCGCGTCGGCCTGCCCTACAAGGTCGTCGGCGGTACCCGCTTCTACGAGCGGCGCGAGGTGCGCGACGCGCTGGCCTACCTGCGGGCCCTGGCCAACCCCGACGACACCGTGAACCTGCGCCGCATCCTCAACGTGCCCAAGCGGGGGATCGGCGAGCGCGCCGAGGCCTGCGTCGCGGCCCTGGCCGAGCGCGAGCGGATCGGCTTCCCGGCCGCGCTCGACCGCGCCGAGGAGGCCCCTGGCCTGGCCACCCGCTCGCTGAGCTGCATCCGCTCCTTCACCACGCTCATGGACGAGCTGCGCACGATCGTCGAGGCGGGCTCGGGGCCGTCCACCGTGCTCGAGGCGGTCCTCGACCGCTCCGGGCTGCTGGCCGAGCTGCGCGAGAGCCCCGACCCGCAGGACGAGTCGCGGGTGGAGAACCTCTCCGAGCTCGCCGCGGTGGCCGCCGAGTACGAGCAGGCCAACCCCGAGGGCACGCTGGCCGACTTCCTCGAGACGGTCTCCCTCGTCGCCGACTCCGACCAGATCCCCGGCCCGGCCGTGGCCGCGGGGGAGGACGAGGAGGAGGGGGTCGACAGCGGCGTCGTCACGCTCATGACCCTGCACACCGCCAAGGGCCTGGAGTTCCCCGCGGTCTTCCTCACCGGGCTCGAGGACGGCACCTTCCCGCACCTGCGCTCGCTCGCCGACCCCACGGAGCTCTCCGAGGAGCGGCGCCTGGCCTACGTCGGGATCACCCGGGCGCGCCGGTTCCTGCGGATCTCCCGCGCCGCGGTGCGCAGCGCGTGGGGCCAGCCGCAGTACTTCCCGGCGAGCCGGTTCCTCGACGAGCTGCCCGCCGAGCTGGTGCGCTGGGAGCGCGCCGAGCCCACCGGCTCCTCCCGCCCGGCGGCACCGGTGGGGTCCCGGTCCTCCGGCGGGACCTACGCGGGGTCGACCACCCCGGCGGGCGCGCGCCTGGCCTCCACGCCCGGGGTGCGCACCGCGGGCACGCGCCCGGTGATCGCCCTGGCCCCCGGCGACCGGGTCACCCACGACGCCTTCGGGCTCGGCACGGTCGTCGAGGTCGAGGGCACGGGAGACCGCACGGTCGCCCACGTGGACTTCCGCAGCGAGGGCACGAAGCGCCTCCTGCTGCGCTACGCCCCCGTCCAGAAGCTCTAGCGCGCTGCGCCTGCGCCGAGCAGCACCGGCCTGACCCAGCCCGGGCCGGCCACGTGGGTCCGGCGCAGCGCCACCCCGCTGGCCGTGGCGGCACGCTGCGCCTGCTCGGCCCACGCGCGGTCCGCGGGCGTGAGGGAAGCGCCGCCGGGCCGTTCCAGGGCCAGGGCGACCGACCCGCTCCTGCCGCAGTGGTCGGCGAGGATCGCCGCGCAGCCGCGCAACAGGCCGTCGAGCAGGTCGGGATCAGGCTCCCGCGGGGTGTGGTCCACCGGCATGAGGACCGGCAGCTGCGCGCCGATCGCGTCGAAGAGCGCGACCCACAGCGTTCGGGCGCGCAGGTCGCCGGGGCCACCCCAGGACAGCACCTCCAGCCACCGCTCGCAGAGGTCGGTGTCGGTCAGAACGGGGTGGTGGACCGGGATCGGGCTGCTCATCGGCCCAGCCTGGGGCGGAGAGGCGCCCCGCCGCTGCGGCTGTCCACAGGGACCCCGGAGCGGGTGTCAGAACGAGCGCTGCTCCTGGGTCGCCCTCGTTCTGACACCCCGCCGGGCCCGGGCGGGCACTGGGGCGCTGCGTCACCGGCTCTTCACCGGCTGTTCTCGGCAGGTGTCCGGTCCGGGCGGTTCTGACACGATTCGGTGGACCCGTGCGCCGGCGGCGATGGTCGCCGTCCGAGCCCGCTGGAGCCTCCGTGCCCCGTTCCCGCTCCATGGCCTCCCTGGCCGTCGCCGCGCTGACCACCGCGGCCGTGGTCGGTCCGCTGATCTCGTCCGCGGAGGTGGCGGCCCCGGCCGCTGCGGCTGCCGCCCCCGAGGTCACCGCCCCGGCCCCGGCCCCCGAGCGGAGCCACGAGGTGCGGCCGGGGGAGGCCATCGCCGACGAGCTGCTCGTCGTCGGGCACCGCGGCGCGTCGGGGTACCGCCCCGAGCACACCCTGGCGGCCTACGCCCTGGCCGCGAGGATGGGAGCCGACTACATCGAGCCCGACCTGGTGAGCACCAGGGACGGCGTCCTCGTCGACCGCCACGAGCCGGAGATCTCCGGCACCACCGACGTGTCGCAGCGCCCGGAGTTCGCCGACCGCCGCGCGACGAAGACGATCGACGGGGTGGTGTACGAGGGGTGGTTCACCGAGGACTTCACCCTCGTCGAGCTCAAGACGCTGCGCGCCGTGGAGCGCCTGCCAGAGGTCCGGCAGGAGAACACCATCTACAACGGCCTCTACGAGGTGCCGACCCTCGACGAGGTGCTGGCCCTGCGAGCCCAGCTGAGCGAGGAGCTGGGCCGCGAGATCGGCGTCTACATCGAGACCAAGCACCCCACCTACTTCGACGGGCTCGGCCTCTCGCTCGAGGAGCCGCTGCGCGAGGACCTGCACCAGGCCCGCCTGGACCGTCGCCGCTCCCCGGTCTTCGTGCAGTCCTTCGAGACCACCAACCTCCGCGAGCTGCACGCCGAAGGGGTGCGGGTGCCGCTGGTGCAGCTCACCTCCGCGACCGGTGCCCCGGCGGACCTGGTCGCCGCGGGGGACCCCCGCACCTACGCCGACCTCACCAGCCCGGAGGGGCTCGCGGAGGTCGCGCGCTACGCGGACGGACTCGGTCCAGACAAGGCCCAGGTGATCCCGCTGCTGGGCGACGGCACCCTGGGGCAGCCGACGGCCCTCGTCGACGACGCGCACGCCCAGGGGCTGCTCGTGCACCCCTACACCTTCCGGCCCGAGAACACCTTCCTGCCCGCCGACTACGACCTCGGCGTGGACCCGTCCGACTACGGTCGGGCCCTCGCGGAGCAGGTCGCCTTCTGGGAGGCCGGCATCGACGGGCTGTTCACCGACACCCCGGACATCGGCGTGGAGTCGCGGCGCCTCTTCACCGAGGCCGAGGAGGACGCCGCGGCCTGACGCGGCGCTGACGTCGCCGATCGGCGCCGGGGGGCTCGCAGGACCCCCGGCGTCCGCCAGGATGCAGCCATGACCGTCCTGCGCATCGCGCTCCTGCAGGCCTCCGCGGCCCTCGGGGACGTCGCGGCCAACCTCGCCCGGGTCGACGAGCGCGCCGCCGAGGCCGCGGCCGCCGGGGCGCAGCTGCTCATCACGCCCGAGATGTTCCTCACCGGCTACGAGCTGGGCGACCAGACGCCCGCCGCCGCGGCCCGCGCCGCCGAGGAGGTCCTCCCCGGCGCGGCCGCGGTCGCCCGCCGGTACGGCGTCGCGCTGCTCGTCGGCCTGCCCGAGGTGGACGCCGCGGGGCGGGTGGTCAACACCGCGGTGCTGCTGGACGAGCGGGGCGAGGTGGTGGGGCGCCACGTGAAGACGCACCTGTTCGGGGCGGCCGAGCGCGAGCAGTTCACCCCGGGCGAGCGCGGGGTGACCCTGGTCGACCTGCACGGGGTGAGGATCGCCGTCCTCATCTGCTACGACGTGGAGTTCCCCGAGGTGGTGCGCGCCGCGGCCGCGGCCGGAGCCCACCTGGTCGCCGTGCCGACCGCGCAGATGGAGCCCTTCTCCTTCGTCGCCGAGACGGTCGTCCGCACCCGCGCCTGGGAGAACCAGGTCTACGTCGCCTACGCCAACCACACGGGCAGCGAGCGCACCCTCAGCTACGTCGGGCGCAGCAGCGTCGTCGCCCCCAGCGGGCAGGTGCTCGCCGCGGCCGTGGACGGCGACGCGCTCCTCCTGGCCGAGGTGGACACCGCCGTGGTCGAGCGCGGCCACCGCGACAACCCCTACCTCGCCGACCGGCGCCTGGACCTGCACCCCGGGCCCGCGCTCGACGCCGCCCTGCACCTCACCGACGACTCGGACGGACGCCGCGCATGAGCACCACGCCCACCACCACGACCTCCGCGGGGCCGCGGCTCTCCGGCCACCTCGGGGTGGCCGCCATCGTCTTCATGGTCATCGCGGCGGCCGCGCCGCTGACCGTGATCGGCGGCAACGTCGCCCTGTCCATCTCGCTGGGCAACGGCGCCGGGGCCCCGGCGGGCTTCCTCATCGCCACCGTGGTGCTGCTGCTCTTCTCGGTCGGCTTCGTGGCGATGACGCCGTTCGTGCACCAGGCCGGCGCCTTCTACGCCTACGTGGCCCGGGGCCTGGGCGACCGCGCCGGGCTGGCGACGGCGTTCCTGGCCCTGGTCACCTACACCGCCATCCAGGTCGCCGTGTGGGGCTACCTCGGCGGCGTCGTGCGCGACCTCGTCGCCCGCTACGGCGGCCCCGACGTGCCGTGGCCGGTGTACACGGCGCTGGTGCTGCTGCTGGTCGCCGCCCTGGGCCACCGGCACATCGACGTCAGCGCCAAGGTGCTGGGGGTCGCGCTCGTGGCGGAGATCCTCATCGTCGTCGCGATGGACCTGGCGATCATCACCCGCGGCGGGGCCGAGGGCCTGTCCCTGTCGCCGTTCTCGCCAGCGGAGGTCTTCTCGGGCCCGCTCGGCATCGCCGTGCTGTTCTCGGTGACGGGCTTCATCGGGTTCGAGGCCACCGCGGTCTTCCGGGACGAGGCCCGCGACCCCGAGCGCACCATCCCGCGCGCCACCTACCTCGCGGTGACGGTCATCGGCGTCTTCTACACCGTCTCGAGCTGGGCGATGGTGCAGGCCTGGGGCAACGAGGGCGCGGTCGAGGCGGCCACCTCCGACACGGGCGGGTTCATGCTGAACACCGCCCAGGACTACCTCGGCACCGTGCTGCGCGACGTCATGGAGGTCCTGCTGGTCACGAGCCTGTTCGCCTGCGTCCTGTCCTTCCACAACGTCGTCGCCCGCTACCAGTTCACCCTCGCGCGGCGCGGCGTCCTGCCCGCCGCCCTGGCCACGGTCCACCCGGTGCACCGCTCGCCCTCGACGTCCTCGCACGTGCAGAGCGTCACGGCGGCGCTGCTCATCGCCCTGTGCGCCGTCCTCGGCCTGGAGCCCCTGGTGCAGGTCTTCTCGACCTTCGCCGGCATCGCCACGCTCGGGATCGTGCTGCTCATGGGCCTGACCAGCACGGCGGTGCTCGTGTTCTTCGCCCGCAGGCCGGCCGGCGAGGGCGGCAGCGCGCTCACCACCCGCGTCGCCCCGGTGCTCGCGCTGGTCGGCCTGCTGGCCACCCTGTGGCTCGTGGTCTCCAACTTCCCGCTCGTCGTCGCCGGCAGCACCGGGCTCGCCGTGGCGCTGGGCGCCGTGCCGGTCCTCGCGCTCGTGGTCGGCGCCGTGGCCGCCGGCCGCCTGCGCGCCCGCGGCACCACCCTGCTGCAGGACTGAGCCCGCCGGACGTCCGCGTGCGGACCCGCGGCCCCGGCTCGGGGCCGCGGACGTCCACCACTACGCTCGGCCTGCCGGCGCGGATGCCAGAGCGTCCCGCCGCGGACGACCGCACGCCGCCGACGGAGGGCCAGCACGTGGACCTGTACGAGTACCAAGCCAGAGACCTGTTCGAGGCCCACGACGTGCCGGTGCTGCCCGGCGTCGTGGCCACCACGCCGGCGGAGGCGCGCGCCGCCGCCGAGCAGCTCGGCGGCACCGTCGTCGTCAAGGCGCAGGTGAAGGTCGGCGGGCGCGGCAAGGCAGGCGGGGTGAAGGTCGCCAAGACCCCCGACGAGGCCGAGCAGCACGCCGCCGCCATCCTCGGGATGGACATCAAGGGCCACACCGTGCACCGCGTCATGGTGGCCGCGGGCGCGGCGATCGAGGAGGAGTACTACGTCTCCCTCCTCCTGGACCGCGCCGAGCGCCGCTACCTCGCGATGGCCAGCGTCGAGGGCGGCGTCGAGATCGAGCAGCTCGCCGTCGAGCGCCCCGAGGCCCTCGCCCGCGTCGCCGTCGACCCGATCACCGGCATCGACGAGGCCAAGGCCGCCGAGGTCGTGGCCGCCGCCGGGTTCGGCGAGGACGTCGCGCCCCAGGTCGCCTCGGTGCTCCAGCGCCTGTGGGACGTCTACCGCGAGGCCGATGCCACGCTCGTGGAGGTCAACCCGCTGGTGCGCGTGGCCGACGGCCGCGTCATCGCCCTCGACGGCAAGGTCTCCCTCGACGAGAACGCCGCCTTCCGCCAGCCGCTGCAGTCCGAGCTGGCCGACGACACCGCCAGCGACCCGCTGGAGGTCAAGGCGCGGGCGGCGAACCTCAACTACGTCAAGCTCGACGGCTCGGTCGGGATCATCGGCAACGGCGCCGGCCTCGTCATGAGCACCCTGGACGTCGTGGCCCAGGCCGGGGAGGAGTTCGGCGGCGTCAGGCCCGCGAACTTCCTCGACATCGGCGGTGGCGCCTCCGCGGAGGTGATGGCCGCCGGGCTGGACGTCATCCTGGGCGACCCGCAGGTCCGCAGCGTCTTCGTCAACGTCTTCGGCGGGATCACCGCCTGCGACGCGGTGGCCAACGGCATCGTCTCCGCCCTGGCGCTGCTCGGCGACGAGGCCTCCAAGCCGCTCGTCGTGCGCCTGGACGGCAACAACGTCGTCGAGGGCCGCCGGATCCTCGCCGAGGCCGCCCACCCCCTGGTGACGGTCGTCGACACCATGGACGGCGCGGCCCGGGCCGCTGCCGAGCTCGCCGCCCGCACCGACAGCGCCGCCTGAGAGGACTGGACAGACATGGCGATCTTCCTGACCAAGGAGAGCAGGGTCCTCGTCCAGGGGATGACCGGCTCCGAGGGCCGCAAGCACACCCAGCGGATGCTGGCCTCGGGCACCGACGTCGTCGGCGGGGTCAACCCCAAGAAGGCCGGCACGAGCGTGGAGTTCGACGGCGGCGTGCAGGTGCCGGTCTTCGGGTCCGTGGCCGAGGCCGTGGAGGCCACCGGCGCCGACGTGTCGGTGGTCTTCGTGCCGGCCGCGGCGACGAAGGCGGCCGCGATGGAGGCGGTCGACGCCGCCGTGCCGCTCGTCGTGGTCATCACCGAGGGCGTGCCGGTGAAGGACTCCGCGGAGCTCCACGCCCACGCCCAGGCGAAGGGCACCAGCCGGATCATCGGCCCGAACTGCCCGGGCCTCATCACGCCGGGGGAGTCCAACGCGGGCATCATCCCCGCCGACATCACGCCGCCCGGGCGCATCGGCCTGGTGAGCAAGTCGGGGACCCTGACCTACCAGATGATGTACGAGCTGGCCGACTTCGGGTTCTCCACCTGCGTGGGCATCGGCGGCGACCCGATCATCGGCACCACGCACATCGACGCGCTCGCCGCCTTCGAGGCCGACCCGGGCACCGACGCGATCGTCATGATCGGCGAGATCGGCGGGGACGCCGAGGAGCGCGCCGCGGCCTACATCCGCGAGCACGTGAGCAAGCCGGTCGTCGGCTACGTGGCCGGGTTCACCGCGCCCGAGGGCAAGACCATGGGCCACGCCGGGGCGATCGTGTCCGGCTCGTCGGGCACCGCCGCCGCCAAGAAGGAGGCCCTCGAGGCCGCCGGCGTGAGGGTCGGCCGCACGCCGTCCGAGACCGCAGCCCTCATGCGCGAGGTCATGCGGGGCCTCAGCGCCGCCTGAGCCCTCCAGGGCCCAGGCGGCGGGTCGCCGCTGCCCGGCCGGTCACCGGCCGGGCAGCCACGACTCCACCGAGCGCGTGAAGTCGGCCTGGCAGGCGCGCTCCGCGCGCTCGGTCAGCGCCGAGGCCTGGCAGCGCTCGAGGTCGGCGGTCAGCGGCCACACCGCGAGCAGCAGCAGCTGCACGCCGAGCACCAGCGCCGTGGCCACGAGGCCGAGGGACAGCACGACGACCGCGCCCGCCCCGGCCGAGGCGCGGGCGGCGGAGCGCAGCGCCATGATGCCGGCGACCAGCCCCAGCACCACGAAGACCAGCCCGCCCACGCGCCACGGCAGCGGCAGGGACATCGCCACCAGCCCGGCGACCACCAGCAGGCCGAAGCGCAGGGCCAGGCGCGCGGTCGCGACCGCCGCGCCGCGGTCGCCCCCCGGGGCCGCGCTCGGCGGGAGGCCCGGCGGTCGTCGAGGCCCCCCGGGTGGTGCGGACCGGTCGTTCACGTGCCCTCCACGGCGTCGTTCGTCGGATCGCTATCGTCTCCGACCGTGACGAGCGCCCGCAGGCCGCCCTCCCCGGCGCGGGTCGTCGTGCTCGCCTCCGGCGCCGGCACCCTGCTGCAGGCCCTGCTGGACGCGCAGGGTCGCGCGCCGCTCACCGTCGCGGCCCTGGTCTGCGACCGGGCGGGCGCCCCGGCGCTGGAGCGCGCGGCCGCGGCCGGCGTCGCGACCTCGGTGCTCGCGCCGGCCGACGCGCCGGACCGCGCCGCCTGGGACGCGCGCTTGGCCGCCGCCCTCGTCGCGCTCGAGCCCGACCTCGTCGTGTGCGCCGGGTTCATGCGGGTGCTCGGCCCGGCGGTCCTGCAGGCCCTGGGCGGGCGCATCGTCAACACCCACCCCTCTCTGCTGCCGGCCTTCCCCGGCGGCCGGGCGGTGCGCGACGCGCTGGAGCACGGCGTCCGCGTCACCGGCTGCACGGCCCACCTCGTCGACGACGGGGTCGACACCGGCCCCGTCCTGGCCCAGCGCGCCGTCGAGGTCCTCGACGGCGACGATGAGGCCGCGCTGCACGAGCGCATCAAGGTCGCCGAGCGCCGCATGCTCGTCGACGTCCTCACCCTCATGGTCCGCTCCGGCTGGACCGTCACCGGCAGGAAGGTCACCTTCGGATGAGCACCCCCGGCCCCACGCCCGACGCCGTGCGCGACCCGGTCCGGCGCGCGCTGGTCAGCGTGTCGGACAAGACCGGGCTCGCCGAGCTCGCGCGCGGCCTGCACGAGGCCGGCGTCCGCCTCGTCTCCACCGGCTCGACCGCCACGGCGATCGCCGCGGCCGGCGTCCCC
>Ga0210040_10010741_pt1 | contig 10463 bp, 1 predicted proteins | sample CryGeyCG12114_NA_FD_185462 | JGI IMG/M metagenome (GOLD analysis project Ga0210040, IMG submission 185462) | Groundwater microbial communities from aquifer - Crystal Geyser CG19_WC_8/21/14_NA (SPAdes) (version 2) | ecosystem: Environmental > Aquatic > Deep subsurface > Groundwater | place: USA...
CTGCGCATGTGATACCCAACACGAAGACTTCCACGACAGACGATTACATGAAGGAACGCATAGCTTGAGGCGAGAGGGCCAGCACGACAAGCTCGTTTTGTCCTTGGTCGAAGAAGGATTACGGGAGGTAATGACATGGTAGCTATTAATACTGCGAAGATAGTCGCTTGCGGTCAACGAGCTACAACAGAAACGGAAAGACAAGTGACAAAATCCCATCATAAACACCCTGGCTATGCCGCTCGCAAGGAGATATCGTATACTAAACGATCGTCACGTCATGCCTGTCGTATCGAAACACACTTGTAGACTCATCATGCCCTGTCCCCCATGCTTACCCTTTCGCGTTGTACTTGTCGTTGAAAGCATTCACCGCTATACACGTGTTAGCGTTCACAAGAACAACAATGTCATCGATATCAAGACTTACCAACAGCGATCTGCTTGTACAGCCAGTTTCTAGATCCCTCGTCACTCACAGGGATGAAAGGTCCATTCGCGCCACCTTTCAAGCCTATGCTCATGCCGGTCCTCTCCTTACTGATAGTCTGTACATCCGTCAACTTTACGTCCCATTCCATGCGCAGCTTCTTCGCCCTGATCAATGATATGCGATCGTACGTCAGCATGACCAACATGTCCTTGCCCTCAAGTTCCAAATGCGCAATGTATTCTTCGTTGAAATACTTGCCATCGTCGCATGTCTTGAGCCAGAACTGACCGAGAGCTTCACGCTGTGAATAAGGTCGGACAATGCCATCCATGCCAATGAAGCGGCTAAGACGGACGCGGTCAAGACCCTCCGCATCGAAGACGGTGGTGGTATTGCGGACACCCTCGGCGACATTAGAGGCGAGGTCAAAGGCACCAATGGCGGGTTTTGTGGCTAGTCCCAGGAAGCCCTTGCCGACTCCTTTGACGAATCCCACTGCTCCCTCTTTCTCAGCGCCTTCGAGTGGATGTCGCGCTAAGCCACCAATGCCGCTGGCCATACTAGAAGCGAACGCGTTGCCCCCAGATGTGACTCCATACAAGGCGTGCTTCGGTCGGTTTCTGCTTCTTGACATTCGTCGCTGGTCTTGGAATTCTTTATCGAGAGTGGCTGCTGCGAGGCCTTTGGATATGGAGCCAGTGAACTTGGACATGCTGTCACTAAAACCGAAGACGGATTTCTTGACGAAACTGCTGGCACCCTTGGCTATGCCAATACCAAGCTCTTGTGGTCGGTCATTCATTACAAGACCCTGGTACGGTTCATAGAAGATATCCGCAATGCCTGAGCTGACGTTGTTGAACAGGCCAACGGGATTACCAAGGAAGTCGGCAGATCCAAGGATGATATGGATCTGCCGAAGGACTTCCTGCGTGTAGTGAGCTTGTATGTTAGCAATCAGGGCAGAAATTGGCTGCCTTGCGTTCTCCAACATCAAGGCATTGAGCTTGATCGGTGCATCATTGACGTTGCCGATAGACATCGTCATGACGTTCACAAAGAACATGAGTGGGTTTGAACTTAACGTATCCTCGGCATTGATTCTTTCTGTTCTCACGAAGGATAGATCAAGCTGAACCGGTTGTAGATGCAGAAGCTCGAAGTATATGTCCTGGCCCTGCTCTTCCCTCGTCGGCTCTGGCACATCCAAGTTGTCGTCACATAGCTTGCCCTCCTTTTCGTCTGACCAAGATGCACCAGGTACCTTTGAGAAGTCCAGCATGGCGTATATGAAATCTTCATCGAGCTCAATAGTAATTTGCTGTAGAAGCAAAGTTGCGTACTTGATGTAAAGAACGCCGTATGAATCGTCTTTGACTCGTGTCACTGCAGAGTGGAATATAGGATGCGCTTCCATCTCCTTGCCTGTCTTTGGCACGACGCTGGGGTACAGCAGTATAGGGAAGATACCACCGTAGAGCTGGTTGTCGATCTGGATCCACTTGATCGTTGCGTTGACCGTCTGATACAACTTCGAGTCGCCATATTTGAATTCGATCTCCCGCAATGTAAGATAAAGTAGTTCTTTGAGCTTGCTGTTGACGAGAGAAATGCCAAATCCAGCAAGTCGAAGCTCGGCCTTGAAGTTGATTTCTGATTCAATCTGCTTCACCTCGAAACTGGACTGGTTGACACTACTCTGCGATGATGTAGCAGCACCCGTCTTCTGACGGTACAAGGACTTGGATGCCTTGTAGTTAGACAGCACGAGTGTCTGAGTTGGACCGTCGGCGATAATGTTGACGTCAACGACCTTCATGGGCCCTCCACTCTGCTTCGGTGGTAATTTGATGGGTATCAGATTACCAATTTCTGCCAGCTTGACATATCTTTCTTTACCACCTGCACTGAGCACCAGCTCCTTGTTCTTGGAGGCCGGGTAATCCCAAGCATAGGGCATAATGCTCCGTGGCGGCAACTTGTACCTTATAGGCTTCCAACCTGAACCACGATCTTCTTCTTCATCTTCTGAAATGTTGGGGTTAGCCTGGAAGAACAAGAATTCAGTGTCACTCTCGTTTCGCATAGAGAAGGGCCAATGCTTGGTCTCAATGCTAAAGTGTAGGAACAAGGTAGCGTCTTCGAGTATGATCTCGACGCGGATGAGCTTCTGTCTCTGGCCATGTTTAGATAACTTGATGTGCGTCATTCCAACGTTGGCCAAATTAAAAGGAGACGACCATTGGTTGTTGGTTCCTGGAAAGCACAAGCACAACTGCTTTGCCTGATTTTGTCTCATGAAGTAGAGTGGCAGAAGATCGTTGTTCTTGATCTTCATAACCTCAGAGGAACCGGGCTCCCGCAACTCAACATCGTCACCGATTCTGTTCTTGAGTACAAAACGTGGTGTCATGGTGACCACCTTTGTTAGATTGTATTTTCCCTCGCCCTCAGCCACAGACACACCCAAGTGGAACTCGGACTTGCCGGCAGAGCCAGGCAAAACAACTTCGTACGTGCTTCCAATGGCGTCAAAACTCTGCGCCTTGCTCCAAGCCGAGTCACCAAACTTCAATACCGATCTGTTCTTTCTATCATCTGTCGGATATGAGTACAGATATGGCAGAGCTTTCTCCTTGCTTCCCGAAGTTGTCGCGATACCTTGGGTAGAGGTCGATCGAGAGGAACTAAAGTAGCCTTTGCTTTGGACACCCATCTCTAGACCCGTCTTGTTGAGAAGCACGTAAGGACTGTAGATTGATACCCTGAATGCACCTCCACTGTCTTTGATATTAGTGTAGTGCAGCTTGAGCCGAAGCTGCGAGCCTTGCTCGTCCTTAAGCTGAAGGTTCTTCTCGCGACGGAATTCTTCTTGAGTGTTGCTATTTATGATGGCGAAGTCGCTGTGCTTGAAGACAGTATCCTCAACATCAACACTGAGCAGCAGCAAGTGCGACAGCTCAACCACGTGTACCGGGCTGACACCACCTTTGCGGAGGAAGTTGGTCCAATCTTTTTTGGTGTTCTTGTCGTAGATACGATACTTCAGGTCATAAGGTAACAGATTCTGTACCTCGACCGGTGCAGAGATTTGAATGCGCATGTAGGGATATATTTTTGTCATTGGATCCTTTTTGTTCCATGCTGCGTGCATTTGGAAGAAGAACGGGGGGGATTGATCTCCACCATCTGATTGACAAGTTATTGTCCTTGTGGATCGTTTGAGCAGATCTCGCCAGAAAAGTCTTTCATTCGACCATCCATACCCGAATCCCTGGTCCGGACGCACAACAAGCGAGTGGATGAAAGCAGCTCCGACTGGCGCAGGTCTTGACTCTCCTGGAGCGACCTTCTCGATTTTCAGCAGATGACCTTCCTCGGGACTGAACACGCCAACTTCGATCGGAATCTGCGTCTTGTTCTCTACCAGAAGTGGGGAACGGAACGTGATGTACTTGACATTATCGGCGCCTAGTTTGACTTCCACTAGCATGCGGTGTTGAACCTTGTCCTTCCGCGGTTTGAGGTTGTAGAGTGTCTCGCCTTCGCGAATGACAGGTATCCTGGTAATGCTGTCGAAGCCGCTTCCTTCAAGCTTGACACCCACAAGGCCTGCATTGCCTTCTGGGGACAGAGATTCTCGCATGGAAGTGGCGTCTTCGAAACGCCAAGGATGTTCTTCGCCATCGCTCAGTTTGGCAGCTGCTGCATTCTCTTTCTTTTCATCAGCCCACACGCTCAAATCAAAACCGGTATAGTTCCGAATGCGATAAGGTGCATCGGCGACGCGCGGCTTTGACAACATGTCTTCGTCACTGGACAAGAAGTCAGCAGACTTGGAGGCCAATGCAATCGTTGCCGAAGTAATTGTGAGCTCCATATTCTTGTGAGAGTAGACCTCCACCGAGAGTACATCTGGCTGCTGCTGTTTGGCCATGTGGAAGCCGAGCTGCCACGGCTCAATCAAAGGTTCCCATGCTGACTTGGAGAAGTTATAGACATTGATAAAAGTGTCGAAGTTGGCGTCTGCGGTCATCGCTCCTGACCAATCCCTTACATTAACGTCGAACTTCTTCACACTCCAATCCAGCAACGGCAGTTCGTGAACATCCCCAATAAGGATGACCCTGATACCTTCGAGCTGCGCAGTCATTTCCTCACGTTTCAGCACGCCAGATTTCGCCGGCTTGGGCGAACTCTTCTGCCCCGGTTGGGAAACGGACTTCGATCTCGTGGTCTTCTTCGCTGTGGCTATCGTAGCACCTGCAGCGGACTTGCGACGCTTCGAAGGGTCTTTCAAGGCATCACTTGTACCCTTGATACGTTTGATTTCATCAGCTTCTTGAATCTTGGTCTGCGGCATGGCTGAGGAAGCTTTGCTGACAATTTGCATGGCAAGCAGAATGTCTCGTAGTGACAGTCGCAATACCAATGGCTCGATATCGATGTTCATCGATATCACGGAAGAGTCTTTGCCTTGTGATCGGTTATCCATCGACATCTGAATTGTAAAATCGTCCAGGATGCGGAGTCGACTAGTCTCAAATTTGTCCATACGACACAAGAACATACCGACCTTGGTGACTTGAAGCGTAGTCGCATTCTGCTGAGAGACGAGAACCTCTTTAGTCCCCAGAACTATAGCTTCAGTGTTCGATATGGCCGGATTTGCGATAAGAATGACTTGAGCGTCAACAACGTTGATACGAAAAGACATACTCATAGATGATTCACTCTTGCCATCATCATCAGTAATCTCCGTGTCAGCCTCGCGCTCTTCTCCAGTCGTACCATCTTCGGAATGGATATCACCGTGCGCATCTTCAATCTCAGCAATGGGTTGTGGTTCGTCGGAAGCCAAAGCAGTATTGGCGAATGCTTGCAATGCAAACACATAATCAAGGGCTACGATGATCCGCGGACTGTCAATCGTGAGCATAACTATCATATGCTTATCTTCACCCCCTGACATAGATACGCTGGCCATAAACTGCTGTTGTACGTCGGTGTTGATAAGTGACATAATCTTTCGAAACTTGTTCGTCTCCCTGGAACGACTGTCTTTGATTGTGAAAGAATGGATCAGCAATTCGGCCTCCGTTGCGCCATCGCTGACCATACGGAGTTTGACATTGGTCTCATTGAGCGAGAATTTCGATAAGCTTGCCGCTTCAAGGTCTTTTGTCGGCTCGTCTTCGTTGGCCAAGATCAACTCAAGCCCAATCATCGGGGCTTTGAATACCAGATTGAGTTTGGTCCATGTCTGTTCGCTTGAGCCAAGCTCAGGGCCTTGGAAGGATGGTTTTGATGGCGTCTCGCTTTCCTTCGAAAACTCCATTGTAGACTTAGCGGGCGTTGCCGTTTCCGCTGGTAGCTCGTCAATGATCTCATCTTCTGACTCGTCCTCCGTGGCAAATGCATTTGGGATAGTCTTCGATAGTTCCATGAGCAATTTGAACTGTGTTTGGGAGACTCGAAGATTGATAGCTGACATAGACCCGTCAATTTCCAAGTCCGGTCTTTCTAAGCCTGCCTGGTGCTCGAGATATCGAATCTTAAAATCCAAGTCGATGTCCTCAATCATCTCGAGAACTTCAGATTGACCGTCATCATAGTGGAACTCTGTAGTCAGTCGGATATTTCGTATGCCCGCAGACAACTTGTTCACCAACGGTCCGTCTTCCTGACCTTGGATGCCGACAAATTTGTTGCTGGCGTAAATTTCTCCCAAGTTTGCAGTCAGCAGATCTCTGGGTCTACCATCTACCATTGCTCTTGGGAAGACCAGAATAGGTGTCTTGATGATGACGTCGAAATGCATTTTTTGGGCACTTTCTTGAACCTGGGAGGCTTGGTTCGCAGCAGCCTGCCTAGCCGCATTATATATGGCTTGCATTTTGCCAAATTTGACGCCAAACTCCATGATCTTCCTGAAAGGCTCTTCCAGGAAGTTCACTTTGATGGATCCGGAACGCAAGTAGATGCCAGAATCGTAGCCTGGATAATCCTTGCGCGAGGAATCATATGTCTGGTACTTGAAGTCTGCAAGGTCATCGCCTTCAATCGCTATCAGGCGTCTCAAGGACGAGTCTTCCGGAGCACCTTGATTGATGTCATCCACAAGAGACAGGCTTCCAAGCCGAGCTTTGATTTGCATGGTTCCAGCATCAAGGAAGACGCCTACATCTCCAGAATTGAGGGATAGTGTTGCCAGACGTACACCGTCGTTGTTGAGTACTAAAGCTATGCTGGTCAATTGAGCTTTGATGCGAATCTTGTCGGCCTGTTGATTCTGACTGGCCGCTACATCCTTCTCTGTCTCTCCGCCGTTCTGCAGTCGATCGGAAACCTCCTCTCCAGAACTCTGATCGTTCCCGCCAGCAAAAGTCGTGAGAACAAAGTCCATGAGCGTCAACAATGTCCTTCTTGTCACAATCACATTGATTGTCGACACAGACACGTCGAGGTTAGTGGCTATACTCTCGTACGTTGAGTTGAATTCAGGGGATTCTGGGTTGACTTTAACAAACTTGACAATGAACAGATCTTTTCCTTCGTCTGCTTTAAACCCCTTGGAGGATATAATCTGTTTGAACTCTGGCAGGGAGTTCTGTTCGATGTGGTCATCCACAGTCAACGAGCGCAGGACAACTTCTGCAACCATGTCAAAAGGTCGCAGATAGAAATCAAGGTGAAAATGCTCCGCAACCAACTCCACCAGTAACTGATCTGGTTTCGACTCGACAGAATCGGCTTTGTACAGTGACGCTTGCAGCTTCTCAACTGTAAATCTCAGCTCGAAATTGCGTTGATGCAGATTTGCTGGCTTCTCAATGTGCTTGTTGTCCTCATGGCTCTCGTCTGTGTCCAACTCGTGGTCCAGTATTGGCTTGTCTTTGGTTTCCAGAAGTTGTACAGACTTCCGTCTCGCTCTAGCCTCATCAAAGGTCTCTTTCGGAGCCGGCTCCTTGACATGATCATTTGCCGCAGGTTCATCGCTTTCGAATTTGGGAACGGCTACATCGAGCAGACGCATAAGGTTCTTGTACTTCCTGTCTGATATAGAAGCATGCAGTACAGGCAAAGTGCCAGATATGCGCATCTTTGTGACGTCGGGTGCTTTTGGTAGAATAGAGTTCTCAATCAAGAAGTCCATGTTGATGCGGTCGATGAGATGCATGTTCTTCGAGTCATCTTTGGCCGCCAACTCGGCCCTCGTAGCCTTGATACCAGGTCCAATCAGAACTTGTGTGGCTTCGAGTTTGAGCTTGAATTTGTCATACATCAAATTCTCCAACTGTTTGAAGTCCTCTTCGGTGTAATTCTGCTTCTGCTTCGATTGTATATCAAGCATTGTTTGTTTGTCGACTAGCTCACTGTTCACACTAACATGGCCAGCATCCAATATCATGCACAACGTGCTCTCTTGAGTTATACTCTCCGGTATGATAAATATCGGGGCCTGGATATCAATACTAGCATTGATGGTCTTGTGCTCTTCCAGCGCAAATTCAAGTCCTGCGCGTGTTTGCTGCCGAATTTCTTCGATTGATGCTCCTGCAGTTTCTAACAGCGCCCCGATTGACTCCATGTGCCTCTCAGGTGGCTTGAAGAATTTCGCAACCTCTACGACGAATGCTGGGTTGTGGATAAACTCCAGACTTCTCAGCTTGAGCATGACGGAAGTGTCAGCACTCTCGTCCAGAGGATTGTTCTCAAAAATAAGATGGAAGAGGCTGTCTTCTGCATCGTCCACAACAGTCTTCTCCTTGCTGCCTTCACTTTCAAGTGCTTGAGTGTCGTCAAATGATGCTTCATCCTTTGACTGCTCCCGAGCGTCCTTGACTTTGACGATTTGTGGAAACAAGGAACCCTGAGTAGTGCCATCGTAAACTCTGAAACCACCAAGTACCAAATCTGCGAGCAGTGAGTCGGGCCTTTGCAAAGCCTTGATTCGAAAATTATCAAAGACGAGCTTGAGGAGCTCAGTGGCCTCGCCATGCGGATCTCGCTTCAACGTAAAGCTTCCTGTTTGCAAGCTGGATTCCAACTGTAGCTTGATCGTTTCACGTGGGAGATCTACACTTTCCGCAATCGCCTTCTTCTCGTCCCAATCAATCGCCTTGTACAGCTCTTTTCGCTGCTCTTCTGTCATGCCCGCATCTTCGTCTTCGTGCCTTTCTTCTTGTTTCTTAGAACCCCATACCCAGGAGCCCCAGCCCTGTTTTTGAGCAGGTTTCTTCACGCCTACATTCTCTTTGCGAAGTTGAGTACGTGCCAGCGATCTCCAAAATCGAAGGTCTTCGTACGACAGTTTTTGCTCGAGCGCGTCAAGGTCTTTTGTCTCTTGCTCCGTCAACTTCTGGTCCTTCTTTTTCTTCTTGAATAAGTCGATGTAGCGCAGTCTATCGTCTCTACGTTCCTTGAAATAGCCCCACGTCCACCGCTTGTTGCGATCATGAATTTTGTTTAGAACAGCGGTACCCGCGAACTTGAGCCATGCTTTGGGATCTTCCTTTGGCGACTTCTTGGGCTGCTGTTTCTTGTACTCTTGATGGCGGATGAAGTAATGCATCAAATCCACAAGCATAAGAGCATCCCTATATTGGTCCTCGTCGAGGACGAATCCTAATTCTTGGAACAAGAGACGCGCCTTGATCTTGGGTTTGTCCACTTTTCCGGACTTGTCCATCTCGATACCTGCGCGGCCACTGACTGGTTTGAGGAGATACTGCATATTTTCTGCCTTGTCGATACCATCACGGAACTTCTGTAGCATTTCCGCCGGATCAATGTCCTGTGCTTTTGCACCAACATCGCTTCCTCTGCCTGTGCCAAAGAGTGCCGCTTCACTGTTCCAGTACAACCCCAAAGAGTTCAGTATTGCGAGCTTGTGGGTGGTGCCAGATGTAGATTGAATAAAGCCTGGCTGCCAATTCTCATCGGTGCTGACAGCACTCATTTCTTTCAAAGTCATACCGATCGCGAAAGGGTGACCTGGAGCAGCAATGGTATCCTCGTATCTAATGTGAACATTCTTGATACTGACTTGAAGATTGTCCACGATCGCAGTAGTAACACTCTGGGTGAAGCTCTGGTTCTTCTTCTCTTCCTCCTGCGACATGCCCTCGGTGCTTTTCTCCTTGAGCAGCTCGGCGCTTTCGAGCTTCTCTAGCTTGACAGCGATTGCACGTTTCTCTTCCTCTTCGGCATCGTAATCGTCTTCTGTCTTTGGTGCAGCAAGCAGAAAAACATCCTCGATGTTGACCTTGACAGGCTTTCCCCTCAAATTTGACCACGGAATAGATAGTGTCAACTCACCAAGGCGACCCTCGACCACGTTGATGGGTAAGTGTAATTGATCGAGAGCCTCCCGGCGAAGTTCCAAATTCCGCAATTTGACATCGCCAGACCAGATGCCAACGTTTAGCTGCTTTGGATCGAAATTCTTGACGTACATGCCCAGAAAGCGGTTGAGCAGATTGGCGACCAATCCTTCCAACATGTTGACGGTGGGTGGCCGTGACCCGGGCCGGGCTTAGATTGGTGAAGAACTATGACCGACGAAGCATGAAGAATTTCTGCAGATATGTACTCGTGATGGATGTGAGCCAGGTATATGCACAGCCACTTGATGTTGTGGCGGGGCAGGCGCCAATGCTCTCTCACTTGGAGGAGTCGTCCGCGTGTACAAAAAGGCCGCTGATGGGGTATCAAACAAGGGAGCAAGATTGATGCAAGGTTGGGTCAGGAAAAAGAATGCGGAACGGCAATAGAACCAGTGATGATGAAAGTAGAGAAGAGTTTCAGTTCCAGATCCATGAAATGAATTCCTAGGTAACTTACCCGTAAGTCTTGGGTGGAGGAGAGAACGAAATGCATGGACCTGCCCAGGTGCAGGAGTCTTCAGTTGCCAGTGCTGCCCGCCTGTCCACCTGCCCACCTGCCGTGTCTGCTGCACCTCTACGTCACTGCTGTGTAGGGCTCCAGGCTCCAAGCTCCAGGGTTCAGGCTGTTAGTACTGGATTCA
>Ga0210040_10010742_pt1 | contig 10463 bp, 9 predicted proteins | sample CryGeyCG12114_NA_FD_185462 | JGI IMG/M metagenome (GOLD analysis project Ga0210040, IMG submission 185462) | Groundwater microbial communities from aquifer - Crystal Geyser CG19_WC_8/21/14_NA (SPAdes) (version 2) | ecosystem: Environmental > Aquatic > Deep subsurface > Groundwater | place: USA...
CCCGGTGGACAGTGGCCAAACAGTACGGCTCGAAAGGGTACTCTCGGCGCGGGGTGCTACCGAAGAGGATGCACGCCGCACGGCGGGCACTTCCATTGCCCACACCCTTGATACGCCCAATGATTCTACGCTCATCATCGACGACCATTTCAGCTATCAGCCCGGAGCCCGCTACCGTAACCAGCGCCTGCGCCTGCGCCTGCTGATCCCCCGCGACCGGACGTTCCGCATGAACGAGAGCTTCAGCAACTGGCTCGACGATGACCAGTACGTAAATGGCCAGGCGCCTTATCAAGCTGACAAGCATGTGTTCCGCCTGCGGGGTAGCCGTATTGAATGCGTTGATTGCGTGACCGAAGACCTGCGCGGTAATGACGACACTTCCAATGACGACGATTCAGACGATGACAGCGCCGACATCAATCTGGATTTCGGTAAGTCGGCCACTTTCAGCACCGATGAGTCATCGTACGGCGCGGGCCGCCGTACCTTCAATGAAGATAACTTCGACCATGTGAGCGTGGCAGGTCCGTTTCAGGTAGTGGTACGGGCCGGCAACTCCCACTCGGTGCGCGCCGCTGGCAACGAAGACGACCTGCGTAACATCAAGGTGGAGCACAACGGCGACGAGCTGGTGATTCGGCCCCGGCGCGACAACTTCCTGGGTTCTAACTGGCGCCGCTACAACAAAATCCTGATTACCATCGAAATGCCCGAGCTCAACAAGCTGGAGCTAGTGGGAGCTGCCCAAGCCGATGTACGCGGCTTCAACAGCGGCGACCTGGAAGTGACACAAGCCGGCGCCAGCCAACTGCGAATGCAAGGCAACTTCAACAAGCTTGATGTGGAGCTGGCGGGTGGCTGCCGGGCCACGCTGGAGGGCAAAGCCGATGAGTTGAGCGTAGATGGCGCCGGCGGCTGCGAACTAGCCGCTACCGCCTTCACCGCCCGCCGCGCTGATATTGATATGGTAGGAGCCAGCAAAGCCCGCGTCCGCGTAACCGAAACCTTAAAGGCCGATGCCGTTGGCGCCAGCATAATTGAGTATAGCGGCCGCCCCAGCAACGTAACCAAGGATGCAACGGGAGCATCCCGCGTAGACTCAGTCGAAGATTAGTGGCCACTCACTTAGTGAGCTTACACTTGCGTCCGTATATTCACGTCGAATAATTAATTCTTGGCTTAGGCAACGGCAGGCGCTGAATCGCCGTCTATGCTGTCAAGGAACTGAAAAAGAGGGTCCATTTTTTCTGGTGAGTGAAAGGCCGACCCCTGAGGAAGTGCTTTCGCCGGTCGTGCTGCAACCGACCGGCGAGAGGCTTCCTCCTTTTTTTGCTAATAATCGGCGTAGAGCAGCTTGTTTTAAACGCACTGGTCCCCTTGCACGAGTGCAGGGGGACCAGTGCGTTTGCCGTATTACTCCGCTACTGCCAGTCCCTTCTGCTGCCCCAGCGCCAGCAGCAGCGCAAAGGCCTCTTCGTACTCGTTGCGGACTTTGCCTTCCAGAATGGCTTCCAGCAGCGCTTCTTTCAGTTCTCCTACTTCGCGGGATGGTTTCAACCTGAAGGTTGCCATAATAATTTCGCCGGTAATAACAGGCTTGAAGTTGCGCAGATGGTCTTTTTCCTCTACTTCCTTCAGCTTCTGCTCCACCACGTCGAAGTTGCGCAGGTAGCGGTTTTTGCGGTCGTAATCCTTGCTGGTAATATCGGCGCGGCACAGCAACATCAGGCGGTCAATGTCGTCGCCGGCCTCGAACAATAGGCGACGCACTGCCGAGTCGGTCACTATTTCCTTGGACAGCACAATGGGGCGCAGGTGCAGCCGCACCAGCTTCTGTACCTGGCGCATCTCCTCGCCCAGCGGCAGCTTGAAGTCGGTGAAAATGCCGGGCACCCAGCGGGCTCCTTTGTCTTCGTGGCCATGAAAAGTCCAGCCTACGCGCTTGTCGTAGCGCTTGGTGGCAGGCTTGGCAATGTCGTGCAAGATGGCCGCCCAGCGCAGCCACAGGTCACCGCCAGCATTTACCACGTTGTCGAGGACCTGCAGCGTATGGTAGAAATTGTCTTTGTGCGCGTGCTGGCCCACTTTTTCCACCCCATAGAGCTGCGCCATCTTCGGAAAGATGAGGTGCAGCAAGCCACATTGAAACAACAGCTTGAAGCCGTAGCTCGGCTTCGGCGCCATAATAATCTTATTCAGCTCGGTGGTAACCCGTTCCTGCGACACAATTTTGATGCGCTCCTTGTTGCGGGCCAGCGCATCAAACGTGTCGGGCTCAATATCGAAATCGAGCTGGGTGGCAAACCGGATGGCGCGCAGCATCCGCAACGGGTCGTCGGAGAAGGTAATGTCAGGGTCGAGGGGCGTACGGATGATGCGGCGCTGCAAATCGCCCATACCATCGTAGCGGTCCACTAGGGCTCCAAAGTCGGCGGGGTTAAGGCTGATGCCCAGGGCGTTGATGGTGAAGTCGCGCCGGGCGAGGTCTTCTTCCAGCGTGCCGGCTTCCACTTCGGGCTTGCGGCTTTCGGCGCGGTAGCTTTCCTTGCGGGCACCCACAAACTCAACCTCAATTTCGGGCGTGGGCAGCATGGCCGTCCCGAAGTTCTTGAACACCGTCACGCGCGGCCGGCTGGGTAGCCTGCGCCCCACCTCCTGGGCCAGCCGGATCCCATCGCCGACGCACACCACATCCACGTCCTTGCTTTCCCTCGCTAGCGCCAGATCCCGCACAAATCCGCCGATAACGTAGGCCGGATAGCCTAGCTCGCCGGCAGCATCGGCAATAGTACGAAACAGGGGTAGATTGGGCAGTTGCGGGGTTTGCATCGGAAACGGGTTTTGCCACAAAGGTAACCTGTGGCTCCTATTACGCGGAAAACTTGGCCCCACCGACCAGAAAACCACAGCCGACCGGGCCTAGGCCAAAGGACTCAACTTGATACAGACAGGCAGCTAACAGGAGCATAGTACATGGAACGTCACGCATATTGGCTAGGAGGAGCAATAAAAAACCTCCTCCGAAATGTATCCGGAGGAGGTTAAAACCTGCTGGTTGCAGGCTTGTACCTATTGCTTAGCTGGAGTTTCTTCCACCAGTTTGTCGGCTGGCTGGTTGCGTACTACAGCCGTATCGCCAGTTTCGGGAGCCATATCGGCTTTCACGTCAGCAGCAGCGTTGTCGGTAGCACCTTCGATGGCGTCGCCGGCATTTTCAGTAGCGTTAGCAGCATCGGTAGCAGCGCTTTCGGCAGTGGACTCTGCGTTTTCCTGCGTTTTCTCCGAGCAAGAAGACAAGGCGAAAGGAGCGAAAGCGGCAAGAATAAGCAAAGATTTGAAGGAGAATTTCATAGTCGGAAGATGGTGTTTTTGTGAAAAGATTCTTCTCTTCATACCTGCCAGCTTGGAAAGTAACCCGCCAATCCTAAAAATTATTTCCGATGCCAACGCCTGTAAAAGGGTTTTCCGACTCTACCGACGAGGTTGCTGAGACTAATCGCGCAGCACTTCCATCTCCCCATCGGCCAGCACCCGTACCACCCGCGACGGCGTAGTGCGGGTGGTTTCATCCTGCCGCCAGTTCACGATGTGGTCGGCGCCTCGTAGTAACTTAGGGTTCACTTCTGAGTAGAGGCCTGGGGTTGGCTCACCACTCAGGTTGGCGGAAGTGGAAACCAACCCATGCCCCAGCCGCCGGACCACTTTGTGGCAAAACTCGTCGTCAAGCACTACACGGAGCCCAATCGTACCGTCGGCTGCCAGCAGGTTGGGCGCAAGATGGCGGCTGCCCGGCACTACGTAGGTGGTAGGTTTCGACTGCGCTGCCAGCAACTTGGATAAGTGAGAGGGCACAAGGGAGGCATAACGCGCAAACATAGCCTCATCTGCTACCAGCACGATGCAGGATTTCTCCGGCGGACGCTGTTTCAGCTTGTAGAGTCGCTCCACGGCCGGGGGCACCTCCGCGTCGCAGCCCAATCCCCACACCGTATCAGTGGGGTAAAGAATAACCTGCTGAAGCAGCAAAGCATCTACGGCCGCGTCCACTTCTTGGCGAAAGAAATTGCTCATTGGTTTGTTTTCAAAGGTTGCTCGGCGCTAGTTACTATCTTTTGTGCAAGACTCTCGCAACTGGTTATTCAAAAGCAAAACGCACGAGCACCTATTCCCCTATAGATTGGCACAGTTCTACCAATACGCCGTTGGCACTCTTCGGATGTACAAAGCAAACCAGCTTGTTGTCAGCTCCTAGCTTAGGCTCTTCGTTGAGCAACACAAAACCAGCCGCCCGCAACCGCGCCATTTCCGCTCGAATATCGGTTACCTCAAAGGCCAAGTGATGAATGCCTTCCGGCTTTTTACTGAGGTACTTGCTGATGGCACTATCAGGCGACGTACCGGCCAACAGTTCTACCTTCGAGTTACCTACCCGAAAGAAGACTGTATCCACTGCTTCGCTTGCTACATGCTCACGCTTGTATGGCGCTTCGCCTAGCAATACCGTATATAATGAAGTAGCGGCGTCGAGGTTCTGTACGGCCACACCTACGTGTTCCAGATTTGTCAGCATAAGTGCGGCCGCCAACATAGCGCGGCTTCTTTGGATTTGTTCTACTTTTGCAGGGGCAAAGTAAAACCAGTTCGTGGATTTTTGTGTTCTATCTACGAATGATTCATCACTGGTTTTCTTTGGTTACCTTTTGACTTCCAGATTTCCTTTGAAACCTGATTCTGCACCATGCTGAAGCTCCCTATTTACCTCGATAACAACGCTACCACGCCCCTCGACCCGCGGGTTCTGGAAGCTATGATGCCTTACTTGACGGAGGTATTCGGTAACGCTGCCTCCCGCAACCACCCGTTCGGCTGGGCGGCGGAAGAAGCAGTTGATTACGCCCGCGAACAAATTGCGGCTCTGATCAACTGTGACCCCAAAGAAATTATCTTTACCTCCGGTGCCACTGAGTCCGACAACTTAGGCATCAAAGGTGTGTTTGAGATGTATTCTCAGAAGGGCAATCACATCATCACGGCTACTACTGAGCACAAAGCCGTACTCGATACGTGCAAGCACATTGAGAAGCTGGGTGGTCGGGTAACGTACTTGCCCGTTAACTCTGAGGGTCTTATTAGCCTCGAAGAGCTGGAAGCTGCCATGACGCCCCAGACCATTCTGGTAACCATCATGTATGGCAACAATGAAACGGGTACTATCCAGCCTATCCGCGAAATTGCAGCCATTGCTCACAAGCATGGTGCCTTGTTCATGACTGATGGCACCCAGGCAGTAGGCAAAATTCCGGTGGATGTTATTGCTGATGGCATTGACCTGATGGCTTTTACGGCACACAAGATGTACGGCCCGAAAGGGGTCGGCGCGTTGTACGTTCGTCGTAAGAATCCACGGGTGAAGGTGACTGCTCAGATGGACGGTGGCGGTCATGAGCGGGGCATGCGCTCCGGCACGCTGAACGTACCTGGCATTGTGGGCTTAGGCAAGGCCTGTGAATTGGCCCGCCTAGAAATGGCAGCCGACGCAGAACGCCTCAGCAAGATGCGCGACCAGTTGGAGAGCGAGCTACTAAAGATGGAAGAAAGCTATGTAAACGGCTCTCGGGAACACCGTTTGCCGCACGTAGCCAACATCTCCTTCACGTATGTGGAAGGTGAAGGCTTGATGATGGGAGTGAAAGACTTGGCAGTTTCGTCGGGCTCGGCCTGTACGTCGGCCTCCCTGGAACCCTCTTACGTGCTGAAAGCCCTGGGCTTGAGCGACGACTTGGCGCACAGTTCCTTGCGCTTCGGCTTGAGCCGGTTCACCACCGACGAGCAAATCGATTACGCCATCAACCACGTAAAAGAAGCCGTAACCAAGCTCCGCGAAATGTCACCGCTGTGGGAGATGTTTAAAGAAGGCATCGACCTCAGCAAAATTGAGTGGGCCGAACACTAGCATCAATTAAGAATTAGAAATGAAGAATTGAGAATTGGCATGTCGCCGGTTTTTGCATTCAATAGTTTTTAATTTTTGATTCCTAATTTTTAATTCTCTTCAAACTAAAGCCATGGCTTACTCTGATAAAGTAATCGACCATTACAGCAATCCCCGCAACGTGGGCACGCTGGACAAGAGCAAAAAGAACGTAGGTACCGGCTTGGTTGGTGCCCCTGAGTGCGGCGACGTGATGCGCTTGCAAATCGAGGTAGATGAAATCACCAACACCATCACCGACGCTAAATTCAAAACGTTTGGCTGCGGCTCGGCAATTGCTTCGTCGTCGCTAGCAACCGAGTGGCTGAAAGGCAAGACGGTTGATGAGGCTTTGGCCATCGATAACATGGAGATTGTGGAAGAATTGGCTTTGCCGCCCGTTAAAATCCACTGCTCGGTGTTGGCCGAAGATGCCATCAAATCGGCTATCAACGACTACCGCGTGAAAAATGGCATGCCGGCTCTTGAAGAGTCGAAAGCACACCATTAATTAATATTGGGAGGTTTATTGATTAAGTAGTTGTTTACTCAACTCTATATCAGTAAACCTCTCATTTTTTACCTCAATGGACGTTTCTGCTTCCGACGTACACGTTGAAAGTGCCCGCATTCAGCAGCAGATTGAGCGGTACCTGGGTATGGGGCCGGGCAATTTGCTGTTTGAGTTTCGACAGTTGGATGGCCTGACGCGGCTGGATCTGATTACCGTAAACCCGCGCCACCAGCAAAGCTTTCTGTTTCGATACGAAATGGGCTACGACAAGCTGGACGTGCTGCGCAAGATGCTGGTTTACGTACAGCGCTACCGGGATACGGAAAGCTCGTATACTATACAGTGGCGCGCCCGCGGCGATAAAGAGTTGCAAACTTCTTACTTCCGGGCGCACAATGCTTACGAAGCACTCGACAAGCTTTATTACGGCCGCGACCTAAACACGATTACTGTATTTAGTGTTGTACTGAACCCCAGCAGTTAGAGAGCGAGGCGACGGGAGCTAAACCGGCGTACAATATGTTGTAGCTGTACTCCCCTTTCTGTAACACTCACGGCTTATAACCATTAGCTTCTTTTCATCATGATTACCGTTTCTGATAAGGCCAAAGAAAAAGTTGAAAAGCTCATGCATGATGCAGAGCTTGATGCAACCTATCGGCTGCGGGCCTCGGTGGCTGGCGGCGGTTGCTCAGGCTTGAGCTATAAGCTTGATTTCGATAACGAGGTAAAGCCCATGGACCAGGAGTTTGAAGATAAAGGTGTACGGGTAGTAGTAGACATGAAAAGCTTCCTCTACCTAGCGGGCACTGAACTCAACTTTTCGGATGGCTTGAATGGCAAAGGGTTTTATTTTGATAACCCGAATGCCTCTCGTACCTGTGGGTGCGGCGAAAGTTTCTCGGTATAGATTTTTGTAGATCTATTATTGGATCTATCAACACAAGAAAGCCCCTTTCCACAACGTGGAAGGGGGCTTTCTTGTGTTGGCAAACAGCGGCTTATAATTCACGCATAAAACGCTGCACGGTACGGCCAACTCCGGATTGTAACTCTAAAAAATAAGCACCTGTCCGCAGGGCTTGCATATCCACGGTAGAACCGCCAGTGGCTTCTCCTCGGAATACCGTTTGGCCCAGCGTATTCAGCACTCGGTACTGCACTACACCCAGCGCCGAATCAAAAGTGATAAACCCAGTGGTAGGGTTAGGAAAGAAAACCCCAGCGACCAAACCCTCTTTGTGCTGTACAGTTGCCACGGGCGAAAACGATTCAGTGCCGTCTAAATCAAGCTGACGTAAGCGGTAGTAGCTTAGCCCGGCTAATGGCTTAGCATCGAGCCACTCATAGCTGTGAGTCTGGCTGCTATTGCCATGGCCAGCTACGCGAGCCATGGTTTCAAAGGCAGAAGGGTTGCTACCACGCTGCACCTCGAAGGCTGCATTATTTTTCTCGGAAGCTGTAGCCCACTGGAGTAGCGTGCCCTTATCTACTGCTGATGCCGTGAAGCTTTTCAGCTCCACCGGTAGAGGCGCACTGCTGCCGATACTAACGTCATCTATGGTCCATCTCTCATTGTCGCTGTTTGTACTTGCAACTATATAGAATCTAACTTGATTAGCGGTAGCAGGCAAGTTGATCTGAAAGTTGCTAAATCCTTGCCCTGTTGCATCTCTCCCACTACTGGGCTGAAATGTAACTGTGCTATTACCAGTATAAAGCGCTGTAGTGGGTGCTTCACTGGAGTAGTTCCACCAGTTATTACCAGCCGTACTGCCTTTCACTTCTAACGTTTTATAGGCGGCACCACCATTCACGCTTACATACACTTGCACGAAGTCGTCTTCATCAACACCGCTTGCGGCATTGTTCATAGACCATGCTGCCAAACGGAACCGAATATAATTGGTACTTCCAAGAGCAAAATAGCGTGCTCCGAACAACACGGTTTCAGTGTTATCCTGAATACGCCAAGCCTGAGTTGAGGAAGTATAAAAATTTTGATTTCGTGGTCGCTCACCAGATCCAGATTGATCAGCAGCACGCGTCAGTGTAGGGCTACCATCATAACCAAGTTGTGTGGGTGTATTAGAGTTATCACCCTCAAAACTCTGTATTGCACTATTGGATTGCGCTTGGGTTGTTAGGCTACACGCTCCCAAGAAGGAGGTCAACAAGAGTGTGTTGCGGAAACTAGCTTGAGCGGTTGAAGAAGAGAAGAAGTATTTCATAATAGGCAATGGCGTTGTAGATTTTTTATGGATAAAGTAAAATAAGTGATATAAACGGCAACTCAAATTGATATAATTTTTACATTAATTTATAACAATAGGGCAAGATATTGATAATCAGCTCATTGTTAATTAAAGAAGCACTATCCTGCTTTGCCCTATGTACAGCTGAACAACGTTACACAACAACTCCAACATATCATTCTAATTATCAGCAAGTTTACTTATCGATTATTTTGAGAGCAAGGAATAAACACTACAACAAAAGCGAGCAGTTACCTAGCCCTTTTACGGTCATGCTCGACCATGCCAAACACAAAAGCCTTTCTCAAAAACGAGAAAGACTTTTGTGTCGGTTGGAGAACGAAAAGCGAACGGGCCTTCTATTCCTGCTTAAGAAACTTATGAGTAGTGCAACCTGTAACTGAACGCACTTCGAGTTGATAAATACCAACGGGTAATTGACTGACATTAAGCGTGGCGTTGCAATTCTTGGCCTTGCCTTCTAGAACTGTCTTGCCCAGCAAGTTTAGCACGCGATAATTGTCCTCATACTTCAGCCCCATTATATGTAGCTCAGTATAAGTTGGGTTTGGATATAAGATTATCTTCTGTTGGCCAGTTGTCACTGCTAGCACCGGCGAAAAAGTAACGATACTATCAAAATCTATCTGCCGCAGTCGGTAATAGCGAATACCAAGAAAATCCTGCTCATCAACTACCGTATAGGTATGGGCAGTGGTACTGTACCCTTGCCCTTGCACGGTAGCGATGGTAGTGAAGTTGCGGCTATCGTCTGAGCGCTGCACCTCGAAGTGACGGTTATTGTGCTCAGTGGCCGTGCCCCAGCGCAATTGCACTCCGTTTGCAACCTGCTCAGCCGTAAAACGAGACAGGGTAACAGGTAAAGGATTTACGGCCGGATCAGTACTGGCAAGCACGAAGCTGCTGAAAGAACTAAATGGAGCTGAAACGAGGGTAGTATTTGTGTTGCTGGAGTGGCCGATATTTTCCCAGCCGCTTCCGTTGCTCTTAGCTACTACAAAGGAAGAGGCCGCAGGATTCAGCACCCCGTCGTTGGTACCAAAACTCAATTCAATAGTACCGGCAAAAGTATCTAGTGCGGGCACAGGGTTTGGTGTTACAGTAAAATACCTGATTCTGGAGATGCTCCTGATGTTACCCAGCAACGTCTGATCTGTTGGCGCGCCCTCATTCTGCTCTGCAGTATATGTTGTGGTACCAAATGGGGCAGTTGTGATGTTGAGCCGCAATTGACGGTAGTTTGTCCCCTTTCCAATTGGAAAGCTAAGCTGTCCGGTAGCAGTGGTTTCCCGGCTCAAAGGCCCTTCCACGAAACTGACTGCGCTGCCGCCACTTAGTACTGCTGCAGGGCCCAAAGTTAGAGAAGTTGTTGGTGCAGTACGAATTACTCCGTTAAGTAGGGCTAGCCCACCGTTTGCGCGAGTTGGACGAAGTAAGGTGAGGCCAGTTGGATTACTGACTTCCAAATTACCGTCAAAAGATGGATTGTTCCCACCGCTTCCGGTAATAGTTTGTGTGGTCGTCCCATTAAATCGCACTACGGAAGCAGCCCCCCCATTGAAGTTGACAGTTCCCCCGTTGATGACCAGGTTGCCCGAAATGTTTATGGTAGATAGGCTTAGATTGGCAGTACCACTTGTCACCTCCAACTCATTTAGTACATTCAGAATTCCCGTGCCAGAGGCTGTGAAGTTTGTAG
>Ga0210040_10010744_pt1 | contig 10462 bp, 8 predicted proteins | sample CryGeyCG12114_NA_FD_185462 | JGI IMG/M metagenome (GOLD analysis project Ga0210040, IMG submission 185462) | Groundwater microbial communities from aquifer - Crystal Geyser CG19_WC_8/21/14_NA (SPAdes) (version 2) | ecosystem: Environmental > Aquatic > Deep subsurface > Groundwater | place: USA...
AAGCAATTTACTCACCGGACTCTGTTTACGACCGTTAAAAATCTCTCCGATTCAAATGTTAACAAAAAAGTTAAACTGTTATTAAAATCCAATGCTATTCCTTTTTCATTAATTATTTTCAGGAATAAAACATAAAAATTGTCTTAACATTATAAAACACTCAATACTCCAAATACCAAAATAATGAACGAAACAATTCGAATTGCGACTGTAAGGTTCGCTTGCTTTAGTGGTAACTTTCATTACTTCGAGATTTATCGACAACTTTTGTAATGAAAACATGGTGAAATCAGATATGAGATGTATCTTGCTTCCTCAATCATAAAGGATTAATCGATCAAAAAGTTTAATAGTTCATGTCCTAAAACATAAAAAAAAATTATATAAAATATACTAGAGTATACTTCAATAATAAAAAGTAAAGCATGATACTTTGATTTATTTTTTGCACAGCAGCAACTTGAAAATCTCCAATAAATTTAGCAGACTTCAATTTGAATGTAAAATATTTGTAAAGAAGAACAAAAATAGTCCATCGCTGCTTCAAATTATACAAGCAAGCATCCGAAACATGAGTCGACAGCATTTTTGCTTTTTTGAAACTTTTTTCTTTCCATTTAGGTAGGCTTCCCAACGCTGATTTTTCTGGGCAGCCCTGGGATAACTAGAATAAACGCCACAGAAACAAGTTAAACAATATTATAATCACATGAATTTATAAAATGCACTTTTAGCAGAATTTAAAAATGCAGCAAGCGCTGTTTCTGGTCCGTCCACTGAACAAAACTGAAAGCCTAAAAATGTTGCGTGTGCTCTTTTCCCTTACTTTTGTGTTTTCTGCTTAAAATAATTTACAAAGGCCCTGCAACATTCAATGAAAATACTCGTACCTCAAATTTTTTATTAATTAATGATACACCTGATGCTATGTAATTTCGTAGATTTTTAAGCGCGTATTTCCGCCAGCCAATCAAATCAGTAGATAGAAGTAAACAATCTGCTCTCAATAGCTGGGAGAAATACGCGTACAAAAATGTACGTAAATACACAGCTACTGGTACACCCCTATTGCTACGATTGAATGTTCACATTTTTAAAGTAGGGTATGAATTTTCAGCGTCATGGAATTTAACAAGCAGAAATCCTTTTTCAGGGCGTGTAGAATTATAACAAAAACACTAATAATTGCAAGCAAGCCCTTGAAATTCGAAAAATACCTTAAAAATAAAAAATATACAGCAAAACTTATTATGAAATAACTCTGGTAACTATAACTATACATTTCCTAGAAATCAACAAATCCGTCGTATCTGAAACTAAAATTAGCCATTTCTTAAATTTCGTTATCCCAGTAACAGCAAAAATTATCCATTGCAAATAACTTTCAACTGTAATAGCTCTTTTTTAATCATGAAATTCTAAGCACACACACACGGAATAGCGTCAATTATATTATCATAGTAAAATGCGTACAGCTCCAGAAAATCATTTCTTGTACTCATTTCCTACACAATTAAATGGATCATCATTCTATTTGCTACATTTTTATGGTTAGGTTTTGCCATTTGGGTCTCATACAATGTTTCATCGCTTATATCAACTGCAAAACAAGCAAAATTCTTAAAGTGCAACTCAAGCCGTGTCAAATTCTCACATTGAGATTCATGTGCATAAGTGTCGTATGACGCATATTATGTTGTACAAACAAAATTCCTGTTACTCATTCTCAAACTGAAAATACCATTTTAACTGAAAATCAAATTTTGTGCCAAACAAGGAACTTATTATCAAGGTAAATTATTTTTTTAAATCAGTGCTGCTAACAAAATAATATCCATGCTTATGATATCTAATATAATAGCAAGTATAACCCTTGTAAAAACAAAAAATTACTGTTAACCGCAATACGAAATGTTTCACGAAACGAAAAAAGCGCTTTGTTGTCTTTTATTTTCTCTGCTACCGGCAACACTATGTTCATGAGCCAAGTTTTCTATTTCCTAAACTGTCATTTTTACACACTAGATTTAAGTATGGATAATACATATAACATTAAAAACTCACGCTTCAATTATGTTCATCAAATTGTAGTCCATTGTTTTCCCAGCTGCTACTTTTCGTAGCCAGACAGTCCGATTCAAACAACACTCTCTCAATCGCTTTAAAGAGCTTTCACATAAATGGTCCGTTTGTTTTCCGATCTCTGGAATATGCATTCAAGATTAATTTAAGCAAAATTTAAAATTAATATTCTAAAACAATTAATATTATGGTTTTATTGTCCTCACCTATATCAATTGTTTCCAAAACAAGTTGATAAGCTCCTAAAGCAAGTATTGGGCTTTCAGTCTCTATATTTAGTGCTGCGTCCGAATACGCAATGACTTTTTTCATGATCTCATTCATTGCAAATAAATACATAAAATGTTATCGTTGCTTACTCTTTCAGTTCTTTTTCATAACTGTCTTTCTCTTCTTATTACTACAGTTCATGTTTGTTCTTTATGCACATATCCATTTACTTGTATTTGCATCGTACATTTCTATTGCATTACATCATTTGCTCTCATTGTTTCAAGCGTAAGCTTAAGCAAACTATAATTTTTCTTTCATAACACATCGGCTATTACTATTGCAAACTTGTGTGAACTTTTTCATCATGGACTACGAATTACCATTGAAAGATTCCAAGTTTTTTGGTGTTTGTTCCGTGCATTTTAGTCAACGTAAAAATCAAACATATCAAGACTTAGGTCCTAACTACTCGCATATTATCACTGCACTAAAATATAGAAAAAAAAGAATTAGACCAATCAAACTTCCTCCAGACATTCCAGCTAAGCTAACACCAGTTTCAAAACAAAAACTTGTTCCTTTACTTCCGATTAAAAACACGGAACAAAAAAAACAAATCAAACAAGACATCTCACCTGACTCCACGAAGTTACGCCTTAAAACACCAGTGCAACTTTATTCCACGAAAAAGACCTCCAGTTCATTTTTCCCAATATCACTACTCGACTACAAATTTTATGGTACGTTATTTGCAATATTTCTATTCAATGATAAAACTTTTAATTTACAAATTATTAATAAAGCTCTCCAGTGTCGTACAAACTATCAGTCAGCTATTAATTTTTGTTGCATGGATGCTAATGCTTGGTTTGTTGTTTTAAAAATAAAATGTATACTGATATTTACCTTCAAAACTTATTTTAGATAACTCGAAGTCGTCATCTACAAAGAAAGTAAAATTAGATCAGTTTCATCAAATCAAACATGAAAAGTCCGTGACTTCTCCTCTATTAACGTCCACGTTCGGTGCTGATTTAAGGAATTTCGATACAAACTGGTTACTGGAATGCAGCAGCGCTTCAAAGCTACAGAAATTACGGTCTATTGAACTTCATTTAGACGCTGCTTGCAAGTCATTTGTCGAAAAAAACAAAAATAAGGTCCAGTCATCGCAAGAAAAATATGAGGAAGATATGTGGAGAGTATTTGATATTGATCAATACTTTCGTTATCAATCTATTACTTACGTTCCAAGGGCCGATGATACTTTAAACTTGCTACAGGCTGAAGAAACAAAGCGACTTCTTGCTCTTGTTAATGGGACAGCTGATCGACTAGCAGGACTTGAGATTGGTACTGAAGAGCAACAAGTCAATAGTCAAGAAAATACTTCAACCACTGAGTTATCAAACAATGACAACACTGATAATGGGCAAGAAGACGTAAATAACGAAGAATCAAATGATGAAACCAACGTGGAAACAGCTAACCAAGGTGAAAATAATTCCGAGAATTCGGGTTCGTCTGATGAGGAATCTCGTTCACCGTCACCGGTTTTCGAAAATATTGAGGAATCAGTTAGCACAGACGAAACCGCAGCTGTTGGTGTAAATCCAAAAATAAAAGTGACGACAAAGATGTTGAAAACAGGTATATATAAACTTTTCCTTTCCAATTTTCATTCTCTTTGTCATGTTTTGAGAGACCTAATTGTACTTACAATATCTATCTTCAATTTTTTTTTGGCAAGTGAGCGTGTAGTAGGATTGAAAAGCAATGAAACCATCCAAGAAGCAGCACCCCATGTGCAAACAGAAGGCAACATAGCGTCATCTGCTGACATTGGTAAGTACTAACTATATACGCACAAGAAAAACAGAAGTAGTGTAATCAAAATTTGCGGTCACCATTCAATTCATAATTCGAATTTGTTCCATACTGGTTATATCAAAGACGCTTCATGATATATATCATATATATATATCACCAGGTATTTTGGAGTTTTTTCGGTGTTGAAAAAATGTCTCCCAGGTTTAACAAAATTTTTACTTCAATAAAATAATTTATCACCAAAGTCTATAAATTTTGGGATTTTCAAAACCAAAAATCGCACAATACATTAGTTTGTGCTAAATATTGTAGACTTTACATGGGATTACACTTTGCAGTGACCTATACATGAAAGAAAGAAAGAATTTGATAGAAACTATCCCGTTATTCATTTTACCTGAATTCAGGCACACTTTTATTCACACATACACATAGTTTTACACACTGGACATTAAAAAGCACAAAGCAAGTACCTTACAGTGGGCAAATTTAGTTTGTTAAACATTATTTGTTTCAGTAATAACCCGCTTATACTGAATACCCTTTTTATCATGCAGTGATAAATTTTCACAAACTTTAAATTAAGTTGAAAATTTGGATTCAATTTTTTTACTTTTAACATTCTGATCCTCATCTTATAAATATAATTTCTAGGTATTATTTTATTTTCATCATCGATCAATACTTCATCATGTGTCATTCATTTCAAGCAATTGAAAAACCTGTTTTGTTTGTTTGAGGGCCCCTGTCTTAAATTGTTGGACGGTACTGCATATATTGGTCTTAGCCAATCAGCGATAACACGTCTGCGGCGCGGTTTAAGTAGGAATTTATATCATGTTAATCCTTACTGCAATAATTTTATGGGTGAAGTAGGTCGTATTTCTTGTTGAGTGTTTTAAATTGGTGGCTTAATGGCTAATTGTCTAATATATATTAGTTTGAGATTCAAAAAATATGTTGTAGATGCTAAACTATATTTGCATTTGCGTTGCACCGTACGAGATAATATAGCTTCAGAAACCTAAGTCTCATATTTTTCACACCGCAGGCTTATCAAACGTCCCTTCTATCAGTGCAGCTCTTGCTGTCTCACGTCCATCAACATTGATACCGATCCCATTATCAAGAAATACAACTTTTTATGCACCGTCCAATTCGTCACGCAAACTTGCTCCACAATTTCCTGCAGAGGCTGCTAATATATGTGCGTCTGTTGCGCTATGTCGTTTGACGGCAATACCTGTGACCGAAAACTTAACTATATTTGTTCCAACTCCATTTTCACAGGTCACATCTCACACAACGCAGCTAGGTACACATGCTGTACTTCCAGTTAACTTGCCTTCGAAATTTCTTGCAACATTAAAAGCTGAATCACGTCTAAGAAATCCAGCATCAGCTAGAATTTTACCATGTACACCCTCAACTAGGAGTTCGATTTTACGTTCTCTTGCAAATGAAAGAGTTTCTGGACAATCATTCATCTCCATTGCGATTCCAAACAAACGGTTTCAGGACAACGATCCCACGGCGAGCGATCGTTCTAAATTGTCTCTTCAGTCCTCAACTGTCTCGGTAGTTGCGCCTACGCCTACATATCCAACCCCAGTTGTTGCTTGTTCTAATTCACGTTCCACATTGAACCCAATAGAGCCATCTAAGGTTTTGGCTTCTGCATCTGCTACATTTTTGTTGACTGAAATAGCTTCTGTGAATGGGCTGTCTGAAGTCCACTCATCCATAATTGATGCTTACATGGCATTGTTATTCCAAGAGAATAAGCCAATATCTTTTTGTCGTCTGAAATCAAGCTTTTACAACCATGAGTCCAGAAGTGTGCAGTTGGAAAATATTGATTTCTCGTCTTTTGAGAGCGTACTAATTCCAGTAGAAATTCAGGGTGTTTGGTTCTTGATTCACGTGAACCAAGGAAAACGAACATTGTCTGTATACGACCCCATTCCCCACGCGTCTACTTATTACAGCGAAGTTCTTAGCTACGTGAAAGCTACAGTAGGAGCAGGCCAATTTTATTCCCATGAGATTATTTCTCCTTTACCTCAAAAAAGCCGTATCAATGATACAGGACTCTACATACTTAAGTTTTCTGAATGTATCCTTGTCAACCCACAAAATTTGGCGAATGGCTCGATCAACAGTCATAGCTTACAAAACTTTCGGGTTGAAATAAAATCAAAATTGTCGAGTTGGAGAAGCAAAGAACATCCAGTTGAAATTACAGTACCATCGTATTTCATTCAAAAATGTGGGAAACAGGCAAAAGAAAGATTAGCGGTGGAGCTAATGGATTGGCGACAACCTGAACACAGTTCAGATTCCGAATGTAGTGAAGTACAATCATGCAATATATGCAAAAACACAAGTCGTAGAATACAACTGAAAGTATTGACTTCTAAAGAAATATCTGTGCTAACCGTGCATTTTCCGGAACTTTTAGCTGACATTCAAACAGTATGCGGGTAAATAATAATGAATAATAAATAAATAATTCACCTTAATTTCAAAATACATGGTTATTTTTTATTTTAGGGCTTGTTATAAGTCTGTGAAACTGTATGTGGAAGCTGCTGTGCAGAGAGAAAATAGTTTGGTTTCCATCATTGAAACTTTGCGATTTCCACGAAAAGAAATAACTATCAGTGATTGCTCCCTTTGTTGCAAAAAAGGAAGCTGTTTGTTGAGTTTTCACAAAAAAATGAGAAACCATCCTTTGACATACGCACAAATCCTGGATCAAGTTCCCAAAAATATAATTCTCGACATTGAAAATGGCCTAATTTGTTCCAGTTGTCAAGAAAACGTTGTGAAATTGTATGTGCGGGATAAAAATATGTCAAAACAGGCTGACAAATTCCGAAAATTTCTTTCTCAATTTGGAGTTAGCAATACCTCTTATGCAGAGCCGGATCATTTAATACGTTTCGACTCCTCCATAGAAGAGAGTGACAGTACAAGTAGCATGTCCAGTAGCTTTGCTGAAACAACTGACGTGGTGTCCAAGAGTCCAAGAGGAAAAAAAACGAAAGCAAAGGGTCCTACTCAAGTAACACCCAAAACAAAACATTCAAAAGACGAAAAGACGCCCGAAGACCCATTTTTAATTGAACTTGAAGAAGAAATTGAACGATTCTCTGTGGTGAATTGCATTGATACAGGCACTGAGCTTGATGATCCGATGGAGTTGGTAAATTTCGACTTCGGAATCGCTGAGTCAAAATTGAAAGCTGATTGTCCTAAACTGACTTCCGTTTTAAAAGCTTTAAGCGGGAAAAAAGAATTGGGGAAACCAGAAGTTAGTGCGGCGTGCATTCTTGCTTTCTCAAGAAGCCAGAAAGTAAACTTATTGCAGAAAGAAATAGCAATAGCATTGTGGAAAGGTGGATTGAACAGACAGGTATTTCAATACACAAAAAATGTAAAAGTTGCGTGTATTAAATTTTAAAATTAAATTTTTATTTTAGATGATCAGTGTACTTAATAACATGGGAGTTTCAGTTTCATATCCGACAGCACTTTACACTGTGGATAAAATAAATGTTCGCAATGAAATAATCATTGCAAAATGAAAACAGGTATTAATGATATTTCTAATTTTTTTAAAAAAATTCGTAGTTTAAGTATAAGTAAATAAAAATCGTAGTTTTACTAGTAGATTTATGACTTTGATTTTCAGAGTGAAGAAACTAGATGGACGCGCCAAGGACAAGACGAAATGTTCGAAAACGTGGATGACTTATTACAAGAAACATCAAGCCCTCCGACTGTGAATATTCAGAATTTAAATTTAGAGGATTCCGAGTCAGATTTTATTCCTCGTCCTGGAAGAAAACTAATAAAAGCTCAGCGAAACATTTTAGATTCCCTTGAAGAAGACGTGTCTGCTTCGTACTCCTACGTGTTCGATAACGTGAACACACTTAGAAAAGTGCGACATGAAGGACCACACGCATCCAACATGATGACATCCGGAACTACTGGCTATTTGGTGAAAAATCGAATACCCTATACTGGTGCCTATGCGTTTTCATCAGAGAAAAATGCTTTGGAGGTTGACACTAATTCTTTTCTGCTAAGTAACGAGGAAAAAGACATTTTGTTTGAACAGAAAGTAAGTTCATTCAAAACGGTGGCAGTGACATTTATTCGTCACCTGCAAGAAACTGTTTTTCGGAAGCAGCTTTTGAATAATCCTTTATCAACGGAAATTGAAAGCTCCCAAAAGTCATCAATTGTTCCACTTGGATATCTTGATGAAGAAGAATCCTCAATCAATGGAAACATAAGAATACTGGAAGTGCTTCAAAAAAACACACCTATTGTTCGTGAAAAGAAGGCTCCAATCATTGTTGTAGGCGACCAACTAACGTATTCTCGCATTGAGTCGATGAAAATCGTCAGAGCTCAATCAGTAAACAATGATGACTTTAATAATATTTATCCTAGTTTCGGAGATTTACATCGCAGAATGACGTTACTTCGGGATGTAGTGGCCACATTCTCTCTGTATCTAGCTTCGAAAAACAGTACAGGCTCACTAGCCCAAATAAAGGACATGATGGGTTTTAAGAACGCGAGTTCGAATGTGAACGAATCCTTTAATTCTGTTTATGAGTTAGTAGTCACCGCAATGAATGGTCTTGCAGTGGATTTGTTAATGACGATAATGGAAATATCTGACATTGAAGAAGTGCCACCATTTTGTCCAGACATTAGTGACGAAAAAGCCTGCGCAGAATATCTGGTATTTGTCTGCCGAAAAGCTGCCAAAGCCGTCCAATTTTTGGAAAGTCCGAAAACAGAAAGCTGTTCTTGTGGAGGAAAAGATAATGTTCTGCAGTGTGATAACTACACTTGCAAACGATTATTTCATCATTCCTGCTTCCCCGAATCAGTTCTTGCCTCCACTGATGGCCTACATGGAACTTACTGTAGTTTGTTTTGCAGTGACCGAATATACCATTACAGTGTCTCCTTGTTGCATGCATGCATGTGCCAGGTGGAGCGGCACGATGCAATAAGAAGGAATGATGCAGATTTGATCTATCTTCATATCAAAGAAGACTGCCAAACATTCATGAATGAAAAGAACCCACATTATTTGAAACTTGGAATTCATTACTTGCTTTCTCAAGCAGGCTGTGTTCCTCCTCAAATAAAACACGATATGAGGTATAACAGAACTGTGAATCCATCTGGTGAAACACTAGGAAATCTGGAAGAAGATCTAATGTGTGAAAGACTAGTTAAGGACGCTAAGGAGCAAATGAAGATTGTTAAGGGTGAATTCAATGTCAAAGCTCTTCAGCGGAGGACGCAAATAGGGGAAACTTCAAAAGCTATTTTAAAAAACCTGCAATATGAAACTGATGTTACTTTCGCCAGTAAGTACACACGGCACTTGGTCAAAGAAGAAAGCATCAAGATTTTTGTATCAAAAACTCTTCCTGCAAAGCTTTTTCAAGTGGTGGGACCTAGGGCGCATCCAACTCTAGAAAATTTCAACTACTATCTATACTTGAAGTGTGAAAAAGAATTTTTGGAACAAACGAACAAGATAAGAATTGAATACGGAACCCTGCAAAAATTATTCAGTAATTACACAGGAAAAGAAATGACTAAGACTGACAGTCAGGTTCCAGAGAATGAAGATTTCACTGTTGACCTAAAGAATCGGTATAGTTATGATGTTCCAACTGTAAAATTTGGGCAAGACCGTCGATTTTGCAGTGTCAGGCGAAGATTTCCAAATTTGCCTGCAACTAATGATATCCAATTCGACGTTTACGAATTCGATTTCAAACGCTTTGTACGAGGGGAAAGATATAATAGCAATTTTGCCAACTGGATTCGGAAAAACTTTGGTCGCTGGATTCTCAAGTATTCTTCGTCACTTGGAAGAACCTACAGGTGGAATGACGGTTACAATGATTGTTGTACCACTAACAATATTGATGAGCGAGCATTCTAAAGAGATGCGGAAATGGGGAATAGCAGGATGTCAGTTGACATCGAAAACAAGAAAGGAAGTAATCAGAGATGTGACAAGAAGTAGAAATGATCCAGACACGAGTTATGAGAAAGTCTTTGTTCTAGTTTCCACACCAGAATTTTTGAATACCGATATTGGAAAAGAAGCTGTTACCATACTTCAACCATCCATACTTTTTGTAGACGAGGCTCACTTATTAAAGGAATGGGGTGATGAATTTCGTCCCGCATTCGAAAAGTTAAGCGAATTAAGACCTTTATCGCCATTCAATATATGTGCTTTGACTGCCACGTGCACACAGACGGTACTGGAATGCATTCAATT
>Ga0210040_10010745_pt1 | contig 10461 bp, 17 predicted proteins | sample CryGeyCG12114_NA_FD_185462 | JGI IMG/M metagenome (GOLD analysis project Ga0210040, IMG submission 185462) | Groundwater microbial communities from aquifer - Crystal Geyser CG19_WC_8/21/14_NA (SPAdes) (version 2) | ecosystem: Environmental > Aquatic > Deep subsurface > Groundwater | place: USA...
CCGCCGATCTGGCCGAGAAGGCTGCGAAGTATCGCAGCGAGCTGATCGAGATGGCCGTCGAGCAGGACGACGACCTGATGGAGGCCTATCTCGAGGGCAACGAGCCGAGTGTCGCCGATCTCAAGATGTTGATCCGCAAGGGTACGCTGGCGATGGCGTTCGTGCCGATCGTCTGCGGCTCCGCGTTCAAGAACAAGGGCGTCCAGCCGCTGCTCGACGCGGTGGTCGACTATCTGCCGAGCCCGCTCGACGTGCCCGCAATCAAGGGCGTCAAGCTCGACGGCGAGACGCCGGATGAGCGCCCGTCGTCGGACACGGAGCCCTTCTCGGCACTGGCGTTCAAGATCATGAACGATCCGTTTGTCGGCACCCTGACCTTCGCCCGCATCTATTCGGGCAAGCTGGAGACCGCGTCGCAGGTCACCAACTCGGTGAAGGACAAGAAGGAAAAGGTCGGCCGCATGCTGCTGATGCATGCCAACAGCCGTGAGGATATCCAGGAGGCTTATGCCGGCGACATCGTTGCGCTCGCCGGCCTGAAGGACACCACGACCGGCGACACGCTGTGTGCGATCAACGCACCGATCATCCTGGAGCGGATGGAGTTCCCCGAGCCCGTCATCGAGCTGTCGGTGGAGCCCAAGACCAAGGCCGACCAGGAGAAGATGGGCGTTGCGCTCAACCGGCTCGCCCGCGAGGATCCGTCCTTTCGCGTGTCGTCGGACCCGGAATCGGGCCAGACCATCATCAAGGGGATGGGCGAGCTCCACCTCGAAATCTTGGTTGACCGCATGAAGCGCGAGTTCAAGGTGGAGGCGAACGTCGGCGCGCCGCAGGTCGCCTATCGCGAGTACCTCAAGAAGCCGGTCGATATCGACTACACGCACAAGAAGCAGTCGGGCGGCACCGGCCAGTTCGGCCGCGTCAAGGTGAAGCTGACGCCGGGCGAGCGCGGCACGGGCTTCGTCTTCAAGGACGAGATCAAGGGCGGCAATATTCCCAAGGAATATATCCCCGCGATCGAGAAGGGCTTCCGCGAGACGGCGGAGACCGGATCGCTGGTCGGCTTCCCGATCATCGACTTCGAAGTCCTGCTGTATGACGGCGCGTACCACGACGTCGACTCGTCCGCGCTGGCGTTCGAAATCTGTGCCCGCGGCGCGATGCGCGAAGCGGCGCAGAAGTCGGGCATCACGCTGCTCGAGCCGGTCATGAAGGTCGAGGTCGTCACCCCGGAGGATTATCTGGGCGACGTCATCGGCGACATGAACAGCCGTCGCGGCCAGATCCAGGGCACCGACAGCCGCGGCAATGCGCAGACGGTCGAGGCGATGGTGCCGCTGGCCAACATGTTCGGCTATGTGAACGCGCTGCGCTCGTTCACGCAGGGCCGGGCCCAGTACAGCATGCAGTTCTCGCACTACGACGAAGTGCCGCAGAACGTGGCTGACGAAGTGAAGGCCAAGCTGGCGTAACGCCGGGCTGGTGTAATCGTAAATCACTCGTTATGGGGCCGCGTTCGCGTGGCCCTGTGGCGGCACCGAATTCGAATCAGAAGGTAGGAAAATGGCAAAGGCGAAATTCGAGCGGAACAAGCCGCATCTCAACATCGGCACCATCGGCCACGTTGATCATGGCAAGACGTCGCTGACGGCGGCGATCACCAAGGTTCTGGCCGAGACGACCGGCGGCACCGCCGTCGACTTCGCCAACATCGACAAGGCGCCGGAAGAGCGCGAGCGCGGCATCACCATCTCGACTGCCCACGTCGAGTATGAGACGGCGAACCGCCACTATGCGCACGTCGATTGCCCGGGCCACGCCGATTATGTGAAGAACATGATCACCGGCGCCGCGCAGATGGACGGCGCGATCCTGGTCGTGTCGGCCACCGATGGCCCGATGCCGCAGACCCGCGAGCACATTCTGCTCGCCCGTCAGGTCGGCGTGCCGGCGATGGTCGTGTTCATGAACAAGGTCGACTTGGTCGACGACGCCGAAATCCTCGAGCTCGTCGAGCTCGAGATCCGCGAGCTGCTCTCGTCCTATGAGTTCCCGGGCGACGACATCCCCATCATCCCCGGCTCGGCGACCTGCGCGCTTAGCGGTTCGGACCCGAAGCTCGGCCAGCAGGCCGTGCTCGACCTGATGAAGGCGGTCGACGAGTATATTCCGCAGCCCGAGCGTCCGCTCGACAAGCCGTTCATGATGCCGATCGAGGACGTGTTCTCGATCTCGGGTCGCGGCACGGTCGTCACCGGCCGCGTCGAGACCGGCATCGTCAAGGTTGGTGAGGAAGTCGAGATCGTCGGCATCCACCCCGAGGTCCGCAAGACCACGGTCACCGGCGTCGAGATGTTCCGCAAGCTGCTCGACCAGGGTCAGGCCGGCGACAACGTCGGCGCTCTGATCCGCGGCGTCGCTCGCGACGAGGTGGAGCGTGGCCAGGTGCTGTGCAAGCCGGGCACGATCAAGCCGCACACCGACTTCGCGTCGGAAGTGTACGTGCTGTCGAAGGAGGAAGGTGGCCGTCACACGCCGTTCTTTGCCAACTATCGCCCGCAGTTCTACTTCCGCACCACGGACGTGACCGGCACCGTCGAGCTGCCTGAGGGCACCGAGATGGTCATGCCCGGCGACAACGTCGCGCTCGGCATCAAGCTGATCGCGCCGATCGCGATGGACGTCGGCCAGCGCTTCACCATCCGCGAGGGTGGCCGGACCGTGGGCGCCGGTGTCGTGAGCGGCATCACCAAGTAATCACGCCGGGGCGCTGTAGCGCCCTGAGGCGAAAGTAGCCGCCCGTCGCCGTTAAATCGGTGGCGGGCGGTTGCCTTTTTGTGGGGGCGCCGTTATGCGGCGCCTCTTCGAGTTCAAGAGTGACGCTCTTTCTCCCCGCCTCGGCTTCGTGCTGCGGCCTCATCCCGCCGGCTCCGCGCCTGCGGCACGAGTCTCTGGCCATCGGCCGGGGGGAGGGCCGGGGCGTCGCGAAGCATCGGTAGGGACCCATGGACAACAACATCCGCATCCGCCTCAAGGCGTTCGACCATCGCGTGCTCGACCAGGCCGCGGGCGATATCGCCGACACCGCACGCCGCACCGGCGCGCTGATCCGCGGTCCGATTCCGCTGCCCACGCACATCGACAAGTTCACGGTCAACCGCGGTCCGCACGTCGACAAGAAGTCGCGCGAGCAGTTCGAGACGCGCACCTACAAGCGCCTGCTCGACATCGTGCAGCCGACCCCACAGACCGTGGACGCGCTCATGAAGCTCGACCTGGCGGCAGGCGTTGACGTCGAGATCAAGTTGGCCTAATGGCCCTGCTCCCGCGGTCGACCTTCAGGCCCCGCAGGAGCAACGACATCGAGATACCGCCGGCGGCCTTGGCTGCCGGGACAGCGTCTCCCGTCTTGTCCCCGCTTCGGTGAGGACAGCCAGCCCGGGACGGGGGCCACGCTTCGCATATCCGGGCTGACACGCATGCAGGGAATCTCCTCTGTGTGCCTCTGTGAGGGAGTTTGGTCATGCGCACCGGCGTGATCGCGAAGAAGTTGGGGATGACCCGCCTGTTCCAGGACGACGGTCGGCACGTGCCGGTCACCGTTCTGCAGCTCGAGGCGCTTCAGGTCGTTTCCCGTCGCGAAATGGATACCGACGGCTACACTGCCGTCCAGCTTGGCGCGGGCGTCGCCAAGGCAAAGAACGTGGCCAAGCCGCAGCGCGGCCACTTCGGCAAGGCCGAGGTCGAGCCCAAGGCGGTTCTCGCCGAGTTCCGCGTGACGGAGGACAACCTCCTCGACGTCGGCGCCGAGCTTTCGGCCGAGCATTTCGTCCCCGGCCAGCTGGTCGACATCCAGGGCCGCACGCAGGGCAAGGGCTTTGCCGGCGGCATGAAGCGCTGGAACTTCGGCGGTCTGCGCGCGACCCACGGCGTGTCCGTGTCGCACCGTTCGCTGGGTTCCACCGGTCAGCGCCAGGATCCGGGCAAGGTCTTCAAGAACAAGAAGATGGCCGGCCACATGGGTGACAAGTATCGCACTCAGCAGAACCTCGAGATCGTCTCCACCGACGCGGCACGCGGGCTGATCTTCGTCAAGGGCTCGGTGCCCGGGTCGAAGGGCGGCTGGCTGTTCGTCAAGGACGCGGTCAAGGTCGCAGGCCATGCCGACGCGCCGTTCCCGGCCGCGCTGCGTGCTCGCGAGCATAACGAAGAGCCCAAGATCGCTTCGATTGAAGAGGGCGCGGTTCACGAGCTGCCGCACGATCCGAGCGCTGAGGAAGTCAACGCCGGTGTCGCCGCTGCCGATGCAGCAGGCGCTGGCATGGTCGATGCCGACATCGAGCCGACGACCGACGGCGACACCACCACTGGTCAGGAGGGCTGAAGGTGAAGATCCAGTCCAAGTCTTTCTCCGGTGATGCCGGCGCAGAGATCGAGCTCAACGACGAGGTCTTCGGCCTCGATCCGCGTGCCGACATCCTGCACCGTGTCGTCACCTGGCAGCTCGAGAAGCGTCGCGGCACCGCCCGCGGCACCCGCGAGCGCGCCGACGTTGCCCGCACCGGCAAGAAGTTCGGTCGCCAGAAGGGCGGCGGCACCGCGCGTCACGGCGATCGCAAGGCGCCGGTGTTCATCGGCGGCGGCAAGGCGCACGGCGCCCGCGTCCGCGACTTCAATCCGGGCCTGAACAAGAAGGTTCGTGCGCTTGGCCTGAAGATGGCGCTTAGCAGCCACGCACAGGCGGGCTCGCTGATTGTCATGGACAGCCTGGCGGTCGACGGCGGCAAGACCAAGACGCTCAAGGGCGATCTGGCCAAGCTTGGCTTCGGCAACCGCGCGCTGGTGATCGACGGCGACACCGTCGAGAACAGCTTCGCACTGGCGGCGGGCAACCTCCACCAGGTGGACGTCCTGCCGGCGGTTGGCGCCAACGTGTATGACATCATCCGTGCCGATACGCTGGTCCTGACCCGCGCGGCCATCGAGAAGCTGGAGGCGCGCTTCAATGGCTAAGCCGCAGACCCCGGTCGACATCCGTCATTATGACGTGATCGTCGCGCCGCACATCACCGAGAAGGCGACCCTGCTGTCCGAGCAGAACGCGGTTGTGTTCCGCGTCGCCAACAAGGCGACCAAGCCCGAGATCAAGGCGGCCGTCGAGGCGCTGTTCGGCGTCGACGTGACGAGCGTCAACACGATCGTCCAGAAGGGCAAGACCAAGCGGTGGAAGGGCACGCCCTACACCAAGTCGGACGTCAAGAAGGCGATCGTCACGCTGCGCGATGGCCAGTCCATCGACGTGACGACGGGAGCGCAGGGCTAATGGCACTCAAGCAATACAATCCGACCAGCCCGGCCCGTCGTGGCCTGGTCCTGGTCGACAAGTCGTCGCTCTGGAAGGGCAAGCCCGTCAAGGCGCTGACCGAGGGCAAGAACAAGACCGGCGGCCGCAACAACAAGGGCCATGTGACCAGCCGCGGCATCGCGGGCGGCCACAAGCAGCGCTACCGTTACATCGACTTCAAGCGTCGCAAGTGGGACGTCGAGGGCACCGTCGAGCGGCTGGAGTACGATCCCAACCGGACCGCGTTCATCGCGCTGGTGTCCTATGGTGACGGCGAGCAGGCCTACATCATCGCGCCGCAGCGGCTCGGCGTCGGCGATAAGGTGATCGCGGCGCGGCGTACCGACGTGAAGCCGGGCAACGCCATGGAGCTGGGCCAGATGCCGGTCGGCACCATCGTCCACAACGTGGAGATGCGCCCGGGCAAGGGCGGTCAGATCGCGCGTTCGGCCGGCACCTATGTGCAGGTCGTCGGCCGCGACAAGGGCATGGTGATGGTTCGCCTCAACTCGGGCGAGCAGCGCTATATCCCGTCCGAGTGCATGGGCACGGTTGGCGCGGTATCGAACCCCGACAACCAGAACCAGAACCTCGGCAAGGCCGGTCGCAGCCGTTGGATGGGCAAGCGCCCGCTGACCCGCGGCGTCGCCAAGAACCCGGTCGACCACCCGCACGGCGGTGGTGAAGGCCGGACCTCCGGCGGCCGTCATCCGGTGACGCCATGGGGCAAGCCGACCAAGGGTGCGCGCACCCGTCACAACAAGTCGACCGACAAGATGATTATCCGGTCGCGTCACTCCACGAAGAGGAAGGGCTGATATGGCTCGTTCAGTCTGGAAGGGCCCGTTCGTCGAACTGAGCCTGCTGAAGAAGGCGGAAGCGGCGCAGGACGCCGGTGGCCGTGCGCCGATCAAGACTTGGTCGCGCCGCTCCACCATCCTGCCGCAGTTCGTCGGCCTGACGTTCAACGTCTACAACGGCCGCAAGTTCGTGCCGGTGAGCGTGAACGAGGACATGGTCGGCATGAAGCTGGGTGAATTTGCGCCGACGCGCTACTTTCCCGGCCATGCCGCGGACAAGAAGGGCAAGCGCTGATGAGCAAGCCAGCATCCCCCCGCAAGGTCGGCGACAAGGAAGCGCTGTCGGTCGGCACCAACATCCGTGGATCGGCGCAGAAGCTGAACCTGGTGGCTGGGCTGATCCGCGGCAAGAAGGCAGGCGACGCGCTCAACATCCTGCAGTTCTCCGCCAAGGCGATGGCCGTGGACGCGCGCAAGGTGCTCGCCTCGGCGATCGCCAATGCCGAGAACAACCACAACCTCGACGTCGACGCGCTGGTCGTGTCGGAGGCGAGCGTGGGCAAGGGCATTGTCATGAAGCGCTTTGCCACCCGCGGCCGCGGCAAGTCGACCCGCATCCTCAAGCCGTTCAGCCGTCTGCGCATCGTCGTGCGCGAGCAGGAAGAAGCATAATGGGTCAGAAATCGAACCCGATCGGTCTGCGCCTGCAGATCAACCGCACCTGGGACAGCCGCTGGTTCGCCGAAGGTGCGGACTATGGCCGGTTGCTCCTGGAAGATCTCAAGATCCGCCAGTTCATCATGAAGACGCTGCCACAGGCGGCGATCTCCAAGGTGGTGATCGAACGTCCCGCCAAGCTGTGCCGCATTTCCATCTTTGCCGCGCGCCCCGGCGTGATCATTGGCAAGAAGGGCACGGACATCGAGAAGCTGCGCAAGACGATCGGCGCGATGACCTCGTCCGATGTTTCGCTCAACATCGTCGAGATCCGCAAGCCTGAGGTGGACGCGCGCCTGGTGGCGCAGGGTATCGCCGACCAGCTCGAGCGGCGTATCGCGTTCCGACGCGCCATGAAGCGTGCCGTGCAGTCGGCGCTGCGTCTGGGTGCCGAGGGCATCCGCGTCGCGTGCGGCGGCCGTCTTGGCGGCGCCGAGATCGCGCGCTCCGAGAGCTATCGTGAGGGCCGGGTGCCGCTGCATACGCTGCGCGCCAACATCGACTATGCCGAGGCCGAGGCCCACACCTCCTACGGCGTGTGCGGAGTCAAGGTCTGGGTGTTCAAGGGCGAGATCCTTGGCCACGACCCGATGGCGACCGACCGGCTGATGATGGAAGCCCAGACCTCCGGCGTGCGCCCCGCGCGCGACGACCGCCGCTAAGGAAGCCGGGACATGCTGCAACCGAAAAAGACCAAGTTCCGCAAGGCCTTCAAGGGCCGTATTCATGGCGACGCCAAGGGTGGCACCAGCCTGAACTTCGGCGCCTATGGCCTGAAGGCGATGGAGCCGGACCGGATCACCGCTCGCCAGATCGAGGCGGCCCGCCGCGCGATCACGCGTCACATGAAGCGCCAGGGGCGTCTCTGGATCCGCGTGTTCCCGGACGTGCCGGTGTCGTCCAAGCCTGCCGAAGTCCGCATGGGCTCGGGCAAGGGTGCGCCGGAGTTCTGGGCCGCGCGCGTCAAGCCGGGCCGCATTCTGTTCGAACTCGACGGCGTCGACGGCAAGCTCGCCGCCGAAGCGTTCGAGCGCGCGGCGATGAAGCTGCCCATCAAGACCAAGGTCGTTGCCCGCCTGGGCGACACCAGCCACCTCGGAGGCGAGTAATGGCCAAGAATGATTTCACCGGTTCCAGCGACGACCAGTTGGGCGAGCAGCTCGGCCAGCTGAAGCGCGAGCAGTTCAACCTGCGCTTCCAGGCGGCGACCAACCAGCTCGAGAAGCCGAGCCGCGTGCGCGAGGTCCGCAAGGACATCGCCCGTATCAAGACCCTGCAGGCGCAGCGCACCAGCGCCGTCGCCGCGAAGTAAGGAACGACACATGCCGAAGCGCGTGCTGACCGGAGTGATCGTCTCCGACAAGGGCGAGAAGACGGTGGTCGTGAACGTGGAGCGCAAGGTTCGCCACGCGCTCTACGGCAAGATCATCCGCCGTTCGAAGAAGTACCACGCCCATGACGAGGCGAACGAGTACAAGCAGGGCGAGACGGTGCGGATCGAAGAGACCGCGCCGATGAGCAAGCTGAAGACCTGGAAGGTGGTCGATCGGGTCAACACCCACGCGACGCCGGAGCGGGTCGACGTCGACGCTTAAGGCGTCGCGCCCGCGCTCATCCGTCACCCCAGCGAAGGCTGGGGTCTCTGGGTGATGCTCGGGACACCCACCGAGAGATGCCAGCCTGCGCTGGCATGACGGTCGGTGCAAAGTGGCCGGATTGCAATCCGGTGACGGAGCGGTTAATGGGCCGCTCCCCCTGGTGCGGTCACCCGCGCCGGGGGTCGTTATTTTAGGCGGGGCTGGGTCGGTATCCACCCCAAGGTGAGAAGGAAGATGGATCAATGATCCAGATGCAATCCAATCTCGACGTTGCTGACAACAGCGGCGCGAAGCGGGTGCAGTGCATCAAGGTGCTGGGCGGCTCCAAGCGTCGCACGGCCGGTGTGGGCGACATCATCGTCGTCTCCATCAAGGAAGCGCAGCCCCGTGGCCGTGTGAAGAAGGGCGACGTTCACCGCGCGGTGATCGTGCGCACCGCCAAGGACATTCATCGCGCCGATGGCTCGACCATCCGGTTCGACAGCAATGCCGCGGTGCTGGTCAACAAGAACGAGGAGCCGATCGGCACCCGTATCTTCGGGCCGGTGGTGCGCGAGCTGCGCGGCAAGAAGCACATGAAGATCATCTCTCTCGCGCCTGAGGTGCTGTAATGGCCGCCGCGAAGATCAAGAAGGGCGACCGCGTCATCGTCCTGTCCGGCAAGGACAAGGGCAAGACCGGCACCGTCACCACCGCGATGCCGAAGGACGGCAAGGTCGTGGTCGAGGGCGTCAACATCGCCGTGCGCCACACCAAGCCGACCCAGGGCGATCCGCAGGGCGGCCTCAAGCGCTCGGAAGCGCCGATGCACATTTCCAAGGTCGCGCACGTGACCGCCGACGGCAAGCCGACCCGCGTCCGCTTCGAGACGCAGGACGGCAAGAAGGTCCGCGTCGCCGTCAAGACCGGGGAGACGATCAATGGCTGATTACAAGCCGCGCATGAAGGCGACCTATGACGATCGCATCGTTCAGGCGATGACCGAGAAGTTCGGTTACAAGAACGCGCTGGAGATCCCCCGGATCGAGAAGATCGTGCTCAACATGGGCGTGGGCGAGGCGACGCAGGACAAGAAGCGCGTCGACCAGGCCGCATCCGAGATGGAGCTGATCGCGGGCCAGAAGCCGGTGATCACCAAGGCCAAGAAGTCGATCGCGCAGTTCAAGCTGCGTGAAGGCATGCCGATCGGCGTCAAGGTGACGCTGCGTCGTGAGCGCATGTACGAGTTCCTGGACCGCTTCATCACCATCGCGCTTCCCCGCGTTCGCGACTTTCGCGGGCTGAACCCGAAGAGCTTCGATGGTCGCGGCAACTATGCCTGCGGTATCAAGGAGCAGATCGTGTTCCCTGAGATCAACTATGACCGCATCGACAAGGTGCGCGGCATGGACGTGATCGTCACCACCAGCGCGAAGACCGACGACGAGGCGCGCGAGTTGCTCCGTCTGTTCGGCTTCCCGTTCCCGCAGGACCAGGCTGCCGAGCAGCAGCAGGCCGCGTAACAATTCCCCTCCCGCTTGCGGGAGGGGCGACAAGAAGAAGAGAGCTTAAGTCCATGGCGAAACTGAGTTCCATCAACAAGAACGAGCGTCGCAAGAAGCTGGTCAAGCAATATGCCGGCAAATATGCGAAGCTGAAGGCGACGGCGAATGACCAGAGCCTCGACGAGGGCGAGCGTCTCATCGCGCGCCTCAAGATGGCCGAGCTGCCGCGCAATGCGAACCCGACCCGCATCCGTAACCGGTGCGAGCTGACGGGTCGCCCGCGTGCTTACTACCGCAAGTTCCGTCTCGCTCGCGTGATGCTGCGTGATCTGGCCAACAAGGGCCTGATCCCCGGTGTTACGAAGTCGAGCTGGTAAGGATCTGAGATATGGCAGTGACCGATCCCCTGGGTGACCTGCTCACCCGCATCCGCAACGGCCAGCGCGCGAAGAAGGACTCCGTCCTGTCGCCCGCGAGCAAGCTGCGTGTCCGCGTGCTCGACGTGCTTCAGCGCG